>Ga0302299_10002897_pt1 | contig 10440 bp, 8 predicted proteins | sample III_Fen_N3_4_FD_198795 | JGI IMG/M metagenome (GOLD analysis project Ga0302299, IMG submission 198795) | Peat permafrost microbial communities from Stordalen Mire near Abisko, Sweden - III_Fen_N3_4 | ecosystem: Environmental > Terrestrial > Soil > Wetlands > Permafrost | place: Sweden: Abisko...
CGTGCTCGCGCAGGGCGTCGCCGCCGGCGAGGTGCGGCCGGAGCAGGCGCAGTTCGCCGCGCGGGCCATGCCTTCCCTGCTGGTCATGGGCAGCAAGATGCTCCACTTCTTTGCGCCCCTCGACCCCGCTCCACTCACGGCTGAGACGATCCTGTCGGGCACCATCGACCTCGTGCTCAACGGAGTGCTGCCGCGCGACGCCGGGACGGGTCGCTGATCATGCGCGCCTTTCGCATGGCCCTGGTCGCATCATTGCTCGCCGCGGCTCCGCTGGTGGCACAGTCACCCACCCTGGCTCCCCAGGGACCGCTCACGCTCGACGACGCCATGCGCTGGGCGTGGCAGCACGGCGTCGCTGCGTCCGTCGCGCGCCTCAACACCGACGTGGCGGATGCGCGCGTCGGCCAGCGCCGCGCCGACCTGCTTCCGCAGGTGTCGGGCAACGTGGACTACTCGCGCCAGACCTTCAACCTCGATGAATTCGGCATCCCGATAGCGACCGGCGTCACGGAGCCATTTGACCTGTACCACTTCCGCCTGAACGGCTCGCAGACGCTGGTGAACCTCGCGGCCATGAGCCGGGTGCAGTCGGCGTCGGATTCATCCGTCGCTGCACGATTCGACGCGCAATCGGTTGGCAGCAATGCCGCGGCGGTGGCCGGCGTAGCATATGTGCGTGTGCTGGGTATCGCTGAGACCATTCGCGCGCGGGAGGCCGACAGCGCCATCGCCGCCGACCTGCTGGCGCAGGCGCGCCAGCTGGCCGATGCCGGTGTCAGTGCAGCCATCGACGTCACCCGCAACGAGGTCAACCTCGCCGCCGTCCGCACCCAGCTGGTCGTGACGCGGAATCAGCTGGCGCGTGCCCGACTCGACCTGGCCCGCGCCCTGACGCTGCCGCCGGAGACACCGCTGCCGCTGGCCGATTCACTGGGCCAGGAGGACCAGGCACTGCCCACCGACCAGGACTCAGCGGTGGCGTTCGCGCTCGATCACCGGCCTGAGGTGCTGGCGGAGCAGCGTCGCACGGAGGCGGTGCGGCTCAGCCGTCGCGCGGCAGGACAGGAAAATCTTCCGAGCGCCGGTCTCGCCGGGCAGGTACAGGAGAGCGGCCAGCAGACGGATGCGCTCAGCGGCACGTGGGTCGTGCAGGTGGGCGTGTCCATCCCGATCTTCGATGGCCTGCGCCGCCAGAAGCGCCGGGCCGAGCAGAGCGCCCGCTACGACGCGCAGAAGCTGCGGGAGTACGACGTCACTCAGCAGGTGGACGCGGAGGCACGGCAGGTCGTGCTCGACCTCACCGCCGCCCGGGAAGAACTCGTCGTGGCACAGCAGCGCCTGCGCCTCGCCGACCTTGAACTCAAGCAGGCGGACGAGCGCGTCGCGGCTGGCGTTGCCGGCAGCGTCGAGACCACCAACGCCCAACGCAACCTCGTGGGCGCGCGCGATGCGCTCATCCAGGCCCGGGTTTCCCTCGACATTGCCCGGGTCAATTCATACCGCGCGCTCGGCATCATCGTGCCCGCGAACGGTCTGTGAAGTCACCGTACTTGCACCGCGAGCCCGACCATGACTGACGTGCTGACTGATATCCCTCCCGCCGCCCCTGCTGCCCGTGCGTCCGTCGCCGGGGCCCCGGCGACGCGCGCCTCGAGGATGCGACTCGTGATCATCCTGATGATCGCTGCCGCCGGAGCGGCCTGGGGCATACGAACCTGGCTCGCGAGCCGGCACGTGGTTACCAGCGACAACGCACAGATCGATGGTCACATCACGCCCATCGCGCCCAAGGTGCAGGCCTTCGTGAGCCGCGTCCTGGTGGAGGACAACCAGGAGGTGCAGCTGGGTGACACGCTTGTCGTGCTCGACTCGCGCGATCTCGCGCTGCGGCTGCAGCAGGCGCGCGCCGATCTGGCGTCGGCGCAGGCCCAGGCCGGCAGCGGGCGCAACGCGGGCCAGGCGGCAGCGCAACTCGCCATGATGCAGGCCCAGGCCGCGGGTGCCGAGGGCTCGGTCGCGGCAGCGGAAGCGGCGACCCGGAAGGCCGCCGCCGACCTCGAGCGTTATCGCGGACTTGCCGCGACCAAGGTGATCGCCGCGCAGCAGCTCGATGCGGCGCAGGCGGCGAACGATGCCGCCATCGCCAACCTCGATGTCGCCCGGCGACAGGCCATTGCCGCAAAGAGTCAGGTGGCGGCCGGTGCGGCGGCGCTCAAGGGTGCCGATGCACGGCTCGCCGCAGCGGTCGCTGCCGTCGGTACCGCCGAGACGCAGGTCGGCTACACCGTGATCACGGCGCCGATCGCCGGCATCGTGGCGCGGCGGCGGGTCGAGCCGGGTGAACTCGTGCAACCGGGCCAGGCACTGCTGTCCGTTGTGCCATCCACCGACGTATGGGTCACGGCCAACTTGAAGGAGACCGAGCTGCAATTCGTGAAGGTCGGTGATCCCGTCGAGTTCACCGTGGACGCATATCGCGGCGTGACCTTCAAGGGCGCGGTGGAGTCGGTCAGTCCCGCCACCGGCGCGCGCTTTGCCCTCCTGCCGCCAGACAACGCGAGCGGCAACTTCACCAAGGTGGTCCAGCGTGTGCCGGTGCGCATCGCCGTGACGACAGAGGACCCGGCGCATCCGCTGCGGCCCGGCATGTCCGTCGACGTGTCGATCCGGGTGAAGTAACCGGCTCGCCGCATGGCCATCGCAGCACTTCCCCTCCGGCAGGTGCGCTCGGAGGCAGAGGTCTACCGGGTCCGGTACCTCATTGCCTTCGCGGTGACCCTCGCAAGCGTCCTCGAGCTTGTCGACACGAGCATCGTGAACGTGGCCATTCCCCACATGATGGGGAACCTGGGCGCGACGCTGGAGGAAGTGGCATGGGTCAGCACCGGCTACATCGTGGCCAATGTCATCATCCTGCCGCTGACGCCCTGGCTCGCCGCCCGGTTCGGGCGACGGAACTACTACACCGGCTCCATCATCCTTTTTACTGTCGCCTCCTTCTTCTGCGGCAATGCCCGCACGCTCGAGGCCCTGGTGTTCTGGCGCGTCATCCAGGGTATCGGCGGCGGGGCGCTTATCTCGACGGCACAGGCCATCCTGTTCGACGTCTTTCCGCTCAAGGAGCGCGGCACGTCCACTGCGATCTTCGGCATGGGCGTCATGGTGGGCCCGGCGCTCGGCCCGACTCTGGGCGGGTGGATCACCGACAACTATTCCTGGCCCTGGATCTTCTACATCAACATTCCGCTGGGCATGATCGCGGCCTACCTCACCTGGTCGTACGTGCCGGAGCCGAGGTACAAGGTGCAGGAGGATGCCGGGGTCGACTGGCTCGGGCTGCTTTTCCTGATCATGGGTGTCGGGGCGCTGCAGATCCTCCTCGAACGGGGTCAGTCAAAGGACTGGTTCCAGTCCACAGAGATCGTCATCGAAACCGGCATCGCGGCCTTCGGCATGGTTGCCTTCGTATGGCACGAGCTCACCGCCAAGAACCCGATGGTGAACCTGCGTGTGCTCAAGCGCCGCCAGCTTGCCGTGGGGGTGCTGTTCGCCAGCATTCTCGGCTTCGCCCTCTACTCCAGTGTCTTCGCGCTGCCGGTGTTCCTGCAGAATTACCTCGGCTTCAGTGCCTGGGACACTGGCAAGGTGCTGCTGCCCGGCGCGATCGCCACCGCGGTTACGATGGCGGTGGCCGGCAAGATGGCGAACAAGGTTGACGTGCGGCCGGTGATCTTCTTCGGTGTGGTCCTCTTCGCCCTTTCGATGCGGCTGCACTCGCACTTCACGCTCGCGACGGGACAGGTCGACCTGTTCTGGCCGATGATCCTGCGCGGCATCGGCATGGGCCTCATCTTCGTGCCCCTCACCGGCCTCGCCGTGGCCGGGCTCCCGCCATCCGACATTCCGCAGGGCACCGGCCTCTACAACCTGAGCCGCCAGCTCGGCGGCAGTTTTGGCATCGCCATCACGGCAACGATCCTGACGCATTTCCGCGAGCAGAGCCGCGAGGCGCTGCGCGCGCACGTCACCATCTACGATGAAGCCACGCGCGGCTGGCTGGACCAGGTGACACAGCGCATGCTGGCCGAGACCGGCAGCCTCGTCGCGGCACAGCAGAAAGCGCAGGCCCTGCTTGCGCGCATGATCGAGGGCCAGGCCGCGGTGATCGCGTTCGAGAAGGTGTTCTTCATCATGGGCGCGGCCTTCCTCCTGGCTACACCCCTGCTCCTGCTCTTCAAGACCGGGCGCGTCAGCGGCGGGGGCGGCGCGGCGCACTAGGCACCTTCGCCGGACCCCGCAGTATCTTCTCACCACCATGCCCCGCGCCCCAGCATGACATTCCAGCAGAAACTGCTCCTCGGCTTCGGGCTGATGGTGCTCCCGGTGCTGCTCGTGGGCGCCGAGGCGATCCGCAGTAATGCCCTGGAGCGCCGCGCACTGGAAACGCTGGGCCAGAGCCTGACCCGGACCCGGACGTACTCCGAGGTCGAAACGGCGATGTTCGACCAGAGCGAGGTGATCTGGCGCTCGCTGAGCGGCATGGAGCCCCGCTCGCGCCAGGAGTTCAAGCTTTCGAGCGAAGTGGTGGACTACTGGCTCGACCGGTGGGGCAGCGAGTTGCAGCCCGACGAGCGTGAGCTGGCCGATGGAGTGCGGCGCATCGAGGCCGAGATCCGCACGGTCGCGGACAGCGTGTTCGCGCTCGAGGATCTGGACAAGCGCGCCGACGCCTACGCGTTCGCCAAGGGACAACTCAAGGAGCGGCTGCTGCCGGCCCTCACCGAGATGAACCACCAGATCTACCGCAAGGCGCGCGAGTTCAGCGTTTCCCGCGCCTTCAGCAAGGTCGCCGAGATCGTGAACAGCGAGCGTACCCTGCTCTTCTGGATCCTGCTGCTCGCGGTGGCGGCCGGGTTTGCCGGGGCGTGGCTCATCGCGCGGAGCCTCGCGCGCCCGATCGGCGAACTGCGCCAGGCCATGACCGTCGTGGGCAGCGGCGACCTGGACCATCCGATCACGCCGCGGTCCGGCGACGAGATCGGTGACCTGGCCCGCAGCTTCCAGCAGATGACCGCCAACCTCCGGCAGTCACGCGCGGAGCTGGTCCATGTCAACGCGGAACTGGCGGGGAAGATCGGCCAGCTCGAGGCGGCCCAGGCCCAGTTGGTGGAACAGGAGAAGCTGGCCTCGGTGGGACAGATGGCCGCGGGTGTGGCCCATGGCCTCCGGAATCCACTGGCGAGCCTTCGCGCCTCGGCGCAACTTGCGCTGCGACACCCCGACTCGCCCGCAGCCCGGGAGGCGCTGGAGTCGATGATCAGCGAGGTGGACCGGCTCGACAAGCGCATCACCCACCTGCTCACGTTCTCGCGCCCGGCGCCGTTGCACCCGATGCGGGAGAACCTCGCGCTGCTGGTGGCGGGACTGGTGCCCGCACTCAATCGCCTGCTGACGGAACGTGCGGTGACCCTGCAGACCGACCTGCCCCAGGACCTGCCCGACACGATGCTCGATCCGATGAAGGTGGAGCAGACGATGCACGAGCTCATTGCCAACGCCCTCGACGCCATGCCGGGTGGTGGTACGCTTGCCCTGTCGGCGCGCGCGAGCGATGACCGCGCCAGCGTGCTGGTGGAGATCGCCGATACCGGCAAGGGCATTCCGGATGAAGTGCTCCCGTCAGTGACGGATCCGTTCTTCACCACCCGCCCCGAGGGCACCGGGCTGGGCCTGGCCATCGCGAAGCGGTTCGTGGAGCAGAATGGCGGCACGCTCGAGATCAGGAGCGCGGTCGGTCGCGGCACCACGGTGGGGATCCGGTTTCCATCGGCGCCGGCTGCACAGGGGGGAGACGCATGAGCGGCGGCACCATCCTGGTCGTCGACGATGAGCGCACGCTCGCCCGCGCCATCAGGGGATACCTGGTGGAGGCGGGTTACGAGGTCGAGGTGGCCAACGACGCGGAGCAGGCACTCGAGATGCTTGACCGCCTGCGCCCGGATGTGGTCTTCACCGACGTGCGCCTGCCGGGCATGAGCGGCATCGACCTGCTGCGGAAGATCCGCGAGTTCGACGCTGCCATCTCGGTGTGTGTCATGACGGCCTTCGGCACCATTGAGGGCGCGGTGGAGGCGGTGAAGCTCGGCGCGTTCGACTACATCAAGAAGCCGGTCGATCTCGAGGAGATGAAGCTCCTCGCCAATCGCGCGCGGGAAACCTCCCAGCTGCGCCAGGAGCTGTCGTACTACCGGAAGAAGGCGGCAAACGATGTCGTGCTGACCGGCATCGTCGGCAACTCTCCCGCCATGAAGGCGGTGATGGAGCGGGCCCGCCAGATCGCGGCGCTCGACGAGACGCCGCCGGTGCTCATCACTGGCGAAACGGGAACCGGCAAGGGACTGGTGGCGCGGACCATCCACTCATCGGGCGCGCGCGGCACCCGGCCCTTCATCGACGTGAACTGCACCGCGCTCCCCGCCACGCTGATGGAAGCGGAGCTGTTCGGCTACGAGCGCGGGGCGTTCACCGATGCCAAGGAATCGAAGCTCGGCCTCTTCGAGGCCGCCGAGGGAGGCTTCCTCTTCCTCGATGAAGTGGGTGATATCGAGCTCGCGTTGCAGGGCAAGCTGTTGCGCGCCATCGAGGATCGCACGGTGCGGCGGGTGGGCGGCATTCGCGACCGGAAGATCGACGTGCGCATCCTGGCGGCGACCAATCGCGACCTCGAGCAGGATGCGCAGCACGACCGCTTCCGGAAGGATCTCTACTTCCGGCTTGCCGTCATCCTGCTCCGGCTGCCGCCACTGCGCGAGCGCGGTGATGACATCCCCCTGCTCGCCGATCACTTCCTCAGGCACTACAGCGCGAAGTACGGCCGCGACGTGCGCCAGATCAACGCGCAGGCGCGCGACCTCATGCGCGCCTATCCCTGGCCGGGGAATGTGCGCGAGCTGAGCCACGTCATCGAGCGCGCCGTACTCTGGAGCCAGGGCGACACGCTCGATGTCGAACATCTCTCGCTGAGCACGCCGAGCGGTGTCGGCGTCGCGGCCAACGCGCCAGCGGCTACCGTGGCGACGAGTACGCCGCCGGCCGATCCGCTCGACCTCACGCAGTGGGAGCGGACGCTCATCGAGCGAGCGCTGGCCGAGGCCAACGGGAACCAGACGAAGGCGGCTCAACTCCTCGGAATTACCCGCGACACGCTCAGGTATCGGCTGAAGAAGTTCGGAATGGGTGGGTGAGAAGACCCAATCGGGTGGGTGAGATCACCCAAAATCACAATTCATGGGCCCGTTCACCGCTCACCGCTAACGCAGTTCAAGTCATTTCATAACAATGATTTATATGACTTGTAGGCGGCGCGCTTTCGAGACGGCACAACACCTGCCAAGGTTAGGGCTGCGCCGGGAATGCACTCCCCCGGTGGGTGGCAACACCCAACCAATTTTGAAGCGGGCCGCGTGCAGGCCCAATCACCTCAGCACACTGGAGCTACCATGCGTTGGACCAAGCCCGAGGCCGAGATCGTCGCCGTTACGATGGAAGTCACCGCTTACGTCGCGACCCTGTAAGCAGCAGGACTGACGCCGAGGGCTCGCGAAAGCGGGCCCTCGGCGCTTTTCCAGGTGCAAGTCGTACTGCTGGGAACGGCTGCAGGTGGCGGATTCCCGCAGTGGAATTGCTGGTGTCCCACTTGTCGTGCTGCGCGCCTCGATCCACGCTCCGCCCTCCCGCGATCCCAGTCGTCAACCGCCGTCAGTGCCGATGGCTCGCACTGGTTCCTCCTCAATGCATCGCCCGATGTCCGGGACCAGGTGCAGCAGCTCAACGGTCATCCGCCGTCAGGCAATCGCCACGTGCCCATCGAGGGTGTCGTGCTCACCGATGCGGAGCTTGACCACTCGCTGGGCCTCGTGCTCCTGCGGGAAGGACGCTCGCTCCAGGTCTACGCCACGGCGGCGGTCGAGCGGATGGTCACCGAGGACTCCCGACTGCTGTCGGTAGCTCGCGCCTTCGCCGATGTCCGCGTGACGCGACTGCAGGTGGGTACGGCAACCGCGCTCAAGCTGCGTGACGGCACCGACGCGGGCCTCACGGTCGAGCCCTTCGTGGTGGCCGCCGATCCGCCACGGTTCGCCGCCCGGGCCGAGGTGGGACATACCGTGGGCCTGATCATCACGGAGACGGCAACCGGCACCCGTTGCGCCTACCTCCCCGGCTGCGGCGCCATCGACGACGCCTTGCTTGCGCGACTGGCCGGAAGCGCGATGATTCTCTTCGATGGAACCTTCTGGTCGAACGACGAGCTCATCAAGCTCGGCATCGGGGAACGCACCGCGCTGCAGCTCGATCACCTGCCGATGAGCGGCAGCGAAGGCAGCCTCGCGCGCCTGGGCGCAGTGCCGAGCCGGCATCGCGTATATGTCCACATCAACAACACGAACCCGGTACTGCTGGAAGATTCCGCGGAGCGCCGCGCAGTCGAGGCAGCCGGGCTGACCATAGGCATGGACGGCATGAGGTTCGACATATGACCGGCACGCTCGTTGCCTCTGAACTCGCGTCCGCCCCGCGTGGCGCGCTTCCCGCACTCGACCGGCCGCTGACTCCGGCCGAACTGGAGGCGGCGCTGCGCTCCTTCCAGGGTTCGTACTATGTCGAGCATCCGTTTCATCGCGACATGTACGCCGGCAAGCTGACGCCGCGACAGTTCCAGGGATGGGTGGCTAATCGACTCGCCTACCAGCGTGTCGTGCCCCGGAAGGATGCAGCCATCCTCTCCAACTGTCCCGACCCCGCGATACGTCGCGAGTGGATCAGTCGCATCATCGATCACGACGGCACCCGCGCGGGCGAGGGCGGCATCGAGCTCTGGATCCGGCTGGGCGTGGCCCTCGGCGTGCCGCGCGCAGAAATGGAAGACGAGCGGCATGTGCTGCCGTCGGTACGGCTCATCTGCGAGTCGTACGTGTGGTTCTGCAAGTCGAAGCCGTGGGTGCAGGCGTGCGCCTCGTCGCTCACCGAGCTGTTCGCACCCAAGATCCACGCGCAGCGGATCGAGTCGTTCCCGGTGCACTATCCGTGGATCGCGCCGGAGGCGCTCGACTACTTCAAGAGCCGGCTGGTGCAGGCGCCGAAGGATGTGAAGCACGGGCTGGCGATCGTACAGCAGCACTGCACCACCGTGGAAACCCAGCGGATGGTGTTCGAGGCACTCGCCTTCAAGCTCGACATGCTCTGGGCCATGATCGACACGATCTACCATGCTTACCGCGACTAGCGTGCCCTCCCTCTGGCGCCTGGCGCGCGTCGAGTACGACGACGTGCGCAAGCGGCCGGTGCTCCTCTATCCCGAGGGCGCGGTGCTGCTGAATGACACAGGGGCGGCAATCCTCAAGCTGGTGGACGGGCAGCGCAGCGTGAGCGACATCGCCCGCGTGCTGAGTGAGCAATACAACGGCGCCGGGAGCGCCGACCCGACCGAGATCCTCAACGACGTGACGGCCTACCTGTCCACACTGGCCGCCCGGGAGCTGATCCGTGACCAGTGAACGCCCGACCACGCTGCTGGCGGAGCTGACGCATCGCTGTCCGCTGCATTGCCCATACTGCTCCAATCCGCTCGACCTGGTGCGCGCCGAGCGGGAAATCTCCACCGAGGAGTGGAAGCGGGTTATCACCGAGGCACGGGCGCTCGGCGTGCTCCAGCTCGGCCTGTCGGGTGGCGAGCCGCTGGTGCGGAAGGACACTGAGGAGCTGGCCGCCCATGCGCGGAGCCTCGGGCTCTACAGTACCCTGGTCACCTCCGGTCTCGGCCTTACCCGTGCCCGCGCCGTGAAGTTCAAGGAGGCGGGGCTCGAGCACATCCAGGTCTCCCTCCAGGACGCCGACGACGACAACGCCGAGCGGATTGCTGGCGTGCGCTCCGTGAAGCAGAAGCGCGCCGCCGCCGCACTCGTGCGGGAGCTGGGCTTCGCGTTCACCGTCAACGTCGTGCTGCACAAGGCCAACCTGGACCGCATCCAGGAAATCATCGACCTCGCCAGCGAGATGGGCGCAGACCGGGTGGAGCTGGCCAACACGCAGTACTACGGGTGGGGCCTGGTCAACCGCGACGCGTTGATGCCGACGCGGGAGCAGGTGGATCGTGCCTTCGAGATCGCCGAGCGGGCGAAGCAGGCGCACAGGGGAAAGATGCAGATCATTTTCGTGCTGCCGGACTACTATGAGAAGTATCCCAAGCCCTGCTATGGCGGCTGGGGCAAGGTGTACCTGGTGGTGACGCCGGACGGCAAGGTCCTGCCCTGCCACGGCGCCACGAACATCACCACCATCCAGTACCCCAACGTGCGCGAGCACTCGATGGAGTGGATCTGGCAGGAGTCGCCGCTGTTCAATGCGTTCCGTGGCGACAGCTGGATGAAGTCGCCCTGCGAC
>Ga0302299_10002898_pt1 | contig 10438 bp, 5 predicted proteins | sample III_Fen_N3_4_FD_198795 | JGI IMG/M metagenome (GOLD analysis project Ga0302299, IMG submission 198795) | Peat permafrost microbial communities from Stordalen Mire near Abisko, Sweden - III_Fen_N3_4 | ecosystem: Environmental > Terrestrial > Soil > Wetlands > Permafrost | place: Sweden: Abisko...
GCCCTCACGAGCCAGCTCGCCGGCAAGCTCGTCCGGCGCAACATCATCCTCAATGCCATCGCCCCGGGCCCGTTCCCCACGTGGATGCTCAGCACCGGGGTCGGCACCGGCGGCGACGTCGACGGCACCGACTGGGAGGCCATCGGCCGCACGATGCCGCGTGGCCGGGTCGGCACGCCCGAGGACATCGCCGGCCTGGCGATCTTCCTGGCGTCGAGGGCCGGTGCCTTCACCGTCGGCGCGGTCATCACGTGCGACGGCGGCATCGTCGTCTCCTGACGGGTGGGGATAACCCCGGTGTGAATTCACAGGGTTGTTCCCCTTCCTCCCCACAGGGCGGTCGTCGTACCGTCGGGCATGGCCCGCTACGAGATCACGCTCAAGGACCGCACCGTCGAGGTGATCGACGGCGCCGACGCCTACCAGCAGGAGGGCCAGATGACCACGTTCTTCGCCCTCGCCGATGAGCGCCTGGTCGTCGACTGCTGGAGCACGCGCCTCGCCAGCTTCCGCACGTCGGAGATCATGATCGTGCGCCGGCGCCGGCCCGAACCCGCAGCCACGCCAGAGCCGACACCCGCGATGGCTGGGACCGACTCGGGTCAGGGCACGTACGCGCCGAGCCAGGCCATCGACGACAGCGCCACCACCGAGCCCCCCATCAGCGTGAGCGCGGCGCGCTCAACCTGCGGCGGGCGCATCACCACGGCGAGGGCCAGCACCAGCGGGAAGGCGCTCATCCCGTAGCGCTCGACCGAGTTGAGGTTCTCGGCGCTGATCGCGGTGATCAGGATGGCGGCCGCGAAGAGGCCGTAGCGAGCCGGCCAGGTGCGGAACGTGATGACCAGCAGCACGAGCAGCAGCAGCAGGAACGGCAGGTGGAGGCCGTCGCCGAAGCGCTCGGAGCCGGCAAGCTGGCGGAACCCCTCGATGATGCGGTCGAACGGCAGCTCGAGGTGGCCGCGGAGGTCGTCCTGCACGGTGAACGGGAGGTGCCAGTTGCCGAAGACGTGACCGACCCACGCCAGGTAGGAGACCAGGCCGATGGCGGGTGCCGCCAAGGCGACCACCGAGGCGATGCGATCGCGCCCACCGGCGGCCCGCCACGTGCGCAGGAGCTCGACGCCGACCGGCACCATGATCAGCACGCCGAGCGGACGGCTCAGCGCGGCCACCAGACCGAGTGCGGCGACCCACCACCAGCGTCGGAGCTTCAACCCGATGAAGGCGCCGATCGCCGCCACCAGCATCAGCGACTCGGAGTAGGCCATCACCAGCACGAAGGCGGAGGGGAACACGGCCAGGCACCACACCGCCCGGTCGGCGAGCGCGTGGTCGGCCTTCTCCAGCAGCACGAGCCGGCGCAGCAGGACGAGCGCGGCGAGCGACAGCGCATTGCCCAGCACGACGAGGGCGAGGCCGGTGTGGCCGGCCGCCGGGATGGCGAACAATCGGCCGAGCAGCGGGTAGAGCGGGAAGAACCGCACGCCTTCGATCGGCACGCCGTGGTAGCCGGAGGTCGCGAGGTCGCGATACCAGGTGCCGTCCCAGGCGAGGAGGCCGTTGTCGAGCTGCTCGGGGTGGGCGGTGAGGAGTCGGTTCGAGATCACCGTGGCCAGGACGTAGCCCGTGGCCACCAGCACCCGGGCCGCGACCCACGCGGGAAGCACCGAGACGACGTCACGCCACCACGGCGGGGAGGGTTCCCCGTCGCTCGTGATCTCCTTGTCGTCGAGCTGCTCGCCCAGCTGCTCATCCGGCGGGGACGACGCGGCTGTTCGACTCATGAGGTCGGCGTGCGGGCCGGGAAGACCGTCACCGTCGCCGGCTCGAAGTACTGCGATCCGCCGTCGTCGACCAGGGTGGTGGAGCCCGGACGAGCGGCGGCCAGCGCGTTGAACAGGCCCTCGCACTTGGTCTCGAACGTGCGGTAGGTGGTCTGCCACACCAGGAAGATCTGGCGACTCCCGGCCCGGGCCACGGCGTCGGCGCCGAACGCGCCCGGATCGCTCGCCCGGTTCCTGGACGCGTAGTCGACCCAGTCGACCCGGTCGGGCGCTCCCATCGTCGGGTAGACGACGACGTCGAGGTCGTCACGCAACGAGCGGCTGAACGCGGGGCCCAACTGGTCGGGGCACATGATGACGAGGTCGCCCGGCGCGGCCGCGGTGTTGATGGCATGAGCGGCCACTCGGCCCTCGCTGCGCTGGAAGCTGACGTTCCAGTAGGCGCCCATGAGCGAGAGACCGAGCACGAGGGCGAAGGCTCCGGCGAGCAGCCGCCGGTCGGCGAAGCGGGTGATGCCCCCGGCGACGAGCAGCACGAACAGGGGGAAGAACACCGAGGCGTACCGGGAGGCGAAGGCGCTGCCCGCTGCCGACGAGATCGCGATGCCGATCAGCAGGGTGAGCACCAGGACCATGGCCTCGAAGCGGAACTGGCGAACGCTCACCAGGTCGAGGTCGATGTGGCGACGGTCGCGGGCGACGCCGAACAGGGCGAGCAGCACCAGCACCAGGAACACCGCGCCGACGAAGTCGGAGGCCCGGAACCCGCCTCCACCGAAGTCGGCCAGCACGATGGCGAAGATGCTGAAGGGCTGCTGGGTCGACGCCCAGGGCGTTCCCGTGTGCGCCGACTGGTAGAGGAACGACGGCAGCCACGGCAGGAACAGCAGGCCACCGGCCGCCACGGCGATGAACGCACGACCCACCGAGCGGCGGATCTCGGGCGTGCGATCGCGCCACCACTGCGCCGCCAGCACCACCTCGAGCGCCCCGATCAGCCAGAACGACCAGTAGTGCGTGAGCAGCAGCGCGCCGGTGACGAGGGCCAACCCGACGAGGCGGAGCAGCCCGTCTCGTCCGCGGCGGGTGACGTCGTCGATCAGGAGGTAGCCGACCAGTACGAGGAGGATGACCATCGAGTACATGCGGGTCTCGGTGGCGTAGCGCAACGCGAACGGTGCCATGGCCAGCACGCCGACGGCGATCCAGGCCAGCAGGCGTCCACCACGGCGCCGGCCGATCGTGAACGCCAGCGGCAGCGCGGCCAGGGAGAACAGCCCCGACAGCGAGCGCACGACCGCGTCGCTGGTGCCGAACACCGCCATCCACGCGTGCAGCAGGAGGTAGTAGAGGGGCGGATGGCCGTCGTGGCGGAGGGCCTCGGGGATCTGTCCGATCGGGAGCTTGGCGATGTTGACGCTGAGTGCCTCGTCGAGCCACAGCGGCGACCGGGTGACGAAGCGCAGCACGATCCCGACCACGAGGGCACCCACGGCCAGCACCACGACCTCGACAGGAGCGGCGACGTCGGCGCGGGCCCCGAGGTCGCGCCGCGTCGAGGTGGTCGTGTCGTTCACGGGCCAGACAGTAGTGGGCACCGGTCGGTATCCCGGGACACCGGATCGTGCTCGCCAGAGCATGGTCAGACTCCGACGGGACCCCTCAGTAGACTGCGCCAGCCCCCCAGAGAACCCTCTTCCGACGCACGAAGGCGCTTCATGTCCAACCCCGATCCCAGCCCCACCTCCGACCCGTCCGTCGTCATCGTCGGTGCCGGACCGGCTGGGCTCACCGCCGCCTACCAGCTGTGCAAGGCCGACGTCGTGCCGACGGTCCTCGAGTCCGACGCCGTGGTCGGGGGCATCAGCCGCACCGCAGAGGCCGACGGCTGGCGCTTCGACATCGGTGGGCATCGCTTCTTCACCAAGGTGCAGCCGGTGGAGGACCTCTGGCACGAGATCCTCAGCGACGACGAGTTCCTGTCCCGGCCGCGCATGAGCCGCATCTACTACCGCGGCAAGTACTACGACTACCCGATCAAGCCGTTCAACGCGCTGCGCAACCTCGGCATCGTCGAGGCCACCCTCTGCATGATCTCCTACCTCTGGGTGCGGGTCCGCCCGCCGAAGGACAAGACCATGCTGGAGGGCTACATCGCCGCCGACTACGGCTGGCGCCTCTACAACCACTTCTTCAAGACCTACAACGAGAAGCTGTGGGGCGTGCCGGCATCGTCGATCTCGGCCGACTTCGCGGCCCAGCGCATCAAGGGCATGTCCCTGAAGGACGCCCTCTGGGAGCCGGTCCGGGTGAAGATCTTCGGCCAGCGCGACAAGGGCGCCCAGGTCACCAGCCTCATCGAGGAGTTCCAGTACCCGAAGTACGGCCCCGGCATGATGTGGGAGCGCTGCCGCGACATCGTCGAGGAGCAGGGCACCCGCATCGAGATGAAGACCCGGGTCGTCGGCGTCAACCACGAGGGCGGCCGGGCGGTCTCGGTCGTCACCGAGCACGACGGCGAGACCCGCGTCCTGCCGGCCGACCACGTCATCTCGTCGATGCCGTTCCCGCACCTGTTGCAGGCCATGAGCCCCGCGGTCCCCGAGGAGGTCCGTGAGGCGGCCGAGAACCTCGCCTTCCGCGACTTCCTCACGGTCGCGCTGGTCGTCCCCGAGGCCGACGGATTCCCCGACAACTGGATCTACATCCACGCTCCTGAGGTCCAGGTCGGCCGCATCCAGAACTTCGGCTCGTGGTCGCCCTACCTCGTCAAGGACGGCCGCACCTGCCTCGGCCTCGAGTACTTCGTGTTCGAGGGCGACGACACCTGGAACAGCCCCGACGAGGACCTCATCGAGCAGGGCAAGCGCGAGCTGCAGATCCTGGGGTTGTGCGACCCTTCGAAGGTCGAGGCCGGTTACGTCGTGCGGATGCCGAAGGCCTACCCGGTCTACGACGAGGCCTACAAGGAGAACGTCCTCGTGCTGCGCAAGTGGCTCGAGGTCAACGCCCCCAACGTGCACCCCGTCGGTCGCAACGGCATGCACAAGTACAACAACCAGGACCACTCCATGTACACGGCCATGCTGACGGTCGAGAACATCCTGGGCGCCCACAACGACATCTGGGACGTCAACGTCGAGGAGGAGTACCACGAGGCCGGGCCGACCGCGCCGAGGGCACCGTCGGTGCCCGGCCAGGAAGGCACCGGTCGCGACGCCCCGGTCATCCCCCGCAGTGCCTACAGCGCCGACCACCCCCTCAACGCTCCCAAGGCCTGACGCCACCCATGGGCGAATCACCGGCGATCGCCGAGCTGCGTGACATGGCGTGTGCGGCCGGGCTCCGACGCATCCACGTGCTCGCCTGGCGCGACCTGGCCGACGTCGAGGCCGGCGGCTCCGAGGTGCACGCCGCCGAGGTGCAGCGCCGCTGGGCCGAGGCCGGCATCGAGGTCACGGTGCGCACGTCCTACGCCCAGGGCCATCCGCCCGAGGCCACCCGTGACGGCTACCGGGTCATCCGCAAGCACGGCCGCTTCATGGTGTTCCCCACCACGGTGCTGAGCGAGGCGCTTCGCCGCACGGGCCCGCGCGACGGCATCGTCGAGATCTGGAACGGCACGCCGTACCTCAGCCCGCTGTGGGCCCGGTGTCCCCACATCACCCTCGTGCACCACGTGCACAAGGACATGTGGCGCCTCGTCCTGGAGGAGAAGCTCGCCCCCTACGGCGAGTTCATCGAGCGTCGGGTGGCACCGCCGTTCTACCGACGCACGCCGATCGTCACCCTGTCGGAGTCTTCCCGCCGCGAGCTCATCGACTACCTGCGCTTCCGCCCCGAGCAGATCAGCGTCGTGCCGCCGGGCATCGACGGCCGCTTCACCCCGGCGGGGCCACGCAGTGCCACACCGCTCATCGTGGCGGTCGGTCGGCTCATGGCCCCCAAGCGCTTCGACGAGCTCATCCGCATCGTCGACAGCATTCGGGGCAACCACCCCGATCTCCAGTTGGTCATCGTCGGTGACGGCTATGAGCGACTCGCGCTCGAGGAGCAGATCGTCGATCTCGATGCCGGGTCGTGGGTGCGCCTGGCCGGGCACGTGTCCGAGGAGGAGCTCCTCGCGCTCTACCGCCAGGCGTGGGTGGTCGCCAGCGCATCGATCGCCGAGGGCTGGGGCATGACCCTGACCGAGGCGGCAGCCTGCGGCGCACCGGCGGTCGCCACCCGCATCAACGGCCACACCGACTCGGTGCTCGAGGGCCGCAGCGGGCTGCTCGCCGACGACTCGCGCCAGCTCGCCCAACAGCTCGACCAGGTGCTGTCCGACGACGACCTCCGTCGCCGGCTCAGCGACGGCGCCCTCGAATGGGCGTCGAGCCTCACGTGGGACGCCACCGCCCTCGGGGTGCTCACCCCGCTGGCCAACGAGGCCATGCGCTACAACGCTCGGCACCAGGTCTCCCCCTCCGCGTGACCGCCATGCGCACCGACGGCCGCGCCCCCGCGCCGGCGTCCACCACCGCCCGAGGCGGGTGGTTCGCCCGCTTCGGCGGCTGGATCACGGTCGTGGTGCCCGCGCTGATCACGTTCATCCCGCTGCTGCTCACCGCCCCCGGCGTGGTCGGGGCCGACACCAAGACCTATCTCTACCTCGACCCCGGCAAGGTGCTGGCCGAGGCGCCGTACGTGTGGAACAGCCAGATCGGCATGGGCTCGGTGACGCACCAGTACATCGGCTACCTCTGGCCGATGGGCCCCTTCTACTGGTTGTTCGACAAGCTCGGCTTCCCTGATTGGGTGGCCCAGCGCATCTGGATCGGCGCCATCATGCTCGCCGCCGGGCTCGGGGTGCGCTACCTCTGCCGCACCCTCGGGTGGGCGTCCGGGGATCGCCGTGACCGCACCGAGCAGTGGGGCGCGGTGCTCGTCGCCATGCTCGCCTACATGCTGAGCCCCTACCTGCTGAACTACGCAGCCCGGATCTCGGTCATCTTGCTGCCGTGGGCCGCGCTGCCCTGGCTCATCGCCCTCACCGCCCGGTCGATCCGCCACGGTGGTTGGCGCCATCCGGCGCTGTTCGCCCTCGTGATGCTCACGGTCGGCGGCATCAACGCCACCGCCCTGATCCTCGTGGCCCTCGGCCCCCTGCTCTACGTGGTCCACGCCGTCTGGATCGACCGCGAGGCCACGCTGGGTCAGTCGCTCGCCGCCATCGCCCGCATGGGCCTGCTCACGTTGGTGACGTCGCTGTGGTGGCTCGGCGGCCTGTGGGCCGAGGGGCGCTACGGCCTGCCCGTGATCCGCTACACCGAGACCTACCGCACGGTGGCCACCGTGTCCTCGGCGCCCGAGGTCCTGCGAGGTCTCGGCTACTGGTTCTTCTACGGCAGCGACAAGCTCGGCCCGTGGACCCAGCCGAGCTCCACCTACACCACCAACGTCGCGGTGCTCACGCTGAGCTACAGCATCCCGATCGCCGCCATGGTCGCCGCGGCCGTCGTCCGCTGGCGCTACCGGGCGCTGTTCCTCACCATCGTGGTGGTCGGTGCGCTCACCGCCATCGCATCGCACCCGTGGTCGAACCCGTCGCTGGTCGGCGCCGTGTTCAAGGCGTTCACCCGCACCGATGCGGGGCTCTCCCTGCGCAGCACGCCGCGGGCCGTGCCGCTCGTCGCCCTCGGCTTCGCCCTGTTCCTCGGCGCCGCGGTGTCGGCGCTGGGCCAGCGCATCCCCCGGCTCGCGGTGCCGGTCACCGGCCTCGCCGCGCTCGTCCTGGTCGCCAACCTCCCCACGCTCTGGACCGGGCAGATGGTGGGGGCCAACCTCCAGCGCCCCGAAGACATCCCCACCTACTGGCAGCAGGCGGCCGACTACCTCCAGGCCAAGAACACCGACACGCGGGTGCTCGAGGTGCCCGGTTCCGACTTCGCGAGCTACCGCTGGGGCAACACGGTCGATCCCGTCACGCCCGGGCTGATGACGCGCGGCTACATGGCTCGCGAGCTCTTCCAGTACGGCTCGCCCCAGTCGGCCGCGCTGCTCGACGCCCTCGATCACCGCATCCAGGAAGGCACGATCAACCCGGCCGCCATCGCCCCGATCTCACGGGTGATGGGCGCCGGCGACATCGTCGACCGCAGCGACCTGCAGTACGAGCGCTACCGCACGCCGCGGCCGCGCGACATGTGGGACGTCCTGCTGGCCACCCCGGGGCTCGGCCCGGTGCTCCGGTTCGGGGACCCGGTGCCCAACATCGCCGGGCCCGAGCAGCCCCTCATCGACGAGGTCGAGCTCGGCGGCGACCCCGCACGGGCCTACCCGCCACCCGTCGCGGCGTTCAACGTGCAGCACCAGGTGCCGATCGTGCGCACCCACACGGCGACCGGCACCCTGCTCATGGCGGGTGACGCCGAGGGCCTGGTCGACGCCGCCGGGGTCGGGCTCATCGATGCCCGCCAGGGCAGCTTCTTCTCGGCCTCCTACGCCGCCGATCCCGACGGCTTCGACGCGATCTACGGCGCCGACGCCGACCTGCTGGTCACCGACACCAACCGACGCCGGGCCGAGCGGTGGGGCACGATACGCGAGCAGTTCGGCTACACCGAGCGGGCCGACGAGATCGCTCCCTACGACCCCACCGACCAGCGCCTCGAGGTCTTCCCCGACCAGACCTCGGCGAACCAGACCGTCAGCGAGCAGCGCGGCGGGGTGCTGGTGACGGCCACCGCGTACGGCAACCCGATCACCTACACGCCCGACGATCGACCGGCCAACGCCCTCGACGGTGATCCGTCGAGCTCGTGGCGGGTCGGGGCCATCGACAACCCCGTCGGTGAGCGCCTGAGCATCGACATCGACCACCCGGTCACCACCGACCACATCCAGCTCCTGCAGCCGATCACGCTGTTCCGCAACCGCTGGATCACCCGGGCCCGGCTGCACTTCGACGACCAGCCACCGGTCGACATCGATCTCACCGACGCCTCGCGCACCCAACCGGGCCAGACCGTCACCTTCCCGGAGCGCACCTTCCACCACCTCGAGATCGAGGTCCTCGACACCAACGTCGCCCCTCGCCCCCGCTACGACGGATACAGCGGCGTCGGCTTCGCCGAGGTGGGCATCGACGGCGTGCGCGTCGACGAGGTCATCCGCCCGCCCATCGACCTGCTCTCCCGGGCCGGTGCCTCCTCCATCGACCACCGGCTCTCGTTCGTGTTCACCCGCCTGCGGTCCAACCCGGCCGAACCGGTGCGCCTGGACGAGGAGCCGGGCATGAACCGGCTGATCGACCTGCCGACGGCCAGAGCGTTCGGCCTGATCGGCAGCGCCCGGCTGTCCGACTACGTGCCCGACAACCTCATCGACGAGCTGCTCGGCATCCCCGGGGCGGCCGCGGGCGGGCTCACCGTCACGTCGTCGAGCCACCTTGCCGGTGCCCTGCGCCAGCGGGCCTCGGCTGCGGTCGACGGCGACCCCTCCACGTTCTGGAGCGGGCCCTTCCAGGCGCCGACCGGACAGTGGCTCCTGGCCGACCTCGGGTCCCCCACCTCGCTCGATCACCTCGACCTGCAGCTCGTCGCTGACGGTCGCCACTCGGTGCCGACCGAGATCACCATCGTTCCCGACGGTGACCCCGCCCGAGCGGTGGTCGTGCCCCTGCCGGCGGTCGCCGACGGCACCACCCCGAACACCGTGGTCGCCGCACCGGTCGACTTCCCGACGATCACCGGCACCACGTTCCAGATCACGGTCAGCGGCGCCCGCCAGGTGCTCGAGCGGGACTGGTACTCCAACGGCCAGAGCGCGGCACCGGTGGCGATCGCCGAGCTGGGCATTCCCGGCCACACGATCGCCGCGCCGGCCGCCACGTTCGACAGCGGATGCCGGGCCGACCTCATCACGATCGACGGCGCTCCCGTGTCCGTTCGGGTCACCGGCACCAGCGCCGACGCCATCGACCGCAAGCCCCTCGCCATCGCGCTCTGCGGCGACCACACGTCGGTCGACCTCGCCGCCGGTGAGCACGTACTACGCACCGCGGTCGGCCGCCAGCTCGGCATCGACATCGACCAGCTCTCGCTCGCCTCGGACAAGGGTGGCGTGGCCATGACCCCCTCCCCGGTCGCCGCCGCCGAGGGCACGCCGACGACGGGCACCGGCTCCGAGGGCCCACCGATCACCACCGTGCACGAGGGACGGGTCAGCTACGACCTCCGCGTCGACGCCGCCACCGAGCCGTTCTGGCTCGCGGTCGGCCAGTCCTGGAGCGATGGGTGGGCGGCCACCATCGGGGGCAAGACGCTGCCGGCTCCCCAGGTGATCGACGGCTACGGCAACGGCTGGCTGATCGACCCCGCTGTCTACGGCACCGGCCCCATCGACATCCACGTGGAGTGGATGCCCCAGCGCATCGTGTGGATCTGCATCTGGTTGAGCGTCGCCGGGGTCGTCGCGTGCCTGGCGCTCGTCCTGATCGGCCGCGGTCGTCGGGTCGCCCTCGCCGCCCGCACCGGCCCTGACCACCCCCTCGACCCCACGCTCGGCATCGGGCTGAGGAAGCCGTCGGTCGTCGCGGGCTGGCCCGTCGCCATCGGATCGACCGTCGGGTTGTGCCTGTTCATCGCCCTCACGACCCCGCTCCACGG
>Ga0302299_10002899_pt1 | contig 10438 bp, 5 predicted proteins | sample III_Fen_N3_4_FD_198795 | JGI IMG/M metagenome (GOLD analysis project Ga0302299, IMG submission 198795) | Peat permafrost microbial communities from Stordalen Mire near Abisko, Sweden - III_Fen_N3_4 | ecosystem: Environmental > Terrestrial > Soil > Wetlands > Permafrost | place: Sweden: Abisko...
ATCGCAGCGGAAGCAGCGAGCCGCCTCTGCACGGGCGCTCGCCTCGGCGAAGCCCACCTGGTGGGCCGTGAAGGACCCCAGCTCCACCACGGGCAGCGGCGCGTGCGTGCGGGGCCGGGTGGCGAGGTCCAGCGTCAGATGGGTCTCCGGTGGCGTCGCAAAGCGCACGGTCGAGAGGATCTCGGCCTCGCCGTCCCGCACGCCGGCAAGATGCTCGTGGATCGATGCGGCGGCACGGCGTCCGGCCGCGACGGCGTCGATGATCGTCTTGGGGCCGGAGACGACGTCGCCGCCGGCAAAGATGCCCGCCCGGCCGGTGGCGAGGGTGCGTGGATCGGCCACGATCCCGGCCCAGCCGCTCACTTCGATGCCTGCCCCCTCGGGGAGGATCGACGGGTCGGGCTCCTCGCCGATCGCGACGAGGATGGTGCTGGCCGGAACCTCTCGGACAGATCCGGGCACCGCCGAGTAGACCCGTCGGCCGCCGTCTGTCGTGCCGGTCACCCGCTGCTCCTCGCAGCGAAGGGCCACCACGACGCCGTCGCGGGCGACAACCTCGAACGGGGCGAGCGCGGTGATGAGCGTGACGCCTTCTCGAATCGCCTCCTCGATCTCCTCGCGCTGGGCAGGCATGTCCTCGCGGCCGCGCCGGTAGACGATGGTCACGCTCGCGGCGCCGCTTCGGATCGCGGATCGGGCCGCGTCCATCGCCGTGCTGCCGCCGCCGACCACGATCACGGGGCCACTGAGGCGCGGCTCCTCGCCGAGGTTGACCTCCTTGAGGAAGCGGGTCGCCGGGATGACCGCGCGTGCGTCGTCGCCGGGGACGCCGAGCCGGCGGCTCTTGGATGCTCCGGTCGCGAGGAATACGGCCTTGAACCCTTCGCGCTCCAGGTCGCCGAGGGTGAAGTCGCGGCCCATCACCGTGTCAAGACGAAGCTCGACACCGAGATCGACGATCCGCTTCACCTCGGCCTGCAGCGCTTCGCGGGGCAGCCGGTATTCGGGGATCCCGATCGCCATCATGCCGCCGGGGATGGGCATTGCCTCCATGACGGTGACGCTGTAGCCGAGACGGACCAGGTAGTAGGCGGCCGACATGCCAGCCGGCCCGCCGCCGACGATCGCGACGCGCTCGGCGCGACGAACCGCGGGCGCCGGAACCGCGGGCAGGTGTCCGTGCTCGACCGCGAATCGCTTGAGTGTCCGGATCGCGATCGGCTCGTCCAGGACGTCCCGCCGGCAGGCCACCTCACAGGGCGCCGTGCAGATCCAGCCGCACACCGATGGGAAGGGATTGACCTCGGCGGCGACCGCGTAGGCCTCGTCATACCGGCCGGCGGCCACGAGGCCCACGTACCGGCCGGCGTCCGTGCCAGCCGGGCATGCGACCTGGCATGGAGCGAGCGGGGACGGCGGAGCGTCGTCGACCATGGTCCGCCAGACCTGCCACGGCTGGGGTCGCTCGGCCGTCTTCCAGACGAAGAGGGGGCCCCACGGTGAGTCATGGACGGGCTTCAGAGCCTCACGGGTGACCGCGGAAAGCGGGATCCACCCATCCGTCATGGCAGCCGGCCGGTCGATCGGGCCCTGGCGCGCGACGAGCGGCGTCGGCTCGTCCATGACCGCGAGCGTCATCACGTTGGGAGGGCATTCGCGGATGCAGATGGAGCAGCCGATGCACTCGCCCACCTGGATCGGGTGCTCCATCATCCAGGGGAGCGGAGCACCGCTCAGCCCCGTCTCGATCCCCGGCCCCGTGGGCCGGCTCATGTCGAGGGCCTCGACCGGGCAGACGTCCATGCAGACGCCGCAGTTGATGCAATTCCCGTGGTCGATGTCGATGCGATAGCCCATGGCATGCCTCCCTGCGGATCCCGCCGGTCGAGCATGCGACCGGACCGTCGCGGGCGCCACGTTCTGTCGAGCGGGTGAAGCGCCCGTCCGACCGGGTGGGAGGCGGGTGCCAATTGGCCCAGGCCGGGGAGGGCCATATGGCACTCTGGCGCCCGGCCCGCGGCGTCCGGCGCGGGCCTGCGGCGCGCGGCGCGCGGCGTCGGCGCGCGGCTACAGGCCACGTGCCGGCGGCTCTGCTCAACGGTCGGGAACGAGGCCCTCCCGGACCGCTCGGGCGGCAACCTCGGTGCGGCTGCCCGCGTGGAGCTTCTCCAGGATGTTCCGGAGATGGAACTTCGTCGTGTTCTCGGAGATCCCGAGACCGGCCGCGATCTCCTTGTTCCGCATCCCGGCGACCACCAGCCGGAGGACCTCGACCTCTCGCTCGGTCAGGCGATCCGGCTCCGCCGTCACTCCGCCGCTCGCCGGTCCCGCGGTCCGGGTGGTCGGCCGGGCGACCTCGGTGAGGATCCGCGCTGCCGTCACCGGCGAGATGGCGACCTCCCCCCGCTCGACCGCCTCGAGCATGGCGCGCAGCTGGGGCGCCTCGAGATCCTTGAGGAGGTAGCCGCGGGCACCGGCCTTGATCGCGGTGAAGAGATCGTCCTCATCTTCGCTCGCGGTGAGCATCACGATCGGGATCTCCGGGTGATTCGCGGCAAGGCGAACAGTGGCGTCGATGCCACCCCCGCCCGGCATCCGGACATCCATGAGAACGAGATCGGGGGAAAGCTGCTCGGCGAGCTCGACCGCGCCGTCACCGTCCGAGGCGAACCCCACGACCTCGTGGCCCCACGCGGCGAGGAGCGACGCCACCCCGTCGCGGAAGAGCGCGTGATCGTCGGCCAGCAGGACGCGCATCAAGCCGTGATCGGCGCTGCGGCGGGCGCCGGCTCGACAGCAACGCCGGGCTTCGGCTCGGGTGTGGGCTGGACGAGCCTTTCGGGCGTCGAGGCGGGCACCGGCCCGGCCGCGGAGATGGTTTCCGGCGGCCGCGCTGCTGTCGGCTCCACGATTGGGCGGAACGGCGCCGCGAGCCGCACCACGGCGCCGCCGTCCGGGTTGTTCTCCAGGTCGACGGTCCCGCCGATGCCGGCGGCCCGCTCGGTCATCGAGCGGAGCCCGTAGTGCGGGCGGCCATCCCCGGGCCCCCCGGTCGTGAAGCCGCGGCCGTCGTCGCGGATCGTGACGGTCAGGCGATCGCCCTCCGCGCGAAGGTCGACCGTCACCCGACGCGCGCCCGCATGCTTGCGCACGTTGGTGAGCGCCTCCGCGACGATCCGGAATGCCTGCGTCTCCACGTCCGAATCGAGCCGCGCCGCCTCGACCTCGGGCGCTGCGTGGACGCGGATCGCGAGCTTCGCGGACTCGGCGACACTCGCGGCGTGGGCCCGGATTGCCGCGACCAGACCGGACGCCGGCCCGATCGGGCTGCGCAGGCCGAGGATCGTCTCGCGGACGTCGACATAGATGGATCGCGCCGCCGCCGAGAGCTCGCCCAGCTGGGCGCGTGCATCGTCGACGCGGCCCGCGGCCAGGAACCCGTCGACGGCCTGTGACTTGGTGTTCACGTAGCCCAGCACCTGCGAGAGCCCGTCGTGGAGCTCCCGCGCGATCCGCTCCCGTTCGCCGACGACGGCAAGCTCCCGGAGCCGCGCCTCCAGGCGGGCGTTCTCCAGGGCGATCGTGGCCTGGTTGGCGAGCGACGAGAGCGTCTCGAGCGCGTCCGCATCGAAGCTTCGTGCCTCCGCGGCCCCGACAGCGAGCAGTCCGATCGTCGTCCCGCCGCGCTGGAGGGGTGCGGCGACGCGAGCGACCGCGGAGGCAGGTACCACGAAACGGAGGATCTGATCGGCGTCCGTCGCCTCGGGCGCATCGCCCACATCCGCGCCGGGGGCGGATGGGATCGCGACCAGCGCTCCCGGGATCGCGCTCGCCGCGCGACGTGCGAGGCGACCGTCCGGCCCGGCCAGCAGGAGGATGACGGCATCCACCCCGAGCAGCTCGCGGGTATGGGTCACGATCGCGTCGAGAACCCTTTCGACGTCGGTCAGGGAGGCGAGCGCGACGCTGACGCGGTGGAGGGCGCGTGCCGACGTCTCGCGGGCTTCCAACTCCTGATTGCGCCGCCGAAGGGCGCCGGTGAGCGTGTCGATCCGGCCGAAAGCGAGCGCACCGAAGATGCCGCCGAGCACGAGCGTGACGGCCACGACGACGAGCGTATCGACCGGGAACGCGAAGGCTTCGTCGAGGAGCTGATCGCTGACGATCTCGATCGCTCCCACGACGAGCGCGGGCACGATGACGAGGAGCCATCGGGCTCGATTGTTCACGCGGACCTCGCAGCCGGCCCGCCGGCGGGGATCCGCACGGCGTCCCTCGAAGCATACGCCCGGGTCACCGCCGTCCGCCCCCAAGCCGGCCGGCCTCACCCGCGCGGTTCGGAAGCCTCATGGCGCATCAGGACGCGGGTCAGGTCGTCGATGGCGTCCCTGAACCCGATCGCAAGGTCGGCGGGCAGGACCTCGGCGATCGAATCCTTCGGTCCGTAGGCGGCGCGCGCTCGCCGCGCCACGGAACGGAGCTCGACGGCCGGGGCGTCGCGCAGGCGGTCCGGCAACGGCTCGAGGAACGCGGCCCACCTCGCTGCGCCCGGTGAGCCCGCGGATACCGCGGCCCGCGCGGCGTCCACGAGCCGGTCCGCATGGCGCGCGGCCGCGAGCGCAGCGTCGTCGATCGCGGGGAGCTCGTGCCGTCCGGGGCGACGTGACTGCGCCGACACCGCCGGTCAGTTCAGCCCGGTCGGCTCGGCGATCCGCTCGACGACCAGCGAGATCCGCTTGCGCTCGGATCCGTTGACGAGGACGCGGAGGGAGTGGTCACCCGGCGCATTGAATCCGAGGTTCCAGAGATCGATCGCGAACGTGACAACCGTGTCGCGGCCATCCCGCGGGCCATGCGCGGCGATCAGGCCGTTGGCGCCGGCGATCTCGGATCCGTCGGGAGCCAGCAGCACGAACCGGACGTCGTGCTCCTTGTCGAGCTCGGGCGAGGTGACGAGCAGCCCGACGACGAGCGCGAGGTGTGGGTGCCGGAACGGGAACGCCTGCGCTCCCAGCCTCGTCACGCCACCGCCGAGCACGTGGAACTTCTCACCAGGACGGGCGTCGGCAGAGTCCGCAAGGAAGGCGAATTCGATCTCGGGCATGCCCGGATGGTACGTCGCCGGCCAGCCGGCCGCCGATCCGTCCGTCCGCGGGTCGACGGTTGCGTGCGACGGCCGAACCGTCAGTCGGCGGGGGCGGCGGCGGCGGCCCGCTTCGCCGGACGCGACGTGGACCTCCCGGCCCGCGACCCGCTCCGCGGCGGCGCTGCTCCGCGTCCCAGCTCGTCGGCGAATGTCACGTCCGAGAGCGGCACGAGCGGCTCGCCCCGGAGCACGCGGGCGAGGTACTCGCCCGTGGCGGAACCAGGGACCCTCGCGATCGCCTCCGGCGTTCCCTCGGCGATTACCAGTCCGCCCCTCGTACCGCCCTCCGGACCGAGATCGATCACCCAGTCCGCGGTCTTGATGACATCGAGGTTGTGCTCGATCACGAGCACCGTGTTGCCCGCGTCGACGAGCCGGTGGAGCACCTGGAGAAGCTTCTCAACGTCCGCGAAGTGGAGCCCGGTGGTGGGTTCGTCGAGAACGTAGAGCGTCTTGCCGGTGGCACGACGGCTGAGCTCCGAGGCGAGCTTGACGCGCTGCGCCTCGCCGCCGGAGAGCGTGGTCGCGGGCTGCCCCAGGTGGACGTAGCCAAGCCCCACCTCGACGAGCGTGCGGAGCTTCGCTGCGATCTTCGGGACTGCGCTGAAGAGCTCGAGGCCCTCTGCGATGGTCATCTCGAGGACGTCGGCGACCGAGTGGCCCCTGTAGTGGATCTCGAGCGCCTCGCGGTTGTAGCGCTTGCCCTTGCAGACCTCGCAGGGGACGTAGACGTCAGGCAGGAACTGCATCTCGATCTTCAGGATGCCGTCGCCCTTGCAGTTCTCGCAGCGCCCGCCCTTGACGTTGAAGCTGAAGCGCCCGGGTCCGTAACCGCGCACCCGCGACTCCGGTACGCCCGCATAGAGCTCGCGGATCGGCGTGAACAGGCCGGTGTAGGTGGCGGGGTTGGAGCGCGGCGTCCGGCCGATCGGGCTCTGGTCGATCTCGATGATCTTGTCGACGAGGTGGGCGCCCTCGAGGCCGTCATGGGCGCCCGGCGCCTCGCGGCTCCCGTTCAGCTCGCGGGCCAGCGCCCGGTAAAGGATCTCGGTCACGAGGGTGCTCTTGCCGGAGCCCGAGACACCGGTGACGGCAACGAACCGCCCGAGCGGGAACGCGACGTCGATGCCGCGCAGGTTGTGCTCGCGGGCGCCTGTCACCACGATCGACGTCCCGGAGCCCGGGCGCCGGACCTCGGGGATGGGCACAGCCCGCTCGCCGCGCAGGAACGCCCCTGTGATGGAGCGCGGCTCGCCGAGGAGGGCCTCCAGCGGGCCCGATGCGATCACCTCGCCACCGTGCTCCCCCGCCCCGGGCCCGATGTCCACGACCCAGTCCGCGGTCCGGATCGTCTCCTCATCATGCTCCACGACAAGCACCGTGTTGCCCAGGTCGCGCAGGCGGGTGAGCGTCGCGATCAGCTTCGCATTGTCGCGCTGGTGAAGGCCGATCGAGGGCTCGTCGAGGATGTAGAGCACGCCGACGAGCGAGCTGCCGATCTGGGTGGCGAGGCGGATGCGCTGCGCCTCTCCGCCGGAGAGGGTGCTGGACGTCCGATCGATCGTGAGATAGTCGAGGCCGACATCGGCGAGGAAGCCGAGACGCGCACCGATCTCCTTGAGGACCATGCGGGCGATCGCGCGTTCCCGGTCCGTGATCCGTTCCGGGAGCGCCGCGACCCATGCGAGCGAATCCGTCACCGTCAGCGTGGAGATCTCCCAGATGCTCCGGCCCTCGATCGTCACGCCAAGGGCCTCGGGGCGGAGCCGCTTGCCGCGACACGTCGGGCACGGTCGGGCGACCATGTACCGCTCGAGCTCGGTCTTGATGTACTCCGAATCGGTCTCCCGGAAGCGTCGCTCGAGGTTCGTGATGAGGCCCTCGAACGTCGCCGTGTAGGTGTTCTCGCCGCGCTCGTGCCGGTAGGCGATGACGACCTTCTCCTCCTTGGCCGAGTTCAGGATGTGGTCCACCGCCTCGGGCGGAAGGTCCCGCACGGGCAGCCGGATGTCCCAGCCGTGCGCATCGAAGATTGCCTCGAGGATCTTCATCCGCCAGGACGCGTCGGTCGGCATTCGCGACCATGGCACGAGCGCCCCGTCCGCGACGCTCCGGTCCCGGTCCGGGATCACGAGATCCGGATCGATCACGAGCTGCGTCCCGATGCCGGTGCAGGTAGGGCAAGCGCCGTGCGGGGAGTTGAACGAGAACGAGCGCGGCTCGAGCTCGTCCATGGTCGTCCCATCGTACGGGCACGAATACCGCTCGCTGTAGCGGTGCTCCTCGAAGGCGGGGGTCTCGCCGTCCCGTGCCGCCGGCGCGATGACGACGACGCCCTCACCCAGTCGGAGCGCGGTCTCGATGGAATCGGCGAGCCGCGCGGCGTCGGGGGGTGCCTCACCCTGGCCTTCGGGGCGCCGCACGACGAAGCGGTCCACCACGACCTCGATGGTGTGGCGCTTGTACTTGTCGAGGCTTTTGACGTCCGCGAGGTCGAGCTGCTCGCCGTCGACCCGGACGCGAACGAAGCCCTGCTTGCGGGCGGCCTCGAAGACGCGGTCGCCCTCGGTCTTGCGGTCCTTGATCAGCGGTCCGAGGACCAGGAGCCGGCTCCCCTCGGGCAGCGCGTAGACCTGGTCGACCATCTGCTGGACGGTCTGACGCTCGATCTCGCGGCCGCAGACCGGGCAGTGCGGGTGTCCGATCCTGGCGAAGAGGAGCCGCAGGTGGTCGTAGATCTCCGTCACGGTGCCGACCGTGGAGCGCGGGTTCCGGCTGGCGCCCTTCTGGTCGATGGAGATCGCCGGTGAGAGGCCGTCGATCTGGTCGACGTCGGGCTTCTCCATCTGGCCCAGGAACTGGCGCGCGTACGCCGACAGGCTCTCCACGTAGCGGCGCTGGCCCTCGGCGTAGATCGTGTCGAAGGCGAGGCTGCTCTTGCCGGACCCGGAGAGGCCGGTGACGACGACCAGCCGATCCCGCGGGATGCTGACCGTGATGTTCTTCAGGTTGTGCTCGCGGGCACCGCGAACGACGAGCTGATCGGACGGCATGGCTCGCCAAGTGTACCCGCTCTCGTGGATTCGGAACAGGCGTGCTATTCGAATAGCGGCGGCTCAGGGCCGCTCGTCCTGTCGTGACGCCTGTTGCGCGGCCTGCAACTAATCGCGGGCATCGGCCCGACGAACCGCGTGCACGGGTCGCCGGAGGGTCCGCCGGGCCTGATCAGCCGGCTCATCGGCGCGAACGGTGTATCGCCGGCAACGAATAGGCCGTGCCGAGCGGCCGCTGTTGGGTCAGGATCCCGCAGGGCCAGCCGCGAACACCGTTTGCTGCCTGGTGCGCAACGGGTGCCCTGCTCGCGACCCCGTATCGTGCAGATGATCGCGTAGCGCTCGCGTCTTCAGCGCCGCGGCGACCGGCGGCCGGTCCGCTTGCGGACGTTAGGCGTGACGGTGTGATCCCAGGTCGGCCGATCCAGCCAGCGGGCCTGCCATCCGCCATCATCGGCGTCGTCGTGCTCGTCGCGGAGGCCGGGCAGCCAGTCCGACGCCGTCCCCTCCTCCGCTCCGGGCTCCTCCCCGGCCTCGACGACACGGACCGCAGTGACCTCGAGGCCGCCGCTGTCGTCCGCGATCTCCGAACGCCCGGAACCACGACGCGAGCCAGGGCGACCCGATCGCCCTGCCCGGTTTCCTCGCGTGGCCTCCGCGGCCGACGACGACGCGGGTCCCGTTCCCGCCCGCTCGGCAGCCCTCCCAACGCTGATCGAGGCGTCCTCCTCGAGAACGCGCAGGCGGATCTCCTGGACCTGGTCGCGGATCGTGGCGGCACGCTCGAACTCCAGGTTCCTGGCGGCATTCCGCATCTCCGCCTCGAGGCGTCCCACGAGCTCCTCCACCTGGCGACGAGTTCTGCCCTCCAGCGTGTGGCCGCCCCCGCCCGCTTCGTACTCGCCGCTCGACTCGGCCGCGACCCGAAGCCGGTCGTTCAGGTCGTGGATCTCGCGGACGATCGTGATGGGCGTGATCCCGTGCTCGAGGTTGTAGCGCTGCTGTACGGCGCGCCGCCGGTCTGTCTCCTCGATCGCGGCCCGCATCGACTCCGTGATCCGGTCCGCGTACATCACGACCTCACCGCCGGTGTTCCGGGCGGCCCGGCCGATCATCTGGATCAGCGACCAGGCGCTCCGGAGGAAGCCCTCCTTGTCCGCATCGAGGATCGCCACGAGAGTGACCTCCGGAAGGTCGATCCCCTCACGGAGCAGGTTGATCCCGACGATCACGTCGTGAACGCCCAGGCGGAGGTCTCGCAGGATCTGGATCCGGTCGAGCGTGTCCACCTCGCTGTGGAGGTACTGGACCTTGATGCCGAGCTCGCGGAGGTAGTCGGTCAGGTCCTCGGCGAGGCGTTTGGTCAGCGTCGTCACGATCGCCCGTTCGCCGCGCTCGACGCGCTCCCGGATCCGCTCCAGCAGGTCATCGATCTGGCCTTCGCTTGGGCGGACCGTGATCCCAGGGTCGACGATGCCGGTGGGCCGGATCAGCTGTTCCACGACCCGCTGGCTCTTCTCAAGCTCGTAGGGGCCCGGCGTGGCCGACACGTAGATCGCCTGGCGGACCGTCGCTTCCAGCTCCTCGAAGGTGAGCGGCCGGTTGTCGAGCGCGGACGGAAGGCGGAACCCGAAGTCGACGAGGATCTCCTTGCGCGTCCGGTCGTTCTTGTACATGCCGACGGACTGCGGGATCGACATGTGCGATTCGTCCACGACGAGGAGCCAGTCCGGGGGGAAGTAGTCCAGCAAAGTCCAGGGCCGGCTGCCAGGCTCGCGCGCCGAGAGGTGGCGCGAGTAGTTCTCGATCCCCGTGCAGTAGCCGAGCTCGCGCATCATCTCGAGGTCGAATGTCGTCCGCTGGCGGAGCCGCGCAGCCTCCAGGGCACGACCCTCGGCCTCGAGGCCGGCCAGCCGCTCCTCCAGCTCCGCGGCGATCGTCCCCATCGCGAGCTGGAGCTTGTCGGCCGGCGTCACGTAGTGGGTCGCCGGGTAGACATTGAGCTCCGTGCGTTCCGCGATCAGCTCGCCGGTCAGCGGGTCGAGCTCCGTGATGCGCTCGATCTCGTCCCCGAAGAACTCGAGCCGCATGAGCCGGTCCTCGGACGACGGCACGAGCTCGAGAGTGTCGCCCCGGACGCGGAAGCGGGAGCGCTGGAGCGCCTGGTCGTTCCGCTGGTACTGGAGATCCACGAGGTGCCGCAGCACGGCGTCACGCCGATACTGGCCGCCCGTCCGGA
>Ga0302299_10002900_pt1 | contig 10437 bp, 10 predicted proteins | sample III_Fen_N3_4_FD_198795 | JGI IMG/M metagenome (GOLD analysis project Ga0302299, IMG submission 198795) | Peat permafrost microbial communities from Stordalen Mire near Abisko, Sweden - III_Fen_N3_4 | ecosystem: Environmental > Terrestrial > Soil > Wetlands > Permafrost | place: Sweden: Abisko...
CCACCCGACCGCGCGACCCCACGTCGACGCCGACGTCCTCGAGGCCGAGCCCCTCGACGTTCCCCGTGCGGCCCAGCGCGTGCAGCACGGCGTCCGCGCGGATCACCTCGTCGCCGACGCGCACGGTCAGGCCGTCGGCGTCGCGCACGACCTCGTCGACGGCCGACCGCATGAGCAGCCGGGCACCGCTCGCCTCGAGGCTCTGCGCTAGCACCGCCGCGATGTCGGCGTCGACCACGGGCAGCAGCCGCTCGCCGCGGTCGACGAGCGTGACCGCGACGCCGAGCGAGGCGAAGATCGACGCGTACTCCGACCCGACGGGGCCGCCACCCACGACCACCATGCGGTGCGGCAGGGTCTCGAGGCCGAGGATCGTCTCCGAGTCGTGGACGTCGGGATCCTCGAACGGCAGCTCGGGCGGATGGTGCGGCCGCGACCCGGTCGCGAGCAGGATCGTGCGCGCATGCAGGGTGCGCTGCGCGCCGTCGTCCCCCGTGACCACGACGGTCCCGCCGGGGCCGAGACGGGCCTGCCCGTGCACGACCTCGACGCCGTGTCGCTCGAGGTTCGCACCGACCGCCGCCGCCATCGTGGTGACGACGTCGGTCACGTGCGCCCGCAACCGGTTCATCAGCAGCTCGTCGGACAGCGTGATGCCGATCCCGAAGACGTCGCGGCGCGCCCAGCCGGTGAGGTACATCGCCGTGTCGCGCAGCGCCTTCACCGGCACGCCCGACACCGCGATGGCCGAGCCGCCGGGGTCGGCGCGGCGCTCGACGACCGCGACCCTGTGGCCGTAGTACGCCGCCTGCGTGGCGCCCTTCTCGCCGGCCGGCCCCGAGCCGATCACGACGAGGTCGAACTCGTCGGCGTCCATGGGAACCTCCGGCTCGTGAGGCGCGGTGCGTACCGCGCCCTGCCGACCCTAAGGACAGCAGGCGCGGTCGTCCGCGCTTCGGCCATGTTGCCGGGCCACGGCGCATTTCCGGTGGGATGCTGTCGCGCTTGGCCGCGCTCACCGTCTAGCGTCGAGGCCGCCACCCCGACCTGGAGGACGACGATGACCGATCGCCTCGAGCTGCGCGACCCGACCCTGCGCGAGTGGGGCGCCGTCGTCCTCGACAGCGACCGCGAGACCGGCATCGTGCTCGACCGCAGCGCGTTCTACCCTGGCGGCGGCGGCCAGCCGCCGGACCACGGCGTCCTGCTCTGGGGAGGCGTGCAGACCCGCATCGTGGGCGCTCTCAAGAGCGACGACGTCCGGCTCGTGGCGCACGACGACGATCCGCTGCCGCCGGCGGGCACCTCGGTGCGCGGCGCGATCGAGGACGGCCGTCGCACGGCGCTCATGCGCACGCACTCAGGCCTGCACCTGCTGTCGGGCGTGGTGTTCCGCGACTTCGGCGCGCTCGTCACCGGCTCCAACATGGAGCCGCTCGAGGGCCGCCTCGACTTCAACCTCGACGCGGTCCCCGAGGGGTTCAAGGAGACGGTCGAGTCGTCGTGCAACGTGGAGATCGACGCCGACCGCGGCATCTCGGCGTACGAGCTCTCGCGCGACGAGGCGTTCGCGATCCCCGACATCATCCGCACGGCGACCAACCTGCTGCCGCCCACGATCGAGATCGTGCGCATCGTCGACATCGACGGCCTCGACGTGCAGGCGGACGGGGGCACGCACGTGGCCTCGACGAGCCAGATCGGGCGGCTGCGCGTGGTGAAGATCGAGAACAAGGGCAAGGGCTTCCGCCGCATCCGCGTGGCCCTCGAACCCTGACCACGCGCTCCCGGTGCGCTGTCGTCGTCAGCGCACGACGAGCGTGAACGCGTGCGTGGCACGGCGTCCGGCGCTGTCGCGAACGAGCAGCACCACGTGGTACGTGCCCTTGCGCGCGGCCTTGCCCGTGATGCGTCCCGTCGACGAGAGCGAGAGCCCGCGCGGCAGCGAGCCCGACGACCGCGACCAGCGATAGACGCCCGTGCCGCCCGTCGCCGCGAGACGCATCGTGTACGACCGACCGCGCACGGCCGCCGACAGCCGTGCGGTCGTGACCGCGACCCGCTTGGCGATGGTCATCGTGAACGACTGCCGCTGGGAGCGACCCACGATGGTCTCGGTCCCGCTGTAGTCGGCAACCCGCGCCGTGAACGTGAACCGGCCGGAGGCCGTCGGCGTCCCGGTCAGGACGCCGGACCCGGTGAGCGTCAGACCTGGCGGGAGGGTCCCGGCGACCTTGAGCCAGGTGAACGCGCCGCTGCCGCCCGACGCCGTCCCGTGCGCGATGTAGGCCTTGCCGCGCGTGCCCGCGGGCCAGGCGGTGGTGCCCATGACGACCGGGGCGACGACCGCGAGCGAGTACGACCGCGACGCGTCGTGCCCGGTCGCGTCGTCGACGCGCACCGTGATGTCCGACGTGCCGGGTGACGTCGGGGTGCCCGTCACGACTCCGGTCGCGGCGTCGAGCACGATGCCGGCCGGCAGGGTCCCCGAGGTGAGCGACCACGTGGTGGCTCCGTCGTTGCCGACGGCCACGAGCGTGCTGGAGAACGGCACCGACGCCACCGCCTCGCCGAGGGACGGCGTAGCGACGGCGAGCTGCGAGGGCTTCGGGGTGGATGCGGTGATCGTGTAGCGGCCGATGCTCGCGTAGCTCGTGTACCCGGTCACCAGGGGATCGCCGTTCCCGGTGCCGGTGACCCGCAGGTAGTACGTCCCCGCCGGCACGGTGCCGCTCCACGACGAGGACATGCCACTGGTGCTGGGCCCCGGCGTGACCACGAGCGGGGTCTGGGGATCGGCGGTCACGAGGAGCGACCCGTCGGCGTGGTAGATGTCGAGCCGGGCGTCGAGGTCGGCGCTCGTCGGCTGGGTCGCCACGGAGACCGAGAGCGACCCGCCGCCGGAGCTGACGGCGTACCAGTCCTCGTCCGACGGCCCCGAGATCAGCGCGTCGACGCCGCTCCCGCTGGCCAGCGTGCGTGCGGTGGCTGCGTCGGTGCCGGGCTCGTCGGCGACGTAGGGGGCCGACTGCGCGATGATCGCGGTGTCGTCCTGGGTCTGGCTGGCAAGGGCGTACTCGCCCTTGCTCCACTGCGTGATGGCGTGGCTGTAGCCGCCTCCCATGATGGGCGACCAGGCGCCTTGCCCGTAGTAGTACTCGACTGCGCTCTGACTCCCCGATGCCACCGTGCCGTCGTGCAGCAGACCGAAGTTGTGGCCCACCTCGTGGGAGATCACGACGGCCAGGTCGTACGCCTGCCCCCCCGTCTCGAACGGGAAGATCAGCGCGGGCTGGTAGGTGGCGTGCGAGCCCGCCAAGGCGAAGACGCCGCGGTAGGCGACACCTGCGCAGCCGCACTTGCTCTGCAGGAAGGTGTCGTTCGAGAGCAGCGCACGCGTGCCGTAGGTGTCGTCGGACGAGCTCGTTCGGTCGATAGCGTCGTCGCCCGGGTCCTGCGTGGTCACGTTGACGTCGAAGGGCGCATAGTCCTCCGCGACGCCGAGCCAGACCTCGCGCAGGTACGCCTGCTCGGTCGCCGACAGAGTGCTCGCGTCGGAGTCGATCGACCACGGCGTCGCCCAGTAGCCCGCGGGAAGGGTCCACGACGAGTTCCACGCCGTGCCCGTCAACGCACGACCGTGGATGTCGATGTAGAGCGTGTGCTTCGAGCCGGGGCGCGACTGCAGCGTCAGCGCGTCGCCGGAGGGGTCGAGCCCGCCCGCGACGGCGGTCGCGGGCAGGGCGGAGAGGGTGGGTGACGACGTCGTGGGGGCGACCGGGTCGTAGAACAGGAGCCGGCCGCACGCGTCGACGCGAGCGCTGCGGTCGCGCGTCAGCAGCGCGGCGAGGTCGCTGCCGGTGAGCCCGTTGGCGGCTGCGGCGCCGTCGAGCCCGGCACCGAGGGCGTGCAGCGCTGCTGCACCTCCAGCGGGCGCTCCGCCGGGTAGCGCCACCGATGCGCAGCCCTGGTGGGACCTGGCCACGGACGGCGCCACGGGCGCGGCGAGTGCCGCCCCGACGGCGACCGCGACGAGTACGGCCGAACGACGCACGGCACCCACGAGCCCCTCCGGTCCGCACAACCCCCCAGGCTGGCACGACGTGGATCGGCAGCCGTGGGAGCGCGGTGAACTCCCGTTGCGCCACGTGGGTGATGGTGCGCACCGGATCGGCCGAAGACCGGACGATGTCGAAACCGTCCGGTGACGCCGATACGGCGTCGCGCACGGCAGCGACCGGCGCGGCGTCCTCGACCGGACGGCCTCGACCCCGTTCCGTGCGCGCTGCCGTCAGCGCACGACGAGCGTGAAGGAGCGCGTGGCACGGCGTCCGGCGCTGTCACGCGCCTGCAGCACCACGTGGTACGTGCCCTTGCGCGCGGCCTTCCCGGTGATGCGCCCTGTCGACGAGAGCGTCAGCCCGTGGGGCAGCGATCCCGACGACCGTGCCCACCGGTAGCTGCCGCTGCCGCCGACGGCGACGAGGCGCGCGGCGTACCGCTTCCCGCGAGCAGCCGCAGCCGGCCTCATGGTCGAGATCGCGACCGGCTTGGCGATGGTGACGGATTGGTCCGAGCGGGCGATACGAGCCGGCCGGATCGGCCGGAGACCGGACGCCGAGGGATCAGGAGGCGAGCGCGAGCAGGAACTTCGCGAGGACCCGGTTGTCGACCACGACGAAGCGGACGACGTCGAACGCGTCCGGGTACGCCGTCACGGCGTCGCGAGCCGCGGCGACCGCGATGGGCGCGGCCTCCTCGACCGGGTAGCCGAACACGCCGCAGGAGATCGCCGGGAACGACACCGACCGGGCGCCCACCTCGCGGGCCACGCGCAGGGCGTTGCGGTGGCAGGCCCCGAGCAGGTCGGCGTCGAAGCCGTGGTTGCGCCCGTACACGGGCCCGACCGTGTGGATCACGAAGCGCGCCGGCATCGCGCCCGCGCCGGTCACGACGGCCTCGCCCGTGGGCAGTCCGTCGGGCAGCGCGGTGCGCCGCAGCTGCAGGCACTCGTCGAGGATCGCCTGGCCGCCGGCACGGTGCACGGCGCCGTCGACACCGCCCCCGCCGAGCAGGGACGAGTTCGCGGCGTTGACGATGGCGTCGACCGGCTCGACGGTGAGGTCGCCGAGCACGGCGTCGATCTCGGTCACGCTCTCCATGATCGCCCCGTACGGCCGCACCTGAAGGCATCCACCGGGTGACGCACTCGCCCCAGCACCGGGCAGCTGCTCGAAGGCGCGGGTCCGGGCCGCCAGACCCACGCGCTCGGGCAGCTACACGCGGCCCGGGGCGAGGGGGGCGACCTCGGGCCAGGCCACGGTGACCTCGCCGAGGCGCCAGCGCGCCGGGCCGTCGAGCACGGCGACGCCGGATTCGCGCAGCGCGCCGACCGCCGCGATCCAGCGCTGCCGGGCGCCGTACGACGCGTGCGGTGCGGCCTGCGCCCAGCAGCGGTCGAGCCGCGTGAGGAACGCGTGCACCGGCTCGCCCGCGACGTTGCGGTGGATGAGCGCCTTGGGCAGCCGCTCGGCCAGGTCGCTCGGGCGCTCGAGGCCGGCCAGGCGCGTCGAGAGGGTGAGCGAGCGCGGTACGTCGCTGCCCGTCTCGAGCGCCACCCACCAGGCGTGGCGCCCGAGCTCGTCGCACGTGCCCTCGACGAGCAGGCCACCCGGGGCCAGCCGTCGCGCCATCGTGCGCCAGGCGCCAGCGACCTCGGACTCGTCGTACTGGCGAAGGACGTTGAACGCGCGCACCACCACCGGGTCGCGGCCGTCGAGGGGGAGCTCGAAGCCGCCGAGCCGGAACGACAGCGACGCGTCGGAGTACGCCGCAGCCGCCGACACCCGGGCAGGGTCGATCTCGACGCCGACGACCTCGACGTCGGGGCGCACGGCGCGCAGCCGGTCGCGCAGGTCGCGCGGCGTCCACGCGGCAGCGCCGAACCCGAGGTCGACCACGAGCGGGTCCGGCGCGGAGCGCAGCGCACTGCCTGCCTCGTGGGCGATCCAGCGGTCGACCCGACGGAGCCGGTTGGGGTGCGTGGTACCCCGGGTGATCGTGCCGACCGGCCGGGGCCGCGCCGGGTTCACCAGCGCGAGCCGCCGCCGGCGACCTGCTTGAGGCGCGGGATGACGTCGACGATGTACACCAGCGACGCGACGAGACCGACGATGCCGACCATCCCCAGGGTCGGGTTGGTGGGCACGCCGAGCAGTCCGATGAGGCCGACGCCCAGGGGCGGGAAGAAAACCTGCGCCGCGAGGCCGAGACCGGTCAGGGCCAGCCAGAACCGCTTGGTCTTGCGGTCGGCTGCCGGGAAGTACCTCTCCGGCCTGCGCAGCGCGTCGACGAAGGCGTAGACCCCGGCGACCAGCATCGCGGTGGTGACGGCGTAGTAGACGAGGGTCGCCAGCATGTCCCGAGCATACGGACGGAGCGCGCCGGTCGCTGCGGCGAGACGTCGGGAATGCCTCGGACCCGTCATTAGTTGACTGATCAACTATCTCTCTGCCACCCTGACGGGGAGACGACCGACAGGAGACGACCATGGCACGCGCCGCTGCGGCGTTCGACGCCTACGAGCCCGGGGCTCTCGCGGCCAGCACCGTGCAGCCGCTCTGGCAGCCCGGCGACGACCCGCTGCCCTCGATCTACCTCAGCCATGGTGCCCCGCCGCTGTTCGACGACGCCGGCTGGATGGACGAGCTCGGCGCGTGGGCGACCGGCATGCCCAAGCCGACCGGCATCGTCATCGTGAGCGCGCACTGGGAGACCGCCCCGGTCGCCATCACCGCGCCCACCCCGGCGACCGGCCTGGTGTACGACTTCGGCGGCTTCGACCCGCGCTACTACACGATGCAGTACGCGGTACCCGACTCCACCGCGCTGGGCGACCGCGTCGCCGGCGTCCTGTCGAGCCTGGGCCCGGTGAGCCGTCGCAACCGCGGCCTCGACCACGGCGCGTGGGTGCCGCTCAAGGTGATGTACCCGGCGGCGGACGTCCCCGTGGTGCAGGTGTCGCTGCCGACCGATCGCCCCGACACCCTCATCGCGCTGGGCGAGCGCCTGCGCGAGCTGCGCGAGGAGGGCGTGCTCGTGATCGGCTCCGGCTTCATGACCCACGGACTGCCGTTCATCACGCCCGCGATGATCGAGGGCCAGGTGCCGGGCTGGTCGCGCGACTTCGACTCGTGGGCCTGGTCGGCGATCCAGGACGCCGACGTCGACACTCTCGCGTCGTTCCGCCAGGCGGCGCCGGGGATGCCCTACTCGCACCCGTCGGTCGAGCACTTCACGCCGCTGTTCGTCACCCTCGGCGCGGCGCACGACCTGCACTCCGCCCGCACCGTCATCGAGGGCGCCATGTGGGGCCTCTCGCGCCGCAGCCTCGAGCTCGCCTGAACCCACCGAACGCGCATGTCGACCTTGCTGGCGGGAACGCACGAGGTCCCCGCAGGATCGCTGCGGGGACCTCGGCGTTCTCGGGGCCGGCTGACCGGCCGGTCGCTCCTAGAGGCCGACGGCCTTGCGGATGTCGGCGACGGTCTTCTCGGCGCGGGCACGCATCTCGGCGACGGTCTTCTCGGCCGGCTCGAAGGCGGCCCGGGCGTCGGCGCGCGAGCGCAGGTCGACGACGACGCGCTCGCCGGCCTCGATGGCCTCGTTGGCCTGGGCCTGCAGGGTCGCGACGAACGGCTTCACGGTGTCGACGACCGTCTTCACGGTGTCCTCGGCAGCCTTCCGGCCCTCGCTGGAGGTCTCGGACACCTTGACGAGGTAGGGGTGCACGAGCTCCTCGACGTCCTTGCGGCTCTCGGCGGTGCGCTCGGTGACGCGCACCACGAACGGGTGCACGAACTCCTCGGCGGCCTTGCGGGTCTCCGCGGTGCGCTCGCTTACCTGCTCGAGCACCGGCTTGACGACGTCCTCGACGGCCTTGCTCGCGACGAGCAGCTGACCCTCGACGCGGCTCTTCACCGCGGCGGGCTCGGGCAGCTCGGAGAGCAGGGTGCGGACGCGGGTCACGGGGACCTCGAGCAGCTTCGGCGACTCGGACGGGGCGACGGTCTTCTTGGCCGCGGTGGTGGCCGTGGCCTTGGCGTCGCTCGCGGTCTTCTTGGCCGTGGCAGACGTCTTCTTGGCGGTGGCCGTGGTCTTCTTGGCGGTCTTCTTGGCCGTGGCGGTGGTCTTCTTCACGGCCTTCTTCGCGGGGGCGGCGGCCTTCTGGACCGTCTCCGTCACGGGGGTCTCGTCCGGGGTGGGGACGTTGATGTCAGTCATGACTGATCCTTCTTCGATGTGCGAGCTCCGGACGGTGCTCCGGTGCGGGTGGAGTCGGTGGTGGCGCTCGACGCCGCGGCGTTCTCGTTCTGGAACGCGGAGTAGATGTCGAGCAGGGTCTGGCGTTGGCGTTCGCTGAGGGTCTCGTCGGCGACGATCGCCTCGGTGACTGCGGCGCTGCCGGTGCGCTCGTCGAGCAGACCGGCCCGCACGTACAGCGTCTCGGCGCTGATGCGCAGGGCCGAAGCGATCTGCCCGAGGATCTCGGCGCTCGGCTTCTTGAGCCCCCGCTCGACCTGGCTGAGGTAGGGGTTGGACACGCCGGCGTTCTTCGCCAGCTGTCGCAACGACACCTCCGCTGCTTCGCGCTGCTCGCGGATGAACTCCCCGAGACTGCGAACGTCGATGGTGGCCATGTCTTGAGTATGGCACCGAGTGCTTGCTATAGCAAGCGGTTGGCTAGCACTTCGGGCGTGACCTCGAGCACCCCGCGGGGCTGGCCCGCATGATCGCCCTCACAGGCGGCGATACGGGAACTCCTTGCGCACGAACCTGTTGCGGGCACGCTCCCACGCGAGCGTCACGCGCCCGGGCTCAGCAGCCCCAGCCCAACCGCGACCAGACTGCTTGCCACGAGCACGCACCCGACGAGCCCGAGGAGGGGCACCGCGCGGGGTGCCCGGGGCTCGTCTGCGCGCATCCGCAGGGCCGCGAGATGGGCGACGCCGTAGTAGAGAAGGATCGAGGTGCCCGACACCGCGAGCGCACCGCCGATGCCACCGACCAGCGAGACGACCGCGGCGGCGACAGCAGCGACGACCTGGGCCCGATGAGGTACGCCGTGCCGCGAGACCGGCGTGAGCCAGCCCGGCGCGTCGCCCCCGCGCCCCATCGCGAACAGCGTGCGACCCACGCCGGCGAGGAGCGAGAGCAGGGCGCCTCCCGCGGCCACGGCCGCCGCGATGCGCACCCAGGGCACCACCAGGGCGGCCGCGCCCCACGGTGCCGGTGCGAAGTTCCCGGTCGCCGCGTCGAACGACGGCGTCGCCACCAGGTGCACGAGCTGCACGAGCGGCGCGGGCGAGCGCTCGTCCGCGGGGATCGGTCCCTCCACACGCAGAACCGCGACTCCGACCGCGAGGTAGACGACCATCACGACGCCGAGCGCCACCGCGATCGCCCGGGGAAGCGTGCGCTCCGGGTCGCGCACCTCCTCGCCGAGCGTGGCCACCCGCGCGTACCCCGCGAACGCGACGAACAGCAGACCGGCCGCGGCGAGCACGCCCGCGGGTCCCGGCGACGCCGGCTGCACGACGGCGTCGGCGTACGAGGGATACGACGTCGACGCCACCACGACGGCCACGAGCACCACCACCACGAGCACCACCGACACCGCCGACGCGGCGGCCGTGCGGGTCACGCCGAACAGGTCGAGGACGAGCAGGGCCGCGATCGCGACCACCGCCACCAGTCGCTCGTGCCCCGCCCACAGGTAGCTGCCGAGGGTGAGCGCGGCGGCACCGGCCGAGGCCACCTTCCCGAGCACGAACGCCGCTCCCGCGACCACGCCGGCACCGCGGCCGAGCCGCGCGCGGCCGTAGGCGTAGGCGCCGCCGGCCTCCGGGTGCACGCGGGCGAGCGACGCCGTCGACCAGGCGTTGAGCGCGGCGACGACCGCGGCCACGGCGAGCGACACGAGGAGGAGCGGCCCCGACCAGAGCAGGGCCGGTGTCCAGGCGGCGAAGACCCCGGTGCCGAGCATGGCCGCGAGGCCCACGGCGACTGCTCCCGCGAGACCCAGGCGTCTCGGCAGCACGGGACGGGAGCCGGACGAGGACACGAGCGCAGCATCCCAGGCCCGGGACCGCGCCTTCGCCCCCGGCCCGTCCGACGGTAGGGGTCAGTCCAGCAGGGTGGCGGGCACGCGAACGGCGCCCACGGGCGCACCGCCGCCGAGCAGCGGGCGCTCGTCGTAGCCGTCGAGGACGTCGGCCTGCACGCCGAGGCGGCGCAGCACCGCCGCGGCAACGAGCGGTCGCGGACGCTCGGCGCCGTCGTCGACCTTCATCGCGAAGGCGCGGCCGTCGGCGAGCGCTCCGGCGTAGACGCCCTCGGCCCCGTCCTTGATCAGCAGGCCGGGGACGCCGGACATGA
>Ga0302299_10002901_pt1 | contig 10437 bp, 10 predicted proteins | sample III_Fen_N3_4_FD_198795 | JGI IMG/M metagenome (GOLD analysis project Ga0302299, IMG submission 198795) | Peat permafrost microbial communities from Stordalen Mire near Abisko, Sweden - III_Fen_N3_4 | ecosystem: Environmental > Terrestrial > Soil > Wetlands > Permafrost | place: Sweden: Abisko...
CGCAGGCCTAGCCGCATGCGTCGATCGACGGCCGGCATCGCACTGCTCCTGGCAGCCGTGGTGCCGGCCGTCGTCATGACCGCTCCGACCTCGGCGGCCGTGCCCGGTGATCGCACCCTTGCGTCGTCGTCGGTGCGTCCGCTCGCCGCGGGTCCGGCACCGTCGTCGTGGGAGGGCGGACACGCGGTGCCGGTCGCGCCTCGCTGGTGGCCGCGCGGCTACGCCTATCCCTCGGCCGCCTGGAACCCGGCGTGGCCGAAGCCCGTGGAGTTCTCGCCGACCAAGGCCGGCCGTCTCTCCGGCCTGGTGATCGCGCTCGACCCGGGTCACGACGTCGGCAACGGCAGCCACACCAGCCAGATCAACAAGACCTACTGGGTCGGTCTGACCAAGACCTGCAACACGACGGGCACGGCGACCAACGCCGGCTACCCCGAGGCGACGTACACCTTCGACGTCGTCGCGCGGCTGCGGCGCCTGCTCGTCGCGCAGGGGGCCACGGTCGTGGTCACCCGCGACCGCAACAGCAACGACACCTTCGGCCCGTGCGTCGGCGCCCGCGGAGCCCTGCCCGCGCAGGAGAAGGCCGCATTCATGGTCCAGGTGCACGGTGACGGCGCGCCGTCGAGCGGCCGCGGCTTCCACGTCATCGCCCCGGCGTACTACAAGGGCTACACCGACGACATCTACGCCGGATCCGCGAAGCTCGCAGCAGCGATGGTCGCCGGCATGGTCTCACAGGGTCTGCCGCGCTCGACGTACCTGTCGCAGACCATCCAGGTCCGCAAGGACACCGGCGCGATCAACATGTCCAACGTCCCGACGGTGACCGTCGAGACCCTCAACATGCGCAACGCCACCGACGCCGCGCTCGCGATGTCGACCGCGGGGCGCCAGAAGGTCGCCGCCGGCCTCTACGCCGGAATCCTGCGCTACACCGGTCGCTGACGCCGACCTGCGAGTACCTGGTCCAGGTGTCGTCGACGAGGGTCGCGGAACGACAGCTGGGCCCGGTACTCGCCTCCGGATGCGCAGGGGTTCACCCGTGTCGCTCGGCTGACCCGGCGGTGTCGGGTGCGAGCATCGACGGGTGACCTCCATGCTCGAGCGACCCACGACCCCGCCGCGGGTCGGACCGGGTCCTCGACCCGCCCGACGCAGCAGGCAGGACGTCGTCGGCACGCTGCCGGTCGCCGCGGTCACCGCTGCGCTGTGGGCGGCTGCCGTGGCGCTGGTCAGTCTCGGCGTGCTGGTCACGGTCGTGTGGGCCGTCTCCGCGCGCGGCGGCGACGGGCTGGTCACGCCGATCGCTGCGACGGGCGTCGTGTGGCTCGCCGCGCACCACGCGCCCGTCGACACCGCCTCGTCCTCGGTCACGCTGCTGCCGATGCTCCTGCTCGCGCTGCCGCTCGTGCTCCTGCAGCGGGCCGGGCGGTGGGCAGCCCGGGTCACGGCCACCACCGACCCCGCCGATGCCGGCCTCATCGTCGTCGCGGGCACCGCCACGTACGCCACGGTCGCGTTCCTCGTGGCGCAGGGCGCGTCGCTCGGCGGCGCCACGGTCTCACCGATGGCGGCGCTCGTGTGGTCCGTGGTCGTCGGTGTTCTCGGGCTCTCCGCCGGCGTCGTCGACGGCGCCGGGCTGCTGGCGGGCCTGCGCGCGCGGGTCCCGGAGCTGCTCCGCGCCGCGGGGCTGGTCGCGGCAGCCTCCGGAGCCGCGCTCGCCGTCGCGGTCGGCACCGTCGCTGGAGTGGCCCTCGCTGCCCGCTGGTCGACCGTGACGTCGATGACCCACCAGCTGGCACCCGGTGTCGGCGACGCCGTGGGCGTGCTGCTCGTGTCCCTCGCCTACCTGCCCAACCTGCTCGTCTGGACCCTGTCCTACGTCGTCGGGCCGGGCTTCGGGGTGGGCGGTGGCGCGACGGTCGACCCGTTCTACGCCGTCGGGGGCCTCCTCCCCGGTGTTCCGATGCTCGGCGCGGTGCCGTCGGACGCTCCCGCCGCGGGGCCGCTCCTGCTCCTGCTCCCCGTGGCCGCAGGCATCGTCGGCTCCGTCGTGCTCCGCCGGCGCATCCACCTCGCGCTGCTGCCCGAGGTGGGCGCCGTGCTCGGCGGTGCCGCGCTGCTCGGCGTCGTGACCCTCGTGCTGGCGGCGCTGTCCCGCGGTTCGCTCGGCGACGGCCGCCTGGTCGGACTCGGACCGGCGCCGCTCGTCACCGGCATCGTGACCTTCGGGCTGGTGGCCGCCGGCGCGGTGCTGTGGACCCTCGTCGTCCGGATCACCCCGACGATCTGGGTCACCGGCGAGCGCTGACCGGACCGGCCGTAGGATCGGGGACGACTGCCCGGCAGCCCAGCGACACCAAGGACACCGCGTGCCCTCCGACCGCCCGTCCGCCCGAACCCGGCTCGTGGTGCTCGTGTCCGGCTCGGGCACGAACCTGCAGGCGCTGCTCGACGCGGCGCAGGATCCGGCGTATCCCGCCGAGGTCGTCGCGGTCGGTGCCGACCGGTTCGAGATCGAGGGTCTTGCCCGTGCCGAGCGCTCGGGAGTGCCGACCTTCGTCGTGCGCGTCCCGGACTTCCCGACGCGCGAGGACTGGGACGCGTCGCTCACCGACGCGGTCGCCGGCTACGACCCCGACATCGTGGTCCTCGCCGGGTTCATGAAGCTCGTCGGCGCGACCTTTCTCGAGCGCTTCGCCGGGTGCTGCGTCAACACGCACCCGGCGCTGTCGCCGTCCTTCCCCGGCATGCACGGGCCCGCCGACGCACTGGACCACGGCGTCAAGGTCACCGGGTGCACGCTGTTCGTCGTCGACCCCGGCGTCGACACCGGCCCGATCCTCGCGCAGCGCGCCGTCGACGTCCTCGACGGCGACACCGTCGAGTCCTTGCACGAACGCATCAAGAAGGCGGAGCGCGAGCTCCTCGTCGACGTCGTGGGGCGCATGGCCCGCGACGGTTGGACCGTCACCGGCAGGAAGGTCACCATCCCGTGAGCACCCGACCCGTACGTCGCGCCCTGGTGTCCGTCTACGACAAGACCGGCCTCGACGAGCTCGCCCGTGGCCTGGCCGACGCGGGTGTCGAGATCGTGTCCACCGGGTCGACCGCCGCGCGCATCGCCGGGCTCGGCATCGCGGTGACGCAGGTCGCCGACCTCACCGGCTTCCCCGAGTGCCTCGACGGCCGGGTGAAGACGCTGCACCCCCGCGTGCACGCCGGGATCCTCGCCGACCTGCGCCTCGAGGACCATCAGCGCCAGCTCGACGAGCTCGGGATCGCGGCCTTCGAGCTCGTGGTCGTGAACCTCTACCCGTTCGTGGAGACGGTCGCCTCGGGCGCGACCCCCGACGAGTGCGTGGAGCAGATCGACATCGGCGGCCCCACCATGGTGCGCGCCGCGGCGAAGAACCACCCGAGCGTCGCCGTCGTCACCTCCCCGTCGCAGTACGCCGACGTCCTCACGGCCGTCGCCGGGGGCGGCTTCACTCTCGAGCAGCGCCAGGCGCTCGCGGCCGCTGCCTTCGTGCACACGGCGAACTACGACGTCGCCGTGGCGTCATGGCTCGGCAACGTCGTGGCACCCACCGACGCAGGCACCGGGTTCCCGGCCTGGCTCGGCGCGACGTGGGAGCGCGCGGAGGTGCTGCGCTACGGCGAGAACCCGCACCAGCGCGCGGCGCTCTACGTCACGAACCACACGCCGAGCCCCGGCCTCGCGCAGGCCGAGCTGCTTCAGGGCAAGGAGATGTCCTACAACAACTACGTCGACGCCGATGCTGCCCGGCGTGCGGCGTACGACCACGCCGAGCCTGCGGTGGCGATCATCAAGCACGCCAACCCGTGCGGCATCGCGATCGGCACCGACATCGCGGACGCGCACGCGAGGGCGTTCGACACTGACCCCGTCTCGGCGTTCGGCGGCGTCGTCGCCGCGAACCGTCCGGTCACCGCGGCGATGGCGCGTCAGGTTGCCGACGTCTTCACCGAGGTGGTGGTCGCCCCGGCGTTCGATGCCGAGGCGCTGGAGATCCTGAGCGCGAAGAAGAACCTGCGCCTGCTCGTGGCGGCCGACGTGCCGAGGCACGGCGGCATTGAGATCCGCCCGGTGAGCGGTGGGCTGCTGCTGCAGTCCACGGACAAGATCGACGCCCCCGGTGACGACCCGTCGACCTGGACCCTCGCCTGCGGCGAGGCGGCCGACGCTGCGACGCTGCACGATCTCGCGTTCGCGTGGCGCGCGGTCCGCTCGGTGAAGAGCAACGCGATCCTGCTCGCCAAGGACGGCGCGGCGGTCGGCGTCGGCATGGGGCAGGTCAACCGGGTCGACTCCTGCCGCCTCGCGGTGACGCGCGCGGGTGACGGGCGCGCGCGCGGTGCGGTGGCGGCGTCGGACGCGTTCTTCCCGTTCCCCGACGGTCTCGAGATCCTCACCGAAGCGGGCGTGATGGCCATCGTCCAGCCCGGCGGCTCGGTGCGCGACGACGAGGTCATCGCGGCGGCCACGGCCGCCGGCGTCACGATGTACCTCACGGGAACGCGCCATTTCTTCCACTGAGCCGACGACCAGCGCCACTGCGAGCGCGACCGGGCCGCACCACCATGCCCCGCTGTGGGCGCTGGGCCTCGCCTTCCTCGTCGGTGTCCTGGCCGCAGCCCAGAGCCGGATCAACGGGCAGCTGGCGATCGAGGTGCACGACGGCCTGCTGGCTGCGGTGATCTCGTTCGCAACGGGTCTCGTCGTCGTGCTGGTGATCGCGCTGTCGCTGCGGCGACCCCGCGAGGCACTGCTGAACCGGCTCCCCGCGCAGATCCGCTCCCGCCACCTGCCGTGGTGGCAGCTCGTCGGGGGATTCCTGGGAGCGACCTTCGTCGCCGGGCAGGGACTCGTCGTTCCGCTCGTCGGAGTAGCACTGTTCACGGTCCTCGCGGTCGCGGGCTCGACGACGAGCTCGATGCTCACAGACCGCGCGGGGATCGGCCCCGGCGGACATCGGCCCATCACGACGCGCCGTGTGATCGCGGCCGTCGGGACCGTCCTCGCCGTCGCCCTCGCCGTGTCAGGGCGGCTCTCCGCAGGCGGACTCGTCGTATGGGCGCTCGTCCTCGCGGTGGTGGCGGGCGGGATGACGGGCGTGCAGCCCGCCCTCAACGGGCAGATTGGCGCCAAGACCGGCGAACCCCTGGTGGCGACCGTGGTGAACTTCGTCGGTGGCACCGCGGGGCTGCTCGTGGCTCTCGGCATCGAGCACCTCGCGGGCCACGCCTGGACGGCGCCGCCCGCACCGTGGCGCGAGCCGGTGCTCTGGCTCGGAGGCTCGATCGGCGTCGCGTTCATCCTCTCCGCAGTGATCGTGGTGCGACCTCTCGGCGTGCTCCTGCTGAGCCTGCTGACGACCGCGGGCCAGCTCACCGGTGCGCTTCTCTCCGACGTCCTGTTCCCGACCTCCGGCACGCACCTGAGCTGGCAGCTGGTCACGGGCGTCGTCCTCACCGCCGCCTCGGTGGCTCTCGCAGCAACCCGCCCCCGACGCCGGTAGTTCTCGGTGAAGGACGCCTGTGTTGCATGGAGCGCAACAAAGGCGTCCTTCACGGAGAACGGGACTGTGGCAGGGTCGGGGTGTGGCCCACCTCGCGCAGCTCAACGTCGCGCGGCTGGCGCACCCGCTCGACCACCCGAACATGGAGGCGTTCGTCTCCGCGCTCGACGCCGTGAACGCGGTGGCCGACGACGCTCCCGGTTTCGTCTGGCGGCTGCAGGAGGTCGAGATCGGCAACGCCACCGACATCCGCCCCTGGGGTGACGACATGATCGTCAACCTCTCGGTGTGGGAGGACCTCGCGTCGCTGGAGTCCTACGTCTACGGCGCGGAGCACGCGGCCGTCCTCAAGCAGCGGCGAATGTTCTTCCACCGCCTCGAACGCCCGAGCCTCGTCCTGTGGTGGGTGGCCGAGGGTCACGAGCCGACGCTCGAGGAGGCTCGCGAGCGGCTCGACCGGCTCGAGGAGATCGGTCCGTCGCCGTACGCGTTCACGATGCGTCAGGCGTACCCGCCCGACGAGTGAGGGGGCCGCCTGCCGGCTCGGCGCTGCGGGACGCGGCCGTCAGACGGAAGGTCGCTCACCAAGCACGATCAGGCTCTCGGCGTGGAGCCGACGGACCGCCCAGGACGCCGAGCGACCCCGTGAGAGGATCCGGGACGTGACAGCGACGATCCTCGACGGCAAGGCCACCGCGGCCGCGATCAAGGGCGAGCTCGCCGTGCGGGTCGCCCGGCTGCGCCAGCTCGGCGTCATCCCCGGCCTCGGCACGGTCCTCGTGGGGGACGACCCCGGGAGCCACTCCTACGTCGCGGGCAAGCACCGCGACTGCGCCGAGGTGGGCATCACCTCCCACCGCGTCGACCTGCCCGCCGACGCGACGCAGGCACAGGTGGACGCTGCGATCGCCGAGCTCAACGCCGACCCCACCTGCACCGGCTACATCGTGCAGCTGCCGCTGCCCAAGGGGCTCGACGAGAGCCGTGCCCTCGAGGCGATCGACCCGGACAAGGACGCCGACGGCCTGCATCCGACGAACCTCGGCCGCCTCGTCCTCGGCATCGCGGCGCCGCTGCCGTGCACCCCGCGCGGGATCGTGGAGCTGCTCCGCCGCTACGCCGTCCCCGTCGCCGGCGCCGAGGTCACGATCATCGGTCGTGGTGTCACCGTCGGCCGACCGCTCGGGCTGCTGCTCACGCGCAAAAGCGAGAACGCCACCGTGACCCTCTGCCACACCGGGACGCGCGACCTCGCCGCGCACACCCGCGGTGCCGACATCGTCGTGGCCGCCGCCGGCGTCGCTCACCTGCTGACACCGGACATGGTGAAGCCCGGAGCCGCGGTGCTCGACGTCGGGATCACGCGCACCGACGCGGGCCTCGTGGGCGACGTGCACCCCGAGGTCCGCGAGGTCGCGGCGTATCTCGCGCCGATGCCCGGCGGCACCGGTCCGATGACCCGGGCCATGCTGCTGGCCAACGTCGTCGAGACCGCCGAGCGAGCCGCGGGCCTGGTCTGATCGTGATCGCCCGGCTGCGCCAGGAGTGGCCGCTCGCGGTCTCGCTCGCGGTCGTCGTCGTCGGGCTCGGGGTGGTCGCGGGCGGCCACTTCCGCCGCGGCTGCGTGGTGCTCTCCTTCGGCGTGGGCCTCGCGTTCTTCCTGCGGCTGCTGCTGCCGAGCTCGGAGGCGGGGCTGCTCGCGGTGCGCTCCAAGCGGGTCGACGTCGCAGTCCTGCTGTTACTCGCCCTCGCGACCAGCGTCCTGGCACTCTGGGTGCCCCCGCCGAGCAACTGAATCCAGGCGGACGATAGCGTGACACCAGATGTCTTGACGACGAGATATCCATCCGGCGCCGGGTCGACCAGGCCTGCGCGCACGCGACAAGGAGAGCGCGACATGGCCCGTACCCCCGTCACTGTCACCGTCACCGGCGCGGCCGGTCAGATCGGCTACGCGCTGCTGTTCCGCATCGCGTCCGGGCAGCTGCTCGGCGACGACGTCCCCGTGCGCCTGCGCCTCCTCGAGATCACGCCGGCCCTCAAGGCAGCCGAGGGCACGGCCATGGAGCTCGACGACTGCGCCTTCCCGCTGCTCGCCGGCATCGACATCACCGACGACGCGCGTGCCGCGTTCGACGGTGCCAACGTGGCGCTGCTGGTGGGCGCGCGTCCGCGCACGGCCGGCATGGAGCGCGGCGACCTGCTCTCCGCCAACGGCGGCATCTTCAAGCCGCAGGGCGAGGCGATCAACGCCGGTGCCGCAGACGACATCCGGGTCCTCGTGGTCGGCAACCCCGCGAACACCAACGCCCTGATCGCCGCGTCCCACGCACCCGACGTGCCCAAGAGCCGCTTCACCGCGATGACGCGTCTGGACCACAACCGCGCGAAGACACAGCTGGCGAAGAAGGCCGGCGTCACCGTCAACGACATCACGAACCTGACCATCTGGGGCAACCACTCCGCGACCCAGTACCCGGACATCTTCCACGCGAAGATCAACGGGCAGAACGCCGCCGAGGTCGTCGACGACCAGGCGTGGCTGGAGAACGACTTCATCCCGACCGTCGCCAAGCGCGGCGCGGCGATCATCGAGGCGCGCGGTGCATCCTCGGCGGCCTCGGCCGCGAACGCCGCGATCGACCACGTCTACTCGTGGGTCAACGGCACCCCCGAGGGCGACTGGGTCTCCGCGGCGATCGTGTCCGACGGCTCCTACGGCGTACCCGAGGGGATCATCTCCTCGTTCCCGGTCACCTCCGCGGGCGGCGAGTGGCAGATCGTGCAGGGACTCGAGATCGACGAGTTCTCCCGCGCCCGCATCGACGCCTCCGTCCACGAGCTCGTCGACGAACGCGACGCCGTCACCGAGCTCGGCCTCATCTAGTCCCGCTCGACCGACCCCCAGATCCCAGGAGAAACCGTGGCGAAGATCAAGGTCGTCAACCCGGTCGTCGAGCTCGACGGCGACGAGATGACGCGGATCATCTGGCAGTTCATCAAGGACAAGCTGATCCTCCCGTACCTCGACGTCGAGCTGAAGTACTACGACCTGTCGATCGAGAACCGCGATGCCACCGACGACCAGGTGACGGTCGACTCGGCCAACGCCATCAAGGAGTTCGGCGTCGGGGTGAAGTGCGCGACGATCACTCCGGACGAGGCTCGAGTCGACGAGTTCGGCCTGAAGAAGATGTGGAAGTCGCCGAACGGCACGATCCGCAACATCCTCGGCGGCGTCATCTTCCGCGAGCCGATCGTCATCTCGAACATCCCGCGCCTCGTGCCCGGCTGGACGAAGCCGATCATCATCGGCCGTCACGCGTTCGGCGACCAGTACCGCGCCACCGACTTCGTCGTGCCGGGCAAGGGCAAGCTCACGATGTCCTTCGTGCCCGAGGACGGCGGCGACCCGATCGAGATCGAGGTCTTCGACTACCCAGGCGGAGGCGTCGCGATGGCGATGTACAACCTCGACGACTCGATCCGCGACTTCGCCCGCGCGTCGATGCGCTACGGCCTCGAGCGGGGACTGCCGGTCTACCTCTCGACGAAGAACACGATCCTCAAGGCCTACGACGGGCGCTTCAAGGACCTGTTCGCGGAGGTCTTCGAGACCGAGTTCAAGACGGAGTTCGACGCCGCCGGCATCACCTACGAGCACCGTCTAATCGACGACATGGTGGCCGCCGCCATGAAGTGGGAGGGCGGCTACGTCTGGGCCTGCAAGAACTACGACGGCGACGTCCAGTCCGACACCGTGGCGCAGGGCTACGGCTCGCTGGGGCTCATGACCTCGGTGCTCATGACGCCCGACGGCAAGACCGTCGAGGCCGAGGCGGCGCACGGCACCGTGACCCGCCACTACCGCCAGCACCAGCAGGGCAACCCCACCTCCACGAACCCGATCGCCTCGATCTTCGCGTGGACGCAGGGCCTGGCCTACCGCGGCAGGATGGACGGCACGCCCGAGGTGACGGCGTTCGCCGAGACCCTCGAGCGGGTCTGCATCGAGACGGTCGAGGAGGGGAAGATGACCAAGGACCTCGCGCTGCTCATCGCCCCGGACGCGCCGTACCTCACGACCGAGAAGTTCCTCGACGCGATCGACGAGAACCTCCAGAAGGCGATGACGAAGTAGAGGTCACAACAACGAAAGAAGCTGCGCTTGATCGTCCCGAAGGGACGATCAAGCGCAGCTTCTTTGACGAGGGTGTCCACAAGTCGTGATCTTGGCGGCCTCGTGGGCGCTGTGGCGTGCATCCGTGATACGGCGTAAGCCACCCTGGGCTCCGACCTGACGAGGAGGCGCCGTGAGGGTGTTCCCGTCGCTGCCGCCCGTGCCGCCGCCGCCGGAGCCGGGTGCGCGCGACCTCGCGCTCGACGTCGTCCGCTCGTGGTCGCTGCTCGTGGTGGTCCTCGGCCACTTCCTCATGCTCATCGTGCTCTGGAGCGACGGCGTCCCCGCGACCGGCAACACTCTGACCTCTGGTGACCCGTGGCCGTTCGTGACCTGGGTCCTGCAGGTGATGCCGCTCTTCTTCATCGCGGGCGGCGCGGTGAACTGGCGCAGCAACGAGCGATTCCCGGGGACCTACTCGCAGTGGCTCTGGCAGCGCGTCGCGCGCCTGATGCGCCCGACCCTCGTCTACCTCGCAGCGCTGTCGTTGATCTTCACGGTCGTGACGATCCTCGTGCCGCGCAGCATCACCGACCCCTACGTCCAGGGCATCACCGGGCCGCTGTGGTTCCTCGCCGTCTACATCCCGGTGACGGCACTGACTCCCGCGACGACGGCGTGGTGGCGCCGCCGCGGGCCGTGGACGATCGCAGTCCTGCTCGTGGTCGTTGTGCTGGTCGACGTCGTGCGCCTGAACTCGATGGAGACGAT
>Ga0302299_10002902_pt1 | contig 10436 bp, 9 predicted proteins | sample III_Fen_N3_4_FD_198795 | JGI IMG/M metagenome (GOLD analysis project Ga0302299, IMG submission 198795) | Peat permafrost microbial communities from Stordalen Mire near Abisko, Sweden - III_Fen_N3_4 | ecosystem: Environmental > Terrestrial > Soil > Wetlands > Permafrost | place: Sweden: Abisko...
CACGTCGCGGCGATGGAGACCCGGATCAAGCTGTCCGAGCTGTGCTACCGCGCCGTCGCCGTCGACGTCACCGAGGACAAGAAACACATCGACCTGTCCGCCGAGTCCGCGATCATCCTGTGCGCCGGCGGTCTGCGCGGGGCCGTGGCGGAGGACGCCGCCAAAGAGGTCGCGATCTGGGCCTCGCACCGCAACCCCACGCTGGTCATCGCCGAGGAGGGGCACGACGCCTACACCGCGGCCGAGGTGGTCGTGCGGATCCCGGAGAGCCACCCGCAGCTGAGCTGGCTGCTCGGGGTGGTCGCCGGGCACGTCGTCTCCTACGAGACGGCGCGGGCCATCGACGCCCTGTGCGACCCCATGCGCCGGGCCGTGGAGATCCTCAGCGGGGCCGCGACGACAGAGCTGTCCCCCGGCGACGGGATCCGGGCGGTCGAGGCCGCGCGGGCACTGGCCCCCGCGTTGCACGCCATGTTGACCGGCGCCTACGACGGCGTCCTGCCGGCGTCCCTGCTCGGCCGGATCCAGGTGCTGGCCGGGGTGGTCGAGGGCCGGATCCCGGCGTCGGCCAGCGCCGACCTCCACGGCGCCCCGCTCAGCCCGCACCTGGTCATCGAGCGGCTCCAGGCCGTGTGCGAGGTGGTGGTCGAGGAGCTCACGCGGCCGATCGACACGATCAAGCACCAGGCCAAGACGGTCACCGTCGGCACCTCGCGCAGCGGGGTCGACCTGCCCGTCTCCCCGCTGCTCGCGGCGGTGCTGGACGACGGCGTCGACCGCAACCGGCTCCCGTTCGCCGTCCAGACCTCGATCAATGCCCTCAGCGACGTCGTGACCGTGCTCGGGACGACGCGCTACCGCCTCGACGGCGATCAGGTGACCCTGACCACCCGCACCGGTTCTTCGGTCGGCGTGGCCAGCCGCACGGACCGCGACCACACGCTGCGCGGGACCAAGCGCCAAGCCGCCGTCGAGCAGCAGGTCATCATGACGCGCGGGCGCAAAGACGGCCGGCTCGTCATGCTCGTGCCGGAGGTCACCGACGGCCGGAGCGTCGGGCTCCTGCTCGTGCACGTCGGCCTGCCCCCGGCCGCCCCGGACGGCCCGACGGCGCTGCGCTCCCTGCGGGCGTTCCGGCACCGCCACGAGGAGATCGTCGCCGCCGTCACCGAGGTGGTGCCGACCTTCCCCGTCGAGGCACTCGCCGGGCTGCCGCTGGAGGAGGTCCTCACCGGCCCGGTGCCCAAGGTCGCCGAGGCGTTGGTGCAGGCCGCAGCGGCGTAGACTGCGTGATCTCGAAGAGAAACCACCGTCAGCAAGGGAAGAAGCTTCGAGATCAAGAGCTGCGGCGTTCGACGTCGCCGCGACGCAGGCGGGACTGATCACGGTATCCGGGCGTCTACGCCACCTTCTCCGGGCCCGTGCCCGACGCCGCGCGGGCCTGGGCCGCCCTCCTCTACGCCGCGCTCCGCGGCGGCTGCGGCTGGAGGAGGCGCTGCTCGACGTCGTCGACGCCGAGCGCAAACCCCGAGCGGGTGCTAACCCTCACCTTCCGGGCGATCCAGCAGCGCAAGACAACGCCCGGGCATCTGCGGGCGGCGCTCGCGCGGCGGTCGCGGCACGAGCACCGGTACGTGCGCGACGTCCACCGCTCCCACCACTCGCCGAAGACCACGTTCAACCAGCGCCAGAGCGACGTCGACGGCACCGGCAACCGATACCGAGACGTCTGGTACCTGGAGCAGCGGGTGGTGGTCGGGTCGACGGTCGGAGGCCCACCCCCGCGAGGAGGGCTTCCGCGACCGTCGCCGGGCAACGGCATTCTCGTCATCGGGGTGCCGACCCTGCGGTACTGCTGGGTGGAGATCGCCACCGACCCGTGCGGGGTGGCGGACCAGGTGGTCACGCTCCTACGGCTGCGCGGCCGGCCGGGGAGCGGCCCGCGCCTGCGGGCCAGGATGCTCGGTCGCGCCCCCCGTTCGGCCTTGATCTCGAAGACTCGTCCCCGGCGGACCGTGCATCTGTCTTCGAGATCACGGCGTTCTGGCGACACCTGCGCACGCGGAATACGGGTGGGGGGTATGCTGGTTCCCGTCTACGACGCTGCACCCGACGCGAGGAGGAGCGATGGCCGCGTACTCCGGGTCCAAGGATGCCTACCTGCGCCGGCTCAAGCGCATCGAGGGCCAGGTACGCGGGCTGCAACGGATGGTCGACGAGGACATGTACTGCATCGACGTCCTCACCCAGGTCGCCGCCGTCACCAAGGCCCTGCAAGCGGTCAGCCTCGGGCTGCTCGAGGACCACATGGCGCACTGCGTCGTCGACGCCGCGCGGTCCAGCGACGAGGAAGCCGCCGCGAAGGTCCGCGAAGCGGCCGAGGCGATCGCCCGCCTGGTCAGAAGCTGAGCCGCCGACCGGATAGCCCGTCCGGCAAGCCCCCAGATACCGGCAAGCCCCACAGATAGGGAGTGCACCATGAGCACGACAGCCACCGTTCGCGTCTCCGGCATGACCTGCGGCCACTGCGTCGGAGCCGTCACCTCCGAACTGACCGCGCTGGATGGCGTCCAGTCGGTCGCGGTGGATCTGGTCGCCGGCGGCACGAGCACAGTCACCGTGACGAGCGCACAGCCGATCGACGATGCCGAGCTGGCCGCCGCCGTCGACGAGGCCGGCTATGAGCTCGTCAGCGACTGAGGCACCGGGCACGGCTGGCGCGGGAGGGTCGGCCCGGGAGATCGACCTGGAGATCGGCGGCATGACGTGCTCGTCGTGCGCGGCCCGCATCGAGAACAAGCTCAACCGGATGGACGGCGTCACCGCGACCGTCAACTACGCGACGGAGAACGCGCACGTGCGCGTGCAGGGACAGGTGACGCCGCAGGATCTCCTCGCCACCGTCGAGAAGACCGGCTACACGGCCCGGCTGCCCGAACCGGCCGTCGTCAGAGCCGCGACCCCGGCGGCACGGACGGACAGCGCGGACGGCGCGGACGGCGCGGCACCGACGGACGGCGCGGACGGCGCGGACGACCGGCGCGCCGCCGACCTGCGGCAACGGCTCATGGTGAGCGCCGGGCTGGCGACGCCCGTCGTGCTCATGGCGATGATCCCGGCATTGCAGTTCGACAACTGGCAGTGGCTCTCGCTCACCCTTGCCTCCCCGGTGGTCGTCTGGGGCGCCTGGCCGTTTCACCGCGCCGCCTGGATCAACCTGCGGCACGGCGCGACGACGATGGACACGCTCGTCAGCCTCGGCGTGGCCGCTGCCTACCTCTGGTCGCTCTACGCGCTGTTCCTCACCCCCTCCGGCACCACCGGATGGCACCTGCAGATGTCGTGGCCGTGGAGCAGCCGGCCGACGGGAATGTCCGCGACGGCCACGGGGGCGGATATCTACCTGGAGATCGCCTCCGCCGTCACAGTCTTCCTCCTCGCCGGGCGGTATGCCGAGGCCAGGGCCAAGCGACGCTCCGGCGCCGCACTGCGGGCACTGCTCGACCTGGGCGCCAAGGAGGTCTCCCGCGTCGTCCGCCGACCCGACGGCACGACCGTCGAGGAGCGGGTCGACGTCGCACTGCTCGCCGTCGGGGAGGAGTTCGTGGTCCGGCCGGGCGAAAAGGTGGCGACGGACGCCGTCGTCGTCGAGGGCGCCAGCGCGATCGACGAATCCCTGCTCACCGGGGAGAGCGTGCCGGTCGAGGTCGGGCCCGGCGACGCCGTCACCGGCGCGACCCTCAACACCTCCGGCCGCCTGCGGTTGCGCGCCACCCGGGTCGGCGCCGACACCCGCCTGGCCCAGATCGGCCGCCTCGTCACCCGGGCCCAGGCCGGCAAGGCGCCGGTGCAGCGGCTGGCCGACCGGGTGTCGGCCGTGTTCGTGCCCGTGGTCATCGCCCTGTCGCTGCTCACCCTCCTCGGCTGGCTCCTCGTGACGGGCGACGTCGAGAGCGCGTTCACCGCCGCAGTCGCGGTGTTGATCATCGCCTGCCCGTGCGCGCTGGGGCTTGCGACGCCGACGGCCTTGCTCGTCGGCACCGGCCGCGGCGCGCAGCTCGGCGTGCTGATCAAGGGCCCGGAGATCCTGGAGCAGACCCGCAAGGCCGACACGATCCTGCTCGACAAGACCGGCACGGTCACCGAGGGCCGGATGCGCCTGGTCGGCGTCGTCGCGGCAGACGGCGAGGATCGCGACGTGGTACTCCGCCTGGCCGCGGCGGTCGAGGCGGCGAGCGAGCACCCGGTCGCCCGGGCCATCGCCGACGGCGCCACTGCGAAGGCGGGCGCGGCGGGCGGCCTCCCGCCGGCGGTCGAGAGCTTCTCCTCGACCCAGGGCCTCGGCGTCGAGGGCGTGGTCGCGGATGCCGCGACGGGCACCCGTCATGCCGTCCTCGTCGGCCGTCCCGCGTGGCTGGAGCAGCGGGCGATCCACCTGACACCGGCCCTGGCCACGGCGATGTCGACCGCCCAGGACGCCGGACGCACGGCGGTTGCGGTCGGGTGGGACGGCCGGGCCCGGGGGGTTCTGGTCGTCGCCGACACGGTCAGGCCGACGTCTGCCGCCGCGATCGCTGCCTTGCGTGACCTGGGCCTGCGGCCGGTGCTGCTCACCGGCGACAACGCCCGGGCCGCCGGCGCCGTGGCAGCCGAGGTCGGGATCTCCCCCGCCGACGTCGTCGCCGAGGTGCTCCCCGAGGACAAGGTCGCCCAGGTACGCCGGTTCCAGGATGCCGGCCGGCAGGTCGCGATGGTCGGCGACGGCGTCAACGACGCCGCCGCCTTGGCGCAGGCCGACCTCGGGTTGGCGATGGGCAGCGGCACGGACGTCGCCATCGAGGCGAGCGACCTGACCCTGGTCCGATCCGACCTGTTCGCCGCCGTCGATGCGATCCGCCTGTCCCGCCGGACTCTGGCCACCATCAAGGGCAACCTGTTCTGGGCGTTCGCCTACAACGTGGCGGCGATCCCGCTGGCCGCCCTGGGGCTGCTCAGTCCGCTGGTCGCCGGTGCGGCGATGGCGTTCTCGTCGGTGTTCGTCGTGACGAACAGCCTGCGGCTGCGCGGGTTCCAGCCGTCCGGGGCCGCCGCGGCGATCGATCCGCCGGACCGGTAGCCGCACATCCGCTACCGGTACATCCAGAACTTGTCCCGGGCGTGCTCGGGGCCGGAGAGGTCGCGGGAGTCCGAGCCGTAGGCCGGTGCGAGGAAGGCCAACAGGGCGAATGCAGCGAGAACCACGAGGAATGTCATGGCGGAAACTCTGCCTCCAGCCAGATCCCGCCACCAGTGGCAGAAATGACAGTCTTCGTAGACTTTCCGCCACCAACCGTGGCACCCTGGATGTCATGGCCTTGAAGCGCGTCGTCGCCCTGGTCCACGACTCGTTCTCGGCCTTCGAACTGGGTGTCGCAGCCGAGGTCTTCGGCTACGACCGCTCCCGGCAGGGCCTGCCGTCGTTCGAGTTCAGCGTCTGCACGCCGACGCCGGGCCCCGTCCGCGGTGTCCAGGGTTTCGACCTGACCGTGTCGTGCGGGCTCGAAACCGTGCCAGAGGCGGACCTCGTCATGGTCGTTCCCGCCACGCAGGACACCGCAGCGTCTGGCGAGACGGCAGCGGCCCTGCGCGCCGCCATCGAGAACGGCGGCAGCGTGATGTCGCTGTGCACGGGTGCGTTCATCCTGGCCCGGGCCGGCCTGCTGGAAGGTCGCCGGGCGACCACCCACTGGTTCCACGCGGACCGGTTCCGCGCCGAGTTCCCGCACATCGACCTGGTCCCCGACGTCCTCTACACAGAGGACGGACCGATCGCCACCTCCGCAGGCACGGCCGCGGGCATCGACCTGTGCCTGCACCTGATCCGGCGGCACCACGGCGCCGCCGCGGCGTCCGGGATCGCCCGCCGGATGGTCGTCCCGCCTCACCGCGACGGCGGCCAGGCCCAGTACGTGGCGACGCCGGTGCGCCCGTGCGAGGCCGAGACCCTCGGCGACGTCCTCGACTGGGCGGCCGGCCACCTCGACGAGGACCTGTCCGTCACGCGGCTCGCGGCCAAGGCGGCGATGAGCGAGCGGACCTTCGCGCGGCGCTTCCGCGACGAGACCGGGACGACGCCGCACCACTGGGTGCTCAGCCGGCGGATCGCCTTGGCCGAGCAGCTGCTCGAGGCAGGCGCGGACAGCATCGAGGAGGTCGCCCACCGCTGCGGGTTCGGTTCGGCGGCGATGCTGCGCCACCACTTCACCCGCATCCGCTCCACGACGCCGACCTCGTTCCGCCGCGCCTTCGCCGGGGCACGGTGAGCACCCGGACAGGCGCGGAGGGCGCAGACGGGCGCGGACGGGCGCGGACGGGCGCGGACGGGCGCAGCCGCCTACACTGCGATCGTGCCGGTCGTGGTCGCAGGTCACCACCCAGAGGTGGAGGCGCTCATCGAACGCCGTAAAGGCCTTGGGCTGGACCGTCATGACGAGGTCTGGGAGGGCGTCTACCACGTGGCGCACCACGCGCACTCCCGGCACGGCCGGGTCGAGATCCTACTCGCCGTGCTTCTCCTGCCGTACGCGCAGCGGGCCGGCTTGGACGTGGTCGGTGCATTCAACCTTGGGCTCGACGACCACGACTTCCGAGTGCCCGACCTCGGCGTCCGCGAGCCCGGCCCCGACGCCGTCTATATCGCGACCGCGGCCATGGTGGTGGAGATCCTCAGTCCTGACGACGAGACGTTCGCCAAGTTCGACTTCTACGCCTCGCGCGGGGTGCGAGAGATCCTCGTCGTCGACCCGGACGCGAGGACCATCCGCTGCTGGCACCTGGTCGTCGGCGAGTACCGCGAGAAGGCGACCTCGAGCCTGTTGAGCCTCTCGTGCTCAGACCTGCAGGAGTCCCTCGCCTGGCCATAGCCTGAGTGGCCCTGGTCGGTCGCGTGCCGGAACATGGCCACCATGACACCGCCGAACAGCGCCGCCGACGCCGTCCGGACCCGGGACGGTCGCCCGATCGAGTTCACCCGTGACGACACGCTGCGCCGGTACCTGGCGTGGGTCGACGGCGCGGAGGCCGCGTTCGCCGAGTACCTGCTTACCGACGATCTCGTCATCTTCAACCACACCGTCACCCAGGCGCGGTTCGAGGGGCAGGGCGTGGCGTCGCAGCTGGTCAAGTGGGCCCTGGAGGACGTGCGGGACTCCGCGCGGCGGATGTTGCCGGTGTGCCCGTTCGTCCAGGGGTACGTCGAGCGGCATGCGGCGGAGTACTCCGACCTGATCTACCACGCCGAACCCACCGAGGCGCGGCCAATCATGGCCCACGAGTCGGCGGGCCGGCAGTGGGCTGCCCAGGACTCAGCCACGTAACCGCCCCCGCCGCACGGTCCTGCCACCGCCGCACGGTCCAGCCACCGCCGAGCGCCGCCCCGCGCAGCCGGGCGACGGCGTCGGCCGCGCTCGCCCTGGTCATGGCAGCCGTGGGTGCGGTGCGCATGAGCGCCAGCTCCTCGGCCGGCGTACTCGCGCCGTCGAGGAACCGCAGCACCCGCTGCGGCGCGTTGGCGTCGAACAAGTGCGTGAGCAGGTCTGCGCCGCAGATGTACCCCCGATCGAGCCCGGCGAGCAGGACGGCGTCCATCCACTGGTGCCGCGCCGGGTAGGGCCGGGGCGGCAGCGGCTCGCGTCCGGCGAGCAGCGCGGCGGCGACGGCGGCGCCCTGGCGCTGCATGGCCGCGAAGGTGTAGCCGGTCGAGGGCCGGGTGGCGCCGCCGGCGGTGCCGATCCGGAAGACCCGGCGGCCGGCCCGCCGCGCGTGGACGGCGTCCGTCATGGGGATCGCGCCGTCCTCGACCGCCTCGATCCGTACGGACCGGGCGACCCGGGCGCCCCAGCGGGCCGACAGGTAGGCGCGCAGCGCGGCCTCGTAGGCCGGGCCGGGCAGCCGGGCCGGGGAGAACTCCGTGTACTCGACCAGGGCGCGCCGGGCGTCCAGCGGCAGCACGTACCCGAACGCGACACCGCGATCCGGCTGCGGCGGGGCGAAGTCCATCAGGACCGGCACGTCCGGGTCGACGACGTCCTCGCCGAACCGGACCGTCCACCCGCGGAAGTGCTGCAGCCACGACGTCCGCGCGGGCCGGGCCGGCGGCGCGGGGCGGGAGTCGAGGACCCAGCGGGCGGCGATCACCTCGCCGGAGGCGGTGAGCAGGTATGCCCGGTCCTCGCCGTCCCGCACGGCGTCCACCCCCGCGCCGATCCGCGCCGCGCCGAGGCGGGCCGCGGCGGCGTCGGCGAAGGCGTAGAAGTCACCGGAGCGCACCATGACGTAGCGCATCGGTGCCAGGTCGAGCAGGTGAGCCCGCCCGTCACGCCCGCGGAGCTCGACCCGCCGCCACGCCCGGTGCACGCACGCCTCGACGTCGCTCGACCCCCCGTCGTCCCAGAAGCACCAGGTGCGGTCCTGGCCGGCATGACTAACGGGGTCGACCAGCACGATCGACGGGACGGCGACGTCGCGCCCCACGGCCCGCGCCGCCGTGACGAGGCGGTCCAACCCGGTGAGCACCGAAAGGCCCGCGCCGCCGGCGCCGACGAGCGCGACGTCGACCTCTCTCACCACATCGCTCAGACTGCCACGTTCGACCACGTTCGACCGAGAGTGGGGTCAGCCGTCCGCGACCAGCGCCTGCTCGTCGATGATCTTAAGCTGCATCGTGTCGGGCTCCTGCACGTGGAGCGGGCGCCCGTGGCGTCGCCGCGCGCGCTTGTCGGCGAACATCGCGGCGTCCGCCCGCCGGACCACCGCCTCACCGGTGTCCCCGCGCCGGCTGAGCACCGCCCCGATGCTCACCCCGACCGACACCTCGTGCCCGGCGACGGCCAGCGGCCGCTGCATGGCCGCGGCCACCCGGCGCACCAGCTCGCCCAGCGCCGCCTCGGTCGGCACGCTCTCCGCGATGACCACGAACTCGTCCCCGCCGAGCCGGCCGGCGACGTCCCCGATCCGCAGCGTCGCAGATAGCCGCTCGGCGACGGCGACGAGCAGGGCGTCCCCGACGTCGTGTCCCAGGGTGTCGTTGACCCGCTTGAAGCCGTCGAGGTCCAGGTAGAGCAGGCCGACCCGAAGACCGGTCGCCGCCGCCCGGGCCAGGGCCTCGTCCAGCGTCGACTGCAGGAGCCTGCGGTTGGCCAGGCCCGTGAGTCCGTCGCGCAGGGCCAGGTGCGCCAGCCGTTCCTCCTCCACGCGGCGCACGGTCACGTCGTCCAGGTGCACGAGGAAGAACGGGTCGTCGCCCAGCGCGATCCCCACCGCCGTCAGCGACAGCCACCGCGCCCCAGTCGGCGTGGGCACCGGCAGGTCGGCACGAGCGACGTCGAGGCTGCCCTGCCGGACGGCGTCGATGTCGGCGAGCCAGCCGTGCGACGCCGCGCTGCGGTGCGCCAGAGCGGGCAAACCGTCCCGGTCGGGGTCGACGCCCGTGCCCACGAGCAGGTCACGGACGGCCTGGTTGACATCGACGAACGCCCCGTCGAGCGTACACAGCGCCACCCCGACCGGGGCGTGCTCGAAGAGCGCCTGGAAGCGCTGGTTGCCGTGCCGGGCCAGGACGACGTCGGCTCCGGTCCGCCGGCGCACCAGCGCCCGGCTGACCCGCCCGGCCAGTCGGCCCACCACCGTGACTCCTCTACGTAGTGAAGTGTTGCGCTACGTATCGAGGGTAAGCCAGTAAGTTGAACCCGGCACTTCGCGACACTGCGCCGACCGGGTGACCCGGACGGCTCTCAGCGCGTATTGTTGCATGGTTGACCTCAGTCGGGCCGATGGCCTGCGTCGGGCCGATGGCCTGCATCGGGCCGATGACCTCAGTCGGCCGGTGGGCGGATCTCGCTTCCGGCCCACCGCTCCAGCAACTGGACGGCCGCCGAGTGGTCGACGTCGGACCCGATCTCGTGCCGGGCGATGTCGAAGAGCTCGCGGACCTGTCGCAGCACGGGCGCCGGGCTGCTCGCCTCGTCCAGGACGGCGGCGGCGATCCCCACGTCCTTGGCCAGCAGGCCCAGGGAGAAGGTGTTCGGGAACTCCCGGGTGACCACGCGCTGCGGCATGGGGTTCTCACTCGCGAAGGACCTCCCGGACGACGCGTTGATCGCCTCCAGCGCCGGCCACGGGTCGACCCCCAGCCGGGTCAGCGCGAGCATCCCCTCGGCGAGCACCCACAGGTTCGCCGCCAGCACAGCGTTGCTCACGGCCTTGACGGCGTGCCCCGCGCCCACGTCACCGACCCGCACCATCGTCGCGGCGTAGGTGCCGACCACCTCGCGGGCGCGCTCGACGTCGCCCACGGCCCCGCCGAACGTCACCGAGGCCGTGCCGGCCTGCGCCCCGGCCACTCCGCCGGACAGGCACGCGTCCACGTAGGCGACACCCACGCCGGCGAGCATCCGCGC
>Ga0302299_10002903_pt1 | contig 10434 bp, 5 predicted proteins | sample III_Fen_N3_4_FD_198795 | JGI IMG/M metagenome (GOLD analysis project Ga0302299, IMG submission 198795) | Peat permafrost microbial communities from Stordalen Mire near Abisko, Sweden - III_Fen_N3_4 | ecosystem: Environmental > Terrestrial > Soil > Wetlands > Permafrost | place: Sweden: Abisko...
CGAGGGAGGCGCCGCTGGCGGCGCGGCTGCGGGTGTGGGTGTGGGGTGCGGCATAGGATCGGGCCGCAGCGGACGCGTAGGCGCCACGGGCGTCGGTGCCGCCGGCGTCGGCCCCAGCGCCCGTTGCGGAGTGGCGGCGCTCGGCACGACGGAGGGCGTGGGCCCGGGGCCGGGTGTCGTCCGGGGTGGGGGCTCGGACCGTAGCCGAAGGGCCGTCGCCACGCCACCCGCGGCGAGGACCAGCATCACCGCGGCCCACAGCCAGCGCGCGCCTCGTGGCGCGGGCTCGGGCGGGCGTCCTTCGCGCGCGGTACGCAGGGCGTCCGCCAGCGCACCCCCGTCGGCGTAGCGTCGCGCCGGGTCTTTGGCGAGCGCGCGGCCGAGCACGCGCCCGAGAGCGGGCGGCAGCACGTCGAGCGGCGGAGCCGCCTCGAGGTGGAGCAGCAGCGTCGCGACGGGCGTCTCCGCGTGGAACGGGACGCGGCCGCTGAACAGCTCGAAGACCACCACGCCGAGGGCATAGACGTCGCTGCGCGCGTCGGCCGCGCGGCCGCGCGCCTGCTCCGGGCTCATGTACTCGGGGCTGCCGAGCGCGTAGCCGCTGGCCGCAGCGGTGTCGCTGCCTGCCGCCGTGCGCGCGATGCCGAAGTCCATCAGCCGCAGCCGGCCGCTCGCGTCGACCATCATGTTGAGCGGCTTCAGGTCGCGGTGGACGATCCCGGCGCGGTGCACAGCCGCGAGCCCCTCGGCCGCTTGTCGCGCGAGGTCCCAGGCCGCGGCCTCCTGCAGCCGCCCGCGGGCGAGCCTGGCGGCGACGGTCTCACCCTCGACCAGCTCCATCGAGATCCAGCGCCGCGAGCCCTGCTGGCCGCCGTCGTGCAGCCGGCACACGCCTGGGTGCGTCACCTGCCGCGCCAGGCGCACCTCGTTGCGGAAGCGCGTCGCGGCGGAGTCGTCGCGCCCCGCGTCGGCGCGCTGCACCTTGAGCGCCACCTCGTCGTGCAGCACCCGGTCGAACGCGCGGTAGACGACACCCATGCCGCCCCGGCCCAGCAGCTCGTGCACCTCGTAGCGGTCGCCGACGAGCGAGCCGGGCGGGAGCGGCGTGAGGTCGGCGCCGCAGGCGGCGCACCACTCGGCCGGAGGCTCGAGGGTCGCTGCGCAGATCGGGCACGTCATGCGGGCAGCATAGCCCGGCGGGCCCAGCGGGCCGTCGCGAGGTGCGTCAGCGGCCGTCGTGCTCCCGCCGTTCGCGTGAGCTGACGAACGGGATGGCCGCCAGCAGCGGCCGGCCGAGCAGGCGCTCCAGCTCTTCGGCGCTCCGGACCGAGCGGTCTCGCGCCTCGGCCACGAACGCCGCCGCGACGCCGGCCAGCAGGCCGGCCAAGAGGCCGAGGCCGGCGAAGGCCGGCGCGCTCGGGTAGAACGGGCGCTGCGGCGGCAGCGCGGGCTCCAGGATCCGGAACACCTCGGCCGGGCGCGTGCGCGCGTCGACCAGGGCCTCCTGCTGCGCCTCCTGCTGCTTTGTGAGCGTCAGCAGAGCGCCCTGCAGCTGCTCCTGCTCGCGCGTGAGGAGCGCCAGCTGCCGGCGGTGCTCGGCCGTGCCCGAGGCCGGCGTCGGCCGCACCCGGTGGGCGATCTTGGTGTCGATCTCGGCCTGCCGCGCCTCGAGCGACGCCACTTCGGCCTGCCTGCGCCGCTGCTCCTGCGCTGTCGCGTCAGCGCCAGCGGGCTCGGCTGCCAGCGCGGTGCCGGTGCCCGCCGCCTCGACCTCGGCGATCCGCCGCAGGACCGCCTGCACGTCGGGGTGCTGGTCGGTGTAGCGCATGCGCAACGCCTCGAGCTGCTGGCGTAGGCGCGTGAGCTCCGGGTCGGGTGTCGCCGCCGGCGGCGGCTCGTGCGGCAGGGGGTTGGAGCGCGTTCGCGCGCGGCCGAGATCCGCGGCGACGAGCGACCGCTCGCGACGCAGCCGTTCCAGCTCGGCTGCGTCGCGAGCGGTGCGCTCCGTGTCGTCCGCCGGCGCGCCGAGACGTGCGATCCGCGCGCCGTTCTGCTCCAGCGCGTGGCGTGCCTTCGCGAGCTGCTGTTCGAGCGCGGCTGTGTCCGTCGTCGAGACGGTGGCCGGGCCGCCGACCGGAGCGGCCAGTACCTCGGCCAGGCGGTTCGCGAGCTGTGCCGCGCGCTCGGGGCTGCCGTCCGTGCAGCCGATCTCGACGCGGTCGTTGCCCGCCGCGTGCACCTCGACGCCGTCCGCGAGCCGCGTCGCCTCGAGCCGGTCCCTGATCCCGGGCACGCGCAGACGGAGGCGTTCGGCGGCCATCTCCGGCGAGAGCTGCGCGGCCGCCGCCGAATCGATCTCCAGCGAAAGCGCCGCCGTGGCGAGGTAGCGCGCCGGCACCAGGGCGGCCGCGGCCAGGCCGCCGCCGAGGCCGAGCACGGCGCCGAGCGCGACGAGCCACGGTCGCTGTCGCAGGGCGACGAGACGGCTACGCGGCGCGCGGCGGGGCTCGCTGCTCATGGTGCATCGGCGATGGTACAAGCCGGGCCGGAGCGTGTCCACGCCGGCGTCGGGGCGGTTGTCGCCTCGGCGGTATCGAACGACAATCGAAGGGCGCGATGACCCTCACCGACGTCTTCCTCTCCCTGCTCGCCGTCCCGGTCGTGCTCGCCGCCGGCTACCTGGCGCTGCTCGCCCTGCTCGCCGGGCGCTTGCGTGTGCCGGCGCCCGTTCGCGAGACCCGCTTCGACGTGGTGGTGCCGGCCCACGACGAGGAGGCCGGCATCGCCGACACAGTCGCCAGCCTGCTCGCGCTCGACTACCCGCGCGAGCGCTACCGGGTCGTCGTGGTCGCGGACAACTGCGCCGATCGCACGGCCGAGGTGGCGTCGGCGGCCGGCGCGCGCGTGCTGGTCCGCGCGGATGCCGAGCGCCGCGGCAAGGGCTACGCGCTGGCGTTCGCGTTCGCGACGCTGGGGGCCGAGGGGGTCGCCGACGCGTTCGTCGTCGTCGACGCCGACACGCTCGTCTCGCCGAACCTGCTCGGGGCGTTCGCGGCACGCCTCGGGTCCGGGGCGCAGGCCCTGCAGGCGGAGTACGGCGTGCGCAACCCCGCGGCCTCCTGGCGCACGCGGCTCGTGCACCTGGCCTTCACGCTGTTCCACGACGTGCGCTCGAGCGCCCGCGAGCGGTTGCGGCTCTCGTGCGGCCTGCGCGGCAACGGGATGGCCTTCACCCGCGGCCTGCTCGCGCAGGTGCCACACGACGCCTTCTCGGTCGTCGAGGACCTCGAGTACGGGATCCGACTCGGCCTGTCGGGGCACCGCGTGCACTACGTGGCGGAAGCGCGCGTGGTCGGAGAGATGGCCGCTTCCGAGGAGGCCTCGCGCTCTCAGCGCCAGCGCTGGGAGGGGGGCCGGCTCGAGATCGCCCGCCGCTACGCGGGGCCCCTGCTCGCGCGCGCGCTGCGCGAGAGGAGCGCAGTGCTGCTCGACCTGGCGCTCGACGTGCTCGTCCCGCCGCTCTCCTACCTGGTGCTGGCAGCCGTCGGCGGCCTGTGCGTCTCGGGCGCGGGCCTCGCGCTCGGGCTCGGCACGCGGGTGTCGACCGGGCTCTTTGGCACGGCAGTGCTCGGGCTCGTCGTCTACGTCGCGCGCGGGCTCGTCTCTTCGGGGCTTCGCTGGCAGGGCGTCCGCGATCTGCTGAGGGCCCCGTTCTTCGTGGCCTGGAAGCTCGCGCTGCTACTGCGCCGGGGCGGGGCGCGTCGCGGCGAGTGGGTGCGCACGACGCGCGAGAACCGCCCGTCCTAGTTGTTGCGGGACGGCCTCGCGTCAGGTCACGAGACCGGAGTTGTCGCCGCCATTCGCAGCTCGAATCGCGCCGCCCTGGTTCGCTAGCTGCGATTCGACCGGCTCGCCTGACCCGGCCGAAGAACGCTCACGTTGGCCGCCGCGCACGTCCAGAGCCGACCGGTCCAAGCGAGCGCCAAGGAACCCGTCCACATGAGTGTTAGCATGCGCGCGAGATGCGTGAGGGCAGGCCCCTGCGGCCGCTTCTGGGTGAGGCCCTCGGCTTCGGGCTGGCGTTCTTCCTCGTCTATGCGCTGCTCGCCGTGCTCTTCTTCCATCAGGTGCCGCGCCTCTTCGAGCACCTGGACCAGGTCTTCGACGCGGACCTCGGCCTGCTGACCGTCGACCTCACGCGCTCTCAGGGCCCGCACGCGAGGACGCACGTCCACCCGTTGCTGGTGCTGATGTTCAACCCGTTCGGCTCGACCCTGCGCTGGATCCTGAGCCGGTCTGGCGTCGGCCTCGCGGGGCGGCTCGCAGCAGCGCTCGTCTGTGCAGCGGGGGGAGCTGCAGGCGTCGGGGTCTTTCGCGCACTGCTGCGCCGGCTCGACGTCCGCTCGAGCATCGCGAGGGCCAGCACGCTCGTCTTCGGGCTTTCAGCCACCCAGATTGTCTTCTCGTCCGTGCCCGAGAGCTTCTCCCTGTCCGCCCTGAGCCTCATCCTGGTCTTTGCCGTCGCCGCCGGACCAGAGGGTGCGGCTGTGAGCCGGACGGCGGCAGGTGTCGCTTCTTTCGGCGTCAACATCGTCAACCTCGTGGCGGTGGCCCTCGCCCGGGCCGCCGGGTTCGACTGGCGCGGCGACCTGCGCCGGGCCCTGCTCGCGACCGCACGCCACCTCGCTCTCGTCCTGCTCCTGGCCGGGGCTTTGGCCGCCGTCCAGAGCGCGCTCTACCCGACCGCTCGCCCGTTCTTCGTGCCAGAACCGCTTGCGCCCTCCTACGGGGATTCATTGACTGGCGCGCTCTCTGCACCCGAGATGGTCGTGCGGATCGCGGGAGTCCTGTCCCACCTCGGCTTCTCCTGCCTCGCCGCCCCCCGAGTGGTCGTGGATGAAATGAGCTGGCCGCGGGTGGCGGTGGATTTTCCACCCGTGCCGCTGCTTCGCCTGCGGCCCGCCGGCGCCGTCCACGCCGCCATCTGGAGCACGCTGCTCGTCTTGGCTGCGCGAGGCCTCGTGCGCAACCGTCCGGCGCGAGCCGCGGTCGTCAATGCTCTCTTGCTCTGGCTAGCCTTCGAAGTCGTATTCCACTTCTTCTTCGGCTCGTCTCTCTTCCTCTACTCGGGCCAATGGACCTTCGCGCTCGTGGCGGTGGCCGCCGCCGGCCTCGAGACCGAAGCGGCCGCCTCGTTCGGCCCGATGCGTGGCATTGGCATTGGCATCGCGCTGCTGCTGGTGGCCGCCCTCCAAGTGGCGGCGAATGCCTCACTCGTTCTCGACGTTCTCCGCGTCTTCGCGAGGCCCTGACAGGATCGCCGCGTCGCTTGCGCCGAGAGACAGACCGCTCGGGGTTTCGTGCTCGAACGGGTGTCCCGGGGGGAGCGCCCCGAGACGCACGAACGCCGGCCCGAGCGGCGCCAGGTCGGCGCTGGCCGACAGCACCGCCTGGCCGTCAAGGTCGACGCCTAGGCGCCCCTCGACCCGGTCGAGGAGGATGGACAGTGCCTGCGGCCTCGAGATGGTTGACAAAGTGCACGGCGGACCCGTCGCCCCGAAGGACCAGGAGCCGCGGGCCTGGGCCAGGCCGAAGGCCACTCGCCCGCCGCCAAGGTGACGCACGTAGACGGCGTCGAACGCCTTGCCGTCGCCCCAGCTCAGGACCGGTTCGACCGTCGCCGGTCTCGGGGCCCCGAGCTTGATCGGACGGCGCACGAGAAGCCGGTCCAGGAAGCAGCGCGGAACCCAGCGCCAGCCCCCGCCGGTAGATACGAAGGCCCCGGGCTTCGCCGCCGGGACCCACAGCTGGCCGGGAGGCGCCGCGGGAGGGGGGTCCGTGCCGTCCGTGTACAGGCCGGGCAGCGGAGCGAGCGACGGCAGCGACTCGAGCCCGGGAAGGCCGGCCAGCATCATGGCTTCCGGGACGACCGTGCCCGAGAAGCAGCCGAGGTCGGGGGCGTCGTGGCCCTTCGGTCCTCGAGACGGCCACAGGCGGTTCCGGTGCACGGGGACCAGCCGACCGGGAAGCTCGAACAAGGGCGCCCCCTCCCGCGTGGCTCGGACTCGGCGACGCACGCGGTCGAGATCGAGCGCAAGGTCGTAGAACCGTCCGGCCTCGAACTGCAGGCCGGGCGTGGAGGACTCGCCGCCGGCGGACGTCTGCAGCGAGAAGGAGAACTCGCCGGGGCCGAGCTGTTTCACCCAGAGCACGTCATAGGCACCGACCCGGCCCCAGCTCAGGAGAGGCTCCGCCCGAGCCGCGGCGCGCTCGGGGAACGCGACTCTCAGATGCACGGCTAGTCGCCCGTCGCGGTCGAGGAGACGGCCGAGGCTCACGCGGAGGGGCTCCGCTCTTCGCTCGAGGGCCTGCCACAGCCCCGGGTTCAGCCGCCGCAGCGCATCGTAGTTCCCGGAGAGGCTGAGCGTCACCGCCAGCACCCAGGACCACCCGATCGCGGCCAGGCCGATCGCGGCCAGGGCGGCGTGCCTTCGCCCACCCGCCCGCTCCCGTGCGAGGAGCCAGAGCAGGAGGGCGGGCACGAGCAGGAACGGGACGAAGTCCACCTGGTAGCGCATCGCCGCGGCCGAGAAGACGAAGGCGGTGAGAAGTGGGCCGCCCACGCCGGCCGCCAGCAGAACGAGAGCGCGCCAGCGCAAGTCCTGGGAGGCGGGGGCGCGGGCGCCACGCAGGAGAGGAACCGCCGCGAAGAGGATGAGAAGGAACGGCGAGTGGGCCAGGGCGCCCGTGACGGCGGGCTCCTTGAAGAAGCCCTCCGGTGTCTCCCCCGGGTAGTCGGCCCGGGGCAGGAAGAAGGGGAAATCCAGGGTCGCCTGGGGCGGGGCCAGGAACTGGAACCAGAAGACGGGGGGAACCGCTCGCGGATCGAGCCACGGCACGGGCCTCATGCCGCCGAGCTGGTAGCGGGTCCCGAATTCGAGCCAGGAGTCGAAGCGCGCCTTGTTGTACGCCCCCAGCAGGAGGAGGCAGGCGACGAACGGGAGGAGGACGGCCAGGGCCGCGCGCCCCCAGGTGCTGGCGCGGCGGACCGCGGGCCAGGCGAGGAGCGGGAGCACGAGGATGAAGACGATGTGGTTCGGCCGGCAGCCCACCGCCAGGCCGAGCAGCAGGCCACCCAGGGCCAGCCGTGCCGTGGACAGGCGCTCACCGTCGCCGGTGGCGATGAAGAACCAGGTCGCGCCCGCCAGGCAGGCGTATCCGGCGGTGATGGCGACCTCGTAGACCGAGGCGCCGCGCAGAGCGAAGGGCACGACGCTGGCCAGGCCGAGGGTGATGTAGCCGACGGTCCGCACCCAGGCAGGTGTCCCGGGGAAGTGCGTGCGGATCAATCTCCGCAGCAGGAAAGCCCAGATGATGAGGCCGGCCGTGCCGAAGAGGACCGAGGCGAGACTCTCGGGGAGGTCGCCGAGGCCAACGAGACGCCAGGGGACGAACAGCAGCAGCGCCGGCACCACGCCGAAGTACAGGTAGTACCTTCCCTTGTAGAGCGAGGCGTCGTGCAGGCGCACGTGGACATTCCGGCTCGGCTCGTAGGGCTCGGCCATCTCGAAGAGGCCCGGATCCGGCTCCTCCCGGAGGTGGAGCTGCCCGTGGAGCAGCGCGTCCGTCAGCAGGTTGTAAAAGCCGTCCTGTGGCTGGCCGAGCCCGAAGGATCCACCGTTGGAGGCGGTCCACGCGTAGAAGAGGGTCAGGGCGAGCGCGAGGGCGGCGAGGGGTAGCCCGGCGGTGAGTGGACCGCGCATGCCCCCCATCTTACGTGCAGGGACCCGTGGAGGGGCCCGCGGTAGAATGACTCGCCCTTCGGACCTCCCCGCTTGGAAACCTCACCCCCGCGCGCCCGCGTCGCCTTGATCGCCGGCCTGGGCTTGCCCCCGATCCTCTTCCTCGGGTGGATGGTCGCGGGCCCGTTCACGCTGGGAAACGACTACCTGATCTACCCGGTCCAGGGCGCCCAGAGCCTCCGTTTCCTGACAGGCGAGGGCCTCGAGCCGATGTGGTATCCGCACGCAACCGGCGGGCTTCCCATCGGCGGCCTCTTCTTCGCCCAGTACTTCCACTGGCCCGCGTGGCTCGCGAGTCACGCGCCCGGCTTCTGGACGGGCGAAGCGCTGGTATGGATCGGCCTGCGGCACCTCCTGCTGCTGGCCGCCGCCCAGGCCTTGTTCTACGCGGCCTTCCGCCGAGGTGCCCGCCTCGGGGCGGGCGAGAGCTACGTCCTTTCGTTCGTCTGCGTCTACCAACTGCGCAACCTGGATGCGGTGCGCTACGGCACCGGCATCGACGGCGTGGTGTACGCCCAGGCCCTTGTGCTCCTCGGGATGCTCCACGTCCTCGCGCCGTCGTGGGTCCTCCTGGCCCTCGCGGCCGTGGCGAGCCAGCTCCTCCTCACCTGTGGCTATCCCGTGGCCATCCCGTTTGTCGCCCTCACGGCGATCCTGGGGGTCCCCTTCCTCGGGCGCGTCGTCGGCCTGCGCTTGGTCCTCCGGCGCGGCCTGCAGGTCGTCGGCGCCACTCTCATCGGCTTCCTTCTCGCCGCCCCGAACTGGCTTGCCCTCACCGAGTGGCTCTCCGTGAACGAGACACGAGTGGCGAAGCCCACCCTCGAGTGGGCCGGCGCCTGGACGATGCGCCCCTCCGGGCTCCTCGACAATCTCTTCTCCCCCTGGCGGGCGGACGTGACCTCGGCCTTCGGCGGCTCGACCCTCTTCGTGCTCGTTCTCGCAACCCTCGTGGTCGCCCTCGCGCGACGGGTTCGGTCATCCTGGCCGCTCCTGCTCGCCATCGCGTTCCCATTCGCGTATGCCCTCGGACGGGCGACTCCGCTCTTCCCGTTCTTCTTCGCCCACGTCCCCGGCTTCTCCTTCCTCCGTGTCCCCGGGCGTTCGTTCGTGATGCTGCCGCTGCTCCTCTTCCTGGCGGTGGCGTGGCTTCGTGCCCCGCGGCGGGGGCCGGAAGCTGAGGGCGAGCCGTTCCTGGGGTGGGAGACACGCGCGGCCGCCTTCCTGACGGTCGCCCTCGGCCTCGGTTGGTTTTCGTGGCTGGCGCTCGGGCTCCCGGTTGGTGCCCTGCCCGAGTACTGCCCGGCCACGCTCAGCGAGTACTGGACTCCGGCTCGGCAGTTCCTCTGGCTCGCGCTGGGCCTGGTGGCGGCCGGGACCGCCCTCTGGGCGCGCGCCTCGCGTCCCGCCCTCGTGGTCCTGGTTCTCGCTACCGCTGCACAGACGGGGATGATCTTCCGGCACGGGACCTGGACGCAGGAGAGGCCGCTCACGCCCACCCGCCAGGACTTCCGGCGCGTGTCCCACCTCCCGCTCTATGGAGAGAACCCGCTAGAGGCCATCAACGAGCCACGGGAGGAGTCCGAAGGGACGGCCACGACGGCCTACGCGCGGTTCGTGCGGGCCGCTAAGGGCCGGGCCAACTGCTTTCTCCCCATCCTGCGCAGCCGCGGCGACAAGGGAGTGCTCCTGCCCTTCTACCTCTCGGATCGCGTCGAGTGCGTGGCGAGCCGGGAGGCGGCGCTCGCGCGCCTGCGCAGCGGGCCGGGTTGCCTCGTGGAGCCTGCCGTCCCCGTGGTTCTGCTGAGCGCGCCCTGCGCATCGATCGAGGCGGGCGAGAGTCGGTCCACGGGCGCGGAGCTGTCCGCGCTCAACGAGGGGAACCGCGTCCGCTTCCTCACCACCAACCTCTTTGCGCTCGACGTCGACACGCCGCGGGAGGCCATCCTCGTCACTCCCATCCCCGACGCCACCGCCAACTGGACAGGCTGGTTGGACGGGACGCCCGCGCCGCTCCTCACCGTCGACGGGGCTTTCCTCGGCCTGCGCGTGCCTGCGGGGTGCCACACGCTGAGCCTCCGGTACTTTTCAACGAGGATCGTCCTGGGCTACCGAATTGCCTTCGCTACCGCCTTTGCCCTCGCGGCGGCCGGGCTCGCGCGCCTCGTGTGGAGGTGCTCGCTCCGACCCGACGTCCGCGCCGCGCTCGCCGCGGGTCTCGTGGTAGCGCTCGCGGCAATGGCGCTGCCCGCCTACCGCCGGTGGGAGAGGAGCTTCGAGGCAAGGGCGCGGAAGGAAGCCACGCTGAACCACAACTACCCAGATCTGCTCGCACGGCAGCTGGCGCGCTGGAGTGGATCCTCCCGGGCCGTGGTACCCGCCGGCGAGGTCCAGAGGAACGCCTGTGAGTCTCGCTACTAGCGGCTCAGGCCCCGGGCTCCGGCCGCTGCAGCTCCGGGTCGGGCGCCTGCAGCGGCCGGCCGCGCAGCCGGTCGAGCGTCATCCGCGCGAAGACGGGCACGGCGGCCATGTCCTCGACGAGGTAGCGCCGCCACAGCCGGCGCGGCTCCTGCGACAGGCGGAACAGCCACTCGAGGCCGGCGCGCGAGATCCAGGCGGGCGCTCGTTGCACGGC
>Ga0302299_10002904_pt1 | contig 10434 bp, 9 predicted proteins | sample III_Fen_N3_4_FD_198795 | JGI IMG/M metagenome (GOLD analysis project Ga0302299, IMG submission 198795) | Peat permafrost microbial communities from Stordalen Mire near Abisko, Sweden - III_Fen_N3_4 | ecosystem: Environmental > Terrestrial > Soil > Wetlands > Permafrost | place: Sweden: Abisko...
TGGCCTCGGTGACCGCGTGCAGCGCCCGCTGGGTGAAGGGCGAGAACGCGCGCACCTGCTCGATCTCGTCGCCGAACAGCTCCACGCGAAGCGGCTCGCGCCCGGTCGAGGGGAAGACGTCGACGATGCCGCCCCGCACCGCGAACTGGCCGCGGTCGTCGACCCGGTCGACCCGGTCGTAGCCCGCTGCCGCAAGGGCTTCGGCCAGCCCGTCGAGGCCCGGCTCCTCGCCGATCACCAGCCGCACGGGTCGGGGCCGCGCCGCGGGCGGCGGCATGCCCTCGGCAAGCGCGGCCGCCGACGCGCAGACGAGCCCGCCCGCCGCGAGCACATCGAGAGCACGTGCGCGCTCGCCGACAAGGTGCGGCGGCGGCTCGAGCCCGGAGGCATGCGACACGCCCCGACTCGGGAAGAGCGCGACCCGATCCGGCCCGAGGAACCAGGACGCGCCTTCGGCTGCATCGCGCGCGTCTGCGTCCTCGGGAAGGAGGAAGAGGAGGCTGCGTCCGAGCTCCTCGTGCAGAGCTGCAAGGACGAGCGGCAGGGCCGGCTCCGAGACGCGGGCCCGGCCCGGGAGCGACCGCGTGAACGACCGGAACCGATCGGTGGCCGCGAGCTCGGCGACGAATGCGTGAAGAGGTGTCGGGTCCATGCGAAAAGCGGGAAACAGGCCCCGCCGGGCTATCCTAGCGCCGCTTGCGCAGCCTTCCCCGGGAGGCCCAAACCCCCCAGCGGCCACTCTCGGGGCCCTGACGAACGCTAGCCGCGGATGTCCAACGCGCGGGTGCCGGGTGTGCAACGACTTCGTGACGGCGCGTCAGCCGGACACGTCAGTTGAAGAGTCGCTGCGACTCCTCGAGGCCCAGCCTCGCGATCGACTCGACCGCATCCGCCGCGCGCCCCACGATCGCCTCGGCGTCGTCCTCGGGTGCGAACGGAGCCAGCACGAAGTCGGCCACCGCGCGGGGGTCGCCGCGGCCGGGGCGGCCGACGCCGACGCGCAGCCGCAGGAACTCCGGGCTGCCCAGCCTGCCGGCGATCGAGCGGAGGCCGTTGTGACCCGCGAGGCCGCCACCGAGGCGCGCCTGCAGGCGACCCAGCTCGAGGTCGACCTCGTCATGGACGACGAGGAGAGTCTCGAGCGGCGTCTTGTAGAACGCGGCGGCCGGCTGCACCGAGCGGCCGGAGTCGTTCATGTACGTGTCGGGCTCGAGGAGTGCGAGCCTGCGACCGTCGAGGCGCACCTCTGCGATGCGGCCGCTGAACTTCGCCTTGAAGATGCCCCCGTGACGGTGAGCCAGCTCGTCCACGACCATGAACCCGACGTTGTGGCGGTCGCGCTCGTGGCGCCGGCCCGGGTTGCCGAGCCCGACGACGAGCAGGTCCAGCGTCGAGGCCGACTCGCCCCGACGGAAGAGCGGCACGGGCTACTCCTCGTCGGCGGCGGCTTCTGCCTCGGCGGCAGACTCCGCGGAAGCCTCGGCGGCGAGCGCCTCGTCGGCAGCTTCCTCGGCCTCGGTGAGGCCACGCGGCATGGAGCAGTTGGCGATGACCGTCTCGGCCGGATCGTCGAGGAACGTGACACCCTTGACCGGGGCGACGTCCTCGAGCCGCAAGCTCTCGCCGACGTTCAGGCCGCTGACGTCGACCTCGACGAACTCGGGGACGTCCGCCGGAAGCGCTTCGACGTTGAGGTCGCGCGCGACCTGCTGAATCACGCCACCGACCTTCGCCCCGGGGGCCTCGCCCACGAGGTGCACGAGGACGGTCGCCTGAATCGGCTGGTCGAGGCGCACCTCGTGGAAGTCGACGTGGGTGATCGTGCCTCGCACGGGATGCTGCTGGTAGTCCTTGAGCACCGCGTGGTGCGGGGTCTTCTGGCCGTCGATGAGGACGTCGACGATGCCGTTCAGGCCGGACGGGCCGGTGAGGGCGATCCGCAACTCGCGCTCCCCCACGACGAAGGCCTTGTTGGCCTTGCCGTAGAGCACGCCGGGAATGAGTCCCTGGCGGCGCAGGCGCTTGACGTTGCGGGTGCCGAGCTGATCGGCGCCGCGCTCCTTGACCTCGAGTGTGATTCTGTCCCCGGACACGGCGGCGAAGTGTAGCGCATGCGTCCGGCCAGCCCGCGGGGACGCGGCCGTGCCTTCCCGCGCCTGCCGCCTGGGAGGGCCCGGCACGCCTCAGCGGCCGGGCCGGCAGGCACTCCACACCCCTCAGGGGAGGATGGGTGCGGAGGCCCATCGCCGGCCCGACCGCCCTACGGTTTCGGCAGGACACCGAAACCCCCTTCCGAGAGGGTCGCTTCAGGGCGGGCGTGGTTCTGCCGACAACACGAGCAGGGCCCGGCGGCACTCTCAGGGGGTGCCGCCGGCGAGCCCACCCGCACTTGCCGAGCCGGGCCTTCCGGTGCGCCTCGGTCTTCCCGAACCGCAGGCAGCCGGTGCAACGTCCACGATCCCCGGAGCCTCGACGTCTCCGCGGTCGTCGCGGCAGCGCACGGCACGGAGCCGACGAAGACCGCGGCCTCCTTCACAGCCCACCGGACGGGGTCTTCGGCTGGGAATGCCGTCTGTGCCGCACCCACGGCGGTAGCGAGCCGTGAAGCAGATCTCCGCTAGAAGAGCTGGTTCTCGCCGGCGAAGATCGCCGAGACGGAGTCGTCGGAGAAGACGTTCAGGATCGTCTCGGCCAGGATGCTGGCGATCGACAGCACCTGGACGTTCTCCGGCTGGCGCAGCGGGTCGAGCGGCACGGTGTCGGTGACGACGAGCTTGTGGATGTCGCTCTCGGCGATCCGCTCGAGCGCCTGCCCGTTGAAGAGGCCGTGCGTGGCGCATGCGTAAACCCTCTTGGCGCCGGCCTCCCGTAGCGCCCGCGCGCCCGCGACGAGCGTGCCCGCGGTGTCGATGATGTCGTCGATGATCACGGCAACCTTGCCCTCGACGTCGCCGATCACCGTCGTCACCTTCGCCTGGTTGTGCTCCGGGCGCACCTTGTTGAGGATGACGAGGTCACCCTCGACCATCTCCGCAAACTTGCCCGCGATCTTCGCATGGCCGGTGTCGGGCGAGACGACGGCGAGATCCTCTTCGAGATTGAGGTCGCGGACGTACTGCGCGAACAGGGGGATCGCGGTCATGTGGTCGACCGGGATCTCGAAGAAGCCCTGCACCTGACCGGCATGGAGATCCATGGTCAGGACGCGGTCCGCGCCTGCGGTCTGCAGGAGGTCGGCGACGAGCTTCGCCGTGATCGGCTCCCGCGGCCGCGACTTCTTGTCCTGACGGACGTAGAAGTACCACGGCACGACAGCCGTGATTCGCTTCGCCGACGCCAGCTTGGCGGCGTTGATCATGATCAGCAGCTCCATCAGATGCTGGTCGACCGGCATCGTCGCCGTCTGCACGATGAAGATGTCGGCTCCCCGGATCGAGTCCTCGTACCGGCAATAGGTCTCGCCGCTCGCGAAGGTCTTCAGCGTCATCTCGCCGAGCTCGCAGCCGATGTGATCGGCGATGTCACGTGCCAGGTCAGGGTTCGAGCGGCCCGAGACGAGCATCAGCCGCTTGCTCGGCGTCAGCCCGATAGCCCGCCCGAGGACCGTCCCCGTCGCCGGCAGGTCGGAGCCTTCGAGCCCCGGGAGCGTCTGCTCAACTGTCCCGCTTTCCACCCCGACCCTCCTTGATCGTCTGCCTCGGCGGGAAACCGACGAGAGCGTTGTCCGGGACGTCCTCCGTGACGACGGACCCGGCGGCCGTCCAGACGTCGTCCCCCAGGGTGACCGGTGCGACGAACATCGTGTCCACCGCCACCCTTGCGTTCTTCCCGATCACCGTTCGCTTCTTCGGCACCCCGGGCCGGTGGTCGAAGTTGGCCGTGATCGAGCCTGCCCCGACGTTCGTCCCCGCTCCGACCTCGGCATCACCGAAGTAGCTCAGGTGCGGCACTTTTGCACCCTCTTCGAGTCGCGTGTTCTTGATCTCCACGAACGTCCCCGCCTTCGACCTCGCACCGAGAACCGTCCCTGGTCGAACGTAACAGAACGGGCCGACGATGGCGGACTCGCCGACCTCTGCGTCGATGACGACGGCGTGCGGGCCGATCTCGGCTCCCTTCGCGACGCTCGTCTCCCCCCGGAGCATCGTGAACGGGTGCACGACCGTGTCGGGCTCGAGCGTGACAGTCGGCTCGATCCAGGTCGACTGCGGGTCGACGATCGTGACGCCCGCGAGCATGTGAGCCGTGTTGATGCGATCGCGCAGCGCCGCGGCTGCAGCGGCCAGCTCCACGCGCGTGTTGACACCCTCCGTCTCGGCGGGGTCCGGGGCGACATGGACGACGACGCGATGGCCGCCGGCGACGAGATCACGCACCGCGTCGGTCAGGTAGAGCTCGCCCTGCGCGTTCGCCGGTTGCAGCCGCTCGAGCGCGGGCCAGAGCAGGTCGGCCCGGAAGACGTAGATCGACGAGTTCGCCTCACCGATCGCGAGCTGCTCGGGCGACGCGTCGGCGGCCTCCACGATCGCCTCGACGTCGCCGGACGTGCGGCGGATCACCCGCCCGTAGCTCCGGACGTCCGCAGGCACGAACGAGAGAACCGTCGCGGCCGCGGACTGCGAGCGGTGCGTCTCGACGAGATCCCTCAGGAGCCCGGAAGTCAGGAGGGGCGTGTCGCCGGAGAGGATCAGCACCTCGTCGACGTGCCCGACCGCGTCTCTCGCGCTCCTGACCGCGTCGCCGGTGCCACGCGCGTGCTCCTGGATGGCGGTGGCGAGGCCCTCGAAGGCATCCACGGTGTCCGGCGAGACGACGACCACCAGCGGGTCGGGCCCGAGCGGCCGCGCCGCCTCGACGACCCAGTCCACCATCCGCCGCCCCACGATCGCATGCAGGTGCTTCGGCGTCGTGGAGCGCATGCGAGTCCCACGGCCTCCGGCCATGACGACGGCTGCGAGCTTGGGGCTTTTCTCTGACACGATCGGCACGTTGGCTGGGGCGCCAGGATTCGAACCTGGGATCACGGGACCAAAACCCGTTGCCTTACCGCTTGGCCACGCCCCAGTGAATCGGGACGCCGAGTGTACCCGGACAACGGCCGCCGGGAGCCGTTGGGCGCCTCAGCGACGGTCGAGGAGGAGCACCACCAGGGCGACGGCCGCGGCAGCCGCGAGCACCACCAGCACGAGCACGCCAGCAAGCACGATCCCGACGGGCACGAGAACGACGATCAGCTGGGAGACGGCCGCCACCCACGTGACCGCCCGCACCGTCGGCGATGCATGGCTGCGACCGACCCAGACGTACGCGGCCACGGCGGCGGCAGCGGTGGCGACGGCGACCCACCAGGGCACGAGGCCGGCGAGGAGAAGCACGGCCTCCACCAGGGCGATGGCGATGGCGATCTGCAGGCGGCGGCGACGCAGCCGGCGCGAGAAGCGCGTGTCGCGATGCTCGAGGACGAGGTTCGACATACCCGTACGGTAGACGTCACGCAGCGCCCGGCGACGCCTCATCCGGGCCGGCGGGAGCAGTGACCCAGACGCTCCCGTGCTCCTCCAGCGCAGCTGCGGCAGCGCCTGCAACGGCCCGGTCGGCGAAGAGCCCGTAGACGCACGGACCGGCCCCGCTCACGTCCGCGCGAAGCGCCCCCATGCTCCTGATTCGCTGCGACAACGGCGACGACGCGAGGTCGTTGGGCGGCAGCCCGGCGAGGTCGGCGGCCGTACGGATGCCGGCCAGCGACTCGAACAGGGAGGCGCGGCGCGACTCGAAGCCCTCGGCACCGTCCCGCGCATCGAAGCGTCCGTAGACGTCGCCTGTCGAGGCCTTGACCACCCCGCGCGGCAGGACGAGCACGACGACGAAGTCATGGGGCAGCTCGAGCTGCGTCAGAAGCGTGCCGTCTCCCGCACCGAGCTGAGGCCCGGGCTCGAGGAAGAAGGGCACGTCGGCCCCGATCGAGGCGGCGAGCGCGGCGAGTCGTTCCGCATCGAGCGGCTCGGGGAGCAGCCCGTTCGCGAGTCGCAGCGCGGCGGCGGCGTCGGAGCTGCCGCCTCCGAGGCCGGCCGCAACCGGTATGGCCTTGTCGATCTCCACCTGCCAGGCCGGCGCGATGCCGGCCCTGGCCGCGAGCGCCGCGAGCGCCTCGGTCACGATCGTGTCGTCCGCGAAGCCCGTCACGGAGAGGCTCTCGGCCGGCCCGAGCGTGATGCGGTCGTGCAGTTCGAGCGGCTGCAGGATCGTGACCAGCTCATGCTTGCCGTCCTCGCGGCGCGGCCCCACGACGAGCGCGAGGTTGATCTTGGCGGGGGCCGCGAGCGTCCTCATCCGAGCAGCCGCGCAAGCTCCACGAAGACGCGCGGCTCCAGGGCCTCGGCCCGAACCGACGGGTCGAGCCCGAGCGACGCGAGCGCCTCGACGGCCGTCGCCCTCGGCGCAACGCCTGCGAGCTCGAGCGAGTTCGCCAGCGTCTTGCGCCGGTGCGCGAATGCGGCCTCGACGACGCGGCGGATCCCGGGGAATGCGTCCGGCAGCTCGATCCGCCTGAACGCCACGATCGCAGACTCGACGTTCGGAGGAGGACGGAAGACGGTGCGCGAGACCGGATGGAGCCCGGTACGACGGGCGGCGAGCTGCACCAGCACCGAGACGGCACCGTAGGCCTTGGTCGAGGGGATCGCGAAGAATCGGTCTGCCACCTCGCGCTGCACCATCACGCACCAGAGGGCGACGGTCGGAAGGCCGTCGAGGCTCTCCGCCACGATCGGGGTCGCGACGTTGTACGGGAGGTTGGCGACGAGCTTCGTCGGCGCGGGCTCGAGCTCCGACAGCGGCAGGCGGAGCGCGTCGCCCCAGTGGAGTGACGCGTTGCCTGCCGACGCGACGTCGCGCAGGTGTGGCTCGAGGCGCCGGTCGAGCTCGACCGCATGGACGTGGGCGCAGCGCTCCGCGAGGACGCGGGTGAGGACTCCGAGCCCGGGCCCGATCTCGAGCACGACGTCGCCGGCGTCGAGCTCGGCGAGCCGCGCGATCACGCCGAGGATGTTGTGGTCGACCAGGAAGTGCTGGCCGAGCGACTTCTTCGGCGCGATCCGGCTCACGGCGCGGGCAGGGCGAACGCGGCGCTCGCGTTGCGGTCGATCTGCTGCTCGAGGGCGGCGACCTCGTCCCCCCTGACCTCCGCGAGCACGGCGAGGGTGTGGAGCACGTTCGCCGGCTCGTTGCGCTTGCCCCGCAGCGGCTGGGGCGCAAGGTACGGGCTGTCCGTCTCGGCGAGGATCCGCTCGGCGGGGACGGCTGCCGCGGCCTCGCGCAGCTCCAGGGCCTTCGGGTAGGTGACGTTGCCCGCGAAGGAGACGTAGTAGCCGCGGTCGATGGCGGTCTCGAGCAGGCCGGGAGCCGAGAAGCAGTGGAGGACGACGGTGCCGCGAAAGGAGGCGAGCGCGGCCGCCGTGTCCTCGTCGGCATCGCGGGTGTGGATCACGACGGGGAGGGCCGCCGTGGCGGCCAGCTCGAGCTGGCGGTCGAAGAGCGCCCGTTGTGCCGGTCGCGGCGCGAGATCGTGGAAGTAGTCGAGCCCGGTCTCGCCGACCGCGACGACAAAGGGCTGCTCGAGGAGCTCCTCGAGCTCGCCCACACGCGCTGCCTCCTCGCCGCCTGCCTGATGAGGGTCGATGCCGAGCGCGGCGAAGACGCCATGCTGCTCGCGGGCGATCGAGAGCGCGGCGTGGCAGGACGCGATGCCCGTCCCGATCGTGATGATCCGTGCCACACCGACCGCACGCGCTCGTTCGACGAGGAATGCGGCAGGCTCGTCGCACCCGTCCAGGTGGGCGTGGGTGTCGATCACGGCAGCGCGGCTCTCTCCATCCGGGCGAGCTCCTCACTGACGACGGTCTCGGGATCGAGCTTCTTGAACAGCGGCCGCGGCTCGCGAAGCGCCTGCCCGACCGGGAGGTCACCGGGGGACCAGCTTCCGACCCAGCCGGCGTAGTCCCCCGTCAACACGGTGTGCGGGGCCGCGCCGTCCTCCTCGACGTCTCGCAACTCGAGCGGCCCGGCGAGGTAGCCGTCGTGCCCGAGCAACTCGTGCAGCACCTGGGAGCTGAACGGCAGAAACGGTGCGAACAGAACACGCAGGTGATCGATACACCGCAAGGCGACGAAGAGGATCGTCCCCGCGCGCTCGGTATCCGTCTTGATCACGGCCCACGGAGCCTGGTCGCTGAGATACTGGTTCACACGCGACGCGAGGCGCATCGCCTCCGCGAGGCCCGCTTTGAACCGGGCCCGCTCGAGTTGGTCGCCGACGGATGCAAAACCGGCTTCGATCTCCGCAAGCACGGCGCTGTCCTCGGGCGTCAGCTCGCCCGGCGGCGGAACTGCCCCGAAGTTCTTGAACGCGCTCGACAGAGCCCGGTTGACAAGATTGCCCCAGTTGGCAACGAGCTCGTCGTTGTTCCGGCGCACGAACTCGGCCCACGTGAAGTCGGTGTCCTGATTCTCCGGCCCGCCGGCCGTGAGGAAGTAGCGGAGCGCGTCCGGGTCGTAGCGGTCGAGGAAGTCCCCCACGTAGATGACGACATTGCGACTGGTGGAGAACTGTTTCCCCTCCATTGTGAGGAACTCGCTCGACACGATGTCGTACGGCAACTGCAGCAGGCCCCGCTGGGCCCCGACCTCGCCGCCTTGCCCGTAGCCGAGGAGCTGACTCGGCCAGATGACGCTATGGAAGACGATGTTGTCCTTCCCCATGAAGTAGTAGTGCCGTGCGCTCGGCTCCTGCCACCAGTCGCGCCACGCATCGGGGGTGCCGCGGATCGCCGCCCATTCGACCGAGGCCGAGAGGTAGCCGATGACGGCGTCGAACCAGACATAGACCCGCTTGTCGTCGCGTCCGTCGTACCCGGGCACCGGAATGCTCACGCCCCAGTCGAGGTCACGGGTCACCGGCCGTGGCCGGACCTCCTTGAGGAGCTCGAGCGAGAAACGGCGCACGTTAGGCCTCCAGTGGCTCTGCCGGTCGATCCACTCCGTGAGCTGATCACGAAACGCCGGCAGGTCGAGGAAGAGGTGTGTCGTCTCCCGGAACACCGGCGGTTGTCCGTCGATCTTGGAGCGAGGCGCGATCAGGTCGGCCGGGTCGAGCTGGTTTCCACAGTTGTCACACTGGTCACCACGGGCATCGGCAAACCCGCAAATCGGGCACGTACCCTCGACGTAACGGTCGGGCAGTGTCTGCCCGGTCGAGGCGGAGAACGCGCCGACCGTCGTCTGTTCGAGGATGTAACCGTTCTCCCATAGCGTGAGGAAGACGTCACGCACGACGTCGTGGTGATTCTTCGTCGTCGTCCGCGTGAACAGGTCGTACGCCAGCCCGAGCCGCCGCAGGTCGTCACGAATGACCGCGCTGTTCCGATCTGCGAGCTCACGCGGCGAGATGCCTTCCCGATCGGCGGCGACCATGATCGGCGTGCCGTGCTCGTCGGTGCCGCTCACCATCAGCACGTCGTTCCCGCGCAGCCGGTGATAGCGGGCGAAGATGTCGGAAGGCACGCCGAACCCGGCGACGTGCCCGATGTGACGCGGGCCGTTCGCATACGGCCACGCCACCGCGACGAGAATCTTCTGAGGCTCCGACATCGTCGAGCATCATACGAGGAGCGTCCTCTGACTCCGGCGCCTCACGTGCGCGGCAGCACCGAGCGCCGCGAGCGCACACAGCACCACGGGGAGAATCCGTGCGAGCACTGGCTCTCCAGCGAGAGTCAGGCGCGCCGCCGAGCGGTCTCCCACGGCAGAAGCAGAGCGCGCCGGCATCTCCGCCGCACCTGAGACCGGGACCTGCCCCTTGCGCCCGATCGGGAGTCGATCGCGACCCGTCGTTGTGGCCCGGTCGACCCGAGTGCCGCCACGACTTCGGTGCGAAGCCGGGGCAGTCGCGGCACCACCGATTCGGTCCTGCGACAGCGTGGCGGCCGGCGTCGGCGAATCCGGCCCGGGCGACGCGCCCTCGGCCGCCGGTCGCGCGCCCGCCCGATCTCCCTTCAGCAAGGCGACGTCGCCTTCGGTGCGCGCCACCCGGGCCTGCCGGACGACCTCGACCGGCCGGGCCACGTTGCCCTGCGAGGTGATGCTCGAGCCGCCAGAGCCCGTTACCACGACGGTCGACGTCGGGGTGGCCGCCGCCGAAGCGAGCCCCACCACGGGCGCCCGCGCCGGGCTTGTTTCCGTCACGGAGGGCTCCGACACTGCCGGCTGCGCCGGGCCGGCGGCGGGAAACGGAATCGCCGTGGGCACCGCGGGCTCTCCTCCCGGCACTGCGGGCATCGCGGCAGGAGCCGCGGCAGGAGGCGTCGAGGCAGACGCCGGGGCCGGGGCAGCGGCCGAGGCCGTCACCACGACCGGGGCGGGCGCCGGCTCCGGAAGGGG
>Ga0302299_10002905_pt1 | contig 10429 bp, 9 predicted proteins | sample III_Fen_N3_4_FD_198795 | JGI IMG/M metagenome (GOLD analysis project Ga0302299, IMG submission 198795) | Peat permafrost microbial communities from Stordalen Mire near Abisko, Sweden - III_Fen_N3_4 | ecosystem: Environmental > Terrestrial > Soil > Wetlands > Permafrost | place: Sweden: Abisko...
CCCCGAGATCGCCGCCGACGTCGACCTCGCCGAGCGATTCCGGCGCGAAGCGCTCGCGGCGTCCGCCCTCGACCACCCGAACATCGTCCCGTGTCTCGGGACCGGCACGGATCCGGCCGGCCCGTACCTCGTGATGGCGCTCGTCGATGGCGAGGATCTGACCACCCGGCTCCGGCGCGAGACGACGCTGCCGCCCGCCGATGTGGCACGGATCGGGCTCGACGTGGCCCGGGCGCTCGGCGTCGCCCATCAGCGGGGGATCGTCCACCGCGACGTGAAGCCCGGCAACATCCTCATCGCCCGCGACGGCCACGCGCTCGTCACCGACTTCGGGATCGCCCGGCTCGCGGACGATGCTGAGGGGTCCGTGCCGGGCACGATCCTCGGATCCGTCCAGTACTTCAGCCCGGAACAGGCCCGCGGCGACACGACGACGCCGGCGTCGGACGTGTACGGTCTGGGCCTCGTGCTCTACGAGGCATTGACCGGGCGACGGCCCTGGTCCGGCGAGACCTCGGCGGCGATCGCCCTGGCCCGGATCGGTGCGCCGGCACCGTCGGCGCGCGCGCTTCGAGCAGATGTCCCGGTCGCTCTCGACTCGGTCGTGATGCGAGCCATGGACCCGGATCCGTTGCGGCGCTACCCGGACGGTACGGCGCTCGCGGCAGCGCTGGAACGGCTGCTCGTGGCGCCGGCTGCGCCGCCCCGTGCCCCACGGGCAGCTCCGAGCGCGGCCACGGGGTCGAACGACGCCTCCCGGCCGACGCCACCGCTCCCGGCCGTCGAGACACCTGCGCTCCTTGCCGCATCGACGGGGAGTGCCGGATCCAAGGGGAGTGGCCGGACGCCCGCCCCTGTCCTCGTCCTCCTGGCCGTGGCGGGCGTCTTCCTCGGGGCGGTCGTCGTGGCGGCGTTCCCGGGTATCGGGAACAGTGCCGGCGCCATCGCCCTCGCCTCGGACCCGGGCGGCGCCACGGACCAGCCGCGCGCGACCCCCGCGGCCACCGCCCGTCCGACCGACGCGCCCGCCGCCACCCCGTCCGAGCCCCCGCCCGCCCCGACCCCGACCCCGACACCGGCGCCCACGGCGCCGCCGGTGCCCGCCGCCGACCTGTGCGAGCCCATCTTCGGGTTCCCGTGCGGCCAGGACGCCGGGCACTACGGGCCGTCCCGGTTCGTGCCCGCGGTCACGTTCGATCTCGGACAGGGCTGGTCGACGGAGCTCCACGCCCGCGATCGCGTCACGCTCGACCGCGGAGAGGGCCGGCTGACCCTCCTGGGCGACGTGACCCGCGTCTACCCGAAGGGCACGGAACAGGCCGCGACAGGCTCGCTGCGCAAGGTCATCGGGAAGGTTGCCGCGACCGCCGGGACGAGCGCCAGCAAGGTCCGTGGCCTCACGATCGACGGGCATCCGGGGTTCTCGGTCGACCTGACGGCGAGCGGCGACCAGGTCGTCCCCATCCTCGGCATGGGCGAGGAGACCGTCTATCTTCAGCCCGGGACCACGACTCGGTTCGTCCTGCTCGACGTGGGGAAGCGGACGCTTGCGATCGTCATCGAGCCGACCGGCGGCGCGTCGCTCCAGGACATCCTGGCCACCGCCGACGACGTCGCCGGCTCGATCCGCCTGCGCTGAAGGCTCCGAGGCCCAAGAGCTCGGGGCCCCCGAAGCTCACGACAGCGTCCGCGCGTCGCGTACCCTTGGGACGCATGCCGCTCATCTCACTCCAGGGGCTGACCAAGCGATACCCGGGCGGGGTCGTGGCGCTCGACGGGCTGACCCTCGATCTCGAACCCGGGATCATCGGGCTGGTCGGGGCGAACGGCGCGGGCAAGAGCACGCTCCTCAAGATCCTGCTCGGCCTGCTGCCACCGACCTCGGGCACGGCCAAGGTCATGGACCGCGACGTCGTCAGCCAGGGTCTCGACATCCGCCAGTTCGTCGGCTACATGCCCGAGCACGACTGTCTGCCGCCCGACCTGTCCGCCACGGACTTCGTCGGCCACATGGCCCGGATGTCGGGCCTGCCTGGCGGCGCCGCCCGCGAGCGGACCGCCGAAGTCCTGCGCCACGTGGGCCTCTACGAAGAGCGCTACCGCGCGATCGGCGGCTACTCGACCGGGATGAAGCAGCGGGTCAAGCTCGCCCAGGCGCTCGTCCACGATCCGCGCCTGCTGCTTCTCGACGAACCGACCAACGGCCTGGACCCGGCCGGGCGCGACGAGATGCTCGCCCTCGTGAAGCGGACGGGCACCGAGTTCGGGATCGCCGTCATCGTCGCGAGCCACCTGCTGGGCGAGATCGAGCGGGTCAGCCAGTTCCTCGTCGCCATCGATGCCGGCCGCCTCCTGCGCGCCGCCCCGATCGCGGAGTTCACGGAACGGACCGGCATCCTCGCGGTCGAGGTCGAGGAGGGCCATGAACGGCTCCACGACGCCCTGGTCAGGCGCGGACTTGCCGCCACCCTGGACGGGCGGATCGTCCTCGTCCCGCTCGACGATGAGCGGCCGTACGACCTCGTACGCGACGAGATCGTCGGCCTGGATCTCGCCCTGGTTCGCCTCGAGCAGCGCCGCAAGGGCCTCGAGGACCTGTTCCGCGACGAGGTCCCGGCATGAGCCAGGTCGGCGTGTCCGGACCCGGCGGCAACATCTACGACCTGGGCTACCAGTCGTACGACGGCCCCCGCCTCGGGCGCCGGGCGGCCCTCATGGCGTTGTTCTGGAGTGCGCTGCGTGCGTGCTACGGGCTCGGGCGGGGCGGCCGGGCCAAGATCGTCCCGATAACGCTCGGGATCCTCGCGATCCTGCCGGCCGTCCTGGCCGTGGGGATCTCCGCGCTCGCGGCCCAGGCCCCGGGTGGCGGCCAGGTCCTCGAGGATGCCTCACCGGTCCGGTTCTCCACGTACCACGGTCTCATCGTCATCCTGGTGATGCTGTTCGCGGCCGCCCAGGGCCCCGAGCTCTTCGGGCGCGACCAGCGCTACGGCGTCCTGCCGCTGTACTTCTCGCGTGTCCTGACCCGCATCGACTACGCCCTCGCCAAGACCGGCGGCTTGTGGGTCGCCCTCCTTCTGCTGATCCTCGTCCCGCAGGTGCTGCTGCTCGGCGGGCGCATCTTCGTGGCGCCGGACCCGGTGACCGGCCTCCAGAAGGAGCTGGGCTCGGTGCCGCAGTTCGTGGCCCAGGCGCTGCTGACCGCGGGACTGCTCGGCGCGTTGACCGCCCTCATCGCCTCGAACACGCCGCGCCGCGCCTACGCCACGGCCATCGTCATCGCGCTCTTCATCATCCCGCCGATCATCGTGGCGCTGGTGGGCAACCTCGTCGGCCAGGACGCTGCGCGCATCCTCGTGCTGTTCAGCCCGGGTGACATCCTCGACGGGACCAACGCCTGGATCTACGGCGCCATCCCCGACAGCGAGGTCGTCGCGGCCCTCGACCTGCCCGGCCTGGTGTACGTCGCTGCCGCCGTCATCGGGATCGTCGGGGCGACCGCCCTCACCATCCGCCGCTACCTGACGATCCGGACATGACCGAGCCCGTCGCGCCCGCCTGGGCCACCGCCACGCCAGCCGTCGCCGATGGTCCGCCGCCCATCGTGCCGGCCCTGCAACTCGACCACGTCTCGCGCTGGTACGGCAACGTCGTCGCGGTCAACGACGTCTCGTTCGCCCTCGGCCCGGGTGTCACCGGGCTGCTCGGTCCCAACGGCGCCGGCAAGTCGACCTTGCTCCACCTGATGTCGGGCCTGCTGCGACCGTCCGCCGGGACCGTGATGGTCCGGGGCCGGACCGCGTGGCGCGACCCGGCGATCTATCGCGACATCGGGCTCGTGCCCGAGAAGGAAGCCGTCCACCCGTACCTGACCGGCTACGAATTCGCGCTCCTCAACGCGCAACTCCAGGGCGTCGCGGACCCGAAGGCTGCCGCCCGCAAGGCCATCGAGACCGTGGACCTGGTCGATGCCGCCGACCGCCCGACCGCGACCTATTCGAAGGGGATGCGCCAGCGCGCCAAGCTGGCCGGGGCGCTGGTCCACGAGCCGACCGTCCTGCTCCTCGACGAGCCCTTCAACGGTATGGACCCGCGCCAGCGGCTGCACATGATGGATCTCCTGCGAGCGATGGCCGCGGCGGGACGGACGATCCTGTTCTCGTCGCACATCCTCGAGGAGGTCGAGCGCCTGGCCGACTCGATCCTGGTCGTGCACGACGGCCGCCTGGCCGCCGCCGGCGACTATCGCTCGATCCGCCGGCTCATGACCGACCGCCCGCACACGTTCCGCGTCCGTTCGACGGACGACCGACGCCTCGCAGCCGCGCTGATCGCCGATCCGGCGGTCTTCGGGGCGGAGCTGCTCGACGGCCGGCTTTCGGTCAGCACGTCCGACTACGCGGCGTTCACCCACGCCCTGCCACGACTCGCGGCCGCTGCCGGGATCACCCTCCACGAGGTCGCCCCGACGAACGACTCGCTCGAGAGCGTCTTCAGCTACCTGGTGCGCCGATGAGCGCGTTCGGGCCGCTCGTCAGGGTCACCCTGCGCGGCCTCATGGGTCGCCGGCGGCTCCTGCTGATGGTCCTGCTGGTCGCCCTGCCCGTCGCACTGGCGCTGCTCGTCCGGCTGGCTGGCGGCGGGCGCAACGATGCGAGCCCCATCCTCGACAACCTCATCGTCCGGACGGTCCTGCCGCTCGTGGCCCTGGTCCTCGGCACGGCCGCACTCGGTTCCGAGATCGACGACGGGACGATCGTCCATCTGCTGGTCAAGCCGATCGCCCGGCATTGGATCATCATCGCGACGGCCGTGGTGGCGGCCGGCCTGACCGCGCTCCTGGTCGTGCCGTCGGTCGTGCTGACTGGGCTGCTCGTGAGCGGGACTGGCTCCACATCGCTGCACACGACGTTCGCCTTCGCGGTGGCGGTGCTCCTCGGCGGGACGGCCTACACGACCGCGTTCCTGGCCCTCTCCACGGTCACGTCGCGGGCCCTCGTCATCGGGCTCGTCTACACGCTCATCTGGGAGGGCGTGCTCTCGGGCCTGCTCGAGGGCACGAAGTTCCTCTCGATCCGGCAGGCGACGCTCGGCGTGGCGGCCGCCCTCGGCGGGGCGCGGCCCGGCCTCCAGCCGCTGGAGCCGGCGATCTCGTTCGTGATCCTGATCGTGGTGACGGCCGGGGCGCTGCTGATCGCGACCCGCCAGCTCGCCCGCTTCGAGGTCCGCGGCGGCGACTGATCAAAGCCGCGCGACTCCGTCCGCGGCCGCGGGACCGGGGGACTTGACGGTCCGGCCGACCCTCCACTAGAGTCCGGTGGTCAAGGCACCTTGAGTCGATGACTCATGGCGCATTGCATTCGACTGAACGACCCCAGAGGGACCTCCGACCGTGACCGCCGCGTTCTTCATCATGCTGCGCGAAGGCCTCGAAGCCGCCCTCATCGTCGGCATCATCGCGGCGTATCTGGTGAAGATCGAACGGCGCGATGCGCTGCGCGGTGTCGCCATCGGGGTGGCGGCCGCGCTGGCCCTCTCGGTCGCCGTCGGCGTGCTGGTCGCGGTCACGATCGAGCGCCTGCCGGCGCTCATCAAGGACGGCATCGAAGGCCTGACCGCCATCTTCGCGGTCGTGGTCCTTACCTGGATGCTGTTCTGGATGCGCCGCCAGGGTCGCGCCATCAAGGGCGAGCTCGAGGGCGGCATCGACGAAGCGCTGGCGGGCGGATCCATGCTCGCCCTGGCCGGTCTCGCGTTCATCGCGGTCGCCCGGGAGGGCCTCGAGACGGTCCTCCTGCTCATCGCCATCGGGACATCGAGCGGCCCCGTGGTGCCGATCTTCCTGGCTGCCATCGCGGGCCTCGCGGTCGCGATCGGCATCGGCTGGGCGATCTTCGCCCTCGGGGTCCGGGTGGACCTGCGCCGGTTCTTCACCTTCACCGGCGTCGTCCTGATCTTCGTCGCCGCCGGCCTGTGCGCCTTCGCCGTCCACGAGTTCGTCGATGCCGGGCTGGTGCCGAAGCTCGATCCGGTGTTCGACCTGTCGGGCCTCCTGCCCGAGACCAGCCCGCTGGGATCGCTGCTGGCCGGGCTGTTCGGGTATCGCTCGGCGCCGTCCCCGCTGGAGATCGTGGCCTACCTGGCATACCTGATCCCGGTGCTGACCCTCTTCCTGTGGCCGGCCCGCCGGCCCGCCCGGGTCGCCACGCCCGCCTGACGACTGCTCAGGTGAGGAGCGATCCGCCCAGGATGTCGACGTCGGACGCGACGCCCGGCGGCACGAAGAAGTAGCCGCCGCCGACCGTCCGGATGTACTCCTCGAGCGGCTCGCCCGCGAGGCGGTCCTGGACGGTCACGAAGCCGGCGTCGAGGTCGCGCTGGAAGCACACGAAGACGAGGCCCTGGTCGAGCAGGCCGGCGTCGTCGAAGCCTCGGCTGTACGAGTAGCCGCGCCGGAGGATGAGGTTCCGTCGGGTCGCCTCCGTGCGCGGGTTGGCGAGGCGGATATGCGCGTCGACCGGGATGCGATCGCCCTTGGGGTCCGAGGCGTAGTCGGGGTCGTCCCCCTCCCGTGCCGTGCCGAGTGGCGCGCCGGTCCGCTTGGTCCGCCCGATGATGCCCTCCTGTTCGCCGAGGGCGGTGCGGTCCCAGCGCTCCACGAACATGCGGATGGGGCGCACGACCATGTAGGTGCCGCCGACGGCCCAGCCGGGCTCGCCCTGGTCCGAGCCCACCCAGACGATGTCGTCCATGGCCGTCGTGTCGACGACGGACGGATTGGCCGTCCCATCCTTGAACCCGAGCAGGTTCCGGTGCGTGGCGATCGCGCCGCCGGCTTCGATGGTGCCGCCCGGGCGCTGCTGGAAGCCGTGCAGCAGCCAGCGCACGACCAGCGATCCACGGGCGCCCGCCATCAGGTAGCGCAGCGCGTGGACGCAGCTCGCCTCGTCGGTCGCGCAGATCTGGAGCATGAGGTCGCCGTGGCTCAGGGCCGGGTCGAGGCGGTCGTTCGGGAAGAACGGCATCTGGCTGAGCTGGGTCGGCCGCTTGGGGCCGAGACCGAACCGACCGTCGAACAACGACGCCCCGAACCCGACCGTCACGGTCAGGTCCGACGGCCCGACGGACGCACCGAGGATCCCGCTGTCCGGCGGTGGGAAGAGGGGGTCGCCGGCCTCGGGCGCCCAACCGGCGGTGAGCTGCCGGAGCCGGGTCGTGAGCTCGGCGAGGGTCGTGACGAGCTCGGACCGGCTGCCGATGACCGCGTCGAGGGAGACGAAGATCGCAGCGGCCTGGGGTCGGACCGGGGTCACGATGCCGGCCTGGTGCGACCCCGCCGAGACCGCCGACGACCGCCGCGGCACCGACGCCCGCCGTGCCGCCGAGGAAGGCGCGTCGTGAGATGTGGGGCGAGCGGGGAGCCATCGGGTCGGTCAGGCCGCGAGGCCGAGCTTGCCGGGAAGCTCGGCCAGCAGCTCCGACAGGTCGGCCAGCCGGGCCTGCATCAGCTTCAGGTCCGAGGCGCTGACCTGGTCGAAGGCCTTGAAGCCATCGCCGACGGCATAGACCGCGATCACGCTCTCGACAGCGGCGTTCGCGGCGTCGAGCCTGGCCAGGTAGGCCGCATCGAGGTCCTGCAGGATCGGTCGCAGGTCGTTCACGATCTCCGCGGACCCGTCCACGTTGCCGTCGATCGAGTAGAGGTCCATCTTCGAGTAGCGATCCTCTTCGCCGGTCATCTTCGACTGGGCGACCTCGTCGATGAGTTCGCCGGCCCCACGGGCCATGACCCGTGGATCGATCATGAGCGCCCCGATCCGCGTTCCGAGCTCGTCCACCTTGACCCGCAGGTCCGCGGCGAACGGCGCCAGGCCGTCCGTCGAGCCGTCCGCCCAGAGGGCCTTCTCGATCCGGTGGAAGCCCTTGAACTCGGGGTCGTTGACGCCGCCCTGGAAGTCCTCCTGGCGGAAGTCGATGGCCTTGTCGACGTCCGGGAACAGCTCGGCGATCGGTTCGATGCGCTCCCACGGCACGCGTGCCGCCGCGTAGGAGGCCTTGGCGCCCTCGAGGTCGCCACGTTCGACGGCCGTGGTGAAGACCTCGATCCGCTTCACCAGGTCGGCCACCTGGGTGTCAACATACCTGGCGTAGACGTCGCGGGCGGCATCGAGTTTGGCCTGATCGACCACCTTGTTCGGCTCCGCGCTCGCGGCGAGCCCACCTGAGACGGTCAGCACGCCCGCCGTCGTCTGCAGGTTGCCGCACTGCATCGCGTAGGTCCCGCCGTCAAGGCGCGTGGCCATGTTCACGACGAAGCCTGGGATGATGTTCTCGAGCTCGTCGATGACGCGCTCGCCGTTCTGCACGATCTCGAACTCGCCGGTCTCGGTCCCGTCGTTCGTCACGGTGAAGGTGACCGGGCCGGCGGCAGCGCGTACGGTGGCCGGCGAGCAGCCCGAGTCGCTGATGGAGATCGCGATCCGGGCCGCCTCGTCGCCCGGCGCGGCGCTGGCCCCGGTCCCGGTGCAGGCGGCGACCGACACGACGAGCAAACCAAGGATGGGCAGCGCGCGAATGGACAAGTGTCGGGGCTCCTCGGGATGGGGGACGACTCGTGTCCGCGGCAGGACACCATGAGTTTGTAATGCAAGGTGCCTTGACTGTCAAGCGCAGGGCACCTTGGTTCTTCGGGTCGACCGAGAGGAGGCACGTGATGGAGCGAGAGATCCCAGGTCTAGGGCAGGAGTCCGTCTGGGACTACCCGCGCCCACCGCGGGTCGAACCGGTCCCCGAACGGCTGCGCGTGGTCGTGGATGGTGAGGTCATCGCGGACACGATCAACGGGCTGCGCGTGCTGGAGACGGCCGGGGCGCCCGTGTACTACTTCCCGCCGGCGGACGTGCGGATGGACCGGCTGGCTCCCAGCCCGCACGGCTCGTACTGCGAGTGGAAGGGCTCGGCGGCCTATGTCACGTATGTCGGGCCGACGCGCCGGATCGACGAGGTCGGCTGGGCCTACCCGGCACCGACGCCCGGCTACGAGGCGATCGCCGGTCACCTCGCGTTCTACGCCGGACGCGTGGACGAGGCGTGGGTCGGCGAGGAACGCGCGACGCCCCAGCCGGGTGGGTTCTACGGCGGCTGGGTGACGAGCCGGATCGTCGGTCCGATCAAGGGCGTGCCGGGTTCGTTCGGCTGGTAGGCGGGGCGAGCCTAGTCCGAGGTGGGCACGCCCATGATGTTGAAGCCACCGTCCACGTAGAGCGTCTCGCCGGTCACCGCGCTCGAGAGGTCCGAGGCCAGGTACAGCGCGCTCCGGCCGACGTCCTCGGGGGTGATGTTCGTCCGGAGGGGGGCGACGTCCCCGAACGCCCCGTACATCTTCTTGAACCCGGCGATCCCGGAGGCCGCCAGGGTCCGCACCGGACCGGCGCTGATCGCATTGACGCGGATCCCGGACGGGCCCAGGTCGGCAGCGAGATAGCGCACGGAGGCCTCGAGGGCGGCCTTGGCCACGCCCATGACGTTGTAGTGCGACACGACCTTCTCCGCGCCGTAGTAGGACAGCGTCATGACCGAGGACCCGGCGTGCAGGTACGGCCGCGCGGCCCGCGTGAGCGCGACGAGCGAGTAGGCGGACACGTCCAGCGCGAGGGCGAACCCGTCCCGCGACGTGTCGACAAACGTGCCTTCGAGGTCTTCCCGGCGGGCGTATGCGAGCGCGTGGACGAGGATGTCGAGCGAGTCGTGGGTCTCGCCCCAGCGCGCGAAGACACGCGCGATCTCGTCGTCGGACTGGACGTCGCAGGCCTCGACGAACGTGGAGCCGATCGAATCGGCCAACGGCCGCACGCGCTTCTCGATGAGGCTCTCGATCGAGCTGAAGCCCACCTCGGCGCCCTCGGCGTGGAGCGCCTTGGCGATGCCCCATGCGATGGAATGGTCGTTGGCCACCCCGAAGATGAGCGCCGTCTTGCCGTCGAGCATTCCCATCGACCGTCCTCAGTGCGCCGTGTTCGTCGCCGGCACCTTACCATCGGGCCATGCCGCCGACGCCCGAGTTACGCGCCGCCCTCGCCGGGACCCGTGCCCTCCTGCTGGACATGGATGGGGTCATCGTCGCAGCTGGGCGACCGATCCCCGGCGCCACCGACGCGATCGCCCGGCTCGAGGCGACCGGCCATCCGTATCGGATCGTCACCAACACCTCCGCGGTGAGCCGGGGCCGCCTGTCGCAGTGGTCGAAGCGCCTCGGGGCGGACATCCCGGCGGAGCGGTTCCTGTCGGCCCTGTCGGCCTCGGTGGCGTATACCGCGAAGGCCCATCCCGGGCAGCCGCTGTACGTCCTCGCCTCCGACGACGCCAAGCTCGAGTTCGCCGGCCAGCACCTGATCACGCACGAAGAGGCGGCCCGCCCGGACGCGGTGGC
>Ga0302299_10002906_pt1 | contig 10429 bp, 11 predicted proteins | sample III_Fen_N3_4_FD_198795 | JGI IMG/M metagenome (GOLD analysis project Ga0302299, IMG submission 198795) | Peat permafrost microbial communities from Stordalen Mire near Abisko, Sweden - III_Fen_N3_4 | ecosystem: Environmental > Terrestrial > Soil > Wetlands > Permafrost | place: Sweden: Abisko...
GTCGAGCGTGGACGCGTCGAGGACGAGCCAGCGCACCGGGTCCGGAGCACCCTCGATGACCGCCTGGATGTCGTCGACGAACGCGTTCGCGTTGGCGTAGAAGAGCGAGGCGTCGTAGCGGAAGACGACGAGTCCAGGCTCGCTCTGCACCCCCGGCTCGGCCTTCTGGAACGTCGGGTTGTCGATGTCGGTCGTGCCCACGACGAAGTCGTTCGGCTGGTACTGGCGCCGGATGATGTCGAGGATCGACACGACGATCGCCAGGATGATGCCCTGCTCGACGCCGACGGCACAGACCACGACGGCGGTGACGAGCGCGATCACGAACTCGTCCTTGCGCCGCGAGGCGATCCGCTTCAGCCCGGTGATGTCGATCAGGTCCACCCCGATGAGGAACACGATGCCCGAGAGCACGGCTTTGGGCATGTTCGTCAGCACCGTCGTGAAGTACATCGTGAACAGCAGCGCGACCGCTGCCATCGTGATGTTGGCGACCTGCGTGCGCCCCTTCTGGCCGTCGAGGATCTGGGTCTTCGTCGGGCTGCCGTTCACGACGAAGGTGCCGGTGAGCCCGGCGGCGAGGTTGGCGCCCGAGAGCCCGACGATGTCGCGGTTCACGTCGACCTTGTCGCCGTGCTTCATCGCAAAGCTCCGCGAGGTCGCCGCGCTCTGGGCCACGATGAGCACGAAGCACGACGCGGCGATGCCGATGAGGCCCGCGAGGTAGTCCGAGCTGATCCCCTGCGGGATGCCCAACGGCGACGGGAACCCGTCCGGCACCGCGCCGACGACCTTGACGCCGTGCGAGGCGGCGTCCGTCGCCGTCGACACGATGATCAGCAGCACCACGGCCACGACGGCGCCCGGGATCTTCGGCGCGAACCGCTTGAACAGCAAGATGATCACGATCGTCGTAATGCCGAAGGCGAAGGTCTCCCACTGGATGTTCGGGATCTCCTTGATCCAGTCGATCTGCTGCTCGATCCAGCTGCCCGTGCCCTTGGGGACGCCCAGGATGTCGGGGATCTGGCCGGAGAGGACCTGCACACCGACACCGGTGAGGAAGCCGATGAGCACCGACGCGCTGAGGAAGTCGCCGAGGAAGCCGAGGCGGAACAGCCGCGCCACCACGAGGATGCCGCCGGTGATGAGCGCCACCATGCTGCAGTAGGCCACCCACAGAGTGGTGTCGGGCTGCAGCCCCGAGATCCCCATGCCGGTGAGGCCCGCGGCGAGCAGCGCCGCGGTCGCCGAGTCGGCGCCCACGACGAGCAGCTTCGAGGAGCCGAGCAGCGCGAAGACGAGGGTCGGGAAGATGATCGTGTAGAGACCTGTGACCAGAGGCGTCTGCGAGATGGACGTGTAGCCGAGCACCTCGGGGATCGCGATGGCCGACAGGGTGACGCCGGCGATCACGTCACGCGCGAGGTACTCCCGCCTGTACCCGCGCAGCGCAGCAGGAAGTGCGTGGTCCAGCAGCGACATGGCGACTCCCCGATGGTTCGGTGGCTCTGGCTCGGTCCTCATGGCGCGTGCGACGGGCTCGACCGCGCCACGACACGCTGACGGGTGACGACGCTAGTGCGTCGTCACCCGTCAGGTGGTCAGGTCGGGCCGATCGTCGTGTGCCCGTCGCGTCGGCTCAGACGGCAGGCGGGGGCGCCGGGGCGGTGTTCACGACCGTGAAGCAGTCGCGACCCAGCAGCCCCTTGGCCAGCGCCAGGACGGGCAGCGTGGCCGGGCTGGCGTCGTCGACCTTGACGACCTTGAGGCAGTAGGTCGCGGCGACCGAGCCCTGCGGCACGGTGACTGCGGCCTGCCAGCTGCTGACGACCTTGCTCTTCCCGACGCGGCGGGCCGCGACCGTGAACGTGGTGGCCGGCGCGCCGCTGACCTTCTCGACGACGACGAGCTTCACCGTGGTCGGGTCGAACTTCTTGTCGAAGTCCTTCACCTGCACCTGCACCTTGATCGTCGCGGCTGCCGCGGTCACGTCGTAGGTCGTGGTGTGTCCGACGATGCCGAGCCTGCTCACGACGAACCTCGGCGCCGGCTTCGTCGGCGCGGCGGTCGCCGCCGCGATCGGTGCGAGGACGAGCCCGCCCGTGACGGCTGCGGCGACGAGTGCCTTCTCGATACGCATGCGGTCGATCCCTTCGTGGGTGGTGGAGTCGTTCTCCAGGTACGACGGGAACGGCGCCTCGGCGCCTGGCGTTACACCGGCTCGGGTCCGGTGTCCCCCGTCTGGCGCAACGCCGAGCACGCGAACACCTGTCACGTCACCGGTCGCGCCAACGGGCGCACCGTGCGTGACTGCGTCAGGAGTGCGTGGGGTGCGGCTTGCCCGCCGGGCCGGGAGGCGACGTCGGACGGTTCGTCTGGCCGGGCGGGGTCGTCGGACGGTTCGACTGCCCGGGCCCGGTCGTCGGACGCTTGGTCTGGCCCGGAGGCGTGGAGGGACGCACGGACTGCCCGGGCGGCGTGCTCGGAGCGGCGCCGGGGCTGGTCGCGGACGGGACCGACGCCGGCGTCGACGGATGCGGCGACGGGGCTGGCGGTGTGGCTCCGGGCTGCGAGCCAGGCGTGGTCTGCGGTGCGGCCGGCCCGTCGGAGGGCTGCCCGGAGGGGCGGGCCGGGCCGCCCGTCGACTGGACCTGCGTGTCGCCGGCAGGCGCCGGGGCGCCGAACAGGGAGGCGGCCATGCGCTGCACCGGCGCCGGGAGGGAGCCCGTGGCAGCAGCCGCCGCCGTGCCGGCGAACGCGATGGTGAGGACGAGGGCGGATCCGACGACCAGCCCGGTCCGCCGGGTGCGGCGCGACGCCAGGGGGACCACGACCCCGGAGTCGGCCGGGGCGGCCGACCTGGCGGCCACGAGCGCGGCGACAGCCGACTCCGCGCCGCGCAGCTCGTCGGGCGTCCCGGGCGCCTGCAGCGCGGCGACCAGGTGCGCCACCGTCATCTCGTCCTCCGTCTCAGGGAGGTGCAGACCGTCGAGCATCGCGTCCCAGTCCGGACCCGGCTCGTCGGCTGCTGTCTCCGTCGGATCAACGTGGCGGCCGGTCATGGCGTTACTCCCGGCGCCTCGGCCCGGTCGCCGAGCTCCGACGCGAGGCGTCGAAGCCCACGGTGCACGAGGACGCGCACAGCCCCCGTCGTACGGCCCATCACCTGGGCCACGTCGGCGTAGTCGAGGCCACCGACGACGCGCAGGAGGACCGCCTCGGCCTGGTCGCGCGGGAGGGCGCGGACCAGCGCGAGAGCACGGTAGGTGCTGTCGAGCTCCACGACGTCGTCCGCGACGTCGCGCGTCGCCGGACCGGGGTCGCCGCGGTCGTCCCAGGCGCTCGACGGGCGGCGGGCCTCGTAGCGGACCCGGTCGATCAGCTTGCGCCGCGCGATGGTGAACACCCAGGCGCGGAACGACGGTTCCGCGCCCACGAACCCGGACAGGGACCGGGTGAGCTCCAGCCAGGTCTCCGACGCGGCGTCCTCCGCCTGCTCCCAGGACAGGGCGCGCAGATAGCGCAGCAGGGGCGGATGGAGATCGCGATAGAGCTCGGCGAAGGCCGGCTCGTCCCCGCGGGTGGCGCCGGCGAGGACGTCGTCGAACCGGTCGCCGATCATCCGCACCTCCCTGCTCCACGACGCAGCCCTACGCTCACCTTCGACAGTGGCAGCGCCGTCCTGAACGACCGTACGGGCCCTCCGCCCGTGGGACCAGGACGCTCCGGCCCCGTGACGACGCCGCACGTTCCTGCGAGGCTGTGCCCATGACCTCTGCGCTCCTCGTCATCGACGTCCAGAACGAGTACGTCACCGGTGGCCTCCCGATCGTCGACCCGCCCGTCGAGGGCTCGCTGGCCCGCATCGCCGTGGCGATCGACGCGGCGAACACCGCCGGCCTCCCGGTCGTCCTGGTCCGTCACACCGAGCCCGACCCGGCCGGCGGCCTGTTCGTCGCGGGGACGCCCGCCTGGGGCCTGCACGACGCGGTGGCCTCGCGCCCGCACGTCGCGGTCGTCGACAAGCAGCTGCCCGGCTCCTTCACCGGCACCGGTCTCGAGGCGCTGCTCGCCGAGCACGGCGTCGACCACCTCGTCGTCGTCGGCTACATGACCCACATGTGCGTCGACACGACGACGCGCCAGGCGATGCACCTCGGGCTCGACGTCACGGTCCTCGACGACGCCACCGGGACGATCGACGTGTCCGACGCGCTGCCGGCGTCGCTCGTGCACCGCGTCGAGCTCGGCGTGCTCGGCGACGGGTTCGCGACCGTCACGTCGACCTCGGACTGGGTCGAGTCACTCGGCTAGCCGGCTCGTCCTGGACGTTTCTTGGACGTATGTGGGACGAACACGGACGTTCGAGAGATGAACGTTCTGTAGTCGTGCGCCTACTGTGAGCAACACGCCGATGGATGGAGCAATCCACCGAACAGACCACCCTTTTGGCGCACCATGTTCGTGTCCGTAACGCCGACACCTGTTCTGTGAACGCGAGGAGGTGGATCACGATGACGACGATGACAATCACGACGTCGACCCCCACGGTCGATCTGACCCGTGAGATCGACGTGATGGAGATGCTGCGACTGGGCATCCCACTGACTCTGCTGATGGACCTCGCCGACCCGTTCGGCCCCCGCTCTGCCGAGATCTACATCTCCGAGCGCAAGGCCGACTCGGCCGCCTGATCCTGTCGAGACCACCCGCGGGAAGCGATTTCGTCGCAGCGGCGACGTCGGTGTATCGTTGCCGCGCACCATGCGCCGCTAGCTCAACTGGCAGAGCAGCGGACTCTTAATCCGCGGGTTGTAGGTTCAAGTCCTACGCGGCGTACGTGTTGCGAAGGCCCGGCTGCAGTTCCTGCAGCCGGGCCTTCGTCATGAGGAGAGTGTGCTGGTGCCGGTCGCTCAGTAGCGGAAGCGACCGACCAGGCCCTGCAGCTCGCTGGACATGACCGCGAGCTCCTGGATCGCCTGCAGCGACTGGTTGACGCCGGACGCGGTGGCCATCGAGGCCTCCGAGACACCGGTGATGTCGTTGGCGATGTCGCTCGTGGCGGCCGCGGCGTTGGCGACGTTGCGGCTCATCTCGTTCGTCGTGGCGATCTGCTCGTCGACGGCGGCGGAGATGACGACCTGGAACTCGGTGATGCCCTGCATGGCCTCGCCGATCTGGCCGACCGAGGCGACGGCGCTCTGCGCGTCGGTCTGGATCGCGCCGACGCGGCGGCTGATGTCCTCGGTGGCCTGCGCCGTCTCGCGGGCGAGGTCCTTGACCTCGCCGGCGACGACCGCGAAGCCCTTGCCGAGCTCACCCGCACGCGCCGCCTCGATGGTCGCGTTGAGCGCGAGCAGGTTCGTCTGCGCGGCGACCGCGGCGATGACGCGGAGCACCTCGCCGATCTCCTGGCTCGACTCGCCGAGCTTGGTGACGGTGTCGTTGGCGTTGGTGACGACCTCGAGCCCGTGCTGGGCGACCCGGGCGGCCTCGGTGGTGTTGCGGGCGATCTCGGTGATCGCGGCACCCATCTGCTCGGCTCCGGCTGCGACGGCCTGCACGTTGCCCGACACGCTCTCGGCGAGGTTGGACACCGAGCCGGCCTGCACGCTGGTCTCCTCGGACGCGCTGGAGATCTGCAGGGTGTTGGCCGAGAGCTCCTCCGCGGCAGCGGCGACCGTGTTGGCGGAGCCGGCGACGCGACCGATGATGTCGGCGATCTGGCCGATGAAGCGGTTGAACAGCACCGAGATCTCGGTCACCTCGTCCTTGCCGTCCTCGTCGACGCGGGCGGTGAGGTCACCGTCGCCGTCGGCGATGTCGGCCAAGCGGTCACGCAGGCCGACCAGCGGCGTCGTGATCGAACGGATGACGGCGAGGACGATGAGCCCCACGAGCACGATGCCGAGCAGCACCACGGCGATGACGATCGCCTTGTTGCGCGCGGCGCCCGACTCGGCGTCGGCGACATCGGCCTTGAGCTTCGCCGTGGCGGAGTCGACCAGCGTCTGCAAGGACGCTGCGGCCGTGTTGTAGTTGGTGATCTCGGTCGTCAGCACCAGGTCGTTGGCCTTGGCGATACCGGCGGGCTTGCCGCTGCGGTAGCCCTCGACGACCTGCTTGTCGACGTCGTTGAACGCGACGATCGCCGCCTCGGCCTTGTTCAGCGACGAGGTCTCCTCGGCGGTGAGGTCGGTGTTGGTCTTGAGGAGGTCGAGCTTGCGCTGGATCTCCTTGCCGGACGCGAGGAAGGCCTTGCGGCTGTCGGCGTTGTCCTCGGCCGCACCCTTGACGCCACGGATCACGTCGAACGCGTAGGCGGTCTGCCAGCCGTTGTAGTCGGCGGCCTGGTACTGCAGCGACTGGGCGTCGTTGGAGATGTCGGCCGAGCTCGCGGCCTTCTGCGAGGCAGCCGTGTCGGAGCTGAAGCCGAGCACCGCGACGAGCGCGACGACCGCGATGAGGACGAGGGGCAGCACGGCGAGCGCGATGAGGCGCGCGCGGATGCTGAACCGGCGGAGGAGAGCAGTCATGGGGCGCATGCACCTTTGGTCGCGGTGGTCCGATCCATGGCCCACCTGTGTCGGTCACCCATCGCCCGGGACGGCCGAAACCTGAGCGAAACAGACCCCGGCCCGGTCGCACGCCGTGTCCGCGAGGCCCCGGAGACCCGATTCCCAGGAACGCGTGAGGTTGTTCTCAGCCTTCTCATACCTCGCAGGAGGATGATGAGACGGATCCGTCTGGTGCCGGCGTCCCGCCGGCCGTCGAGAGGAAGCCCATGAGCCAGGACCGCCCCGGCTGGAACCCGCCGCCGCCCTCCTTCGCGCCCACGGCACCTGCGACGCCCGACGTCGTCGCCTCCTCCGGACCGCGGCGCTCGCGGATCGGGACGGGCATCGCGATCGCCGCGATCGGCATCGGCGCCCTCGGCGTCGCGGGCACGGCGTACGCCTCCTCCTCGAGCCCCACCCCGTCGCCCTCCGACGCCGGCCGCTCCGGCTACGGAGCCACGGGGCGGGACGGCGCGCAGAAGCTCGGCCCGTCGGGCACCACCGGACCTCGTGGCGACGGCGACCGCGGCCACCGCGGCTTCGGTCCCGGCATGGGCATGGGGATGGGCATGGGCGGCGGCTTCGCCATCCACGGATCGTTCGTGACGCCGAAGCAGGGCGGCGGCTACCAGACCGTCGACACCCAGCGCGGCACGGTCACGGGCGTCTCGGCCACGTCGATCACGGTCAAGAGCGCCGACGGGTTCACCGCGTCGTACACGGTCAGCTCCACCACCCTCGTCCACGCGCAGCGCGACGGCATCGCCTCGGTCAAGACCGGCGACGAGGTCAGCGTGACGGCGCTCGAGAGCGGCAGCGAGAAGAAGGCCGTCAGCGTCATCGACGCCTCGCAGCTCGGCGCCGGGCACGGCTGGGGCGGTGGCGGCAAGGACGCCTCGCCGGCGCCGACCAGCACCGCCTGAGCACCGGCTCGTACGACGACGGCCCGGACTTTCGCGACACTGCGCGACGGTCCGGGCCGTGGTCGTACGAGTGCGTCAGCCGCGCCGGCGGCGACGGCGCAGGACGCCGAGGCCGAGGACGGCCACCACGACGCCCGCGGCCATCAGGACGCGGTCGGGCTTGATGCCGCCGTACTCGTCGACGAAGACACCCTTGAGCTTCGCCTTCTGGCGCTCGACGATGTTCGCCGGCTTGACGTACTCGGTGAGGTCGTCGATACGCCCGGCGAGGCGGTCGCGCGTGGCCTGCAGCTCGGCCTCGATCTCGTCCATCGAGCGCGGCGGGGGCGGGGCGTCCGACGCCGCGGCATCGGCCGAGTCGGCCAGGGCATCGGCCTTCGCCGCGACGGTGTCGGCGGCCTTGGCGGTCCCCGCCTTCACGGTGTCAGCGACCTTGGCGGTCTCGGCCTTCACCGAGTCGGCGGCCTTGGCCGTGTCGGCCTTCACCGAGTCGGCGGCCTTGGCCGTCTCCGCCTTCACCGAGTCGGCGGCCTTGGCCGTCTCCGCCTTCACCGAGTCGGCGGCCTGGGCGGTGTCGGCCTTCGCGGCGTCCACGGCCGAGGCCGCGGAGTCGGAGGCGTTGTCGAGGGCGTCAGCGGCCTTGTCGAGGGCATCAGTCACGGGCGAGAGCCTACGCCGGGGCCCTCGTCGACCGCAGCGTGTCCATGACCATCCGCGTGGATGCTGCCGTCCTCGTGCACGTGAGTCGCCTCGGGCAGCTCGACATCGACGTCGAGCGCCTCGTCTCCAGCCGGCTCCGAGCCGTACGCCGGGCGCACGGGCTTGAGGTTCTGCGACCACTTCTCCTCGACGTCGCCGAGGTGCCAGACCGCCACGGCGACGACCCAGGTGAGGACGAAGACGCCGACGATGACGAACCCGACGTTGTTGAGGTCCACGCTGCCGACGACGGCGACCGGCCCGTCGGTGATGTGCAGCTTCGCCGTGAGGATGGAGACGATCTCGATGACGCCGATGACGAGGGCCACCGCGACCGACAGACCCGTGATGACGATGTTGTAGTAGATCTTGCGCACCGGCTGGGAGAAGGCCCAGCCGTAGGCGAAGATCATGAAGACGCCGTCGATCGAGTCGAGCAGGCTCATGCCCGCGGCGAACAGCACCGGCAGGCAGAGGATCGCGTACCACGGCAGCGAGAAGGCCGCGGCGCCGCCGGCCAGGACGAGCAGCGACACCTCGGTGGCCGTGTCGAACCCGAGGCCGAACAGCAGCCCGACGGGGTACATGTGACGCGGCTTGCGCACCGCCTTGGTGACGCCACCGAGGATGCGGTTCATGAACCCGCGCTGGGAGAGGTGGTGGTCGAGCTCGACCTCGTCGAAGTCGCCCTGCTTCATCCCCTGGAAGACCCGCCAGATCTTGACGAGGACGACCAGGTTGAGCAGGCCGATCAGGATGAGGAACGTGCCCGAGACGCTCGTGCCGATGAGCCCGAGCGTGTTCTGGAGCGCGGAGTCGCCGTTCTCCACCTGGCCGACCAGCGACTTGACGCCCATGGCCAGCAGGAAGCACAGGCCGAAGACCACGCTGGAGTGTCCGAGGGAGAACCAGAAGCCGACCGAGACCGGCTTCTGGCCGTCGGTGAGCAGCTTGCGGGTGGTGTTGTCGATGGCCGCGATGTGGTCGGCGTCGAACGCGTGCCGCATGCCCAGGGTGTAGGCCGTCACGCCGAGCCCGATGCCGAAGACGCCGGAGGCGCCCACGCTGAGGTTCTGCGGGGCGACGATCCCGATGAGCGTGCCCCAGCCCAGCACGTGCAGGAAGAGCACGAACCCGGCCATGGCCCACAGCACGGCCCACTCACGGCGGCCGAGGGCGATGCGCCGCGCGGGCAGCGCCTCGTCGACCAGCTCCTGCTCGTGCGGGCTGAGGATCGGCTGCGCAGACATGCCGAGAGGCTAACGCGAACCTTTGGCACCTGCGACTTGGAAGCGTTAGTCACCCGGCCGTGGTGCGCCCCGATAGCCTCGCGGTGATTCCCGAGCAGCGCATCCTGGAGCCGACATGTCCGAGAACGCCCCCGTCCGCCTCGAGCCCGGCGACACCGCACCCCCGCTGGACCTGCCGGACGACGCCGGCGTGGTGCACACCTGGACGAAGCACCGGGGCCAACGGGTCGTCCTCTACGTCTACCCCTCGGCCATGACCCCGGGCTGCACGACGCAGGCATGCGACTTCCGCGACTCGCTCGACTCGCTGAACGCGGCCGGCATCACGGTCCTGGGCCTGTCCCCCGACAAGCCGGAGAAGCTCGCGAAGTTCCGCGCGCGCGACGGCCTGACGTTCCCGCTGCTGTCCGACCCGGGGAAGTCCGTGCTGGCGGCGTACGGCGCCTTCGGGGAGAAGAAGCTCTACGGCAAGACGGTCGTCGGGGTGATCCGCTCCACCTTCGTCGTCGACGTGGACACGAAGGGCAACGCTGTCATCGAGCGGGCGATGTACGCCGTGAAGGCCACCGGCCACGTCGCGAAGCTGCGCCGCGAGCTCGGGGTCTGACCCACCCGCAGGCGGTCAGGCGAGGGAGAGGAACAGCTTCTCGAGCCGGCTGCGGTCCATCGGGGGCTTCTCACCCTTGTGCTCGGCCTCGATGCACGCGGTGAGGCCGCACGAGACGATCGTGAACGCCGCGCGGTCGACGGCCTTGGACGCCGCGGAGAGCTGCGTGACGATGTCCTCGCAGTCGCGGCCGGCCTCGATCATCGCCAGCACGCCGTCGATCTGACCACGGGCACGGCGCAGCCGCGTGGCGACGGCGGCGGCGGACTCCTCGTCCATCTGCATGACTGACTCCCGCGGGATCGTGTCGGCGGCCATCACGAGGCCATGACGGGTTCGTGAGCCGAGTCCATCACGATCGGCGCGTCAGGGCGAGCGGCGCGCAGGGTC
>Ga0302299_10002907_pt1 | contig 10426 bp, 10 predicted proteins | sample III_Fen_N3_4_FD_198795 | JGI IMG/M metagenome (GOLD analysis project Ga0302299, IMG submission 198795) | Peat permafrost microbial communities from Stordalen Mire near Abisko, Sweden - III_Fen_N3_4 | ecosystem: Environmental > Terrestrial > Soil > Wetlands > Permafrost | place: Sweden: Abisko...
TTGCCGCCGAAGTAGACCAGCGCATCGGGCCCGCCGTGTGGGCGGACCGATGCCACCACGCTGAACGCCTCGGCCGCCGGGTTGACGCGAACCGTCGGCGTGCTGACGGCGTTGGCCTGCGGGTAGTAGACGAAGGCGCGCTGGAACACGTACAGCGCAGCGCACGCTGCCAGGTAGCCGAGGAAGACGACGCAGAGAATCAGGGTCATCAAGCGAGTCATCAGGTTTGGGGTTGGGCCGTTGGCGAGCGCTTCGCCGCGAAGTTGCTCACGAAGCAACGCTCGCGCCAGGCCATGAAGGGCGATTCGACCAGCCCGTACAGCAACGCACCGGCCAGCACCGACAGCGCGACCGTGGCGAGCAGCATCATGCTGGGCGACAGGCCGAGCGCTTGGGCCTGGCTCTTGACGATCACCCCCACCGCCTTGTGCGACAGGTAGATCGAATACGACCAGAGGGCGAGCCGGTGGGCGCCGGGAATCTTGAGCCCATGCAGCCACGAGCTGGGGCTCAGCGCGGCCATCACCAGCAGCGAGAAGGCCACGGCGATCAGCGAGTAGCCGAACGCCGACATGAAGAAGCCGTAGCCCTCACCGTCGATGTAATAGAACCGGTAGGCACCGAAGAGCATCAGCGCGGTGGCGGCCAGCCCGCCGATCAGCAGCGCCTGCCCGTGCAACATGGCCCGCTGCCAGACACGCGGGTGAAAGTTCTTCAACAGGGCGACCGCGACGCCGGGCAGGAATTCGTCGATGCGGCAGAAGCTTGAGTAGTAGACATGCGGGTAGTAGCCGTCGACCTGGCCGAAATCTTCCCGGCCATAGAGCGACCACAGCAGCGCACGTGTCGCCATGCCGGCCAGCATCAGGCCGCCGAGCAGCAGCCAGGCCTGCGCGCGGCGCGTGCCGATGCGGCGGGCCGCCAGCAGCACGATCGGCAGCAGCAGGTAGAACTGCTCTTCGATGCACAGCGACCACGCATGCGAGAAGGCCGTGCCCGGCTGCAGCCCGAAGTTCTGCGTGAAGCTCAGAAAGGCCCACAGCGGCGGCGGCGGCCGGCCGCCCATCACGGCGGGGAACAGGAAGTACGCCGCCAGCACGACCCAGAAGGCCGGCCAGGTGCGCAGGCCCCGGCGCGCGTAGAACGCCTTGAGCGACAAGGTCTCGCCGCGCGCCAGGCCGGCGAAGAGCTGGTTGCCGATCAGGTAGCCGCTCAACACGAAGAAGAGATCGACACCCACCCAGCCGACCACGCCGAACCAGCCCAGGTTTGGCGTGTCGCTCACGAACACCCGGTAGTGGTAAACGAACACGAGCGCGATGGCCGCCGCGCGCAGCGTGTCGAGGCCGATGCTTCTCTGGGGCTGGGGTGTCATTCGTCAGCGCTTGTCGCGGTGGTAGGTCAGTGCCGCGGCAATGCAGCAGGCGAGCGCGTCGGTGGGCACGGCATCGGCTTCGCCGAACACGAGGGCGCGGTTGCCGTCGAACGCGAAGTTGTTGGGGAACATCGTTCTGAAGCGCTCGACCAGCGTGGTCTTCTTGAACGGCTTCACGCCGGAGCCTGCTCGCTCAGGCCGCACTCTTGGGATAGAGGATCATCTGCGTGCAGCGAAAGAGCGCAATCGTCTTGCCCGTTTCGCGGTGCGTGACCACCGAGTCCCAGACCTGCGTGGTCTTGCCCAGGTGGGCGGCCCGGGCCGTGCACTCGACCGTGCCTTCGCGCGCGGTGCCGAGGTGGTTGGACTTGAGCTCGACGGTGGTGAAGCCGATCGCGCCCTCGGGCAGGTTGGCGATGCAGCCGTAACCCGCCGAGGTGTCGGCCAGCGTGACCACGCTGCCGGCGTGCAGGAAGCCGTTGGGCGCCATCAGGAAGGGCGTGACCGGCATCTCGGCGCGCACCTCCGAGGCGCTGACCTGGACGATGACGATGCCCAGGTGGCCCGGCAGGTTCTTGGCGCCACGCTGGTTGAATTGTTCGGCGGTGATCATGGTCGTGCCTCGACGCGGGGGAGTGTTCACGCGATTCTGCCGGGTCTTGCCCGTGCGTGCCCGGTGCTAGCATCTTCACGAACCCCACCCACCCCCGATGTCGAAGCCCTCGCCCCTGATCAGCAGCAAGGTCGCCGCGTTCGCCCAGTCGGGCGTGTCGATCACCGTCGCGGCGCGCAGCAGCCGGCTGGTCCCGTCGATCTCCAAGGCCGTGGGCTGCCGCATCGCCGCCGATCTGCAGCAGGTGACGGTGCTGCTCTTCGGCGACGCGGCCGAAACGGTCTGCCGCGACATCGCCGACCATGGCCACATCGCCGTGTGCTTCAGCCGGCCCAGCACCAACGAGACGGTGCAGATCAAAGGCCGCGACGCGCGCGCAGCACCGGCCTCGCCGACCGAGGTGGCGGTCGCGCGGCGCTGCCTTGACCTGCTGGTCGACGACCTGCTGCCGCTGGGCTTCGAGCGCGAGATGATCGAGGTATTTTTCTGGGGCGAGGCCGGTGACCTGATGGCACTCAGCTTCACGCCCGACGGTGCATTCGCGCAGACGCCCGGCCCGTCGGCGGGCGCGGCGCTGACGGCCTGAGCATGGGCGCCGTCACCCTCGACGCGATCCGCACCTGCCTGGAAGGCGTGGTGCCGGCCGTGCTGGCCACTTGCTCGGCCGAGGGTGTGCCGAACGCGACCTACGTGTCGCAGATGCAGTACGTGGACGCGCGGCACGTGGCCTTGTCGTTCCAGTTCTTCAACAAGACGCGCGAGAACGTGCTGGCCAATCCGCAGGTCACCGCGCTGGTGGTCGAGCCGGCGACCGGTGCGTCGTACCGGCTCGAGCTGCTGTACCTGCGCACCGAGACGGCCGGCGCCCTGTTCCAGAGCCTGAAGGCCAAGCTGGCCGGCATCGCCTCGCACACCGGCATGTCGGGTGTGTTCAAGCTGCAGGGTGCCGACGTCTACCGCGTGCTGGGCGTGACGCAGGTGCCCGGGCGCTCGCTGAAGCGGCCTGCGCCCGCACGCAACCTGCTCAGCGCCCTGCGCAACGCCAGCCTGAAGCTGGCCGACTGCACGCAGCTCGAAACGCTGTTCGACCAGACGCTGGCCGTGCTCGGCAGCGAGTTCGACATCGCGCACGCGCTGCTGCTGATGGCCGACGAAGCTCGCCAGCGGCTCTACACCGTGGGCAGCCGCGGCTATGTGGCCACCGGCGTGGGCTCGGAGATCGCGTTCGGCGACGGCGTGATCGGCGTGGCGGCTCAGTACCGCACGCCGATCCGCATCAGCCACATGACGATGGAGTACGCCTACGGCCGTGCCGCGCGCGCCGAGGCGGTGGCACAGGCGCTGCCGCTGGAGGCCGAGATCCCCTTTCCGGGCCTGGCCGAGCCGCACAGCCAGCTGGCCGTGCCCATCGTGGCCGCGCAACGGCTGATCGGCGTGCTGTGCGTCGAAAGCCCGCAGGACCTGCGCTTCACCTACGACGACGAAGACGCGCTGGTCACGCTGGCGGCCCAGCTTGGCGCGGCACTCCATGCGCTGCAGCAAGAAAGCGAGACGGCGACCGCCGACACCGCCGCGCGGGCCGACGGGCCGCGCGTGGCGGCCGGCGCGCCGATCGAGGTGCGGCACTACCGCGCCAACGACAGCGTGTTCCTCGGTGCCGACTACCTGATCAAGGGCGTGCCTGGAGCCATTCTGTGGAAGTTGCTGAAGTGCAGCGCCGAGACCGGCCGCTTCGACTTCAGCAACCGCGAGCTGCGCATGTCGCCCGAACTGCGCCTGCCCGAGATCACCGACAACCTCGAAGCGCGCTTGATCCTGCTGCAGCGGCGGCTTGCCGAGCGTTGCCCGCAGCTGGCGATCGAGAAGACCGGCCGCGGGCAGTTCAGGCTCAAGGTTGCGTGCGCCATCAAGCTGATCGAGGCCGACTGAGAATTTTCCCGCCCATCACCCACCCCTCTGTTGAAACCGAACTCGCAACGATAGGCACGGAGGCGTTCTCGCGTTCTTAAATCTTGGCTCGCGGGACCCTAAGAATTTGCTAAGCGGATGGGCCGATCACGAGCGCTGCTGGATGGCCACCGGGCTGCGCTCGGCGAACTGCCCGTTCCAGTAGCGTGGTACGGGCAAGGCGGCGTGACCGCGCTGGCGGCATCGAGGTGTGCGATCTGCGGCAGCGTCTTGCCGCTCTCCGCGGCGACCTCGTCCATCGCTTCGACCACCCGGTACAGCCGCTCGTCGTCGGTCGGTGGTGCGCGACCTCGACGTCGGCTGCCGTCGCGCGTGCGCGCGGTGCTCGACTTTCTGGTTGCCAAGGTGAGCGTCGACCCGCGCATGGGGCGCAAGCGCGGCCCCGGCCGACGACCTCCGGCGCAGGCGGCGCATTCGCCAGTGTCGGAGTAGCATGGCTCGTGCATCCAATACCGCCCGTCCTCGCTGATGAGACTCGGCGCCTTGAGCGGCTGCGGGCCTTGTCGCTCCTCGACAGCGAGCCGGAGCCGCTGTTCGATGCGATCGCGCGCCAGGCCGGCGAACTCTGCGGCACGGGCATCGCACTGATCAGCCTGCTGGACGAACGGCGCCAGTGGTTCAAGGCCCAGGTCGGCCTGCCCGGATGGAGCGAAGTGCCACGGGCAACCGCCTTTTGTGCCTACACGATTGCCGGCGGCCGATGGCTCGAAGTGGCAGACGCGCGCCTGGACGCGCGCTTTGCCGCCAACCCGCTGGTGGTTGGCGCGCCGAACGCGCGCTTCTACGCCGGCCTGCCTTTGTGCCTGAGCGGAGGCGAGCGCGTGGGCACGCTGTGCGTGATGGACAGCCGGCCGCGCCGGCTCGACGCCGCGCAGATCCGGGCGCTGAGCGGCCTCGCGGAGATCGCCAGCCACGCGCTCGAGCAGCGCAGTGTGTTGAGCCGGCAGGCCGGTGTCTTGCGCAGCCGCTTCGAGCAGGATCTGCGGGAGGCCGAGTCCCGCTACCGCGTCATCGCCGAAGAGCAGTCCGAGATGGTTTCGCTGGCGCAGGCCGACGGCACGCTGATCTACGTCGAGGCTGCCGTGCAGCACGGCATGGCCACCGGCGAGCCGTGGGATCTGGAACTGCCCCTCACCACCGCCAAAGGCCGCCGGATCTGGGTGCGCGCGATGGGCGAGGTGGAGTTCGAGAACGGCCGGGCCGTGCGCCTGCTGGGTGCTTTCCAGGACATCACCGAGCGCCGCCGGCTCGAGCAGCAGGTGGCCGACGACGAGCGCTTCCTGCGGCAGCTGGCCGACAGCCTGCCGCTGCGCATTGCCTACCTCGACCGCGAGCGCAGCGAAGTCATCGGCCGGACCCGCGCCGAGCTGTGGCCAACCGATGACGACGCGCCCTTCAGCGCTCGCGCGCACGCAGCGCTCGCCGGCCAGGCGCAGCAGTTCGAGTTCGACGAGACCGTGGCCGGGCAGTTGCGGCGCTTCGAGAACCGGCTGATCCCCGACCGCAGCGAGTCGGGCGAGGTGCGCGGCTTCTTCGTCACCGGCATCGACATCACCGAGCGCAACGCCGCCGAGCGCGCCTTGCGCGAGCTGACCACGATCTTCGACAACACCACCGACTTCGTGCTGCAGGCCGACCGCAGCGGCCAGATCATCTACATGAACCCCTCGGCGCGCCGCGCCTTCGGGCTGCAGCCCGACGAGCCGCTCGCGCAGGGCCGGATCGAGCACTATGCGTCGGTCATGCGCGACATCTCGGTGGCGGTGCTGGCCAAGCAGGAGGTGCTGCGCCAGGCCGACATCCTGCGTTCGGTGACCGAGGCCATCCCGGCGACGGTGGTGGTGGGCAGCGACGGCCGCTACCGCTTCGTCAACGGGGCCTTCGAGCGCTATTGCGGCCTGCCGCGCGAGCGCATTCTCGGCCGCTCTGCCAGAGAGGTGCTGGGCGATGCCGAGATCGATCGGCGCTCGCCGTGGGTCAGGCGCGCGCTTGCCGGCGAGGCCGTCAACTTCACGCTCGACTACCCGGCGCGTGATGGCACGACCTATCTGGCGCTGAGCCGCATTCCGCTGCGGCTCGAGTCGGGCGAGGTCGACGGCTTCGTCGGCGTGGCCCAAGACATCACCCAGCAAAAGCGCGAGGAAGACCGCCTGCTGCAGCTCGCGCAGCGCGACCCGCTCACGGGGCTGCTCAACCGCACCGGCTTCGAGCGCGGGCTGGAGCTGCTGCTGCGGCCCGAGCAGACCGGCCGACGTGCAGCTGCTCGCGGCCAAGGCGGCCGGCAAGGGGCGGCAGCTTCGCGCCACGGGTTGAAAAGAACCCGCACCCATTCATCGATCCCCGTTCAACCGGACACCAGGAGAACCCATGCAGTACCGACACCTCGGCCGAAGCCCGCTCAAAGTCTCTGCGCTGTGCCTCGGCACGATGATGTTTGCCGACCAGACCGACATCACCGAAGCGCGCCGGATCGTGGCCGACGCGCATCAGAACGGCATCAACTTCATCGACACCGCCGACGTCTACTCCACCGGCCAATCCGAGACGATGGTCGGTGAGCTGCTGCGCGACGCACGCCACGACTGGGTGCTGGCCACCAAGGTCGGCAACCGCATGTCGGATCGCCCGAACGAATCGCACTATTCCCGCAGCTGGATGTTGCGCGAGTGCGATGCCAGCCTGCAGCGGCTGGGCACCGACCACATCGACCTCTACTACCTGCACCGCGACTACAACGGCATGGACCTGGAAGAGCCGCTGCGCGCCATCGATGCGCTGCTGCGCGCGGGCAAGATCCGCTACTGGGGCGTGTCGAACTTTCGGGCGTGGCGCATCGCCGAGGTGGTGCACCTGGCGCGCGCACTGAACATGCCCGGCCCGGTGGTGTGCCAGCCGTACTACAACCTGCTCAACCGCCAGCCCGAGGTGGAGGTGCTGCCGGCCTGCGCGCACCACGGCATCGGCGTGGTGCCGTACAGCCCGATCGCGCGCGGCATCCTGGCCGGCAAGTACGCGCCCGGCAGCGAGCCGGCCGAAGGCACGCGCGCCGGCCGCGGCGACAAGCGCATGCTGGAGACCGAGTTCCGCGCAGAGTCGCTGGCCGTCGCGCAGCGGCTGAAGGCGCACTGTGATGCCAAGGGGGTTGCGCTCGCCCACTTTGCGACCGCCTGGGTGCTGGCGAACAAGTCGGTCAGCGCGGTGATCGCCGGGCCGCGCACGCTGGCGCAATGGCAGAGCTATCTGGGCGCGCTGGCGTGCCGCATCGACGCGGTCGATGAAGCCCTGGTCGACTCGCTCGTGCGGCCCGGCCACCCGTCGACGCCGGGCTACACCGACCCGGCCTACCCGCTCGAAGAGCGCGTCCGCAGCGCCGCGCAGGGACAGGCGCAACAGCCATGAAGCAACTGCTCGACAACATCGTCTGGCATGCCTTGACCGGGCCGCATGCGGTGCACGCCAATGGCACGCACGACGCGCGCCGCTACGCAGCGGGCTTCTCGCCGATCGTTGGCTTCGCCGACATGGAACGGCCGAACCTCGATGCCCTGGCGCCCAGTTGTGCACCCGACGAGCACTTCTACTGCCTGGGGTGGTCGGGCCCGGCGCCTGCCGGTTGGCGCATCGAGCTGGAGAGCCGCATTGTCAAGATGGTCTGGGAGGCGCCGATGCCCGCCGCAGACGACGCACCCGAGGCCATCCCGCTCGGCCCGGAGCACGCGCTGCAGGCGCTCGATCTGGCCACGCTCACGCGCCCCGGCCCGTTCGGCCCGAGAACCACCGAGCTCGGCGAGTACTTCGGCTGCTTCGAAGGCCAGCGCCTGATCGCGATGGCCGGCGAGCGCATGCATGCGGGTTCGCTGCGCGAGATCAGCGGCGTCTGCACGCACCCGGATTCACAGGGCCGGGGCCTGGCGCGGCGCCTGATGCTCAAGCTCATTCGCCGCCAGATGCAGCGCGACGAAACGCCGTTTCTCCACGTCATGCACGACAACGCCAATGCCCGTCGGCTCTACGAGCGCATGGGCTTTCGCGACTACCGGGAGTCTGCCGTGCGCGTCATCTCGCGGTATTGAGCGGCCCTTCGGTTCCTTGAGAGGGTGGATCGCTCTACAGTGCCAGAGGTTTTGGAGAACACGCGATGAAGATGTCGGGCATCCCCTTTGGCACCACCGATTGGTCGACGGTCGAGCGCACCCAGCACAGCGGCGAGACCGGCACCGCGTGGTGGCGCACGCGGCAGTTCGGCGACATCCGCGTCCGCATGGTCGAGTACAGCGCCGGCTACCTGGCCGACCACTGGTGCGTGAAGGGCCATGTGCTGTTCTGCATCGACGGCGAGCTTCATACCGAGCTGGCCGATGGCCGCAGGTTCACGCTCACGCCGGGCATGAGCTACCAGGTGGCCGACGGCGCCGAGCCGCACCGTTCGTCGACGGCGCTGGGTGCGACGCTGTTCATCGTCGATTGACATCGGCAAATCATCGCGAAGGTGTTTCACTGCGAGCGGCTGGGCGCCGTGATGGCAGCACCGCGGGGTTGACGACGTTGGTCGGTGAACCCGCGGCATAGGCGACCACCTGGTCGAAGATGTCGGTGAACTGCAGCTCGTACTCGTCGCGCGTCACGTAGCCGATGTGCGGCGTGCAGACCACGTTGTCCATGGCGAGCAGCGGGTCGCTGGGGTCGGTCAGCGGTTCTTCGTCGTAGACGTCCACCGCGGCCATGGCAGGCGAGCCGGCACGCAGCGCCGCGACCAGTGCGCCGGGCTCGATCAGCCCGGCGCGGCTGGTGTTGACCAGCAGCGCACCGGGCTTCATGCGTGCCAGGTCGGTCGCAGTGACGATCGCGCGCGTGGCGGGCACCAACCGCATGTGCAACGAGAGCACGTCGCAGGTCTGCAGAAACTCGGTCTTCGAGGCCGCAACGGCGAAGCCATCGGCCGCGGCGCGCTGGCGCGACGCCTCGCGTGCCCACACCAGCACGTGCATGCCGAAGGCCTGCGCATAGCCGGCCACGGCTTGCCCGATGCGGCCGTAGCCGTAGATGCCGAGCGTCTTGCCGCGCAGTGTGTGGCCCACGCCGATCTGCCAGCGCCCGGCGCGCAGCGCGGCCATCTGCTGGGGGATCTGCCGCATGGCCGCAAGGATCAGGCCGAATGTCAGCTCCGCCGCGGCGTACGACGGCGAGCCCGGGTGCTGGTCCGACGAGACCACGATGCCGTGCGCAGTGCAGGCTTCGATGTCGATGTGCGGATAGACGCTGCGCTGGCTGATCAATCTCAGCTTGGGCAGCTTCTCGATCAGCGGGCTGCGGATGGCCGTGCGCTCGCGGATCAGCACCAGGGCTTCGGTGTCGGCCAGGCGCTCGGCCAGCGCATCGATGTCGTCGACATGGTCGTTCCAGACCGTGACCTGGTGGCCGTCGAGCTTGCCAAAGCAGGGCAAGCTGCGCAGCGTGTCGAACCAGTCGTCGAGGATGGTGATCTTCATGGCAGGGCGCGTGAATGCAGCAACAAGCGGCATGCTGCGCCGGGCGTGCCCGTGTGTAAACTGAAATCGCACTACGAAGTGCAGCGCAGTTCGACGGCCGTGGGCCTGGTTGCCGCCGGCGTGGGGGCGGCGGTGGTGCCCAGTCTCGCGCTGCTTCGCGCTGCTGCTGCGCAAAGGCAGATCGTTGTCGCCTGCGGCGCAGGCGCTGGTCGATCTGATCGTGGGCGATGCGTCGCGCCGGCGCCCCGGCGCAAAAGCAATCTTTATGCGGTTTTGATGCGCTTGTGCCGATAATTGCGACCAGGTGCAGAAGGCACCGCTTCGGTTCTCAAACCTGTGACTTCGAACATGCTCTTTGCGGCACTCTTTGCCGCCTACCGCTGGCGCCACCGGCGACCCTGAGCCTGCCTGCGCGCGGCATGGCCCGCCTGCGCACCCCCTCTTACTGACGCTGCTTGCCCATCGGCAAGAGCACGCCTGCGTGCGTTTCGCGCAAACACCAAGAAAGGTAGGGACCCCATGATCAACGACCTCATCGGCCACGGAGCGGCGTACTTCGTGATGCTCGGCTTGATCGCATTTTTCGCCGTTGTCTTTTTTTTCTATGTCACGGGCATGGTGCGCTACATCCCCAACGAGCGCATCGGTGTCGTCGAGAAGCTGTGGAGCGCCAAAGGCTCGGTCAAGGCCGGCCTGCTCGCCATGCACGGCGAGGCGGGCTTTCAGCCCGAGCTTCGCCGCGGTGGCTTTCACTTCTTTCCGCCGCTGCAATACCGGGTGCACATTCACCCCATGGTGTCGGTGACGCAAGGCAAGCTCGGCTACGTGTTCGCGCGCGACGGGCAAGACTTGCCCGCGGGCCAGACGCTGTCGAGCAATGCCCATGTCGACAACTTTCTCGACGTGCGCGGCTTCCTGACCGGTGGTGGACAAAAGGGCCCGCAGCGCAAGATCCTGCGCGAGGGCACGCACATCATCAAC
>Ga0302299_10002908_pt1 | contig 10420 bp, 5 predicted proteins | sample III_Fen_N3_4_FD_198795 | JGI IMG/M metagenome (GOLD analysis project Ga0302299, IMG submission 198795) | Peat permafrost microbial communities from Stordalen Mire near Abisko, Sweden - III_Fen_N3_4 | ecosystem: Environmental > Terrestrial > Soil > Wetlands > Permafrost | place: Sweden: Abisko...
TCCGGGCGATCGCGGTGAACGCCGCCTGCAGTGCAGCAGACCGGTCGACCATGTCCGTGTACGACATGGTCTGCATCTCCTTGACGTCGGCGCCGGCCGCGAAGACCTTCTTGCCCCCGTAGATGATGATCGCCGAGACGTCGCGTCGGCCGGTGAGCTCGGTCGCGGCAGCGTGCAGGCCGTCCTGGATCTCGAAGTTGAGGGCGTTCACGGGTGGTCGTTCCAGGTAGATGGTGCCGATGCCGCCGTCGACCTCGACCCGTACGAGCGTGGTCATAGCTGCTCCGTTCCGGCGCCCTGGCCCGGCGTGCCACCGGTGATCGCCTCGTGCCACATGTGCACCGCCGACAGGACCAGCTGGATGGTGACCACCAGCAGCCCGCTGACGTCGGTCTGCGGGGCGATGACGTGCTCGCCGGTCACCACGAGGGTCCCGTTCGCCATCCCGGCCTTGACCACGTTCAGGCGCAGGGTCAGCTCGTTGCAGGCCTGGAGCTGGCTCAGCTCGTCCTGGGGGACGTCGTCGCCCACCTGCCACTGCCCGAAGACACGCATGATGGTGAAGTCGCCCTCCATGCAGCGCACGAACAGCTGCTGATCCTGGACGGTGAAGGCCACATCGCCGTCCTGGTCGATGTTCGGCTCGAAGCCCTCGTCGATCAGGGCGTCGAGCACACGTCCCCGAAGGGGGTGATCGCTGGCGGGCGGCGGGAAGTTCGGCAGTGAGGTCGGATCGGTCATGCCCCTAACGTAACGACTGCCTACCCTTGAGGCCATGGCCACCTCACGTGATCTCCCTCCCGCCTTCGGCGCCACCGTCACCGCGACGGGCGTGGACTTCGCCGTGTACGCCGGGCACGCGCAGGGAGTTGAGATCTGCCTGTTCGAGGCGGGCGACCTGACCGGGGCCAGCGAGCGGCGGATCTTCCTGGACGACCGCGCCCACGGAACCTGGTTCGGCTCGGTGCCCGGGCTTGGCGCCGGAACGCGGTACGGATTCCGGGCCGATGGCCCGTGGCAGCCCGACGAGGGCCTGCGCTACAACCCCGCCAAGCTGCTGCTGGACCCCTACGCCCGGGCCATCGAGGGCGAGGTCACCTGGTGCCCCGAGGTCTTCGGGCACGTTGTGGATGCCCAGCTGCACGGCGATCCCGATGTCAGGGACGACCGCAACAGTGCGGCCTACGTGCCCAGGGGGGTCGTCGTCGATGACCACTTCGACTGGGGCGACGACTCACCACCCCAGATCCCGTGGGTGGAGACGATCATCTACGAGACGCACGTCCGCAACCTGACCAGGGCTCACCCCGAGATCCCGGAGCCACTGCGCGGGACGTATGCCGGGATGGCACACCCGGCCACCATCGCGCACCTGCGCTCGCTGGGCGTGACCTCGGTGGAGCTGCTGCCGGTGCACGCGTTCAGCCATGAGCCCCAGCTGGTGGGCCGCGGCCTGCTGAACCACTGGGGCTACAACACTCTGGGATTCCTTGCTCCCCATGGGCAGCATGCCGCTTCCCGCGATCCCCAGGGCCAGCTCGACGAGCTCAAGGGAATGGTGAAGCTGCTCCACGCGGCCGGGATCGAGGTCATCCTGGACGTGGTCTACAACCACACCTGCGAGCAGGCCCGGGACGGCGCCACCCTGTCCTGGCGGGGCCTGGACAACCGGGCCTACTACCGGATGGACGAGCGCGGGCATGACATCGACGTGACCGGCTGCGGCAACACCCTCGATCTGCGACACCCCGTGGTGACCCGGATGGTTCTGGACTCGCTGCGGTACTGGGTCGAGCACTGCCACGTCGACGGCTTCCGGTTCGATCTGGCGGTGACCCTGGGCCGTGGCCGGGACGACGCCTTCCACCCGAACAACCCGTTCCTGGTCGCGCTGCGGACCGACCCGGTGCTGTCCCGGGTCAAGCTGATCGCGGAGCCGTGGGACCTGGGTGTGCACGGCTGGCGAACGGGCCAGTTCCCGCCGCCCTTCGCAGAGTGGAACGACCGGTTCCGTGACGAGGTGCGCAGGTTCTGGCTGTCGGACGTCGCGCGCTCGGCCCGCCACGAGCCGGGCCATGGCGTCCGCGAGCTGGCGACCCGGCTCAGTGGCTCCCGGGACCTGTTCGGCGACCACGACCGCGGCCCGATCGCCTCGGTCAACTTCGTGGCGGCCCACGACGGCTTCAGCCTGGCCGACACGACCGCCTACAACCACAAGCACAACGGTGCCAACGGCGAGGGCAACCGCGACGGTCAGGACGACAACCGTTCGTGGAACCACGGCGTCGAGGGCACACCGGCCGGCGGCGTGGACGACCTCGTGCTGAAGGCCCGGAGACGCTCGATCCGCAACCTGCTGGCTACCGAGCTGTTTGCCAGCGGTGTGCCGATGATCAACGCCGGCGACGAGATCGGACGTTCGCAGGGTGGCAACAACAACACCTACTGCCAGGACAACGAGGTGTCGTGGCTCGACTGGGACCTCCAGCCCTGGCAGCAGGACCTGCTGGAGACCACGCGCTTCCTGACCGGGCTCAGGGCGGCCAGTCCCGTTCTCGGGCAACGGTCCATGTTCACCGAGCGCCGGGCCCAGCTGGACCCGGTCATCGAACCGCGCTGGTTCGGGGCTGACGGCAAGCCGATGCGCCACCGGGCCTGGGACGACCCCCGGACCCGGACGCTGACGATGTTCCTTGACGGCACCCGGATCGGCGGCCAGTCCCTGCTGGTGATCTTCCACGGGAACGCCCGGGACGCCGCAGTGACCCTGCCCGCACTGGTCGACGACGCGACCTACGGTCTGGTCTGGGACAGCGCGTGGGAGCTGCCACTGGACGCAGACACCGGGTCCGCAGGGCGGCAGGAGACCGTGGACCCGGCGACGGACGGACCGGTCACGCTCACCGCGGCGTCCGTCCGGCTCTACCGCCTCACCTGATGACCAGCACCGCCCGCGACGAGGTTCCGTCCCGGGCTGCGCTGGTCACGCCGGAAGCTCAGGCGTTGGCAACCAGACCCAGCTCAGCCGGGTTCGCCATCCCGGGGTGCTTGGGAAGGATCCGGACCGTGTAGCCGAAGGCGCCGGTCCGGGTCGGCACCAGGTCACCCTCAAAGCTGTGCCGGCCACCCTCATACGACTGGGCGAGGGCCAGGGACGCCGTCTCGATGTCCCACAGCTCATCCGCGATGGAGACCCGGCCGTGCACGACCTGCACCTCGACCTCGTCGGGTGCGAGATCACCCAGGGACACGAAGGCGCGCACGTGCAGGATGTCGCCGACCTGCGGGGAGTCCGAGACACCGGAGGACTCCACATGATCCACCCGCACCCCGGACCAGCCCGCCCGGACCTTGGCCTTGTAGGCCGCCAGCCCGCGGGCACCTGCGTAGGTGGGCCCGTCCAGGGCCCAGCCCGCACGAGCCGCCGGACCGTACAGGAGGGTCGTGTAGTCGCGGACCTGACGTGAGGCCAGCACCTTCGGGCCCAGCGTGGACAGGGTGTGCCTCATCATCGACAGCCAGCGCTGCGGCAGCCCGTCCTCGTCGACGTCATAGAAGCGGGGAGCCACCGAGCCCTCGATGAGGTCGTAGAGCGCAGCCGCCTCGAGGTCGTCGCGGCGGTCCGGGTCCTCGACACCGTCAGCGGTCGGGATGGCCCAGCCGTTCTCGCCGTCGTACCACTCGTCCCACCAGCCGTCCAGGATCGAGAGGTTGAGCCCGCCGTTGAGCGCGGCCTTCATGCCGGAGGTGCCGCAGGCCTCGAAGGGGCGTAGCGGGTTGTTCAGCCAGACGTCGCAGCCGGGGTAGAGGTACTTGGCCATAGCGATGTCGTAGTTCGGCAGGAAGACGACCCGGTGACGCACGGCCGGGTCGTCCGCGAACCTGACGAGCTGCTGGATGAGCTTCTTGCCGGTCTCGTCGGCGGGGTGGCTCTTACCGGCGATGATGAGCTGCACCGGACGCCTGGGGTCCAGCAGGATCTTCTTCAGACGGACCGGGTCGCTCAGCATCAGGGTGAGCCGCTTGTACGTCGGCACCCGGCGCGCGAAGCCGATGGTGAGCACGTCAGGATCCAGGATGTCCTCGATCCAGCCGAGCTCGGCCGGGCTGGCGCCACGCTTGAGCCAGCTCGCCCTCATCCGGCGGCGGGCCTCGCCGACGAGCTGCTCGCGAAGGCTCCGCTTGACGGCCCAGATCTCGTCACCGGGGATGTCGGCGATGCCTCCCCACGCGTCATGCTCTTCGACTTCCCTGGTCCCCAGGTGCTTGGCCGCGAGCTCGAACACCTTGCGATCCACCCAGGTTGCGGCATGAACACCATTGGTGATGCTCGTGATCGGCACCTCGGTGTCGTCGAAGCCCGGCCACAGGCCATCGAACATCTGACGGCTGACGACGCCATGCAGCTGCGAGACGCCGTTGGCCCGCTGCGCCAGGCGCAGCCCCATGACGGCCATGTTGAACACGCCGGACTCGCCACCGGGGTAGTTCTCCGCCCCGAGCGCCAGCAGGCTCTCGACGGGCACACCGGGGATGGCGTTGTCGCCACCAAAGTACAGGTGGATCTGGTCGACGCCGAACCGGTCGATCCCGGCCGGGACCGGGGTGTGCGTGGTGAACACCGTGCCGGCCCGGACGGCCTCGAGCGCCTCGCCAAAGCTCATCGCGTACTGGTCGGTCAGCTCACGCATCCGCTCGACGCCCAGGAAGCCGGCGTGACCTTCGTTGGTATGGAAGACGTCAGGGGCCGGCGCGCCGGTCAGCCGCGACCACAGGCGCAGCGCGCGTACACCGCCGACGCCCAGCAGCAGCTCCTGCTGGAGGCGCAGCTCGCCCGTACCGCCGTAGAGCCGGTCGGTGATCCCGCGGGCCGCCTCGTCGTTCTCGGGAACATCGGAGTCAAGCAGCAGCAGCGGGACGCGGCCGACCTGGGCCTTCCACACGTTGGCATGAAGCACCCTGCCGCCAGGCAGGTCGATGGTGATGCCGCAGGGCTTTCCGTCGGTCTCGCGCAGCAACGCCAGGGGCAGGTCGTCCGGGTCGAGCACGGGGTAGGTCTCCTGCTGCCAGCCGTCGCGGTTCAGCGACTGCTTGAAGTAGCCGGTCTTGTAGAACAGGCCGACCCCCACGACCGGCACGCCCAGGTCCGAGGCGGACTTGAGATGGTCCCCGGCGAGGATGCCCAGACCGCCGGAGTACTGCGGCAGGGCCTCGGTGATACCGAACTCGGGGCTGAAGTAGGCGATGGAGGCGGGGGCGCCACCCTCGACCGTCGCAGCCCAGCTCTGGTACCAGCGGGGCTCGCTCAGGTATCTTGCGAGGTTGTCGGCGGCCACCTGGACCCTGGCCACGAAGGCATCGTCCGAGGCAAGGCCCTGCAGCTCGTTGGCGGACAGGGCGGACAGCATCTTGGCGGGTTCCTCGCGGACCCTGGCCCAGCGCTTGGGGTCAATCTCGGAGAAAAGATCCCGCGTGGCGGGGTGCCAGCACCAGCGCAGATTGCTGGCAAGCTCTCCCAACGCGCTGATCGGCTCGGGTAGGACGGTGCGGACGCTGAAACGCCGAATAGCCTTCACGCTCGAATCATAGGCGACTTTCATGGGCGCGCCTGCAATTTCTTGCAAGCATTGTCGAAATCTTGCAGAGACGGTCCGCGACGTTCCCCTGCCAGGGCCCCACCGTCCCACTAGCGCGGCCAACCCACCGGGTAGCCTCATTCTGATGACAGCGAGCCAACCGCACGGCACCCCCAGACAGGCACCCCGACGGGCACTTCACGGCGCTGCCCCGGACACTCTCGGCCGTATTCCGGTCCTTCAGGTCTCCCCCTGCGTCGAGCACGGCGCCTTCCCGGCGAAGTCCGTGGTGGACGAGCCGTTCGAGGTCACCGCCACGGTATTTCGGGAGGGACACGACGGCGTCAACGCAACAGTGGTGCTGACCAGCCCCGACGGCGCCGAGCAGCAGGTGCCGATGACGCTGACCTCCGCCGGGCTCGACCGCTGGTCAGCCACGATCAGCGCCAGCAGCGTCGGCCGGTGGTCCTACCGCGTCGAGGGCTGGTCGGACCCCTACGCCACCTGGGAGCACGACGCGACCATCAAGATCGCGGCCGGCGTGGACAAGGAGCTGATGCTCGAGGAGGGCGCCCTGGTGCTACAGCGGGCCCTGGCCGAGGTCGAGCGCACACCTGCCCAGGCCACGCCGGTCAGCAACGCGATCGCCGCCCTGCTGGACACCGCCCGCCCCGCACAGGCACGCCTGTACGCGGCCGTGACCCCGGAGGTCCGGGCCGAGATGGAGCGTCGGCCGTTACGTGACCTGGTGAGCCCCGGCACGGAGCACGAGTGGCAGGTCGAACGTGAACGCGCCCTGTTCGGCGCGTGGTACGAGATGTTCGCCCGCTCCGAGGGGGCCATCCAGGACCCCGCTACGGGGCTGTGGACCTCTGGGACGCTGGTGACCGCAGCCCGGCGCCTGAGGGCCATCGCGAACATGGGCTTCGACGTCGTCTACCTCACCCCCGTCCACCCGATCGGCACCATCAACCGCAAGGGCCCGAACAACACCCCGACCGCCGGGCCGAACGACCCCGGCTCCCCCTACGCGATCGGCTCGGCCGACGGCGGCCACGACGCCATCGCCCCCGAGCTGGGGACCTTCGACGACTTCGACTCCTTTGTCGCAGAGGCGCATCGGCTCGGTCTGGAGGTGGCCCTCGACCTCGCGCTGAACTGCGCGCCGGACCATCCCTGGGTCAGCGCCCACCCCGAGTGGTTCACCCGGCGCGCCGACGGGTCGATCGCCTGCGCCGAGAACCCACCGAAGAAGTACGAGGACGTCTATCCCCTCAACTTCGACAACGACCCGGCCGGCATCTACGCCGAGGTCCGGCGGGTCATCCAGGTCTGGCTCGACCACGGCGTCACGATCTTCCGGGTCGACAACCCGCACACCAAGCCCCTGCAGTTCTGGCAGTGGCTCATCGCCGATGTGGCCACAATGGCGCCGGACACCATCTGGCTGGCCGAGGCCTTCACCCGGCCGGCGATGATGCACGCGCTGGGCAAGGTCGGCTTCCAGCAGTCCTACACCTACTACACCTGGCGCATCCAGAAGTGGGAGCTCGAGGAGTACGTCACCGAGCTCGCCGGCGAGGCCGCCACCTACATGCGCCCGTCGTTCTGGCCGACCACCCACGACATCCTTCCCCCCTACCTGCAGTACGGCGGGCCCACCGCGTGGAAGGTCCGGGCGGCGCTGGCGGCAACCCTGGTGCCGACCTACGGGATCTATGCCGGGTACGAGCTTGCCGAGGATGTCGCCCGGCCAGGGGTCGAGGAGCAGATCGACAACGAGAAGTACCAGCTGAAGGACCGCCGGTGGTCCGACTACGAGGAGGGCGGCCCCAAGGCCGGCAGGTCCCTGGCGCCGTATCTCACCCAGATCAACGCCATCCGCCGCGCGCACCCGTCCCTGCACTGGCTGCGCAACCTGCACCTGCACCACGTGGACGACGAGAACGTCATGGCGTTCTCCAAGAGCCGTAGCATCGAGGGCAGGGACGACGTCATCCTGGTCGTCGCCAACCTCGACCCCCATGCCACCCGGGAGACCACCGTCCACCTGGATATGCCGGCGATCGGTCTGCGACCCGGCGAGAGCTTCGTCGCGCACGACCTGATCACCGGCGCGTCCTGGCACTGGGGTGAGCACAACTTCGTGCGCCTGGGTCCTGACGGCGAGCCGGTCCACATCATCCACATCCGACGCTTCTGATGCCGGGGACAGTGATGCCATTGCCGGCAACGCTCACGGCCGTCCTGCCGCAGTGGGTCGCCCGGCAACGCTGGTATGCCGGCAAGGGCCAGCTCCCGGTGCTGCGACGCGTCGGGGGGCTACGGCTCAAGGACCCGGCCGCAGAGGCCGAGATCGATGTCCATCTGCTGCTCGACGAGTCGGGGCGCACTCCCACGCTCTACCAGGTCCCGCTGACCACCAGAGCCCATCGGCTGCCGGGCGCCGAACGGGCGCTGGTGGCAACAGCCGCGCCCGGTTCACCAGACGGGCCCGGCTCCCCCGACGCCCAGTACATCTATGACGCACCTCATGACCCTGCCTTTGCGGGCGCGTTGCTGACCCTGATGCTTGACGAGGAGCACGTCGGGCTCGCCAGCGGCCACCGGCTCGCGACGACCGACCCGGGCGAGCTGGTATCGGCCCGCGTCCTGGTCGGGGAACAGTCCAACACCTCGATCATCATCCAGCTGGCGGACCCTGCCGGCGTTCCGGCAAAGCCGTTGATCTGCAAGCTCTTCCGCGTCCTTCACCACGGTCAGAACCCGGACGTCGTGGTGCAGTCGGCACTCTGCGCCGCTGGATCGACACGGGTGCCGCGCTCGGTCGGCTGCGTCAGCGGGCAGTGGCCGGATGCCGGCGCGCCCGACGGCGTGGCCGACGGCCATCTTGCCTTCGTGCAGGAGTTCCTGCCCGGCGTCGAGGACGCCTGGCGGGTGGCGCTCGCCGCGGTCGCCTCCGGCTCGGACTTCAGCGACCAGGCGCGCAGCCTCGGCCGGGCCACGGCTGAGGTGCACAGCACTCTGGCCCAGGCCATGGGGACCAGGGACGCCACCGCGGACGATGTCGTCGCGGTGACCCGCATCATGCGGTCCCGGCACAGCGCGGCCTTGTCCGAGGTGCCCGCACTGGCCGACCACGAGCAGATGGTCACCGCCTCCATCAGGGCCGTGTCGAGCGCCAAGTGGCCTGCGCTGCAACGCATCCACGGCGACTACCACCTCGGGCAGGTGCTTGACGTACCGGGCCGCGGGTGGGTCCTGGTCGACTTCGAGGGTGAGCCGTTACGCCCCCTGGCCGAGCGCACGCAACCCGACCTGGCGCTGCGCGACGTGGCGGGGATGCTGCGATCGTTCGACTACGTGGCAGGCTCGTGGGAGCAGGAACACCCCGGGCTCTCGGCAGCAGCGTGGGCCACCGCGGCGCGGACCGCCTTCCTCGAGGGCTACGCCAGCAGCGCCGGCCGGGACCCCCGCGAGGACGCCGACCTGCTCAACGCCCTCGAGCTGGACAAGGCTCTGTACGAAGTGGTCTACGAAGCCAGGAACCGCCCGACCTGGCTGAGCATCCCGACCACGGCAATAGCCCGACTTTCTGCTGGACGAAGGAGTGATCTGCAATCGTGACCGCCAAGGTGAACCCCCGCCCGTCATCGGCTGTGAAACCGGTCGACCACCGGGATCTCGAGCAGCTGATCTCCGGCACTCACTTCGACCCGCACGGGCTGCTCGGGCCACACGCCCACGATGGCGCCGTGACCGTGCGAACGCTGAGACCCCTGGCGTCCAGCGTCGTTGCCGAGATGCCTGACGGCACCCTGGTCCCGCTCACCCACGAGTTCGAAGGCGTCTGGGTCGGTGTCCTGCCCACTGCTGAGGTCCCGGACTACCGGATCCGGGTCACCTACGACGACGGGATCGTGCACGTTGTCGACGACCCGTACCGCTTCCTGCCCACGCTGGGTGAGGTCGACCTGCACCTCATCGGCGAGGGCCGCCACGAAGAGCTCTGGAACGTACTCGGCGCGCACGTCCATGAGTACGACGGACCCATGGGGCACGTTCGCGGGACCTCTTTCGCCGTATGGGCGCCGAATGCCCGCGCCATCCGCCTGGTGGGCGACTTCAACCAGTGGGACGGCTCGACTCTGCCCATGCGCTCCCTGGGTTCATCCGGGATCTGGGAGCTCTTCGTGCCGGGTGTGGCGGAGGGCAGCCGCTACAAGTTCGAGATCCTCGGGTCCGACGGTTTTCGTCGGGCCAAGGCGGACCCGATGGCCCGCGCCACCGAGAAGCCCCCGGCAACCGCCTCGGTGGTGACCTCGACGGCCCACGTCTGGCAGGACCGCGACTGGATGGCCAGGCGGGCGGCGACCAACCCGCACAACGGGCCGATGAGTGTCTACGAGCTGCACCTCGGGTCCTGGCGTCAGGGCGAGAGCTACCGCGAGCTGGCTGAGCACCTGGTCAACTACGTCAAGGACCTCGGCTTCACCCATGTCGAGCTGATGCCCGTGATGGAGCACCCCTATGGTCCGTCCTGGGGCTACCAGGTCTCCGGCTACTTCGCGCCGACCGCGCGCTTCGGCGCACCGGATGACTTCCGGTTCCTGGTGGACACCCTGCACAACAACGGGATCGGCGTCCTGCTGGACTGGGTTCCGGCCCACTTCCCCAAGGACGCCTTCGCGCTGGCGCGGTTCGACGGCCAGGCGTTGTACGAGAACCCGGACCCCCGGCGCGGAGACCAGCCCGACTGGGGCACGCACGTCTTCGACTTCGGCCGCCCGCAGGTGCGCAACTTCCTGGTCGCCAACGCGCTCTACTGGCTGGAGGAGTTCCAC
>Ga0302299_10002910_pt1 | contig 10416 bp, 8 predicted proteins | sample III_Fen_N3_4_FD_198795 | JGI IMG/M metagenome (GOLD analysis project Ga0302299, IMG submission 198795) | Peat permafrost microbial communities from Stordalen Mire near Abisko, Sweden - III_Fen_N3_4 | ecosystem: Environmental > Terrestrial > Soil > Wetlands > Permafrost | place: Sweden: Abisko...
GTACCGGCGGGGCGAGGACGCGCCCGAGGGCACCCGCTTCGCCGCCATCCCGCCGCTCGGCTCCGGCTACTCCGAGCGGGACTGGGACCGCACCGAGCGCCTCGTGGGCTTCGCCGACGAGCGGGGTCACACACCGCTCGAGCTGGCCATGTCGTGGCTGGCCGGGCAACCGGGTGTGGCGAGCGTGATCGCCGGTGCCACCAGCCCCGAGCAGGTGGCGGCCAACGCCGCCTCGATCGAGTGGGACCTCACCGACGCCGACCGCCTCGCCGTCGACGAGCTGCTCGCCGCCTGACGCTCCCCGGATCGCCCACTGCGTGTCCGTAGGTGGTCGCTCAGCAACCACCTACGGACACGAAGTGAGCACCCGGTCGCCCGGACCGGCTACCTGGCGACGAAGTACTTGGCCCTGGGGTGGTGGCAGATGATGGCCGAGGTGGTCTGCTCGGGCTGGTACTGGAACCCGGTCTCCTCGCTGACCTCGATGCCGATGCGCTCGGCGCCGAGCAGCTTGGCCACCCGCTCGTTGTCCTCGAGGTCGGGGCAGGCCTCGTAGCCCCACGAGTAGCGGCCGCCGCGGTACTGCTGGCGGAACAGCCCCTGGACGCTGGGCCCGTCCTGGTCGGCGAAGCCCAGCTCCTCGCGGATGCGGTGGTGCCAGTACTCGGCCAGCGCCTCGGCCATCTCGACGCCCAGGCCGTGGAGCAGGAGGTAGTCCTGGTAGCGGTCGTCGGCGAAGAGCTTGGCGGTGCGCTCGGACACGGTGTGGCCCATGGTGACGATCATGAAGGCCACGTAGTCGATCTCACCCGAGTCGACCGGCCGGAAGAAGTCGGCGATGCAGAGCCACGGGTCCTTCGAGGCCCGCGGGTACGAGAACCGGGTGACCTCCTCGGTGCGGTCGACGTCGGACCAGATGACCAGGTCGTTGCCGTCGCCGTTGCAGGGCCAGTAGCCGTAGACGACGGTGGGGACGAGCAGCTCGTCGGCGCGGGCCAGGGCGAGCTGCTCGCGGAGCACCGGACGGATGCGCTCCTTGAAGTCCTCGTCGGACTCGGTGGGGGCACTGATGGCGTCGCCGGCCTCGAGCGCGGCCTTGCCCCGCTTGTGGCTGCCCTCGGGGCGGAAGCCCCACTGGTTGCGGAACAGCGAGGTCTCGTTGAGGTAGGCGGCGATGTCGTCGAGCGGGACGCCCTTGACCACCTTCGAGCCGAGGAACGGCGGCACGTAGACGGGGTTGTCGGTCTCGACCGCGGGGGAGCGGGCGGGGAGCGCGTCCTCGTCGACCCCGCTGCGGTCGCGGGCCTCGAGGCGTGACCGGACCTTCGATTCGGAGGGCACGAGGCCCCAGTCGTCGTCGCCCTCGGCCGCGGTGCCGCGCTTCATGTCGCCCAGGCGGTCCATCACGTGGAGGCCCTCGAACGCGTCCTTCCCGTAGAAGAGGCGACCCTGGTAGACCTCGCGCAGGTCGCGCTCGACGTAGGAGCGCGTGAGCGCGGCGCCGCCGAGCAGCACGGGGATGTTGGACAGCTCCCGGGAGTTCAGCTCCTCGAGGTTGTCGCGCATGATCAGCGTGCTCTTCACGAGCAGGCCGCTCATGCCGATGGCGTCGGCCTTCACCTCGAGCGCCTTGGTGATCATGTCGCTCACCGACACCTTGATGCCGAGGTTGTGGACCTCGTAGCCGTTGTTGGTGAGGATGATGTCGACCAGGTTCTTGCCGATGTCGTGGACGTCGCCCTTGACGGTGGCGAGCACGATGCGACCCTTGCCGCTGTCGCCCTCGAGCTTCTCCATGTGCGGCTCGAGGTAGGCGACCGACGCCTTCATGGTCTCGGCCGACTGCAGCACGAACGGCAGCTGCATCTCGCCCGAGCCGAACAGGTCGCCGACCACCTTCATGCCGGCGAGCAGCACGTCGTTGACGATGCCGAGCGCGGTGAGGCCCCCGGCGAGCGCCTCGTCGAGGTCGGCCTCGATGCCGTCGCGGTCGCCGTCGATGATGCGCTGGCTGAGGCGGTGCTCGATGGTCCAGTCGGAGCGGTCCTCCTTCTCGGCGACCACGGCCTTCACGTCGGCGAAGATGTCGAGCAGCTTGGTGAGCGGGTCGTAGTTGGGGTCGCCGCCCGAGAGCACGCCCTCGGCGCCGCGGCGGTCGTAGACGAGGTCCATGCACACGTCGCGCTGCTCGTCGGGGATGCGGTTGAGCGGCAGGATCTTGGAGGCGTGGACGATGGCCGAGTCGAGGCCCGCCTGCGTGCACTCGTGGAGGAACACCGAGTTGAGGACGTGCCGCGCCGCCGGGTTGAGGCCGAACGACACGTTCGACAGGCCCAGGGTGGTGTGGACGCCGGGAAGGTGCTCCTTGATGAGGCGGATGCCCTCGATGGTCTCGATGCCGTCGCGGCGGCTCTCCTCGATGCCGGTGGCGAGGGTGAGCGCCAGGGCGTCGAAGATGAGGTCGGCGGGCTCGAGGCCGTAGCGCTCGATGGCGAGGTCGTGGATCTGCCTGGCGGCCCGGAGCTTCCAGTCACGGTCGCGGGCCTGGCCCTGCTCGTCGATGCAGGTGCACACCACGGCCGCGCCGTAGTCGCGGGCGAGCGACAGGAACTTGTCGAAGCGGGTGCCCGGCTCGTCGCCGTCCTCGAGGTTGACGGAGTTGAGGATGGGCCGGCCGCCGATCCACTGCAGCGCGGCTTCGACGACGTTGGCCTCGGTGGAGTCGACCATCAGCGGCGCGTTCACCTGCGTGGCGAAGCGGCTGGCGATCTCCTCCATGTCGGCGGCCCCGTCGCGGCCCACGTAGTCGACGCACACGTCGAGGATGTGGGCGCCTTCCTTCACCTGCTCGGTGGCCATCTTGAGGCAGGCGTCCCAGTCGCCGTCGATCATGTTCTCGCGGAACTTCTTCGAGCCGTTGGCGTTGGTGCGCTCGCCGATGCCGAGGAAGGCGGTGTCCTGGTCGAGTGGGACGGCCGAGTAGATCGACGTGGCCGACGGCTCGTGGGCGGGGGTGCGCGGGGCCACCTCGATGCCACGCGTGGCCTCGACGAGCCCGGCGATGAACTCGGGGGTGGTGCCGCAGCAGCCGCCCACGACCTGCACGCCGAAGTCGGCGATGAAGCGGGTCTGGTGGGCGACGAAGTCCTCGGCGGTGAGGTCGTAGTGCATGGCGCCGTCTACGACGCTCGGCAGCCCGGCGTTGGGGAGGCAGGAGATGGGGACGCGGCTGTGCTGGCTGAGGTGGCGGAGGTGCTCGCTCATCTCGGCGGGGCCGGTGGCGCAGTTGATGCCGATGATGTCGACGTGCAGCGGGTCGATGGCCGCGAGGGCGGCGCCGATCTCGGTGCCGAGCAGCATGCGCCCGGTGAGCTCCATGGTGACCTGGGCCTGGATCGGCACCTGCCGGCCGGCCGAGGCCATGGCCCGACGGCTGCCGATGATGGCGGCCTTCATGGCGAGGAGGTCGAAGTGGGTCTCGAAGAGGAACAGGTCGACGCCGCCCTCGAGCAGCGCGGCGGCCTGGATCTCGTAGGCGTCGCGCAGCTCGACGAAGCGGATCTGCCCGAGGCTGGGCGACTTGGTGCCCGGGCCCATGGAGCCGGCCACGAAGCGCTTGCGGTCGGGGGTGGAGAAGTCGTCGGCGACCTGCCGGGCGATGCGGGTGTTGGCGAGCGTGATCTCGTGGGACCGGTCGGCCATGCCGTACTCGCCGAGCGGGATGGCGAGCGAGCCGAAGGTGTTCGTCTCGACCACGTCGGCGCCCACCTCGAAGTACGCCGAGTGCAGCGCGGCCACCGTGTCGGGCCGGGTGATGGCGAGGTACTCGTTGCAGCCCTCGAGGGCCTCACCGCCGAAGTCGTCGGCGGTCAGGTGCTGGGTCTGCAGCCAGGTGCCCGTGGCGCCGTCGTAGACGACGACACGCTGGGCGACCAGGTCGAGGAAGGGAGAGGTCACGGTCGTGCAGGTTACTGGCAGGTCACAACCGGCCCGAAGTGCGTTGCCGCCCGAACCGACGCTTCGGGTGCGTTTCGCGGTGCCCTGACCCCGGCAAACGCACCCAGAACGTCGGTGGCGTCTCAGGCGGGGATGACGCAACCGCGGTCCGTGACCCGGATCACGACGGCAGCTCCGTAGGGCGCGGTGATCCCCTTCATGGTGTGGTAGTTGGCCGCGGGGTCGAACGTCCTCGGATCGGTACAGCGGTGGTCGTGACGCGGGAGCTCGATCTCCACGCGGTTCGTTTCCGGGTCGGGCCAGTGCTGGTTGATGACCAGCCCCTTCGTGCCCGCGTCCTTTTCGACCTTCCGGACGACCCGCTCGAGGTAGCTCATGGGATAGGTGACCCGGTAGAGCTTGATCCGGTAGCAGTAGCGCCGCGGGACGGTTGCGAGCGCCGCCTGCGCAGCCCGCACGTTCGTCGTGAGGATCCCGAGCCGCGTCCGGCCGCCGGGGGGTGCAGGGAGCGCGACCCATCCTCCGAACGACGCGGGCAGGGCAACACGGACGGTGTTGACGGCGCGGCTGAAGCCATACTCGGTCACAGGTGGATCGAGGCGGGACGGCGCCGGCGACCGCGTTCCACAGCCGGTCGCTGCAGGGTGGTCCGTGACGTGTGCCGGTGGGTACGCCGTCGGCAGGCTGTCGGCGCCGCTGGTGCAGCCCGCCAGGGCGAGCGCAGTCGCGAGCGTGGCCACGATGAGTGCTCGCCCCGTCCCCCTCCGTTGCACGGCGCCAGTCTGGCGCACCGGGCTCCAGGGGCGCGTGCCAAGGTGGCGGGCATGAAGATCTACACGCGCAAGGGCGACGACGGCACCACCGGGCTGCTCTACGGGGGGCGGGTCCGGAAGGACTCGGCGCGCCCCACGGCGTACGGCACGGTCGACGAGGCGCAGGCCGCGCTCGGTGTCGCCCGGGCCCAGTGCGTGCGCGGTGGTGAGCTCGACGAGGTGCTCGTGGCCCTCGAGCGCGACTTGTGGGTCCTGATGGCCGAGATGGCCACCGCACCCGGCAACCGGCACAAGCTCACCGGGGGCACGAATCTGGTCACCGCCGACATGGTCGTCGCGCTCGAGGCGCAGATCGACGCCTTCACCGACCGCTACGAGCAGCCCACCGAGTTCGTCGTTCCCGGTCAGGACCCGGTGGCCGCGCAGCTCGACGTGGCCCGCACCGTGGTCCGCCGTGCCGAGCGCGACGCGCTGGCCGTCGACGACGAGGACCACGGCGACGAGCCCTCGCAGGTCACGCCGTACCTCAACCGCCTGTCGGACCTGGTGTGGACGCTCGCGCGGTGGCAGGAGGCCAACGCCGGCGAGGGCTCGCTGCGCAGCCGCGACGCCTGAGGTCGGCGACCGTGGCCATCCACGGCGGCGGCCCTGCCGCTGGGTAGCGTTTCCCCCGCACGCGCACAAGCGCACAAGGGGGAACGATGTCGAACGGAACGAACGTGGACCCGGCGGTGACGGTGAAGGAGTTGGGACGCGCCTGGTGGCTGCTGGCGGTGTTCGCCGTGATCACGATCGCCTTCGGCATCGTGCTCACGTTCAAGCCCGGCAAGTCGGTGCACGCCATCGCCGTGCTGATCGGCATCTGGCTGTTCATCCTGGGCGTCGTGCGGCTCATCCAGGCCATCGGGGCCACCGGTGAGCGTCTCGGCCTCCTGGTGGTGGGCCTGCTCTCGATCCTGGTGGGCATCCTGCTGCTGCGCCACACGAGCACCTCGGTCGACACGGTCGGGTTCATCGTGGGCATCTTCTGGACGATCGGCGGCCTCGCTCAGCTGTTCTCCGGCTTCAGCGCCGACGAGGACGGTGGTGCCAACTGGTGGATCGTGGGCATGGGCGTCATCTCCACCGTCATCGGCGTCCTGTGCCTGGTGTACCCGTCGCTGTCCCTGTCGATCATCTGCGTGATCGTCGGGCTGGGCATGGTCCTCTACGGCATCGTCGAGCTGGCGGCGAGCCTCCAGCTCCGCAAGCTCGAGTCCGCCTAGTCCCGGCCTCGCCCGCGCTACGCCGCGGGGTCGTTGGAGATCAGACCGAACCCGAGACCGGGCCCGATGCCGCCGACGATGGCGTGCTGGGGGCTCGTGAGACCCACCACGAACAGGCTCGGCGCGGCGGGTCCGGTGGATGCCGGGACCGGGACGTCGATGAACTGGGTGGCGCTCGAACCCGCGGGGAACACCACGTCACCCGAGCTCGCGGTGTAGTCGCCCGGGGCGTGCGCGGTGTAGTCGCCCGTGGTCCAGTGGACGGTGATGTCGTACCCGCTGGTGATGGGCTTCCCCCACCTGGTCGCGAGGGCGACCGGGATGTGGAGCGTCTGGGTGCCCGAGGCCGAGGTGCGGTGGACCACTCCGACCTGCGCGATGACGTAGGGCGCAGGGCTCGTGTCGTGGATCGTGCCGGTCGCGGTGGTGGTCCCGAGGGTGAGCCCGACCGGGTTGGTGAGCACGAGCTGGAACGACTGGTCGGGGTTCTGCGGGTTGTCGGCGATGGTCTGCACGGGGACGGTCTTGCTGGTCTCACCCACCGCGAAGGTGAGGGTCCCCGAGGTGCCGCCGTAGCGCTTGCCGTCCTTCGCGGTCCCGTCAACGGTCGCGTAGTCGACCGACACGGGGACGCCGCGTGGCCACGACAGCGAGACCTGGAACTGACAGCTCCCGCCCTCGTTCACCGTGCAGCCGGTCACCTCGGCCTGCGGGGCGGGGTCGCCCGCCGCGACGATCAAGGTCTCGGCGAGCGCCGGCGAGGACGGCGTGCACGTCGTCGGCGCGTCGAAGGTCTCACCGACGGCGGTGACGTTCCGCGTGTACGTGTAGGCGGCGTTCCCGATGTCGAACGCGGTGAGGACCGAGGAGCTGACTGCGCCGGTCGCGTGGAGGTGGAGCGTGATCTGCGGCGGGACGACCGTGTCCCCGGCGGTGAACGGGCCGGGGAGGCTCAGCTGGATGAGCGAGGCGGTCTGGGTGAGGGTGGGGGTTCCTGCACCGAGGTTGGAACCGCCCGATATCGTCGCCGAGCCGAGCGTCGCGCCGGTGGGAACGGTGAAGCCGAGCGTGACGTCGCGCTCGGTGTTGAGCGTCACCGGGTAACCGGCCACGGTGAACGAGACCGGGAGCGGTAGCGCCACGGGTTGGATGGTGACCGTGAAGTCGGTGTCGGTCACGACGCTGGCCGGGGCGTCGGTGGTCATGTCGATCGACGCGGGGCTCCAGATCGATCCGAAGGGCGTGCTCGACATGCAGTCGAAGGGAACCGTGCTCGTCGCGGGCGCGGCAGCCGCCGTCGGTGCCGCCTGGACTGCCAGGCCGGCCACTGCCACGAGTGCCAGGGCGGGGAGCAGGCGACGAACCCGGTGCATCGTGGCCACGCGGTTCATGGTGCCTCCTCGAGGGCGCTGGGGTTCGGAATCCTTCCAGCCTGGGCCGTGGCGTCGACCGGGTGAAGGGCCGAACGTCCCACCGGGCCGGGGGCGTCAGTGAGCGCCCCGGCCCGCGAGGTAGGCGACGACCGCGACGCCGGTGCGTTGCAGCGTCGGTGGGTCGCTCCGGAAGAAGGCCGCGGTTCGGAGGAGCGCCGCGTTCTCGGCCCTGCTGTAGCTGCTCGTGACGACGACCGGCCCGGATCCCGGCGAGGAGCCGAGGTTCGGTGGGGTGCCACCGGTGGCCCGGATGAGCGCACCGAGGAAGACCATGGACAGCGCGGCGTGGTGCTGCGTGGTGGCCAGGTCGGGGGTGTGGAGCGCCGCCATGTCGGTGAGCAGCCAGCGGGCCTCGACAGCGGTGTAGCGCGACGTGTAGGGCGTCGCCGTCGACGTGTAGCTGACGGCGATCGAGCCGTCGCCGGAGTTGACGCCGGCCGTCGTGGTGTTGCTCGGCCCGGGTGGCACGAACCCCGATCCGCCGCCCCCGCCGCCTCCGGAGAAGTCGCCGGTGATGGTGCCGCCGCCACCGCCGTAGTAGCCGCCGCCACCTCCTCCGGAGAACCCCGCGCCGCCGGCTCCGAACGTCCCGGGCGACGACGGGAAGTTGGGTTCGCTGGAGACCTCGGCCGCGCCGCCGCTCGTCTGCGTGCCCGGGCCGCCACCGGCAGCTCCGCCCGTCGTGCCGCCGCCCGCGCCACCCGGGTGCGCAGAGCACCCGGGGAAGCAGAAGACATCGAAGCCGCCACCGCCGCCCCCGCCCGCGACGACCAGACGGGTCGACAGGCCGAACGGCGTCCGCCGCACGTCGGAGGCGCCGCCGCCCGACGCAGATCCCGAGCCCCCGCCGTTGAAGCCGTTGGTGCCCCCGACCTCGAGCTCGAGGAACTCGCCGGGGGTGACAGCAACCTTCGCGACGGACTCGCCGCCCGGCCCACCGGGCCAGCTCCTGTCGACGTCGATGTTCGTCGGGGCGTCTTGTCCGCTCGCCCCCCGGACGTCGAGGGTGACGTGGTGGACGTCGGCGGGCACCTGCCAGAGCTGGGCCGCGCCGGTGTAGGAGAACCGGCACGTCCAGCGGAGCCCGTCGTGAGGACACGAGGGCCCGCTCGCCGGCTCGAACGTGGCGGAGATCTGCACGGGGGCGACGGGGACGACGGCGGGAGTGTCCGAGAACGCGTCGGCGGTCGTCGCGCTCGACGCGACCACCCCGGCGAGCACGAGGCAGGCGACCGCGAGGGCCGGCCTGAGACGCGGCCGACCGTGCCACGAGCTGTGCTTTGCCGGCACGGCGGACGAGGTGGAGGTGGTCGACATCGGTCAGGACCAGCGGTGCGCGACGTCGATGACCAGGCGGGTGTGCGACCCCGGCCCGGCGAGCGTGAACACCCGGAACGGGAGTCGGGCGCGCACCCCCAGGCCGAACGACGTGTAGCCCTCGAAGCTCCCCGCGAAGGCGATCTGACGGAAGGTACGGAACCCCGTGACGGCCACGGCCTCCGACGGACGCGGCGGGCGGTAGGTGGTGTGACCGGCGAGGTCGTACGCGGGTGCCCGGACGACGATCTGCAGGAAGGCCCCACCGCGCAGCGGCACGACGTGGCCGGTCCCCTGGGTGAGCACCTTGCTGACGTAGCGGACGGAGTACCCGGGGGCCGGGGCGCTCCCCAGGTCGATCACGAGGCGGTCGTAGCAGGGGTGCTGCCCGGCCCGGGCGTTGATGATCGGGCCTGCGGCCAGCCGCGGGCTGGTGCGTGGCAGCGAGCCCCAGGTGATGCCGCAGTAGGGCGCCACGGCGCCGGCCTCGGGCACGGCCGCAGGGACCACCCCGCCTGTCAGCAGCACGGTCGCCCCGATGGCGACCAGCGCGGACCTGAGCGCCCGACTCGTCGTGGTCATCCGATGCATGGTGCCTCCTCGAGCTCTGGTGGTGGTCCCAGCGTGTGCCGCGACCCGCGTCGCGTGAAGGGCCGAACGTCCCACCCAAGACGCGGGCGGTGGGGTTCCGGGCAGGGCCGGCGTGAGGGGGTCGCACGAGCCCTGCCCGGAAGGAGGCGCCTGGCCGCCGGGGCGGTCAGGCGGGGGTGGGACCGGCGGCCTCGACCGCGCCCTGGGCCTCGGCGGCCGCCGCGGCCCGGCGGTGCCGGTCCCAGGCCCAGGCGGCGGCCTGACGGGCGAGGGCGGGGTGGAACTTCCAGCGGTGCAGCCAGCGCTCGGTGCTCTCGATGTCCTCGCCCAGCTCGAGCAAGCTGAGCGCCAGGCGGCGGGCCCGGTTGGCGCGCTGCTCGGCGGTGGGTGTGCAGAGCTCGTGCTCCTGCCACTCCCGGTGACGGGTCTGGAGCGCCTCGGGAAGCCGGGCGACCTGGTGCTGCGACAGGGGCGGGATCTTGCGCCGCACCTCGAGGTCGTCGCCCTGCCAGCGCGCCAGCCGGAACTGGCAGAGCCGGTTGAGCGAGCGCATGAACGGCGAGTGGCGACCCGTGGGCGTGCCGAGGCCGAGGGCCCGCGCGGTGTCGGAGACGGGGAGCGCGTAGCCCGCGGGTGCCTCCTCGAGGCCCGCCACGAGGCGCCGGAGCAGCCAGGTGGTGGACGGGCCCAGGATGCCGAGCCAGTACTGCTCGACGTAGGCGGCGCGGGGGTCGAGCCCGACCTGGTCGATGACGGGGTCGGGCCAGGCCGACACGTGGACGGTGTCGGTGAGGGGCTCGACCGGCTGGGCCAGGGCGACGGGCCCGACGGGGGAGACCGGGGCGGGGGACGGGGAGCTGGCTGACATGGGTCCTCCAGGGGAGGGAGGGCCGGCGCACGCCGGCGTGGGACCGGGGGGAGCGACGCTGGGAGCGCCCTCGAGGTGTTTCGTGCCCTTTCCTACCTCAAGATATGATGAAAGGCAATGAAAAGTTCTGAAGCGCCCGCTACCGTGTCCCGGGTGAGCGCAGGGCCCGCAGGCGTCGCCACGCCCGAGCAGATCCGCGAGGTGCGGCGCCA
>Ga0302299_10002911_pt1 | contig 10416 bp, 10 predicted proteins | sample III_Fen_N3_4_FD_198795 | JGI IMG/M metagenome (GOLD analysis project Ga0302299, IMG submission 198795) | Peat permafrost microbial communities from Stordalen Mire near Abisko, Sweden - III_Fen_N3_4 | ecosystem: Environmental > Terrestrial > Soil > Wetlands > Permafrost | place: Sweden: Abisko...
CGACCTCTGGATCGATGATCACCTGCTGTCCGACGAGGCCGACTGGCCCGACGCGAAGTTCGAGGGCTGGACCACGCTCGCAGCCGTCGCCGCGGTCACCGAGCGGGCACGGCTCGGGCTGATGGTCGGCGCCAACACCCTGCGCAACCCGGGGCTCGTCGCCAAGATGGCCACGACCGTGGACCACGTGTCCGGCGGGCGGGCGATCCTGGGTCTCGGCGCGGGCTGGTTCGAGCGCGAGCACGAGGCGTTCGGGTTCGACTTCGGGTCTGGGTTCGGGGAGCGGCTGGACCGCCTGGTCGAGGCTGTGCCGCTCATCCGCCGGCTGCTCGACGGCGAGGAGGTGACCCACGTGGGCCGCTTCTACCGCTTCGACCGGGCGGTGTGCGCGCCGCGGCCGGTCCAGGCGAGGCTGCCGATCCTGATCGGCGGGTCCGGGCCGCGCAAGACGATCCCGCTGATCGCCCGTTCGGCGGACATGTGGAACGCGTACGGGTCGCCCGACGGCCTTGCGGCGACTGATCGCCTGCTGCGCGACGCGTGCGAAGCGGCCGGCCGCGACGAGCGCGAGATCGAGCGGACCGTCAACCTCAACGTGGTGATCCGCGAGGACCGGGACACCGCCGTGCGCGTCTGGGCGGGCTACCAGCGCGAGCACAACCCGCGCGACGGCGAGGGCCGGCTCGTGGCCGGCGGCTCGGTTGCCGAGGTCGCCGCGACCCTCCGCGAGTACCGCGACGCCGGCTTCGCCCACCCGGTGCTGATCTTCCGCTCGCCGTGGGACCTCGAGACGATCGACCGGCTACCGGAGCTGAGCGCGGCGCTCGATGGAGGAATGCGACAGTCGGGAGGACGCCTTGGCTGAACCACCCGACGCCGCCCCGCCGGATGCGCGGCTCGTAACCGATGCCGTGGTCCGCGCGAACGGCGGCGACATCGTCTACCGCGGCCCGCTCCGCGTAGACGACCCGCACTGGCCAGCCGAGGCTGCGCGCCTGGGCCGGGGCCTGCGCATCAACGACGCCGCGGACCCCGATCCGCGGGGCTGGGTCGCGCTCGTGTTCCCGGACGGGAGCGTGCGCTTGTCGGCCGCCGTCGCGCGGGAAGCGTGGTTCCGGCGGGCCTGACGCCCCTGCGAACAGGCCTCGGATCTGAGGGGCTACGGGCGCACGGCGGAACGGGATCTCGGGTTCGAGGAGCGATTGGCGCCTCGCGAGGACCGCGGCGCGCTGTCTGGCCCTCAAATCCGATCATCTGGCGCAGCGCGCGCTGGTAGACCCTCGATTCCGAGGTACCGGGGAGGGCCACCCGTGATGAGCCGAAGGCGCCGAAGCGCCCGGCCCTACGCCCGGAATGCCTTGCGCGCGGCGACGATCGTGGCGTCGATCTCCGACTCGCTGTGCTGGGCGCCCAGGAACCACGGCTCAAGGTGCGACGGCGGCAGGAGGATGCCCTCATCGAGCATCGCGCCGAAGAAGCGCGCGTAGGCGTCGCGGTCCGAGGCGAGCGCCTCGCCGCCGTTGCGCGGTGCGGTCGGCCGGAAGAACACGGTCAACAGCGATCCGACGCGACTGATCCCGACCACACGGCCGGCGTCGGCTGCCGCACCCCGGAGTCCATCCTCGAGCCGCGCGCCGACCCGCTCGAGGCTCGCATAGACCGCGGGCGTCAGCAGGTCGAGCGTCGCGATCCCCGCAGCCATGGCGACCGGGTGGCCCGCCAGCGTGCTGTCCTGGTGCACTGGTCCGTCCGGGGCCACGCGCCGCATCAGGTCGGCCCGGCCGCCGAACGCGCCGACGGGCATTCCCCCGCCGATGATCCCGCCGAGCACCGTGAGGTCCGCGCTGATCCCGAAGCGCTCCTGCGACCCGCCCCTCGCCAGGCGGAAGCCGGTCACGACCTCGTCGAAGATCAGGAGGGCACCGTCGCCCTCCGTCAGGCCGCGCAGGAACTCGAGGAACCCGGGGTCCGACGGGACGACGCCGACGCTCGCGAGCACCGGCTCAACGATGACGCAGGCGATCCTGCCCGGGAACGCCTCGAACGCCGTGGCGATGGCCGCCGGGTCGTTGAACGGCACGACGATCGTGTCGTGCGCCGCGCCCTGCGTGACGCCCGCGGATCCCGGCACGGCGTGCGCGGCGAGTCCGGGACCGGCATCGGCGAGCAGGCTGTCGGCATCGCCGTGATCGCCGCCGGCGAACTTCACCACGACATCGCGTCCCGTGGCGGCCCGCGCAAGCCGCACGGCGCTCATCACCGCCTCGGTGCCCGACGAGACGAAGCGCAGCCGTTCGACCGACGGCATGGCCGAGCGGATCCGCGACCCGAGCTCGATCTCGCGCGGACCGGTGGCGCCGAGCGCGAGACCATCGAGGGCCGTCTCGCGGACCGCGCTCACCACTTCGGGATGGGCGTGGCCCAGGATGGCGCTCCCCCGCCCGCCGACGTAGTCGAGGTAGACGTTGCCGTCGGCGTCCTTGACGCGCGAGCCCGAGCCGCTGACCAGGATGAGCGGCGGGCGGCCGACCGTCGTGAACGCCCGCACGGGACTGTTGACGCCGCCCGGGAACAGCCCCTCGGCGGCCTGGCGGAGCAGCGCCTGGCGGCCGGTCGCGGCGATGGGTCGGCCCGGCGGAGCGTTGAGCGACATCCCCGAGCCTACGCCGGTCCGTACGTGACGAGGACCGCTTCCTTGGTGTTGTAGCCGCTGCCCTCGCGACCGAACGCGACCGCGGCGTGGCGTAGGGGCATCCCGGCCATCGCGACGATCCGAAGCCCGGCCTCCGCTCGGCGGCCCGCGTCCGCGGCGATCTCCTCGGCGACCGCGGAGGGATCGACCTCGTTGCCGGTGTCGTCGCTGATGAACGTCACGATGACCTGGCCGTTGCCGGCCGGATGCTCGCCAGTGATCATCTCGGATCCCCCTTCTCGCGCCCTTTGGCCCGTGTCCAGAGTTCAGCCGCGACCAGCTCGGGCACGGCAGACGCGACCATCATCCCGACCGCCCAGTCGCCCGAGTCGTCCACGATCGGGACGGACAGGTCCGCCCCGTCCCGCGCCGGCCCGACGACCACCACGCGCCCGCCCCTGCGGTGGATCGTGGCGATCGCCTCGTCGTCCGAGGGCGAACCGGCGAAGAGCAGGACGCCGTCACCGGGATAGAGCGTGTACTGGCCCACGTGGAGCCAGTCGCCAGTGTCGAACGGCATCGCCGCGATCCGGGGCGCCTCGCGGAACATCAGCGCCGCCTGCTCAGCGAGCCCGCTGTGGAACCCGTCGGCGAGGATGTGGATCTCGCGGCCCGTGTCCAGGAGGTCGGCCGCGGCGTCCTGCCAGGTGAAGTACCCGTCGAGCAGGGCTGCCAGGGCCGATGGGGCCCGCTTCGCGTCGGCGGTGACATCGTCCGCGGTGCGGCGCGTGTCGAGCAGCAGCAGGGCGCTCACCGTGGCGCGGTACGTCTGCGACGCGATGCCCGACGTCTCGACCGACATCGACCGCAGCGGGATCTCCACGTCTGCCGCCGCGGCGAGCGGGCTGTGGGAGTCGGCGGTGAGCGCGACGACCCTGGAGCCCTCGGCGCGGTGCCGGGCGGCAGCCTCGAGCACCTCCGGTGTGCGACCCGACGCGGAGATCACGACGGCGAGGGTCTCGGGGCCGCCCTTCGAGAGGCCGGACGCCGACGCGATCTCGGCCACCGCGTCGAGGCCGTCGAGGCGCCAGCGGGCCGCGGCATCGCGCGCGGCGAACCCCGAGCTGCCCATGCCGATCAGACGGCGGCGGCGATAGTCCGCGGCAACCCAGCGCAGGCGTGCCGTGACGTAGCGCTGGGCGGCCACCACGGCCGCAAGCTCAGCGGGGGCGTTGAGGATGTCCTCGAGGAACAGCTCGTCACGTCCCGGCTGGCGCGCGCGCAGATCGTCCATCGGGTGGTGGTCGTCCATCACGCCTCACCGTGCGCGAGGAGCCAGCGCATGCCGTCCCTCGGCGCCCACAGCCAGGACGGCAGGACCGTCGCCGCGTAGCTGAACTCGTAGCACTCCTTGGCCACCTCGAACGCGTCAAGAAGGTCGAGGTCGAGCACGATCGGTGCCGCCTCCCGTCGCAGACCCGCAGCATACGCGGCGAGGAACCGCTCGCGTGCCCGTTCGATCCACGCGTCGATGTCCAGACCGGGCCGCTCGATCGGGCCGCCGTGGCGCTTCTCGGCGCGGCGACGGGCGGAGCGCGCCACGTGGTCGAGCGAGCGAAGCAGCGACGCGACATCGCGCAGCGGCGAATCCAGGCGGCGTCGCTCCTCGATCGGCCGGAGCGGCTCGCCCTCGAAGTCGATGACCCGATAGCCGTCGTCAGCAGTCAGGATCTGGCCGAGATGGAGGTCCGCGTGGATGCGCATGACCATCGGCGGGGTGACGACCGCCTCGAAGCGCGAGGCGCGGGCCGCGATCTGGGCGCCGGCGTCGCGGAGCTCCTCGGCAAGGTCGGGGTCAACGAACGCAACGTCCGTGATGGCCTTGGCCAGACGCCGGTGCGCCTCGAAACGCCAAGCCTTGAGCTCGTCGTGGGTCGCGGGTCGGGGCGTCATGTCGGGTGCCTCGGCGGGCGGGGTCGCGAGCGCGGCGTGGAGTCCGGCGACGAGCCGGCCGAGGTCCTCGGCGAGCTCGGTGGCCCACTCGAGGCTCACCACGCCCGGGGCTCCCACGAGTGCTGCGAGGTGCTCGGCGGTGGACTCGTAAGCGTCCTCGGCGTGGCCGATGAACGCCTGGAGCATCGCGATGGTCCCGGTGCCGTCGTTCCTGGTGATGGCCTCGGCCCAGCCCGCGAGGCGCGGGACGCCCGGGAACTCCGCCTCCTCGGAGAGGTAGGCGGTGAGCTCGAGATCCGGGTTGAGGCCCGGGCTGACCCGCCGGTACGCCTTGAGCAGGAGCGACCCTCCGAGCACGACCGACGTGTTCGACTGGTCGCGGCCGAGCGCGAACTCGTCCACAGCGGCGAGGTCGGCGGCACCGTCCGGCCAGAGGTCGTGGAACCCGGGTGACGGCCGGCAGACGAGCGCGGCGTCGGCTCCCGCGCCCTTGGCGGAGGCCCCGTCCCCTGGATCGCGGCCGAGCGCCGGGATCGTCCGGCCCTCGGCGATCGCGACGGCCAGCGCCAGCCAGACGCCATCACCCTCCTCGGCCTTGACGAGGGTGCCGTCCGGGCGGACCGCGAACGGGATGGCGTACCGCTCGACCCGGCCCTCTCGGTGGCCGATGCCCTCGCCGTCTCCCCCGCCCGTATGCAGGTCAACGAGCGCCAGGACGGCGTCCGGGGAGAGCGCAAACGCGTGCGCGAGCCGCGCCGATCCGATCACCTCGCCCTTGGCCGCGAACCAGCGCTCCTCGGCGAGCGCGGCCAAGTCGAGCGCGCGCACAGCGGCCGCAATGGCAGCGCGGTTGACGCTCACGAGCTCTGCACCGTCGTCCGGGTGCAACATCGGCCAACGGCCCCTGCCGGGGTCGGCGCGTCAGCCGGCCTCAGCGCAGGGCGGAGCCGAGGAGCGGAGCGAGCGGGCTCGGATGCCCGTGAGCGAGCACCGCAGGCGGCAACGCCGCGATCGCGGCGGATCACGCGCCAGCCGATGACACGCCTCAGATCCCGGTATTGACCGTGATGTGCTTGATGACGGTGTAGTCCTCAAGGGCGTACTTGCTGCCGTCCTTGCCCCAGCCGGACTCCTTGACGCCGCCGTGCGGGGTCTCGGACGTGAGGGTGAAGTGGTCGTTGATCCAAACGGTGCCGAACTGCAGGCGGCGCGCCGTCCGCATCGCCTTGGCGAAGGAGCCCGAGAAGACCGAGCTCGCCAAGCCGTACTTCACGTCATTGGCCCAGGCGACGGCCTGGTCCTCGTCAGAGAAGCGCTGGACGGTGATGACCGGGCCGAAGACCTCCTCCTGGACGATCTCGGACTTCTGGCCCGGGTTCGCGAGGACCGTCGGCTGGAAGTACGCGCCGTTGGCCGCCGGGCGGCTGCCGCCGACCACGAGCTCGGCGCCGTCCTTGATCGCCGTGCCGACCATCTGCTCGACCTTGTCCGCCTGGAACTTGCCGATGAGGCTGCCCATGTCGAGGTCGTCGCGCTCGAGCGGGTTGCCGTACTGCAGGGTGGAGACGCGCTCGCCCATGGCCGCGACCAGGTTCTCATAGATGCCGGGGCCGGCGATGACGCGGCAGGCAGCCGTGCAGTCCTGGCCGCTGTTCCAGAAGGCGGCGAAGCGCAGCGTGTCCGCGACGAGCTCGAGGTCGGCGTCGTCGTAGACGATGACCGGGGCCTTGCCGCCGAGCTCGAGGTGGAGCCGCTTGACGGTGTGGCTCGCGATCTCGGCGATGTGCTTGCCGGTCACCGTGTCGCCGGTGATCGACACCATGCGGACCTTCGGGTGGCCGACCAGCAGGTCGCCCATCTTGCCGCCGGAGCCGGTGATGACGTTGAGGGCGCCGGCCGGCAGCGCCTCCGCGACGACCTCGGCGAACTTGAGCGCCGACAGCGGCGTGCGGCTGGCGGGCTTGAGCACGCAGGTGTTGCCGGTGGCGAGCGCCGGCCCGAGCTTCCAGGCCGCCATGTACAGCGGGTAGTTCCACGGCGCGATGCTCGCGACGACGCCGACCGGGTCGCGCCGGATCATCGAGGTCTTGCCGTCCACGAACTCGCTCACGGCGAGCCCGTCCATCACGCGGCAGGCGCCGGCGAAGAAGCGGAACAGGTCGGACGCGACGCCCATCTCGTCGATGGCGGCCTGCACCGGCTTGCCCGTCTGGAGGCTCTCGAGCCGGCCGATCTCGTCCGCGTTCGCGTCGAGCAGGTCCGCGACCTTGAGCAGCGCAAGGCTGCGGGTCTGCGGCGTGGTGAGGCTCCAGCTCTCGAACGCCTCGGCCGCGGCATTGACCGCGCGATCCACGTCCTCCTGGCCCGAGGCCGGGACGCGGGCAATCTCCTCGTAGACGGCGGGGTTCTCGACGGCCTGCGTCTCGCCGGACGCGGAGTCGACCCACTGGCCGCCGATGAACTGCTGGTAGGTCTTGACGTCGGTCACTTAGGAGCCTCCAAGGCGGGTTGCGGCGCGGTGTTGCCGGTGGTCCTGTGGTGGTGTCGGTGATTGTGGCGCAGGTTGTCACGCGCCACCAATCCGAAGCGCACGCTGCGCGACGGGGCCGCGGCCCGCGGGCTGGGTCGCCAGGACGTCACGCGGGGTCTGGCGACCGTCAGACGGCGGATCTTGTCGGCCGCGGATGCCTGGGTCGGACTCGGGGTCCGAACTTTCGGCGGACGGGCGCGGATCGTCGGACTCACGGTCCGAATCGGGACGCTGAACCCTCGATCGGGCACGCAATCCGGTCGTCCTTCGGACCCCGAGTCCGACGCCGGCGTCGCGCATCCCAGAAGTTCGGACTCCCAGTCCGACGCACCGAGATGAAGCCCCTTCACGCCCTGCACGCGGGCGGCGTCAGCGACGGCGCGCGTTGTGCTCGGTCACGCGACGCCCGATCTCCTCGTACGGGATGGCCGGCCACGGTTCCCCGCGCTTGCGCAGGTATGTCTTCGACGCCCGCCGGCCAAGGCGCAGGAACGCGAGCATGTGGAGCGGCGCCCCGGCGTGCGGCATGCGGTCAGTGTCGGGGCGGCCGTTGGCGGTCACGACGCCGGTGATCGCGAGGACGCCGGCCGCCGTCAGCTCCCCCTTCACGACCATCTGCCGGAGCCCCTCCAAGTGCTCGTCGTGGCGGTGGAAGAGCAGGCAGGCGGGGCCCGTCGACCCAGCGGCAAGCGGCGGGACGCCCTCGATCCGGATCTCCTGCGGCCGCTCGGCCGACCAAACAGCTCGACAGCGGACGCTCGTCGGGTAGCCGTCGGCCCCGACCCAGCTCAGGACGGCGGTCGGGTAGTCCGCGATCAGCGGGAGCAGCCGCTCACCGTCCATCGGCGGCCTTCCAGATGCGCGGCTCGGCCGCCACGTCGTCACCCGGCCACGCCAAGACCCTGTCCGGACGCACGCGGATGGCGATCCGCTGGAACAGGTACCAGGAGAACAGCCGCCGCGCGATCCGGCTGCTCGAGAACTTGGCCGAGTCGGGCTGGTTCCGGGCCACGTTCGCGAAGAGCCCGATGATGTCGGGCGTGTACTCAAGCACCTCGGCGACCTCGGCCGTTCCCTGGACCAGCACGGTCGGCGCGCCCTCGAGCCCCGAGCCGGTCGAGTCCGAGTAGAGCAGCGAGACCTTCGGGTTGCGCCGCGCGTTGTACGCCTTGACCGGGAACGCGATGGACACGGCGCACACGACGATGCCGCCCTCCTCGTCGAAGTAGGTCGCCGCCGGCCACGTGATCGGCTGACCGGCGCGATTGACCGTCGTGATCTCAGCCGTGAAGAAGGACCGCATCACCGCGCTCACGTCGTCGGGAAGGTCGAGCGCCGTCACGACGGGTCACCCGCCACGGGCTCACCGAGGAGCACCGCCAGGGCCAGCGACCCGACCAGCGAGCCAGCGATGACGGTCCACGCGATCGCGACGGAGATCGTCGGCCCGGTCATGTCCTCCGAGCGGATGGTGAACGCGCCCAGCATGGCCACCAGCGCAGCCGCCTGGGCGAGCATCGGCTGGCGGATGGCCGAGCGGCGCCGGTCGCGCGCGATCCCGAGCGCCACAACACCGGGCAAGCAGAGCATCGGTGCGAGCACGCGGCCGGAGAGCTCGGTCAGCTTCCACGGCCAGACGCCCACGAACGCCGACGGGGCCAGGTAGAGCGCGACCGCGAGGAGCATGGCGGCGCCACCGCCCGCGAGCAGTGCGCGGACGATCGGCGTCGGCACGAGCGTGTCCCCCGGCGCCGCACCCGGGTCCACGCGCCGGTTGAGGATGTACGCCGCGACCACGAGTGGCGGCGCGACGATGTAGATGACCGTCCAGACCAAGCCCGCGGGCCGATCGAGCAGGAACTGGCCGAAGTGCAGCACCGTGGTGAGCAGCAGCAGCGAGGCGAACGTGGCCACGGCCGGGAGCCCAAGCGCGAACCGGTGAAACGAGCGCAATGCCAGCGAAGAGCAGAAGAACACCACGCCGCCGATGTAGGCCGAACCGAGCAGCATCGCGGTCAGCTGCGGCTTGATCACCCACGCGAACAGGTCCGCCGCGAGCTCGTGGCTGACGTACAGGATCCCGAAGGCGACCAGCAGGAACGGCGGAACGACGATGGCGACGAGCCGAGTGATCGGCAGGACGCGATCGTCAGGGACGCGGTCGGTCTTGGGCGAGGCCGGCACGGGCCGAGTCTAGAAGTGCGGCCCCACGTCGTATACCGCGATTTGCCCAGGTTATGCGCATCGCGTGCTCGTCCGACCCAGCCGTTGCATTCCCATCGAGCTCGAGACGCGTGCCTGGCGGCCGTCTGAACGAGCTGGGCGCGCATTCGGACTGAGAGTCCGAACTTCTGAGCCTCGGGTGTCGGCGCTCGGAGCCTGGCCCGAACTGCGGCGCTTGTCGACCCGGCAGGCGCCCGAATCTACTCCACTCCGGACTCGGGGTCCGAACTGCGACAGCTGGAGGTCGAAAGTTCGGGCTGGCCATCCGAGCGGCGGCCACACTCCCGGTTGAGACTGGCAGTCCAGCCCGACGCCGTCGCCGGGTCCGCGGAGTCGCGGAGGCGCATACTCCGACCGACGCACGCGTTGCGAGGGGGGTTCGATGGACGCCTGGACGGATCCGGCAAGCGGCGCCTATGCGCTCATCGGCCTCGGGCTACTGGCCTTCATGTTCGCGCACTTCGTGGTGTTTGAACGACGCTCGACCCTGGCAGCCGGCGTCGTCACTGCCATCGTGATGGTCGGGTTCGTCATCTCGGCGGTCCTTGCGATCGGCGGCCGGTTGCAGCTTCCCGCGTTCCTCGTCTCGTACGGGTCGTTCGGCACGGCTTGGTGGTACGCCAAACGCGAGAGCACCCGCCTGTTCTAGCGAGGCGGCCGGCGACGACTCGGCCGCCACAGGTCAAGCACTCGACTCGACGTCAAGGGCGAAGGGCAACTCGGGGGATCCTGATGCGCAGGCGCTGGTGGGCAGTTGTCATCGGACTGGCAGCGATCGGGTTGGCCGTCTCGGTCTTCAACGGCGGGCCATGGCTCGAGGCGCAACGGGACTGGGCCAGCGCCCACCACTTCGACAACGGGCTTCCGCTCGCGGGCCTGACCGATGGCGACTGGGTCGCGATGGTCATCTTCTCGTCGCTGTTCGCCCTCGTCGGATCCGTCCCTGCCCTCGGTATCACCGGCTGGCTCGCGCACCGCGCCGGACGCTCAGCTCCCGAGGTCATCCTGACAGCCACCCTGAGCTGGCCGGTGTTCGCGGTCCTCGGGGGGCGGGCTGAGGCGGCACTCGCAGCAGTTG
>Ga0302299_10002912_pt1 | contig 10416 bp, 8 predicted proteins | sample III_Fen_N3_4_FD_198795 | JGI IMG/M metagenome (GOLD analysis project Ga0302299, IMG submission 198795) | Peat permafrost microbial communities from Stordalen Mire near Abisko, Sweden - III_Fen_N3_4 | ecosystem: Environmental > Terrestrial > Soil > Wetlands > Permafrost | place: Sweden: Abisko...
GAACTCGGTGGTCATCAGGCCGCCCGCGGAGTCCTCCGGGTAGCCGAGGAGCTCCCCGAGCTCGTCGGCCTCGTCCTTCTCCATGAGGGCGAGGATCTCGTCGCGCGTGTCCTGGTCCAGGTCCGCCACGAGGTCAGCGGCGTCGTCCGGGCTCATCTCCTCGAGGATGTCGGCCGCGCGCTCCGGGCTCAGGTCCTCCATGATGTCGACCTGGGTCTCGGGCTCCATCTCCTCGACGGCATCGGCGAGCGCCTCGTCGTCCAGCGAGGCGAGGATGCCGGCGCGGTCGCGCGGGGCGAGGTCCTCGATGATCGACGCCAGGTCGGCCGGGTGGAGCTCCGCGAGCTTGGCGTGGGGCACCCGGAGGCGGACGGACGCGATCGTGGTGTCGAGGGGATCGACGTCCTCCCAGTCGATGTAGCGCTCGGGGACGCTCGCGTGGAGGTTGCGGGCGATGGTCCGGAAGGGGCCCTCGATCCCGAGCCGGCGGAGCAGGCCGGCGGCGCCCACGTCCACGGCGACGACGCGGAGACGGCCCTCGACGTTGTCCAGGCTCACGTCGTTGACGCGGATGACCTTGCGGCCCTCGATGTCGACGATCTGCTTGTCGAGCAGGTTGGCCTTGAGCAGGATCTCGTTCGGCCGCTGGCGGAACTTCCCGATGTCGATCGTGCGCACGCGAAGGACGGCGCCGCGCTCGTCGAACGCCTGGACGTCGCTCCAGGGGATGAAGATGCGGCGCCGGTCGGTGCGCACGACCATCCCGGTGACGGGCGGGTACTTGCCCCCGATGGCGACGATCAGGTCGGCGATCGTGCCGAGGGGCTCACCGGAGGGATCGCGCACCGGCAGGCCGATGCAACGGCTCAGGAAGCGCATGAGTGGCCACCTTGCTGGACGGGTCCATCCGCCAGCGGTGGCCGGGCCGGCGAGAGGTGCCGGCTGGGCCGTCAGAGGGCGGGGAGGACCTCGGGAGCGCCGGCACGCCGGCCGGCTGGACTAGGTCCGTTCTCCACGGGGGGAGGGTTCCTCTTGCGGCGCTTGGACGGCCCGTCGCGGGACGGCGAGGGACATCCGGAGAGTAGCCCGCAGGGGGTGGCCGGGTCAAACCTCTGCGCGAGCGTTAACCGGCTCAGCCGCCTCCCCAGCGGGTCCTCCGGCGCGACGCCCCGGCGCCCGGCGTGCCGGGGGCGAGGTCCTGCACCTCGCGGCTGCCGTCGCGATTCTCGTGACGCTCGGCGGCGGGCCAGATCGGCTCGCCGGTCGCCTCGTGGTGCTCGCGTGCGCGCTCACGCCGGAGGTGCCGGGGCTCGAGCTCGTTGACGCGCTCATCGCCGGCGCCGATGGCTGCGATGAGCTGCGCGAAGCGGCCGCGGATCGACATGCGGCGATTGTGCCCGGTTCGCGTCGCGGGCGAGCGGCGAGCGGCGAGCGGCGACCGGCCACGCCGTCCCCAGCCGTCGCCTGCGGTCGTACCATGGGTTTATGCGCACGATGCGGGTCGCCCTCGTCCAGGTTGAGGCGCGCGACGACGTCGCGGACAACCTGTCGCGGGCAGCCGCGATGGCCGCGGAGGCGGCGGTGGACGCGGATCTCGTGATCCTCCCGGAGTACGTCCAGTTCCGGGGCGGCGCGGCCGGCTTCCGCGCCTCGGCCGCCCCGATCCCCGGCCCCACCACGGCGCCGTTCGAGGCGGTCGCCCGCGAGCACGGCTGCTGGGTCCTCGCCGGCAGCTACGCGGAGGCTTCGGCCGACCCGGATCGCCCGTACAACACCGCCGCGCTCTTCGACCGGTCCGGCCGCCTGGCGGCGACCTACCGCAAGCTCCACCTGTTCGATGTCACGGTGGACGACGGCCCGTCCGACCGCGAGTCGGGCCGCGTGACCCCCGGCGACCGGGCCGTGGTCGCGGACGTCGACGGCGTCGGGCTCGGCCTGTCGATCTGCTACGACCTGCGCTTCCCGGAGCTCTACCGCGCGCTGTCGATCGCCGGGGCCAAGGTCCTCGCCGTGCCCGCCGTGTTCACCGAGCGGACCGGCCGCGACCACTGGGAGGTCCTCCTCCGAGCCCGCGCGATCGAGAACGGCGGGTTCGTGCTGGCGGCCGGCGCCTGCGGGCGCGGCGGCCCCGGCGCGATCCCGGCCTGGGGCCACTCGATGGTCGTGGACCCGTGGGGCCGGGTGATCGCGTCGGCCGGCGCCGGCGAGGGGATCGTGAGGGCTGAGATCGACCTGGCGATGGTGGACGCCGCGCGCCGCCAGATCCCGGCGCTCGTCAATCGCCGCCCCGACGCCCTGCCGCCCGTCCGCGAGGTGGACGTCGCCGGCGGCTGACGGTCCGACGCCGGCCGCGCGCGGTGACACTCCGTCAACGACGGAGGGCCCAAGCTCGCCGGCCCCGGCCCTCAGCCCGCCTCGGTCCGCGCCCGCAGCACCTTCCGCGTGAAGGGGATCCGGATCTCGCGGAAGACCTCGATCGAGACCAGGAACCCGGCGAACAGGAAGACCACGCCGAGGAGCTCGCCCAGGAAGAACGTCTGCGTGATGCCGAATCGGGACAGGCCGCTGGTGATGGACGGCACGAACCCGCCGATCGCCAGCAGGATCGTCGCCGGCACGCGGCTGTGGAGCTTGCCCGTGACCAGCGCGTGGACGGCCGCGGGTATCGACGCCACCAGGTTGACCGTGATCGCCACCGGCGCCACGACCAGGTTGCGCAGGAAGGCCCCCGTCCCCGCCGCCCGGGGGGTCAATTCGTACCGGATCACGCGCTTCTTGGGCATGAACACGTACGTGGAGTACAGAGCCCCGAGCGCGAGGGCGAACCCACCGGTCACGTTGAACAGTGGCGTGAGCAGGCGGATCGAGCCCGGCATCAACGTGCCCACCGGGATCCCGCTCGCGTCGAGGCTGTAGCCCGGTGCCGGGATCGGCGTCAGGAGCACGATCGGCACCGCGATGGCGGACCCGCCGATGACCAGGACGCCCGCGATGCGCGCCCAGCGCCCGGTCCCGCGGAACGTCTCGACCGAGATCAGGATGGCGCCGACGAGCGCGACGCCGAACGCCACGTACGGGAGCGCGCCCGTGTCCGCGTACTGCGCCTTGACCTGCGACAGGTACGTGAACAGGCCCGCGAGCAGGACGCTGAAGGCGGCGCCGTAGCCGAAGCGCGTCTTGCCCAGCAGGAACATCGTGCCCAGGCCCAGCCAGGCGGCGACGTACACCGCGCCGATCAGGTACCAGGCCCGGTAGAGGGGCTCGCTCCAGCCGAACGCGGCGCCCCAGAACTCGGTGCCCGCGGAGATCCCGTACCACAGCATGCCCAGGGTCCAGATGAGCTGGTACGAGCGTCGCCGCTCCAGCCACTGGTCCAGGAGGAACAGGGCGAACACGAAGCTCAGCGCGGAGCTGAGGAAGGGGAGGACGACGTTCGCCTGCATGTGACGATCACCTCGAGGTTTCGCGCCCCCCGGCGTCGCGACTGTACCGCGTGCGATCGGCCGCGCGCGAGGCGCCCGCGCCACCCGCAACTGCGGGATAAGCGCGGGTTGGACCCGGTCAAAGCGTCCGTCGCCATCCTGCCCCCATGAGCGATCGAGAGAAGCGACGAGAGCGGCGCCGGCATCGTGCCGGCAAGGACTACGAGACCAGCGACCTCGGCAACGGGGTGCTGGTCGCGACGGCCGAGGAGGTGATGCGGGCGATGGGCTCGCTGCCCCGGGACCTGGAGTGGACGGAGCTCGCCCCGAGCGTGATCCCCGTCCTGCCGCGCAGGCGGCCCTTCCCGCCGATCGCCGGCGAGCCCTTCCGGGTGACGCTGCCGCCCGGGATCCCCACGGGGTTCGGGATCGACATCGGGCCCGCGTTCCTGGTGGTGGGCGAGCAGATGCTCGCGGGCTGGGACGTCGGGCCGGCGGACCTCGTCGCGCGGGGGCTGGCAAACCTCCGGGATCGGCTCCGGCCCGTGCGCCCGCGGGACCTGTTCGCCCAGCCCCTGGAGGGCGTGCCCATCCGCGTCCTGCAGACGGGCGTCGGGTGCGCGTCGGCCATGGTGCTGCTTCCCGACGAGCTGCGCCGGGTGTTCGGTGAGGGTCCGCAGTGTCTGGTGGCGCCGATGCGGGACCTGCTGATCTCGATGCCGATCGACGTGGACCGGCGGTTCGCGGCCTGGCTGACGGACGAGTTCGCGTCGATGGACCCCAACGGGCTGGCGCTTGACGCCTTCGTGCTGGACGGCGAGCAGCTCCGCTACGAGCGACTCCCGGGCATGGGGCGGTAGGCGAGGCCCGGGCCGAGGACCGGGGCCGACGACCGGGGGCGGGGGACCGGCGGCGGGCGACGCGGGCGGGGACCTGGGTGTGCGAGCATGCCCCGATGGACCGCGACACCGCCGCCGAACGCCCGGCCGCCACACCCGCGACGCCCGGGCGCCCGCTCCGCCACAAGGGCTACCGCTCGTTCGAGTACCTCGAGGCCGGGCGCGACTACCGGCCGTACCGGCTCGCGTCGGAGACGGACCGCGTGCCACCGTTCGAGCTGGAGGTCTCGGACGCCGAGGAGGCGCGTGCCTGGCGCCTGCTCGCCACGCACCCGGCGATCTCGCTCCATGACCACCTCGAGGTGGCCCCGGACGACATCACGGAGCTCGACGCGTGGGTCCGCGAGGGCCGCATCGCCACGGGCTACGAGGGCCTGGCGCGGTCGGGGCTTGCGGCCGTGTTCGAGAACTTCGGCGACGGGACGGCGACGATCACCAGCAAGAGCGGCTGGAAGTGGTCGGACGTGATCCACGACATCGGCATGCGGTACTCGGACTGGGCGCACCAGGACTTCCTGGTCCGCGCGGAGACGCTGGCCGACGTGCGGGCCGCGTTCGTCGACGGCCGGGTCGCGGCGATTCCTGCCCTCGAGGCGGCGACGCCCATCGAGAACGAGCTCGACCGCATCGACATCCTGTACGGCCTCGGTGTCCGGATGCTGGGCGTCGTCTACAGCGAGGCGAACGCCCTCGGGGGTGGCTGCCGCGAGCCGAGCGACGGCGGGCTGACCGTCTTCGGGCAACGAGCGGTGGAGCGGATGAATCGGCTGGGGATCCTGGTCGACGTCTCGCACGCCGGCGACCGGACGTCGCTGGACACGATCCGCGTCAGCACGGCGCCCGTGTGCATCAGCCATTCCGGCGCCCGCGAGCTGTGGCCGATCAGCAAGTGCAAGCCGGACGACGTGATCCGCGCCTGCGCCGAGCGCGGCGGAGTCATCGGGATCGAGGCCGCGCCGGGCACCACGATGGTGCGGCCGGACCTCCACACCGCGTCGATCGAGACGTTCATGCGCCACTTCGAGCACTGCGTCGACCTCGTGGGCATCGACGCCGTGACCTTCGGGCCGGACACGTTCTTCGGGGATCACGCGGGCTCGTACGGGATCCCGTCGGGCGCGCTGCTGGCGTCCGGCGACTCGGACTACGACGCCATCGTGCCCGAGTACGTCGTGGGCCTCGAGAACATCGGCGAGTTCCCCAACATCGTCCGCTGGCTGGTGAGGCACGGCTATTCGGACGACGAGATCGCGAAGGCGATCGGCGGCAACACGATCCGCGTGCTCGAGCAGGCCTGGGTGCGATAGGCCGACGAGGCGAGGGCGACGAGGGCGACGAGCCCCGGCTACGGCCCGAAGAGCCCGACGGTGACCGACCTCGTCAACGACGCTCCGAGGCCGCCGGCCGAGACCGCGGTCAGCGTCACGGTGTACGTGCCGGCCGCCGCGTACGTGTGCGTGGGGCTCCTCTCGGTCGAGATCGCTCCGTCCCCGAAGCTCCACGTCCAGCTCACGGCACGGTCGGTCCGGTTGCGGAACTGCACGTCGAGCCCGGTCCGATGCCAGGAGAAGTCCACCAACGGCGGCCTCGGCGTCGGGGTCGGCGCAGGCGTGGGAGTGGGGGCGGCCGTCGGCCGAGGCGTCGGGGTCGGGACCGGGCTCGGCGTTGGCGCGGGCGTGGGCGTCGGCGGGGCGGTCGGCCTCGGGGTCGGGGTGTCCGTCGGCGACGGGGTCAGTCCGTCCGTGGGCGTCGGCGCCGGCGTGGGCGGAGCGACGGGTGCGCGTGTCGCGCCGGGGGTCCGCGGTGTGGGCCGGCCACCGACCGGGACCACGCCCTGGCCCTGGGACGAGCCGCCCGTGCGACCGGTGCCCGAACCCGCACCTCCGGTCCCGCCCGGGCCCCCGGTCCCCGCCGGGCCGCCGGGCGATGCGGTGCCGTCGCCGGGCGTCCCGGCGTCGTGGGAGGCGCTCGACCCGTCGCCGGCGGAGGCCGGCCCGCCGACGAACCCGAACCCGCCGCCGTCCGGGGAGCCGGTGGCGTCGAGGACCCGGCCGACGGGGCCGTGCGCGAGCGTGGAGACGACCAGGACGACGGCGACGAACGACGCAGCCAGGCCCACCCACGCGATGGCGATCCTGCGCCGCGCGCGTCGTCCCGCGTGATGCGACGCCTGCCCCGCGGGGGCGGGCGCGACGACGGGCGCCGGTGCGCTGAAGAACGGCCGGCCGCCACGGTCCGCCATCGCGGGCGAGATCGAGGACGGCACGCGGGAGCTGACGGGCGGCGGAACGGCGCCGAGGCGGGCCCCGAGACTGCCGGAGGGCGGCCCCGGCTGCTGCCCGGTGAGCAGCGGATGCGTCGGATGCGGCCACGACCCCCGATCGGGCCAGGCCGGATCCTGGCCGATGGCGGGTGTGGGTTCGGACCATTGTCCCGGCACCGACGTGGTCCGCGCGGCGTCGGCCCGGTCACCGCCGGTCCTGAGCCGTCGCCCGAGCAGGACCCCGCCAATGGCCGCGATCGCGAACGCCACGAGCAGCGCCCCGATCGTCAGCAGGTTCAGCTCGAGCGGCATGGTCTCTCCGTCGGATCCGGCTTCGCTGAACCGAGCCTAACAGAACGGGCGATCGACGGGAATAGCCGGCGTCCGCGCTCGCCCACGCTCGAGAGGGCCACCCTCCGCACAGCTACGGGTTGACCACGAACCGGCGGACCCTGACGGCGACGCGGCGCGCGCCGGGATCCCGCGCGAAACCCCTCGTCTGGACGACACTGGGGGCTGCGCGGCCGACGCCCGAAACGGGGCCACCAAGGCCGCCCGGGAGGGCTCGATGATGCTCAACGCGCTGATCCTGCTGCTCGGGGTCATCATCCTCGTCGCCAGCCTCGGGCTGGGGATCATGCTGCCTGTCGCCCGGACCGCCGCCGAGGCCAGCGGCCGCTCGCCCCGCAACGTGTCGCCGGCCCCGGTCACCGTCCGCCCCCGCCACGTCATCGGCGGGATCCTCGGCTCCGTCGTCGGTGCCGTCCTCGTCGTCGTCGGACTTGCCGCCCCGTTCGTCGAGGTCCCGGCCGGCAACGTTGGCGTCGTCATGAACTTCGGCCAGGTGCAGGGCGTGACCCTCGAGCCCGGCCTCCACCTGGTGACCCCGATCGTCCAGCGCGTCGTGAACGTGGACACGCGCGTCCAGCCGCACCAGTTCCAGGAGATCGACGCGGCGTCGAAGGAATACCAGACCGTCAAGCTGACGGGGACGATGAACTACCACGTGGACGGGCAGTACGCGTCGGACCTGTACCAGCGCGTGGGGACCGACTTCGCGTCCAAGGTCATCGACCCGGCGTTCAACGACTACATCAAGGCCGTCGTCCCCACCTACACCGTGGACACGATCCTCGGCGCCCGCGACGAGATCCGCCAGAAGGCCAAGAGCGCCCTCGCCCAGAACCTGACCCAGTACCACATCATCGTGGACGACATCTACATCGCGAACATCTCGTTCTCGGACTCGTTCCAGGCGGCCATCGAGGCCAAGCAGGTCGCCCAGCAGCAGGTCCAGACCGAGCAGCAGGTCCTCGCGCAGAAGCAGATCCAGGCCCAGCAGGTGGTCGTCGCGGCGCAGGGGCAGGCGGACGCGCAGGTCACGCTCGCGAAGGGCCAGTCGGAGTCCAACCGGCTCATCGCCCAGTCGCTGTCGGACCCGGTACTCCAGTACCAGCTGATCAACAAGCTGTCGGACAAGATCAACGTGATGCTCGTGCCGTCGGGCAACGGATTCATCCTGGACCTCAAGAGCCTCACCGGCCAGACGACACCCTCGCCCGCGCCATCGACGGCGCCGTGACCGGGGTTCGACCCGCCGGCCTCGCGGCCAGGTGACGTCCGGCCCGCCGCGCCGCCGCCGCCTCGGCAACCTGGTCGCGGACCCGGCGCCGCTCCGGCTGGACCGCGACTTCCGCCTGTTATGGACCGGGCAGGCGATCAGCGTCGTCGGCCGGATGGTCACGTCCGTCGTCCTGCCGTACCAGGTCTACGTCCTCACCGGCGACCTGCTGGCGCTGGGCGTGCTGTCGCTCGTCCAGCTCGTCCCGATCCTGGTCTTCGCGCTCGGCGGCGGCGCCGTCGCGGACGCGGTGGACCGGCGTCGGCTCCTGTTCGTGACGCAGGTCGGGCTGATGGGGAGCAGCCTCGGGCTGGCGCTGCTCTCGCTGCTGGCGGCGCCGTCGGTGGTGGCGATCTACGCGCTGGCGTTCGTCGCGGCGGGGTTCGGCGCCGTGGACCAGCCGGCGCGCGCCTCCGCGATCCCCCGCCTCGTGCCGCCGGAGCGGCTGCCGGCCGCGATCTCGATGAACCAGCTGGTCTTCAACGGCGCCGCGGTGATCGGCCCGGCGATCGGGGGGATCCTCCTGGCCACGGTCGGCGTGACCGCGGGCTACCTCGTGGACGTGATCACGTTCCTCGCGGCGATCGCCGCCGTCGTCATGATCCGGCCGATCCCGCCGTCGCCGGGCGCCGCCCGGCCGAGCATCGGGGCGATCGTCGAGGGGCTGCGCTTCGCCCGCAGGCGCCGCCCCGTGCTGGCGACGTTCATCTGCGACATCAACGCGATGGTGTTCGGGTCGCCGCGGACGCTGTTCCCGCCGCTGGCGTTGAACGTCTTCGGGGTGGGACCGGTCGGCGTCGGGCTCATGTCGTCCGCGGCCGGCGCGGGCGCCTTCCTGGCGGCGATCTTCTCCGGCTGGACGTCGAACGTCCGGCGGCCCGGCCTGGCGGTGCTGGTCGCGGTCGGCGTCTGGAGCATCGGCATCGTCGGTTTCGGCCTCGCCACGTTCAGCTTCCCGCTGGCGCTGGTGTGCCTCGCGATCGCGTCCGGTGCCGACGTGTTCAGCGCGGTGCTGCGGAGCTCGATCGTCCAGCTGCTCACGCCCGACTCGCTGCGCGGCCGCGTCAGCTCGATCCACATCCTGGTGGTCACCGGCGGGCCCCGGATCGGGGACGCGGAAGCGAGCGCGGTCGCGGCGGCGATCGGGCCGCAGTGGTCGGCCGTGTCGGGGGGCCTGCTGTCGCTGTTGGGCGTGGGCCTGATCGCGCTGGCGATGCCGGAGTTCCGGCGGCTGGACATGCGGGCCGCGACGGAGGAGGCCCGCCGGGCCGACGCGCCGGGGTAGCCCCCGCCTCAGAGGGCGTCACCAGGCGCCGCCGCGAGCCCTGGGCAAGGGGTTCCGCGCGACCGCTTCGGCGTGCCACAATGCGCGCTCCGGTCCCGTTCGCGGGCCCCGGTTCCGTCACACCTCCCGTCGGCGCGTGAGCCCAAGACACCAGCCGTCCTGCCCTTGGAGATGACATGACCGAACCGAGCAGCGGCGCGCCCGATCCGGCGCCCGCCGCCACCTCGTGGGGCACGCCGGCCGCGGCCCCGGTGTCGCCCCCGGTCGCCACCGGCGCGCGCGACCCCTACCGCGTCAACGGCCTACGGACGTCGATCGCCGCCGCGGTGATCATGGTCTGCGTGGTCGGTGGAGCCAACGTCATCAACGCCGCCGCCCCCGCGCCGTCCGACCCGGCTGCCGTGACCGTCCCCGCCGCACCCCAGGATCCCGGGGCCAGCCAGGACCCCGGCCAGCCCTCGGACGCCCCGGTCGCCACGCTCGCCCCGCTCGATTCGGCCGCACCCGGACAGCCGTCGCCGCCCGCGGCCGGCGGATCGGTCGTCGACGTCGGCCTCGGCGTCCTGATCCACCTCCCCGGCGGCTGGACGCAGGTGGACACCGGGTCCGACACCCTCGCCTTCCAGAAGAGCGGCGTGGTCCTCACGGCCCTGGGGCTCCAGTGGTCGAGACCGGCCTCGGACCTGGCGACCCGGTACCGCGACGCATGGTTCAAGGCCGGCACCTTCACGGCCGACGACCCGCAGTCCGGCGCGATCAACGGCATCGACGCCGCCGTCATCAACTACACCGGCGTGCTCGACGGCACGCAGGTCGACGGCAGCATCCTCGCGGCCGCGAAGGGTGGCACCGGCCTGGCGCTCAACTTCTTCGGCGGCAAGACCTCGCTGACCCGCCTCGCCGACGAGATCAACACGATCGTCGCC
>Ga0302299_10002913_pt1 | contig 10416 bp, 8 predicted proteins | sample III_Fen_N3_4_FD_198795 | JGI IMG/M metagenome (GOLD analysis project Ga0302299, IMG submission 198795) | Peat permafrost microbial communities from Stordalen Mire near Abisko, Sweden - III_Fen_N3_4 | ecosystem: Environmental > Terrestrial > Soil > Wetlands > Permafrost | place: Sweden: Abisko...
CGGCACCGTCCACCGCTACGACTACGGCGCCTTCGCCGGTCGGGCCCAGCAGCTCATGTGGGCGCTCGACCACCTCGGCATCGAGCGGGGCGCCACCGTGGCCACCCTGGCGTGGAACCACCACCGCCACCTCGAGGCCTACTTCGGCGTGCCGTGCAGTGGCAGGGTGCTCCACACCCTCAACGCCCGGCTCTCGGCCGACGAGTTGGCCTACATCATCGACCACGCCCAGGACCGGGTGATCCTCGTCGACCCCGACCTCCTGCCGCTGATCGAGCAGCTGGCCGGTCGCATCCCCAGCGTGAAGACCGTGATCGTGCTCGACGAGGCGGCGCCCTCCGGCGTCGCCGTCGACGGCGACCTTCTCGGGTACGAGGAGCTGCTCGCCGTCGAGGCGACGGAGTACGAGCCGCTCGACATCGACGAGCGCGAGCCGATGGGCCTCTGCTACACGTCGGGCACCACCGGGCGGCCCAAGGGCGTCGTCTACACGCACCGCTCCAGCTTCCTGCACGCCCTCTGCGTCACCTCGGCCGCCGCCCTCGCCATCGGCCCCGGCGATGCCGTGCTCGCCCAGGTGCCGATGTTCCACGCCAACGCCTGGGGCGTCCCCCACGCCGCCACCGTGGTCGGCGCCAAGCAGGTGCTCTACGCCGGCGCCCTCGACACCGCCGCATGGGTCGACTTCGTGCTCGCCGAGCGGGTCACGATCGCGGCGGGCGTGCCCACGGTGTGGCTCGCCATCGCCGAGGAGCTCGCCGCCAGCGGCCGCACCCTCTCGGAGATGCGCCACCTCGTGTGCGGCGGCGGCCAACCGCCCCGCGCCCTGATCGCCCGCTTCCGTGACGAGTTCGGCGTCGACCTCATCCAGGCCTGGGGGATGACCGAGACCTCGCCGATCGCCTCGCTGGCCTGGCCCCAGGAGCGCATGCGCGACTGGGAGGCCGACGAGGTCCTCGACCGGGCCCGCACCCAGGCCGGGCTGCCCGTGCCGGGCGTCGAGATCTCCATCCGCGACGACGAGGGTGTCGAGCAGCCCTTCGACGGCGAGTCGCTGGGCGTGCTCCACGTTCGGGGCCCGTGGGTCGCCGACGGCTACCTCGGGGGTGAGGGTTCCGACACCTTCACCGACGACGGCTGGTTCGACACCGGCGACGTCGCGGTGGGCTCCGACGACGGCTACTTCGTGATCGCCGACCGGGTGAAGGACCTCATCAAGTCGGGCGGCGAGTGGATCTCCTCGGTCGACATGGAAGCCGCCCTCATGGCCCTGCCCGAGGTCGCCGAGGCCAGCGTGATCGCCGTGCGCGACCCGAGGTGGCAGGAGCGCCCCATGGCGTGCGTCGTGCTGCGACCGGGTGCCGAGCTGTCGAGCGACGCCGTCGCCGAGCACCTCCAGGCCCACGGCTTCGCCAAGTGGCAGCTGCCCGACCGCATCGAGCTGATCGACGAGATCCCCCGCACCAGCGTCGGCAAGTTCGACAAGAAGGTGCTCCGCGCCCGCTTCGACCCCTGACCGCCCGCCCCCACCGACCGACCTCTTCCCCGACGCACGAGCACCCCGCCGGCACCGCCGGACTGCATCGATCCCCATCCGCCCCGCAGCCATCGAGCCCCCCATCGAGAGGAAGCTGCACGTGGCCATCCGCCGAGACATCGTCGAATCCCTCCCCCCGTCACTGCCTGCGCCCGTCACCGCCGAGCCCCGGCCCGAGCTGCGCCTGGTGCACTCCGCCCAGAACTCCGAGGCGTCCATGGACGCCGAGGTCTCGGGCCTCTTCCTCCAGGCGCTCGCCAGCACGACCGCCGGCTCGCTGGCCCAGAGCCCGATGCGCATGGCCAACGCGGCCGGTGAGCTCATGGCCGGCGTCGTGGCGGCCAGCACCGCCGCAGTGGCCCGCGCCGTCGGCCGCCAGGTCGAGGGCCCCGTGACCCCCGGTCGCGACGCCCGCTTCGCCGCCCCCGCCTGGGAGAGCAACGCCGCCTACTGGTACCTGCGTCAGCTCCACCTGCTGCGCGACCGGTTCGTCGGGCAGGTGATCGATGCCGCGCCGATCGCGCCGCACACCAAGGTCAAGGCCACCCTCGCCGCCAGCATCCTCTCCGACACGATGGCCCCGACCAACACGCTGCTCGGCAACCCGGCCGCCCTGCAGAAGGCCTTCGAGACCGGCGGCACGAGCCTGCTCCGCGGCACGAAGAACATGCTCACCGACCTGGCCACCAACGACGGGTGGCCCTCGCAGGTCGACCGCTCGCCGTTCACGGTGGGCGAGAACACGGCCTGCACGCCCGGCAAGGTCGTCTACCGCAACGAGCTGTTCGAGCTCCTGCAGTACGAGCCGCAGACCGAGCAGGTGCACGAGGTGCCGCTGCTCTTCTGCCCGCCGTGGATCAACAAGTACTACATCATGGACCTCGCACCGGAGCGCAGCCTGGTGGAGTGGGCGGTGCGCCACGGCCACACCTGCTTCGCCATCAGCTACCGCAACCCGGACGCCTCGATGCGCGACGCGACCTTCGAGGACTACCTGCTCGACGGCCCCCTCGAGGCCATCGAGGTCGTCCGTTCGATCACCGGCGCCGAGGTCGTGAACACCATCGCCGTGTGCCTCGGCGGCACCCTCAGCGCCATGGGCATGGCCTACGACGCCGCCCTCGGTCGCCGCACGGTGAACTCGGCCACGCTCATCAACACCCACACCGACTTCACCCGGCCGGGCGTGCTCGGGGCCTTCGCCGACGAGCCCACGATCGCCCTGCTCGAGCGGCACATGGCCAAGGAGGGGCTCCTCCCGTCCCAGCGCCTCTCGAGGACCTTCTCGCTGTGCCGGGCCAACGACCTGGTCTTCAGCTACCTCGCCAAGAACTGGCTGATGGGGGAGACGCCGCCCGCGTTCGACCTGCTGGCCTGGAACGACGACGGCACCAACATGCCGGCCCGGATGCACGGCGACTTCCTGCGGTGGTTCTACCTGGAGAACCGCCTGGCCGAGGGTCGCATGGAGATCGACGGCACCCGCCTCGACCTGTCGACCGTCGACCAGCCCACCTACGTGGTGTCGGCCGTCGACGACCACATCGTGCCGTGGGCCTCGGCCTACGAGACGACGCAGCTGTTCGGTGGCGACCACAACCGCTTCGTGCTCTCGACCTCCGGTCACATCGCGGCGATCGTCAACCCGCCGAGCCCCAAGGCCAAGCACTGGACCAACACCGACCTCGACGGCGACTCCGACCACTGGAAGGCCGGTGCCGAGCTGAACGACGGCACCTGGTGGGACGACTGGGTGCCGTGGATCGCCGAGCAGGGGGGCGCCATGGTGGCGGCCCCAGAGCGCCTCGGCAGTGAGTCGTACCCGCCCATGGGCGACGCCCCCGGCACCTACGTCCACGGCTGACGACCTCACCCGAGTCCGACCTCGCACAGTCCGACCCCGCCCTCGCCCTCCGACCCCGACCCCGACCCACAACCCCCGAACGCAACGACCCTCGAACCGACGTGAAGGAGCCCCGATGGAATCGAACCTGATGGATCTCGGCATGGCCGCCCAGGACAACATGCTCAGCGCGATGGAGACGTCGAAGTCCTACCTGCTGGAGTCGATGAAGGCCTGGAGCACCACGACCAGGAAGATGATGCCGGACCTGCCGTCGATGCCCGGCATGAGCGCCTTCGGCGAGATGGTGGCGCCGATGGGCATGGTGTCGATGACCTACGACTTCGCCGAGAAGGTGCTGGCCTCGCAGCGCTCGTTCGTCGAGGAGATGGTCGAGATGATGGCGCCCGCTCCGGCGGGCTGACCCCGACCCTGGTCAGGTGCGGCCCCGGGGCGACCCGGGGCCGCTGCCGCGTGGGGGCCGACGACCGAGTCTCAGGCGCGGCGGCCGAGGAACGCCAGCATGAGGGTCTGCGCGTCGGCGTCCTCGGGCGCCTCGACGGCTTCTCCGAACGCCCCCGGGCTGCGCAGCGTGTCGCCGAAGCGCTCGGCACCGGCCATCACCATGGCGACGTCGTCGTCGGGGATCGACGCGTCGAGCCCCGCGGCGGTGGCGAGGTCCCACCGGTGCACGACGAGGTCGAGGCAGAGGAAGCGGTCGACGGCCTCGGCGAAGGTGGTGCGCCCGAAGAACCCGTCGAAGGCGGTGGTGGAGGCGACGGGGTCGAGCAGGTCGGCGAGCACGGCGTCGCTGGTGTTGGCCCACGCCCCCGAGGGGTCGTCGTCGACCGAAGGAGCGGCGACGGGCGGCTTGCCCACCAGGCCGAAGAACAGGTTCTGGCTGTCGACGACGTGACGCACGAGCTCACGTGCGCTCCAGTCGCCGCACGGGGTCGGGTCGGTCCAGGCGTCGTCGGGCACGGCGGCCACGGTCGCACCGAATGCGGCGGCGAGGCGGCGGTAGCGGTCAGCGGTGGTCTCCATGGTCACCAGTGTCGCAGGGCCCTGTGACAGCCAACGGCGTCGCGCCGGTGGCGGGGATCAGCGCTCGGGAGGGACCGCCGGCACCCGCCAGTCGAGCACGCTGCCACCGTCGTCACCCCGACGGACGGTGCACGAGCCACCCAGCGTCTCGGCCCTGACCGTCAGGTTGGCCAGACCGTTGCCGCCGACCACGGCGTCGGGGATGCCGATGCCGTCGTCGACGACCGTGAGGCACACGTCGTCGTGGACGTCGATGATCACCCGGACCGCGGACGCGTCGGCATGGCGGGCGACGTTGCTGAGGGCCTCGCGAAGCGCCGGCACCAGGTGCTCGGCCACCGCCGGGTGGATGCCCTCGACCGCTCCGTCGAACTGCATCCGGGGGGAGAAGCCGAGCGCCGGGCGCAGCTCGTTGGTGAGGCGCACCAGCTCGCCTCGCAGCCCGGGACCGCCGTCGGGCGGGGCCTGGAGGGCGAAGATCGCGGAGCGGATCTCCTTGATGGTGGCGTCGAGCTCGTCGACCGCCTTCTCGACCCGGGCGCGGGCCTCGGAATCGGCGATCCTGGCGGCCGTGCCCTGGAGCGTCATGCCGGCTGCGAACAGCCGCTGGATGACGGTGTCGTGGAGGTCGCGGGCGATGCGCTCGCGGTCCTCGGTGACGGCGAGGGTGTGGCGGATCCGGCGGTTCTCCTCCTCGGCGGCGAGGCGATCGGAGATGTCGCGGATCGTGGCGATCACGGCGGTCGCGCCGTCGCTGGTGATCGGGCTGAGGCTGATCTCGACCGGGAACTCGGAGCCGTCGCGTCGACGACCGAGCAGGTCGAAGCCGGCGCCCATCGAGCGGGTGCGGGGGGCGGCGGAGTAGTCGGCCCGGTGCTCGGCGTGGGCCTCGCCGAGCACCTCGGGGAGCAGCATGTCGACGGACTTGCCCAGCAGCTCGCCCCGGTCGTAGCCGAACAGCTCCTCGGTGCGCTGGTTGACCAGCAGCACCTTGCCGCCGAGGTCGGCCATGACGATGCCGTCGGGGGCCGCCTCGACCACGCCCCAGATCACGCGGTCGTCGAGGCCGGCGTCGGCCAGGGGTCGGACCATGTCGTCGACCGGCGCGGTGAGCCGGCGCGTGTGTTCGCTCGGGTGGGTCGCTCGGGGGCTGTCGGGGTCGGGTGCCGCCACGGACAGCTCCTGGGAGATCCGGTCCGGCGGGCTGGCCGGACCATGAGGACAGTACCGCCGCTCCGGGACCTCCGGCGCCGCGATCGGGACCTTCGGCCTCTTGACGGCTCCCCGGGTGGTGCGTGGCACACTTCGGGCCGAGGACCGCGACGGGAGGCCAGATGGACGACGACGGTACGGACGAGCGGGTCGGCGCCGACCCGTGGGTCGGTGAGATCGAACGGGCCGTCCTCTCCGAGAGCGAGGAGGGGCGCGCCATCTCCGCCGGCTTCATCGCCACCTTCGGCGCCTTCATGTCCGGCACCGTCCGCCCGGTCCTCAGTGACGTGGCCGAGCAGGGCGGCGAGCCCCAGTTGCTGGTCAACGGCCTGGCCCAGCTGCTCCGTGAGGTCGCCGACAGCATGGAGTTCCCCCTCGGCGTGAGCTCCTCCTCCCGTCGGCCGGCCTCGGGCGACGACGCACTGCCCGACGTCACCGACCCGTCGTAGCCAAGGACCCCATGTCGCTCGGACCCACCGGGCCGGCCCGCGGACCTCGCCCCGTCGGCGTCGTCGTGGTGGTGTTGGCCGTCGGTGCGGTCGGCGTGACCACCACGGCGCTCGGGGTCGTCGCCCGCGCGGTCGCTGACGACCTCCACGTGGGGGCCACCGGCCTGGGGTGGGCGGTGAACGCCTACCTCCTGGTCGCCGCCGCGTTCGCGCTCCTCGGCGGCCGACTGGGCGACAGGTTCGGGCGGCGCCGGATCTTCGGCATCGGCTGCGGCGTGTTCGCCGCCGGCTCCGCGGCCGCCGCCTTCTCACCCGGGCTCTGGTGGTTGATCGGGGCCCGGTCGGTGCAGGGGCTCGGGGCCGCACTCCTGCTGCCGGCGTCGATCGAGGTCATCGCCACGACCATGCGCGGCCACGAGGAGCGTCGCGCCCTGCTCGTGCGGGGCACCGCCTTCGCCGTCGCCTTCGGGATCGGCCCGCTGGTCGGCGGCCTCCTCGGCGACACCGTGGGGTGGCGGTGGCTGTTCGTGCTGGTCGCCGTGCTGGCCCTCGTGCCGGCGACGGTCGCCCTCGTCGGCTCGTCGCTGCCGGAGCCCGACGGTGAGCCGCTCCACGACCGGCTGGGCGCGCTGCTGTCCGTCGTCGGGGTCTTCCTCGTGGTGCTCCTCGCCGAGCGCGGTCGGGTGTGGGGCTCGCTCTGGATGACCGTCGCGTCGGTCGTGCTGGGTGCGGCCCTCGTCGTCGTGTTCGTCCGCCTCGAGCGGCGCAGTGCGGCGCCGCTGCTGCACCCGTCGCTGCTCCGCGACCGCGTGGTGCTCGGCGGCGACCTCGCCACCTTCGCCTCTTCGCTCGGCATGCTCGGCCTCCTCTACTTCTTCGGGATCTACGCCCGCTCGGCCGCCGTCTTCGACGACTCCGGCCTCCGCGTGGCCTACGCCCTCATCCCGTTCGCGGCCACGCTCGCCCTGCTCGGGTGGAGCGCCGGCTGGCTGTCGCGCCGCCTCGGGCGGGCCGTGCCGGTGGTCCTCGGCATGGGCCTCATGGCCGTCGGGTTCCTCGTGCTCTCCCGCACGACCGCCTCGGCGTCGGAGGAGGACCTGCTCCTCCCGCTGGCGATCTGCGGGGTCGGGGCCGGCATCGCCAACGCGTGCGTCACCGGTCCGTCGATCCTGTCGGTGGAGAAGGCCAGGATGGGCGAGGCGGCCGGCGCGTCGAGCCTCGCCCGGTTCGCGGGCACGGCTCTCGCCGTCGCCATCGGCACGTCGACCTACCTCGGCGTGGGCGCCCACCGCCTCGTCGGGCTCCCCGTCACCGCCGGAGCGCCGACGGCCGAGCAGGTGGCCGACCGCACCGGGGTGAACGTCGACCGCGACGAGCTCGCCCTCGGTGGCGACGTCTTCGACCGAGCGCTCGACCGGCTCGACGAAGACCTGCGCGGCCCCTTCCGCACCGCGGTCGAGCTCGATGCCCTCGACGGGTTCACCTCGACGATGCGGTGGGCGGGCATCGCCCTCACCGTCGCCACCATCGCCAGCGGTTGGCTGCTGCGCGGGAGGCCTCAGCCCCGCCAGAGCTCGAGCGGCGTGCGGTCGCGCGATCCGGCGAACGGCAGCGGCACCGGGCCACCGCAACCGGCCGACGCGTAGGCCCCGCACACGACGTCGAGCACCCGGCGGCCGAAGGCGGCGTCGATCGGCGAGCGGTCGCCCGCGGTTGCGGCGGCGAGGGCGCGCATCTGGCCGACGTAGCCGAGGTCGAAGACCATCGGGTCGACCCCGGCCGGTGGGGGTGGGATCGGCACGGGCTCGCCGTTGCGCTCGACCCCTGCGCTGGGCAGGAGGTCGGCCCGGACCACCATGGCGTCGCTCGACGCCTGGAGGTCCCAGACGACGTCGTGGTGGCGCCAGCTGGCCTCCACCCGGGCGACGAGGCCCGAGGCGAACCGCAGCAGCACCTCGGCGTGGTCGTCGACGACGAGCTCTGCCGGCGACGACAGCACCGCGGTCACCTCCACGGGCACGTCGTCGCCGGCGAGCAGCAGTGCGAGCCCGAGCGGATGGACACCCAGGTCGAAGAGGGCGCCTCCGCCCCAGCGCGGCTCGAGGAAGTCCCCCCACGTCGGCCGGGGCGAGAGCGCCCGCACCTCGAGGTAGCCGAGGGGGCCCATGGTGGCGGTGATGGAGAGGGCGGTCTGCACGACAGGGGCGAAGGCCAGGTTCTCGGCGTACACGATGCGGGCGCCGGCGTCCTCGGCGGCGACGAGGAGGTCGGCGTCGGCCAGGGTGGTGGCGAGGGGCTTCTCGACCAGCACGGCCGCTCCCGCGCCGATCGCGTCGAGGGCCTGGGCGGTGTGCACGGCCGGCGGGGTGGCCACGACCACCGCGTCCGCGCCGGCGGGCAGCTCCCGGTACGAGCACGCCTCGGCGTGCAGCTGGCCCGCGCGCTCCTGGCTCCGCTCGGCCGACCGCGACGCCACGGCGACGACGGGCAGCCCGGCGGCTTCGGCGGCGAGGGCGTGGATGACGCTGATCATCCCGGCGCCGGCGAACGCCAACGTGGTCGGAGGCGCCTGCGGCGGGGGAGCGGACCGGCGGGATCGGAGCACGCCGCGACCGTACGCCGGTTCAGCGCCGGCCCTCGGCCGCCTGCACCGCGAGGGAGACCGTCTCGGCGGCGTCGACGAGCAGCGCGCCGAGCTCGGGGCCCTCGCCCCTGTCGATGCGGTCGCGGGGGACCATCACCGCCAGCGCCGCCACGGGGGCGCCGTGGCCGTCGACCACCGCCGCGGCGACCACACCGAGGGCGTCGACGTACTCGCCGCGCACGAGTGAGTAGCCGTCGCGGCGGGCGTCGTCGACCGACTGGCGCACGTGGCGCTCGAGCACCTCGCCGGTGCCGTCGCTGGTGTGGGGGAGCGAGCGCTCGAGGACCTCGTCGACCTTGGCGTCGGGGAGCCGGGCGAGAATGGCCCGACCGGCCGCGCTGAGGTGCACGGGCAGGGGCCCCTGGGTGGCGGAGAGAGTGCGCAGGAGGGTCTCCTCCGGACCGGCGAGCAGCACCATGCGGTCGCCGTCGAGGACGAAGAAGCCGGGGGAGCCGTCGAGCTTCTCCCGCAGCGAGCTCAGCACCGGGCGGGCGGCGTCGCGGGCGGCGATGACCTCGGGGCTCGCGTCGGCCAGGACAGAGAAGCGGGCGGTGACGACCCAGGAGCCGGGGGCGCTCACGTCGTGGCGCAGCCAGCCGGCGTCGGCGAGGGTGGTGAGGGCTCGCTGCACCGAGGCCTTGGGCACGTCGAGGCGGCGCGACAGCTCGCTCAACCCGACCGGCTGGCGGGCGGCGACCTCCTCGAACACCCGCAGCGCGGTCCGGACGCTCTTCACCGCCCCATGTTGCCACAGTCACACCCTCGGTCCGCATCGTGGACCGGTATGGTGCTACGGTCCCGGGTGATGTCCGATCCGGGGGAACTCAACGACGTCGTGGTGGTCGACCTGTCGACCGACCTCGGCGGGGCCTACTGCTCCAAGCTCTTCACCGACGGCGGTGCCACCGTCACCAGGGTCGAGCCCACCGCCGGCGACCCGTTCCGGCACTGGCAGTGGAGCGGCGAGCCCACCGAGGGCGACGGCCCGCTGTTCCGCTACCTCCGCCACGGGCAGCGCTCCGTCGCCGCCGACTCGGCCACCGCCGAGGTCGAGGCGCTGCTCAGCGGCGCCGACCTGGTGCTCACCAACGGCGACAGCCTCGCCGGCGACGCCCGTGAGCTCGCCGCCCGGTTGCCCGGCACGGTGGTCGTGAGCATCACGCCCTACGGGCTCGAGGGCCCTTTCGCGGGCCGGCCCGCCAACGAGTTCACGGTCCAGGCCGACAGCGGCTCGCTCACCCCGCGCGGCACGCCGGAGATGGCGCCGTTCCAGCTCGGCGGCCGCATCGTGGAGTGGGTCGCCGGCGCCTACGCCGGGGTCGGCGCCATGGCCGCCGTGCGCCGCGCCCGCTCGGTCGGTATCGGCGAGCTCGTCGACGTCGCCCTCTGTGACGTCGCCAACCTCACCGCCGGCAACTACGCCGACCTGTTCCAGTCGTTGGCCGGTCGCCCCGAGCTCGACCCCGACACGCCCTACCGCACCGTCGAGATCCCCTCCATAGAGCCCACCCTCGACGGCTGGGTCGGCTTCAACACCAACACCCGCGACCAGTGGGACTCCTTCTGCATCCTCATCGAGCGCCCCGACCTGCTCGAGACCGCCGAGTTCGCCTCGCTCGCCACCCGCATCGCCCGACGCGACGAGTGGAACGCGTTGGTTCGGGAGTGGACCACGCGGCACACCACC
>Ga0302299_10002915_pt1 | contig 10412 bp, 12 predicted proteins | sample III_Fen_N3_4_FD_198795 | JGI IMG/M metagenome (GOLD analysis project Ga0302299, IMG submission 198795) | Peat permafrost microbial communities from Stordalen Mire near Abisko, Sweden - III_Fen_N3_4 | ecosystem: Environmental > Terrestrial > Soil > Wetlands > Permafrost | place: Sweden: Abisko...
ATCACGTTGAGCACCCGGCCGAGCGTGCACGGGCCGACGGGCACCGTGATCGGGCCGCCGGTGTCGACGACCGGCGTGCCGCGCACCATGCCGTCGGTCGGCTGCATGCTCACGCAGCGCACGCGGTTCTCGCCGAGGTGCTGCTGCACCTCGGCGATCACGTCGATCGGCTGGCCGCCCTGGCTGCCGTCGTCCCGGATGCGCAGGGCCTGGTAGATGGGCGGGACGCCCTGCTCGAACTCGACGTCCACCACCGGACCGATGACCTGGACGACGCGGCCGACGTTCGCTGAAGCCATTGTGACTCGCTCTCCTACGCGGGCGCGCCGGCGCCCGAGACGACCTCGATGATCTCCTTGGTGATGGCGGCCTGCCGGACCTTGTTCATGTAGAGGGTCAGCCGGTCGATCATCTCCGCGGCGTTGTTGGTCGCCGCGTCCATCGCCGTCATGCGGGCGCCGTGCTCCGCCGCCGACGACTCGAGCAGCGCGCGCCAGACCTGCACCTCCACGTGCTTCGGCAGGATCTCCGAGAAGATCGCCCGGGGCGAGGGCTCGTAGAGGTAGTCGAGAGCCGGATCCTGCGGGCGGATCGCGTGGCGCTCGATTGGCAGCACGCGGTCGACCACGATGCGCTGCTGGATCACGCTCTTGAACTCGTTGTAGACGAGGTAGACCTGGTCGGCCTCGTCCTTCGTGAAGGCCTCGATCAGCTCCTGCGCGATCTGGCGCGCGGTCGCGTAGCGCAGGGCGGAAAACAGGCCGACGTGCTCGCTGCGTATGCGCAGCGAGCGGCGGCGGAAGAAGTCGCGCGCGCGCCGGCCCACCAGCGAGAGCTCGACGGCGTCGTGGTCGGGCTGCTCGGCCAGGAAGCGCGTGGCCGTGCGGATGATGTTCGCATTGAACGCGCCGCACAGACCCTTGTCGGCCGTGATCACGACCAGCAGCACCTTGCCGCGGCCGCGGTCCTCGAGCAGCGGGTGCAGGTCGGTGTTCGCTCGCGAGGCGAGCGAGTTCAGCACCTCCATCATCTTGCGCGCGTAGGGTCGGGCCGCGAACATGGCCTCCTGGGCGCGGCGCAGCTTGGCCGCGGAGACCATCTTCATGGCCTTGGTGATCTGCTGCGTGCTCTTGACGCTGCGGATCCGGCGCCGGATGTCGATCAGGGCGGGCATGGACTGGTCCTTCGCGCGCCGCCTATGCGCTCGCCGTCGGCGCGAACACCGAGGCGAACTCGACGAGCGCGGCCTTCAGCTGCTCGCCCAGCTCGCCTTTGATGTCCTTCTTCTCGGCGATCCGGCGCAGCAGCTCGCCCTTGCTGCGCTCGAGCCATGCCAGCACCTCCCGCTCGTAGCGGCGGCAGTCCGAGACCGGCAGCGCGTCGAGGTGGCCGTTGGTGGCGGCGTAGATGATCGCGATCTGCTTCTCGACCGCCAGCGGCTGGTACTGCTCCTGCTTCAGGATCTCGGTGGTGCGCTGGCCGCGCGCGAGCAGCGCCTGCGTGGACTTGTCGAGGTCGGAGGCGAACATCGCGAAGGCCTGCATCTCGCGGTACTGGGCGAGGTCGAGGCGCAGGCGGCCGGCCACGGCCTTCATCGCCTTCACCTGGGCGGAGCCGCCCACGCGCGAGACGGAGTTGCCGACGTTGATCGCGGGCCGGATCCCGGAGTTGAACAGGTCGGACTCGAGGAAGATCTGGCCGTCCGTGATCGAGATGACGTTGGTCGGGATGTAGGCCGAAAGGTCGCCCGCCTGCGTCTCGATGATCGGCAGCGCCGTCAGCGAGCCGGCGCCCTTCTTGTCGTTCAGCTTCGCGGCGCGCTCGAGCAGGCGGCTGTGCAGGTAGAAGACGTCGCCCGGGTACGCCTCGCGGCCCGGCGGGCGGCGCAGCAGCAGCGAGATCTCGCGGTAGGCCGCGGCGTGCTTGCTGAGGTCGTCGTAGATGCACAGCGCGTGCTTGCCGTTGTCGCGGAAGAACTCGCCCATCGCGCAGCCCGAGTAGGGGGCGATGTAGAGGAATGGCGCGGGCTCGGAGGCCGAGGCGGAGACGACGATGGTGTACTCCATCGCGCCGAACTCCTCGAGCGTGCGCACGACCTGCGCGACGGTCGACTGCTTCTGGCCGATCGCGACGTAGATGCAGACGACGCCCTGGCCCTTCTGGTTGATGATGGTGTCGAGCGCCACCGCGGTCTTGCCGGTCTGACGGTCGCCGATGATCAGCTCGCGTTGGCCGCGGCCGATCGGCACCATCGCGTCGATCGCCTTGAGGCCGGTCTGCAGCGGCTCGCGCACGGGCTGGCGCTCGACGACGCCCGGCGCGATCGTCTCGATCGGGTTGAAGACGGTGGTCGCGATCGGGCCCTTGCCGTCGATCGGCTGGCCGAGCGGGTTGACGACGCGGCCGACGAGCGCGTCGCCGACCGGCACGGACATGATGCGCTGCGTGCGGCGGACCTCGTCGCCCTCGCACACCTTGACGTACTCGCCGAAGAGCACCGCGCCGACCGAGTCCTCCTCGAGGTTGAGCGCGAGGCCCATGACGCCGTGCGGCAGCGCGAGCAGCTCGCCGGCCATGCAGCGCTCGAGCCCGTGGATGCGGGCGATGCCGTCGCCAACCTTCAGCACCGTGCCGACCTCGGCCACGTCGATGCCGGCCTTGAAGCCCGCGAGCTGCTCGCGGAGGATCCGGGTGATCTCTTCGGCGCGAATCTCCATGCCGTCCTTCCCTGTTCTTCGCTAACTGGAGGCGAGCCGCGCGCGCAGGGCCGCGAGGCGGCCGCGCACGGTGCCGTCGTAGGTGCGCCCGCCGACCCGCACGAGGACGCCGCCGAGCACGCCCGGGTCGACTCGCGCGCGCAGCTCCACGCGCTTGCCGGTCAGCCCGCCGACGGCGTCGCGCAGACCCGTCGCCTGCCCCGCGTCGAGCGGCTGCGCCGTCACCGCCTCGGCCATGACCACGCCGCGCGCGGAGTTGCGGACCTCCGCGTAGGCCTCGGCCAGCTCCGGCAGCAGCGCGACGCGGTCGCGCGCGGCGACGAGCTCGAGCAGGCGGCGGAGCAGCGGCGAGGTCCCGGCCGCCTCGGCGATCGCGACGAGCACCCGCCGCCGCTGCTCGGGCCCGAGGGCCGGGTGCAGCAGGGCCGTGCGCAGCTCGGCGTTCGATTTCAGCAGCGTGGCGAGCGAGCCGAGCTGCTCCGCGATCCCCTGGTCCACGTCCTGGCCTTCGGCCCGGGCCACATCGAAGAGAGCGCGCGCGTAGCGCAGGGCGAGGGCTCGGCTGGATCCCGTCACGGCCGTCGCGCGGCGGCCTTCGGTGCTGACGCGCACGGCATGCCGGGCTCCTGTCGAGTGAATGCGTCCATGTTGCAGGCTCTTCGTCTGCCCCCTGGAACCGGGAGCTGCGTCATCGAAGACGCAGCACGATACCACGCGCCCGCGACGGGGGTCAAAGACGCTGCGGGTGGTGTCAGGCGCGGACGCGGAGCGCCTGGGGGCCGCGACTCAGGGCTCGGCCGACGACGCGGGCGCCGGCCAGCTCGCCAACGACGGCCGCGGACGCTGACGCCGGGACGAGCAGCAGGAGCCCTCCGGAGGTCTGGGGATCGTAGAGCACGGCCTCGAGCGCCGGGTCGAGTGTCCCTTCGTGGGCGACTTGGGGCTCGAACGCGCGCCGGTTGGCCCGGAGCCCTCCGGACTGGAAGCGCTGTGCGAGCGCGAGGACGTCGGGCAGCAGCGGCAGCGCCACGGCGTCGAATTCGAGCGTCAGGCGGCTCTCGCGGGCGATCCCGGCCGCGTGGCCGAGCAGGCCGAAGCCGGTGACGTCTGTGGCCCCGGTGACACCGTGCCGCAGCGCGGTCTCGGCCGCCGCCCGGTTGAGCGTGGCCATCGACAGCGTGGAGGCCGCGATCGCGGGAATGGACGCTTCGCCCGCCTTGAGCGCGGTCGCGAGGATGCCTGTGCCGAGTGGTTTGGTGAGAACGATCGCGTCGTTCTCGTGCCCTCCGCCGTTCGTCAGCATCCTGCGGGGATCGACGAGACCGGTTATGGCGTAGCCGAACTTGATCTCCGGGTCGCGCACCGAGTGGCCGCCGAGCAGCGCACAGCCGGCCTCGCGCAACGCATCCGCCCCGCCGCGCACGATCGCGACGGCCCACTCGGCCGGGAAGTCGTGCTCCGGGAACGCGGCGATCGACAGCGCCGTGATCGGCCGGCCTCCCATCGCGTAGACGTCGGAGAGCGCGTTCGCGGCAGCGATTCGGCCGAAGTCGTACGGGTCGTCCACGACGGGGGTGAAGAAGTCGACCGTCTGCACCAGGGCCGTGACATCGTCGAGGCGATAGACGCCGGCGTCGTCGCCCGTCGTGTGATCGACGAGCACGCGCGGGTCGTCGCCCTTCGGCAGTGCGCCCAGGACCTGGGCGAGCTCGGCGGGCCCGAGCTTGCTCGCTCAACCGGCGCAGGACACCCGCTCGGTCAGCCGGCGGATCCGCTCACGCTCGTCGCTCACCCTCGCCTCGCTCGGCCTCGGACCGCTAGCGCGCGGCGCCGCCACCGCGCGGCTCGAGATCCGCGGGCGGCTCTCCCATGCGACAGTCGCCCTGGAAGAACGCGCCGTCCTCGACGACGAGCTTCGGCGAGACGAGCGTCGCGAGCACGCGGCAGCCCGAGAGCAGCTCGATCCGCTGGCGGCCGCGAACCGTGCCGCTGACGCGGCCACGGATCGAGACGACGCGGCAGTCGATCTCGGCGTCGACCTGGCCCGCCTCGCCGACGATCAGCGTGTTGTCCGAGACGATCTTCCCCTTGACGCGGCCGTCCACTCGCAGCGTGTCGCGGAAGCGCAGCTCGCCCGAGAACTCCGTGCCCTCGTCGAGGAAGCCGTTGAGGTCCTCGGCCGCGAGGCCCTTGAACTTCAGCATGCCGCCGAGCCTAGCACGTCAGCGACCCCGGCCCGCGCGCAGCAGCAGGTCGTAGACCCGGTTGAGCTCGGCCTCGGTCGCGAAGATCACTCGGATCTGACCGCCGCGGCCGCGGCGTGCGATCTCGACGCGCGCGCCCAGGGCAGCCCGCAGGCGCTCCTCGGCGGCGCGCGTGTTCGCGTCCTTCTTCGCGCCGGCTGGCTCCTTGCGCGGGGCGCGCAGCGCCGCCACCCGTCGCTCGACCTCGCGTACGGAGAGTCCCTTGCGCGCCGCCTCGCGGCCGAGCGCGAGCTGGTCCTCCTGGCGGTCGAGCGCGAGCAGCGTGCGCGCGTGGCCGGCGTCGAGCCGGCCTTGCGACACCAGCTCGCGCAGCTCGCGCGGCAGGCGCAGCAGGCGCAGCGTGTTCGCGACCGTCGAGCGCTCGCGGCCGACCCGGCGCGCGATCTCCTCCTGCGTGAGGTTGAACTCGTCCTGCAGCCGCTGGAACGCATGGGCCTCTTCGAGCGCGGTCAGCTCGTTGCGCTGCACGTTTTCGACGATCGCGAGCTCGAGCAGCCGCTCGTCGGGCACGTCGCGAACCGCCACCGGCACGCTCGCGAGCCCTGCCGCCTTGGCCGCACGCCAGCGCCGCTCGCCGGCGATGATCTGGTAGCGCTCGCCGTGCCGGCGCACCAGGATTGGCTGCAGGATCCCGCTCTCGCGCACGGAGGCCGTCAGCTCCTCGAGCCGGGCCGGGTCGATCCGCAGCCGCGGCTGGAACGGGTTCGGGTCGAGGTCGCCGATCGCGACCTCACCGGCGCCCTCGGCGGGCGCGGCCGCGGCCGGCGCCGCCAGCACGGGTACGTCGGGGATCAGCGCCGACAGGCCGCGGCCGAGGGCCTTGCGCTTCGCGGGGCTCGTCACTTCGCGAACAGGGCCATCTGGCCGTGGGACATCAGCTCACGGGCGAGCTGCAGGTAGGCCTCCGCGCCCTTCGACCGGATGTCGTAGAGGATCACCGGCTGTCCGAAGCTCGGGGCCTCGGCGAGGCGGATGCTGCGCGGGACCTGGGTCGAGAAGACCTTGTCCTTGAAGTGCGAGCGCACCTCGTTGATCACCTGCTGCGTGAGGTTCGCCCGCTCGTCGACCATCGTCAGCAGCACGCCCTCGACCTCGAGATCCGGGTTGAGCGCGCGCTTCACCCGCTGCAGCGTGGCCGTGAGCTCGGAGATGCCCTCGAGCGCGAAGTACTCGCACTGCAGGGGAATCAGCACCGTGTTGGCCGCGGCGAGCGCGTTGAGCGTGAGCAGACCGAGGCTCGGCGGGCAGTCGACGATCACATAGTCGTAGTGGCCGACCACGGGCGCGAGCGCCTCCTTCAGGCGGTACTCGCGGGCGAGCACGCCGACGAGTTCCACCTCGGCGCCGGTCAGGTTGCGGTCGGAGGGGACGAGGCTCAGGTGCTCGAGATCCGTCGCGACCACCAGCTCCTCGATCGGCCGCTGCTCGATCAGGGCCTCGTACAGGCTCGGGCGACTCTCGCGCATCTTGCGCCCGAGGCCGGAGGTCAGGTTGCCCTGGGGATCCGCGTCGACGGCGAGCACGCGCCGCTCGGCGGCGGCGAGGCTCGCGGCGAGGTTGATGGCCGTCGTGGTCTTGCCGACCCCGCCTTTCTGGTTGGCGATCGCGATCGTGCGTCCCAAGGGCCTCTTCTTCCCGCCTCTCCCGGAGGAGCGGCAGCATAGCACGCGGGGCCAGCTAGTCCGACCCGGCGGCACCCGCGGCGAGGCCGTAGCGCTCGCACATGGCGTCGAAGCGCGCCGCCACGTGCTCGTCCATGTAGCCGCGGCGCGCCGCGAGGAACGGGACGAGCGTCCCGCGCAGGAACTCCCCGCGCGCCATCCACTGGAAGTACTGCCGACCGCCGTGGTTGTAGGGGCCGTAGAGGCGCGCCTCGGGAAAGGCCGCCTCGAGCCAGCGGAAGAGCCGTTCGTGGCGCAAGTGCATGCGCAGGGTGACGTGGGCCTGGCGGCCGTCGCCGCCGAAGTGCCCCTCGCCCACGAGGAGGCCGAAGACCAGTCCGCACTCGAACTCGCTGAGATCGAGCGACCCGGGAGCGCCCACCGCGCGATCTTCGCTCGCCTGTTGTTTCACCGTCAAGTTTCCCGTGGAACATCCGCGCGCTGGAACAAGCGCGTGTCGCCGGTCGGGTGCGGGCCGATCTTCACCGCCACGAACGGCGCTTCCGCCTGCGGTCGCCCTCCGAGCACCAGCACGCGCCCGCCGGGCTCGACCAGCGACGCGAGCTCCTGGAGCGGCAGGGCGAGGGCACGCAGCGTGACCGTGCGCGCGGGGGGCCCGAAGTACCCGTCGTGGCGCGACCGGATGACGCTCACGGGCCGCGCCGGCCCGGCCACCCGAGCCGCCTCGCGCAGGAACGCCCAGCGCTTGGCGCGTGGCTCGAGCAGGACGACGTCGAGGTCCTCGCGCAGCAACGCGAACACGAGACCGGGCGAGCCGTTGCCGGAGCCGACATCGATCAGGCGGCCGGGCTTGGGGAGCGACGCCGCTGCCAGCACGTCGCCGACCAGCAGCCGCGCCCGCTCGTGCGCCGTGCGGGCGCCCGTGAGGTTCACCCGGCCGCTCCAGTGGGCGAGGATATCGAGGTAGGCGGCCAGGCGCGAGACGGCGGGCTCGCCCAGGCCGAGCGCCTCGATCGCCCCCCGGTGCGGGCTAGCGCCCGTCGGTGTCTCCGCCCGCCGGCGCCCCGGGGTCCGCCGCCGAGGGTGCGATCGTCACCCGGCGGTCGAGCCCCTCGCCGACGCTGAACGTCCGCACACCCGGTTCGTCCTGCAACGCCACGTGCACGATCCTGCGCTCGTAGGCGTTCAACGGCTCCAGCTCACGCGGCTCGCCGTCGGTGCGCACCGTCTCGGCGATCCGTAGTGCCTCGGCGGCCAGTGCCTCGTCGCGCCGCTCGCGATAGCCTTCGCAGCGCACTCGCAGCAGCAGTGGGTGCAGCTCGGCGGCGTGGGCCCGCTGCAGCAGGTGCTCGAGGGCGCGCAGCGGCTCGCCCCTCCCGTCTTCGCCGTGGAAGAACGCCGCGTCCTCGCCCCGGATCTGCAGCACCAGCGTCTCCTCGGTCTGCTCGACGTCGCACTCGAGGCGCAGCTCCCCGGCCTCGGCCAGCGCGCGGATCACGCCTCGCAGGCTCGCCCGCAGGTCCACCGGCCCAGGTTCGGCCGGCGCGCGGTCCGACCCGGGCACACGGCGTGGCGAGCCGCCCTCGGTGGGCCGCTCCTGGAGCAGGATGGCGATCCGAGCCGGCGTCGGCTTGAGTCCGCGGCCGCCGCCGGCCCCCGCGTCGAGGACGACGTAGCGCAGTTGCGCCATGGGCAGCCCGAGGCTGGCGGCGGCGGAGGCGAGCGCCTCCTCGACGTCCGGCCCGCTGAAGACCCGGTCCTTCACTTCGACCGCCTCTCTTTGCCGTTGCGCACCTCGACGGTGGGCCGCAGCAGCCGCATCGACACTGCCTGCTGGAGGACCGACCACACGTTTGAGGTGAGCCAGTACAGATTGAGCCCGGCCGGCGCCCACAGGAACATGCCCGCGAGCATCAAGGGCATCAGCATCATGATTCGCTGCTGTGCCGGGTCCATGGCGCTCGGCGTCATCTTCTGCATCGCGAACATCGAGACCCCCATCAGCACCGGGGTCACGAACAGCGGGTCCTTCTGCGCGAGGTCGGCGATCCAGAGAAACGGCGCCCCGCGCAGCTCGATCGCCACCGAGAGCACGCGGTAGAAGGCGAACAGGAACGGCATGGTCAGCAGGATCGGCAGGCAGCCGACCGCCATCTGAGAGCCCATGCTCATGCCGTGCCTGGCATACAGGGCCCCGATCTCCTCCTGCATCTCCTGGCGGCGCGGGTCCATCAGCGGCACCTTGCGGTAGCGCTCCTGGATCGCGCGCATCTCCGGGGAGATCTTCGCCATCTTCAGCCCGTTCACGATGCTGTAGTGGCGGAAGGGCGCCATCACGACGTTGATCAGGATGGTGAGCAGCACGATCGACCAGCCCCAGTTGCCGACGTGCGACTGCACCCAGCGCAGCAGGCGCATGAGCGCGATCACGATCGGGCCGAGCCAGTCGCCGACCTGGACGACCCGGTGCAGCTCGTGGCCGAGCTGGACCATTGTCGGCTGGTCCTTGGCCCCGACGAAGAGCTGGACGGGCGCCGGGCCACCGGCGTCGATCGAGGCGACGGCGGCCGTCACGGCGGGATCGTCCGCGTGCGGGCCCGGGATCGTGGTCGGACGGATCGTCACCGTGGCGTCCGGCGCCGCCGGCACGAACAGCGCCGCGAAGTAGTTGCTCTCGATCCCGACCCAACGCACGCCCGCGAGCGACTCGCCCTGCCCGGGGAGCTTCGCCGCGGGGAACTGTTTCACCCCGTCCGCGAGCAGCGCTACGCCGTGCGGCCCGACGTAGCCGCGCACCTCGCGCTCCTCGGGCGTGGGGTTCCCGAGTCCCGGGCCCCAGACCAGTCGGACCGGCTGCGCCTGACCCGCCTTGCGCACCGTGGCACGCACGGCGATCAGCCCCTGCGCTCGGAAGTCGATCGTCTTCTCGGCCTCCACCTGCGCGTCGACGAAGTGGAAGCTCAGCGTCTGCGGGCCTTCACCGGCGACCGTGAGCTCGCCGGAGGAGGGCTGGAAGAGCGCGCCGCGCAGCCGCTCGTCGAGGTCCTTGTCGCCGGTCTCGATGTCCAGCGGGCGCAGGCCGGCGCCCTGGCCGGGCACCATCTCCTCGGGCCGCCCGCGGGCGTCCTTGTACCGCGTCAGCGTCCAGGAGACGAGACGCGCGCCGCGGTTCGTGAACGCGACCTCGTAGTCGGCGGCCTTCACCTCGACGCGCCGCTCGCGCTCGTCCGCCACCGGCGGCCGCTCCGCCGGGGCGGGGGGGACGCTCGCGGCCGCCGCCTCCACGGGGGCTGGCGTAGCGGCAGGAGCCGTCGCCGGGGCCTCGCGCGGCACCGGGGTTGTTGCCGGCTGGGGCGATGGTGCGAAGAAGAGGCTGTACCCGGTGAGCACGACGAGCGACAGGGCGACGGCGACCAGCAGGCGACGTTCTTCCATCACGACCTCGGCTCGAGACTTTCCTCCGCCCGCCCCTGGAGGGGCGCCGGAACGGGGTCAAGGCCCCCGGGATGAAACGGATGGCAGCGCGCCAGGCGCCGCAGGGCGAGCCGTGTGCCGCGCGCGGCGCCGTGGAGCTTCAAGGCCTCCTCGGCATAGACGCTGCAGCTTGGCCAGTAGCGGCAGTGGCCGCCGAGAAGCGGGGAAAGTGCGACGCGGTAGGCCTCAACGAGGAGCAGCAGCGCCCGCGCCGGGAGCGAGTGGGGCGCGGGGCAGTCGGCGCAGGCGGGCTCGGAGCTCACTGTCTATCTCCGCGAGCCCGCGGTTGGCCAGCTCCGGCTTGGCGAGCACAACGATGTCGACCGCGAGCCGCT
>Ga0302299_10002916_pt1 | contig 10410 bp, 8 predicted proteins | sample III_Fen_N3_4_FD_198795 | JGI IMG/M metagenome (GOLD analysis project Ga0302299, IMG submission 198795) | Peat permafrost microbial communities from Stordalen Mire near Abisko, Sweden - III_Fen_N3_4 | ecosystem: Environmental > Terrestrial > Soil > Wetlands > Permafrost | place: Sweden: Abisko...
CGAGGCGCGCGCGGTGGCAGCGGCGTTCTCGCCCAGCTTGGTTGCCAGCACCGCGGTGCTGAGCCTGCCGCACCCGGAGCGCAAGTCGGTCCTGATCGAGGCCAACTCGATCTTCATCGCCGACCTACTGGGGCTCGCGACGCAGCTGCAGCGCAGCTACCGCCAGGGCTATTCGCTCGACACGCGCAACTCGGCGATCACGGCGCTGCGCAACACGCCCGACGTGACGGTGATCGAGGTGCTGAACCATTTCGCCGCCGGGTCGATCGCGGTACCGCAGCCGGGCATGCCTCCGGGCTCGCCAGTGCCTACCGTGCCGTCGGCGGTGCCCGACGCGCGCAGCCTCTTCATGACCATGCACTACTCGCTGGCGCGGGTGCCGCCGCAGCCGATGCAGCCGCGCCGGGCTGACGCGCGGATCGGGCACATGACCACCAGCGTCGTCGACTTCAGCGACGACCTCGCCCGCAGCCCGCGCCAGCGCTACGTCAACCGCTGGCGGCTGGAGAAGAAGGATCCTTCGGCCACGCTGTCCGAACCGGCGAAGCCGATCACGTTCTGGCTCGATCGCACGATTCCGCTCAAGTACCGGGAAGCCGTCACCGCGGGCGTGCTCGAATGGAACAAGGCATTCGAGAAGATCGGCTTCAAGGGCGCCCTCCGGGTCGAGGTGCAGCCCGACGACGCCGACTTCGACACGCTGGACTTCGGCCGCGCGTCGATCCGCTGGATGACGAATGCGCGCATGGCGTTCGGCGGCATCGGCCAGAGTCACGTCGACCCGCGAAGCGGCGAGATCCTGCACGCGGGCATCTCGATCGAGAGCCTGGACTCGCGCAACGCGCGCGCCGTGCGCTCGCAGATCCTTGCGCCGGCGCTGGATGCGGCGGCCTTCGATGCTGGTCACACGCCGGGCGCGCTCGCCGGCCGGGCCGCATTCGACGAATGCGCCTTCGCCGACGTGGCGGCCGAGCAGCTGGCCTATGCGCTCGAACTCATGGACGTGCGCGGCGACATCGACCCGGCCAGCCCCGAGGCGCAGCGGTTCGTCGAAGACTACGTCAAGCAGGTCACGATCCACGAGGTCGGGCACACGCTCGGCCTGCGCCATAACTTCCGTGCCTCGCGCGCCTACACCGAGCAGCAACTGGCCGACCCGGTGTTCACGGCCGAGCACGGCACGGTGGCGTCGGTGATGGAGTACATGCCGATCAACCTGAACGCACCGGGCGAGCGCCGCGCGCTGTATGGCACGCCGTTCAACACCGCGCTCGGCCCCTACGACTATTGGGCCATCGAATACGCCTACCGACCGATCGCCGAGGCGGACGAGAAGGCTGAGCTGGTGCGCATCGCCGCGCGCAGTTCGGAGCCGCTGCTTGCCTTCGGCAGCGACGAGGAAGCGAACCTCGGCCTGGACCCGGAGACGATGCAGCTCGACCTCGGCAACGACGTCGTGGCCTTCGCGCGCAAGCGCATCGCGATCGCGCAGGACATGCTGCAGCGGCAGGAGACCCGCCACCCGCGACCCGAGCAGGGCTACGCCGTACTGCGCCGCTCGGTGCTCTACGCCGTCAACGACGTGGGACGGGCTGGCTACATGCTGGCGCGCCAGGTCGGCGGCGTGCGCACGCTCCGCGACGCGCCGGGCAGCGGGCGCGATCCGCTGCAGCCCGTGCCGGCGCGTCAGCAGCGCGAGGCGCTGGAGCTCATCACCGGCAGCCTGCTCGCCCCGGACAGCCTGCACGTCTCACCCGCCCTGCAGCGCCGCCTCGCGACCGATTTCGCCGCGCCGCAGGCCGGTGGGCCCGACTTCTCGATCGCGACCCAGGTGCTCGAGATCCAGCGCGGGCTGTTGGGCGCGCTGATGAGCGACACGGTCGCAGTGCGCCTGCTCGACAGCGCCGAGAAGTCGGGGCCCGGGGCCGATGCCGCGCTGCCGCTGTCCGAGCTTTATGCCAGCCTGACCCGCGCGGTCTGGAGCGAGTTGCCCGGTGCCGGCGAGATCGCACCGATGCGGCGCGAGTTGCAGCGCGACCACGTCAACCGCCTGGCCGGCCTGCTGCTGCGTCCGCAGGCACTGAGCCGCGCCGATGCGCGCAGCCTCGTGCGGGTGCAGGCCAAGGCGCTGGCCCGGCAACTCGACGCGGCGTCGCGGCGCCGCGGCCTGAGCCCCGAGGTGCAGGCCCACCTGGCCGACAGTGCCGATACGCTGAACCAGGCGCTTTCGGCCCGGCTGGCGCGCCAGGGCACCTGAACCCAGGGCCGCCGCAGTCGCGGCCGGCCCGGCGCGCGCGCAGCCTCAGCGCGGCTGGGCCCGGCGTGCAGCGAAGCCCACGCCCGCCAGCCCGATGGCCATCAGGGCCCAGGCCGAGGGTTCGGGCACCGGTGCCAGCGTGAGCGAGGTCGAGATCGACAGGTTCGATTCGGAATAGTGGCGCTCGGCAAAGAAGAAGTCGAAGCTGTAGTTGCCTTCGGCATGGCCGGCCAACAGCGTGTCCAGGTTTACCGAGGCCGACGTGGCGCCGTGCACGCCGCCGAGGTCGATGCCGAGCTTCTTGTCGAAGAACACCCACACGTCGTCGTCGCCCGTGAACGAGAAGGTCTGCGCCGTGCCCGGCTTGTAGCCGAACTGCGCCCCGATGGCGTAGGTGAAGTGGTAGTTGTGCGGGAAGCCCTCGTTGCCGAGCTCCGTACCGTCGATCGGGAAGAAGCTGTTGTTGCTGTAGCTGTAGATGCCCGAACCCGCAAAGGTTTCGTTCAGCGTCAGCGAGACGGCGACGTTGTTGGTCGTCTTGGTGAACCACTGGCTGAAGTTGCCCGGCTCGATCACCGTCGCGCCGAAAGCGGTCAGCGTGGGCGAAGGGCCGGTCAGTGTCGGAGCGACCAGGCCGGTCTTGAGCCCCGTGATCACGCCTTCGAAATTCACGCCATCGGACGCGAAGTCGCGCACCGTGCCGGTGAGGGTGGTGCTGGCGGCAAAGGGCGCGGTCGCCACGCAGGCGAGGGCGGCGGCGGTCAGGAGTCTCTTCATAGCGAGGTCTCGCAGTTGGAATGACGCGAAGATAGCGGCGCGGTCGCGTCGACAAAACCCCGTGCCTCGGGGGAACCCCCGTGGTCGAGGGGTCGTGCTTCGACACCGGGAAACCGCCGCCCGTCGCAGCTTCGGCCGCGATGGCTGGCCAGCGCCCGGCAGGGCGGCTATCGTCACACCCCATGCGATCCGCCGTCCCGTCGCCTTCGCTGCCGGCACGCTGGCGGGCTGCCCCGGGCGGCCGCCGCGTGCTGATCGTCGCGGCGCTGTGCCTGCTGGCGGCGATCGCGCTGAACCCGATCTTCGTCAGCCCGTTCCTGGTCGTGCTCGGGCGTACGCTCTTCGTCGGCATGGCGCTGCTGCTGGCCTTTACCGGCGTCGGCCGCTGGCGCCAGCCCTGGCTGCCGCGCTGGCTGGCACAGGTGCTGGTGGTGGCGCTGGTGGCGCCGCTGGCGACGTTCGTGGTCTACCTGCTCTCCGTCGGCGGCGACGTGGTGGCGCTGCTCAGGCACGAGGGCATGTTGTTGGGCGTGCTGGCAATCTCGTCGACCACGCTCGTCGGCGGGCTGGTGATGGCGCTGGGCGCGCTGTACCGCGAGCGCGACGCCCAGGCACGCGCCGACGGCCTGCAGTTCGCGCTCGAGAAGAGCACGCTCGAACGCCAGGCGCTCGGCGCCCGGCTCTCGCTGCTGCATGCGCAGATCGAGCCGCACTTCCTGTTCAACACGCTCGCCAACGTGCAGGCTCTCGTCGAGTCGGGCTCCGACCGTGCAGCACCCGTGCTGCGCCACCTGATCGCCTACCTGCGCGCCGCGATGCCCCGCCTGAACGACGCCGAGGCGACGCTCGCGACCGAGCTGCAGCTCGTGCGCGCCTACCTCGAACTGATGCACCTGCGCATGCCCGACCGGCTGCAGTTCTCTATCGCGCTGGAGCCCGGCCTCGAAGGCCTGCGCTTCCCGACCATGGCGCTGCTCACTCTGGTGGAGAACGCGGTGAGCCATGGCATCGACCCGAGCGAGGAGGGCGGCCGCATCGAGGTCGGCGGCCGGCGCGACGCTTCGAGCGGCGTGGTCACGCTGTGGGTGGCCGACACCGGCGTCGGCCTGGCCGAGACCGCCGCGCCGGGCACCGGCCTGGCCAACCTGCGCGCGAGGCTGCAGGCCTTCTACGGGCCGGGCACCAGCCTCGATCTGCACGAAGTGGCCCCGCACGGCCTGCGCGCCGGTCTCTCGTTCGCTCCGCCCGAGGCCTTGCCGTGACGCCGCCGCCGACCGCGCTCATCGCCGACGACGAGCCGCTGCTGCGCGAGAGCCTGTGCCGGCAACTGGCACGGCTGTGGCCGGAACTGCAGGTCGTGGCCGAGGCGCGCAACGGGCGCGAGGCGGTGGAGCTGTTCGACCTGCATGCACCGCAGGTCGTGTTCCTCGACGTGCACATGCCGGGGCTCAACGGCATCGAGGCCGCACGCGGCATCGCACGGCGCGCGCAGATCGTGTTCGTCACCGCCTACGAGCAGTACGCGGTGCAGGCCTTCGAGCACGGCGCGATCGACTACCTCGTCAAGCCGGTCGACGAGGCGCGGCTGGCCGACACGGTGGCGCGGCTGCAGGGCCGGCTGGCGCGTGCCGCTGAGCCGCTGCCGGGCACCGAGGCGGTGCTGGAGAGCCTGGCCGACGAGTTGCGCCGACGCGCCGCACCGCGCGCCCACCTGCAGTGGATCAAGGCCTCGGTGGGCCAGAGCGTGCGCCTGATCCCGGTCGAGCAGGTCGCCTACCTGCGTTCGGACGAGAAGTACACCCTCGTCGCCTGGGACGGCGGCGAGGCGCTGATCCGCAAGACGATCCGCGAACTCGCCGACGATCTCGACCCCGACCGCTTCGCGCAGGTGCACCGCTCGGTGATCGTCAACCTGCACCGCGTCACCCAGGTCACGCGCAACCTGAACGAGACGGCCGATCTTCACCTGGCCGGGCGCAGCGAAGTGCTGCCGGTCAGCCGCAGCTTCCTCCACCTCTTCCGGCAGATGTAGCCGCCCAGGCACGACGGCCCCGACCCCCAAGAGCACCCGCGCCGCGGGCTTCCCCCTCTGGCCGGCGCCAACGCGCCGGTCGACAATGGCGTGATGAAAGCCAACAGGCTCACCCAAGGGAAGTGCCGCGGCGGCGCGAACGGCGGTTGGGGTGCGGCGGCCCTCGCCACGGCCCTCGTGCTGGCGGGCTGCGGCTCATCGGACGGCGAGGCCGGCGTCGCGGCCCTGGCCGAGGGGCTCGAAGGCGGCGCCACGTCGACAAACACGGCCTTCGCGGTGCGCAACGCCACCGCGGCCGCGGTGACCGTGCGGCTGGCGCTGGGGCCGCAGCCGACCGGCACCTGGCTGCGCGACGTGGCGCAGTTCCCGGCGTCTTGGGGTGTCAGCGGACGCGGGCTGGTCGGCTCGTTCAACCTGCCCGCGCAGACGACCGTCAGCTTCACGCTGCCGAACGCGACCGGCTTGTCGGGCAACGTCATCTTCGGGGGAGGGGCCGGCAACCCCGGTTGCGGCCGGCAGCCCGGCTTCCCGAATGCGGCCAACTTCGGCGAGTTCACGCTCGGCGTGCCGGCCAACGGCTTCAACGGGCAGGAGACGGTCGACGTCAGCAGCGTCAACGGCACCAACGCATACTTGGACATCGAACTGGCGACGACCAACCCCTGGAACGCTGGGGCCGGCCACCCGAACGTGAGCGTCGTCAGCGGCGGCACGATCGGCGCGAATGCCGACCGCGTCGGCGTCTTCGGCTGGCAGGCGACCAACTGCACCGCCAGCGTCGACCCGCCGAACCCGATCGCCGGTTGCCCGGCCCCGGTCGATGCGCCATCGCGCGCCGAACTGAGCAGCCAGCCGATCTGTACGTTCAGCGCCCTACCGCTGGCGGGAGCGTGACCTTCGTCTTCAAGGGCTTCATCCCCGGCTCGTCGAACTGAAGCGGCGCGCACAGGCGCTCGCGATGCAGCAGGCGGCTCGCACGGTCGGCCGGCTGCCGCCGCGGGGCCATGCCACAGCCCTGCCGCGCCGCGCATGCGCGACGAATCGCCGTGCACGTTGCGTGCAAACCGGGCTGCCGGTTCAACGGGCGACGACGTTGGCGGCCGAGCGCAGCGGCTCGGCGCGCACGACCTGCGTGGCCGGCAGTTCACGCTGCGCCACCACCAGGACGCGCTCGAGTTGGACCACGCGGTGGGGCGACGTGTTGCTCTGCACCAGGTCGGTCGCAAAGGCCAGCAGCGCGGCGACCATCACGGTGAAGGTCAGGGCGGGCATCAGCAGTCGGTCGATCATGGTGGGCTCCGGGGCAAGTGGCTTCGTTGTCGATGAAGCGAACTCTAGGAGCCGCGGCGCCGCAGCCCAAGCCGCTCGCGACGGGCCGCAGCCGGCGCATGACGAACTGCGTTCGGGGCCGACGGGCGGCCGCGGCCCTCAGCGCGGCGGTGCGTTCCAGAGCCAGGCGGCGCCGCGTACGCCCGACGAGTCGCCGTGCAGGCTCCTCACGAGACGCGTGCGCAGCGGCTGCCCGGGTCCGGCCGAGAAAACGTGCTGCGCCCACAGCGCGGGCACGCGCGCGTAGAGCATGTCGATCTGCGACAGCCCGCCGCCGAGCACGATGACGTCGGGGTCGACGACGTTGATCACTGTGGCCAGTGCCCGCGCCAGGCGCGAAGCGTACCGGCCCAGGCTGGCCTCGCAGGCGGCGTCGCCGTCGGCCGCGCGCTGCGCAATCTGCTGCGCCGTCAGCGCCGCGCCGCCGTGCCGTGCATGGTCGCGCGCGAGGCCGGGGCCGCTCGCCCAGGTCTCGATGCAACCCACCTTGCCGCAGTAGCACGCTGCCGCGCCGGCGTCGAGTACATCGGCCCAGGGCAGCGGGTTGTGGCCCCACTCGCCGGCCAGGCCGTTGGCACCGGCAAGCAGTTCGCCGCGCACCACCAGCCCGCCGCCGACGCCGGTGCCCAGGATGACGGCGAACACCAGTCCGGCGCTCGCGCCGGCGCCGTCGGTCGCTTCGGACAGCGCCAGGCAGTTGGCGTCGTTCGCCAGCCGCACCGGCCGCGCGAGCAGCGTTTCCAGGTCGCGCTGCAGCGGCTGGCCGTTGAGGCAGGTCGAGTTCGCGTTGCGGATCAGGCCGTCGGCCGTTGCCGAACCCGGCGTGCCGACGCCAATGCGCGGCGCGACCTGCCCCGCTTCGCGCTCGGCCTTGGCAACCAGCGCCGTGACGGCGGCGAGCGTCGCGCGGTAGTCGCCCTGCGGCGTCGCGACGCGCTCGCGCCAGAGCGGCTCGCCGCCAGCACCGAGCATCAGCAACTCGATCTTCGTGCCGCCGAGATCGACGCCCAGCGACGCCGCAGCGCCCACGGTCAGAGCGGCTTCGTGCGTTCGACCAGCCAGGCAAGCGCGTCGCCCGTGACGCGCGGGGCCAGGCGCCTCCGCACCTCGGCGTGGTAGGCGTCGAGCCACGCCACCTCGTCGTCGCGCAACAGGCTGCGCTCGATGCAGCGCGTGTCGATCGGGCACAGCGTGAGTGTCTCGAACTCGAGGAATTCGCCGAACTCGGTGCTCTGGGCGGGCACGTTGAGCACCAGGTTCTCGATCCGGATGCCCCACTGGCCGACGCGGTACAGCCCCGGCTCGATCGAGGTGATCATCCCCGGCTCCATCGCCATGTGCGCGTCGGGTGCTGCCTTGCTGATGCTCTGCGGGCCTTCGTGCACGTTGAGGAAGTAGCCCACGCCGTGGCCGGTGCCGTGGCCGTAGTCGAGGCCCTCGGCCCAGAGCGGCGCGCGGGCGATGGTGTCGAGCATCGGAGACAAGGTCCCGCGCGGGAAGCGCATGCGGCTGAGCGCCAACGTGCCCTTGAGCACGAGCGTGTAGTCGCGCTTCATCGGCGCGCTCACGCTGCCGATCGGCCAGACGCGCGTGATGTCGGTCGTGCCGCCGAGGTACTGGCCGCCGGAGTCGATCAGCAGCAGGCCGTCACCCGCGATCACGGCGTTCGTCGCCGGCGTCGCGTGGTAGTGCGGCAGGGCCCCGTTGGCATTGAAGCCGGCGATGGTGGCAAAGCTCGTGCCGCGCAGATCGGGCTGGCGCGCCCGCGCCGCGCCGAGGCGCTCGCCGACGATTAGTTCGGTCAGCGGCTCGCCCCGCGCCAGTGCCTGCTCGAACCAGGCGTAGAACTCGCACATCGCGGCGCCGTCGTGTTCCATCGCCACGCGCACGTGCGCGGCCTCGGCATCGCTCTTGCGGCTCTTCGCGAGTGTGCTCGGGTTGATCGCTTCGACCACGCGCACCTCGGCCGGCACCTGTTCGCGCAGCCCCAGCGTGACTCGCTTGGGGTCGACCAGCAGCGTGGCCGTGGCCGGCAGCGCAGCGAGCGCCGCTGCGGCCTGCACGTAGGGCGCGAGCGTCACGCCATCGGCCGCCAGGCGGGCGCCGAGGGCGGCGTCGATCTTGCCCTCGGCCACGAACAGTGTCGCATGCTCGGCATCGAGCAGCGCGTGGGCGAGGAACACCGGGTTGTGGCTCACGTCGGCGCCGCGCAGGTTCAGCAGCCACGCGATGTCGTCGAGCGTGGAGATGAGGTGATGCGTCGCGCCGTGCTCGGCCATCGCTGCGCGCACCTGCGCCAGCTTGGCGTCGCGCGACAGCGGCGCGTGCGGCGCGAGATGTTCGAAAACCGGTGCCGCGGGCAGGCCGGGGCGCCCCGGCCAGGCTTCGGCGAACAGGTCGAGGTCGGTGCGCAGCACCACGCCGGCCGCGCCGAGCGCCTCGCGCAGCGCCTTAGCCGCTGTGAGGCCGATCACCTGACCGTCGACGGCGACCGTCTGCCCCGGCGCGATCTCGCGCACGAGCCAGGCGACGTGGTGCGCCGAGGTGCCCGTCGGAATCTTCACCAGCGCGATGCCGCTGCCGGCAAGCTCGGCCTCGGCCTGTGTCCAGTAGCGGCTGTCGGCGAACAACGCCGCCTGAGTGCGCGTGACCACGAGCGTGCCCATCGAACCGGTGAAGCCCGAGAGCCATTCGCGGGACTGCCAGTGCTCCGGCAGGTACTCCGACAGGTGCGGGTCGCTCGACGGCACGAGCACGGCTTCGAGGCCATGGCGCTGCAGCGTGTCGCGGACCTGCTGCAGGCGAAGGTGGGCGGGAGAGGTGCGGGTGTCCATCGTGTGGCGTGCTCCGGGTGCCGGCGCGCCGGGTGGGCACACCGCGAGGCGTCGATTCTAGGAGCCTGTGGTCTCTGCGTGCGCCGGGGCCGCAAAGCCCGATGGGCCACCCGGCGACGTCCCCGATTGACAGAGCGTGGAAGGCGTGTGACCTTGGGCGTCCCGGCGCAGCTGTCGATTTCATTGCCGGTGCCCCGCCCGTTCGCCCGAGGAGCCCCGTCATGGCCGACCCGACCACCGCCACCGCTACCCAGTTGCGCAACATCGAGGCCCGCACCGGCAAGAGCCTTGCCGCCGTGCGCCAGCTCATCGCCGCGAGAGGCCTCGCCAAGCACGCTCAGGTGCGCACGATGCTGATGGAGGCGCTGGCACTCGGCTACGGTGACGCCAACGCCCTGGCCCTCGCCGCCGCCGCGCAAGACGCCACGCCGCCCTCTGCCGACCCGCTGGACGCGATCTACCTCGACGCCAAGGCCGCGCTGCGCCCGCTGCACGAACACATCGTCGGCGCCATCGCGGCCTTCGGCCCGTTCGACACGGCGCCGAAGAAGGGCTACGTCAGCTTGCGTCGCAAGAAGCAGTTCGCGATGGTCGGCCCCGCCACGCGCACGCAGGTCGAGATCGGGCTGAACGCGCGCGATCTGCCTGCCGACCCACGGCTGAAGGCGTCGCCACCGGGCGGCATGTGCCAGTATGCGGTGCGTGTGGCGCAGGCGGGCGAGGTCGATGCGCAACTGCTGGGCTGGCTGAGAGCCGCGTTCGACGCGGCGGGTTAGGTCGAGCGCAGCATTGCCCCTCGGTCCGCACCCGTGTCACTCCGGCGCGCCCTGAACCGCCAGTACCTGGAGGCGGCTTCGCACCAGGTGGATGTGGGCTCGCAGCGCGTACAGCTCGTCCACGTACGACAGCGGCACGGCGATGCGCTCGACGCGTTGCTCCAGCGCGTCCAGGTCGGCCGTCAATTCACGCGCCGGGCGCTTGCCCACGCCGTCTTCCACCGCGCGTAGCTGGCTGTACCAGCGGAAGATGCGCGAGCGGACGCGGAATTCGTACAGCGGCGGCAGCATGCGCGACAGCGGCACCAGCACGGCGATCAGCGTCACCAGCACCGGCCACATGCGCTCGAACAGGTTAGCCAGCCAGAACGGCAGGTAACGCTGCAGGAAGGGCACGCCATTGCG
>Ga0302299_10002917_pt1 | contig 10409 bp, 8 predicted proteins | sample III_Fen_N3_4_FD_198795 | JGI IMG/M metagenome (GOLD analysis project Ga0302299, IMG submission 198795) | Peat permafrost microbial communities from Stordalen Mire near Abisko, Sweden - III_Fen_N3_4 | ecosystem: Environmental > Terrestrial > Soil > Wetlands > Permafrost | place: Sweden: Abisko...
GAGGGCATCGGCGACGGGCTGCCCGACGAGCTCGTGCCGCTCACGCGCCAGGACCTGCTGCACGACCTCCCCGCCGAGCTCGTCGAGGAGATCGAGTCGCGCACCGCCACCCGGGTGCTCACGGCAGGCACCATCGCCTTCGACGAGGGCGCCGAGTCCGACGGTCTCTGGTTCGTGAGCGCGGGCCAGGTGATGGCCGACGTCCGCACGAGCCGCAGCCGGCGTCGCCTATCGAGCACCAGCGCCGGGTCGTCGTTCGGCGAGCTCGCGCTCGTCGACGGCGGACGCCGCTCGGCCCGGGTGGTCGCGCTCGAGCCGACGATCTGCCACGTCCTGTCGACCGAGGCCTTCCTCGACCTCCAGACCAACGCGCCGGCCGCCGCGAGCGCCCTCACGCTCGCCGTCGCGCGCCTGCTCTCGGCACGGCTGCGGTACGCCACCGTCGACCTCGCGGCCTTCGACGAGCTCTGACTCGTCCGCCCGCCACGGGCTAGCCTCGATCGCACAGCGCGGCGCTACGTGCGGAGGACGGGGCCATGACGACGGCAGAGGACGATCGGCTCGACGAAGCTCGCAGCGGCGGTGCGGCCTGGCGACGGTGGGGGACCTACCTGAGCGAGCGCGCCTGGGGGTCGGTGCGCGAGGACTACAGCGACGACGGCGAGGCGTGGGCCTACTTCCCGTTCGAGCACGCGCGCAGCCGCGGCTACCGCTGGAACGAGGACGGCCTCGCGGGCTGGTGCGACGACGAGCAGACGGTGTGCCTCGGGCTCGCGCTGTGGAACGGCAACGACCCGATCCTCAAGGAGCGGCCGTACGGCCTGTCGAACCCGCAGGGCAACCACGGCGAGGACGTCAAGGACTACTGGTTCTACACCGACAACCTGCCGACGCACGCCTACGCGTCGATGGTCTACAAGTACCCGCACGCGGCGTACCCCTACGACGACCTGCTGCGCACCAACGAGGCGCGCGGGCAGGACGTCGGCGAGTACGAGCTGTTCGACGCGCTCGAGCAGCAGTGGCGCGAGAGCCGCTACTTCGACGTCGTGGTCGAGTACGCGAAGGCCTCCCCCGAGGATCTCGTCTGCCGCATCACCGTCACCAACCGCGGGCCCGACCCCGCCGCAGTGCACGTGCTGCCGCAGCTCTGGTACCGCAACACCTGGACCTGGGACCCGGGCACGGTGCGCCCGCGCATCACTCGCAACCGCGCCGGCGTCGCGAGCACCACCCACGACAGGCTCGGCGACCGCTGGTTCTCCGTCACGTCGTCGACGGGCGGAGCCGCCGAGCTGCTCTTCTGCGAGAACGAGACCAACGACGCGCTCCTGTTCGGCTCGACCAACGCGTCGCCCACGACGAAGGACGGCGTCGACTCGTACGTCGTGCGCGGCGACGCTGCCGCCGTGAGCCGCGACGAGGGCAGCAAGGTGGCGGGGCACGTGTCGACCACCCTCGCCGGCGGCGCCTCGCTCACGGTCACGGTGCGCTTCGCGCCCGCCGATCTCGCGATGCCGTTCGACGACGCCGACGAGGTTCTCGCGACGCGACGCCGCGAGGCCGACGAGTTCTACGCGGCGCTCGCCGACCCGTCGCTCAGCGACGACGAGCGGCTCGTGCAGCGCCAGGCGATCGCCGGCCTGCTCTGGTGCAAGCAGTGGTACCACTACAAGGTCCGTCGCTGGCTGCAGGGCGATCCGGGGCAGCCCACGCCACCGGCGTCACGCTGGACCGGCCGCAACAGCGACTGGCAGCACTTCGCCATGGCCGACGTGGTGCTCATGCCGGACGCCTGGGAGTACCCGTGGTTCGCGGCCTGGGACCTCGCGTTCCACTGCGTCACGATGGCGCTCGTCGACGCCGACTTCGCCAAGCAGCAGGTGCTGCTGCTGCTCTCGTCGACCACGCAGCACCCGCACGGCCAGATACCGGCGTACGAGTGGAGCTTCGGCGACACCAACCCGCCCGTCCTCGCATGGGCGGCGTGGCAGGTCTACCAGCTCGAGCGCAACCGCCGCGGCGTGGGCGACGTCGCCTTCCTCGCGCAGGCCTACCGCGCGGTGACGCTCGACCTCATGTGGTGGCTCAACCAGAAGGACGCGCAGGACCGCGGCGTGTTCGGCGGCGGCTTCCTCGGCATGGACAACATCGGCGTCTTCGACCGCGACCAGCCGCTGCCCACCGGCGGCTCGCTCGCGCAGGTCGACGGCACCGCGTGGATGGCGACCCTCGTGCTGCACCTGCTCGAGATCTGCGTCGAGCTTGCGCGCCACGACCCTGGGTACGTGCGGATGCTCGGCCGCTGGATCTGGGACGCCTGGCTGATCGCGAACGCGCTCGAGAAGGGCGCCGGACGCGTGTCGTTCTGGGACGACCGCACGGGGTTCTACCACGACGTCATCGAGCTCCCCGACGGCACTGCGCAGACGCTCGAGGTGTTCTCGATGCAGGCGATCGTGCCGCTCTTCGCCGGCATCTCGGTGCCGGTCGGTTCGACCGAGGCGATCGAGGTGATCCACCGCGCGCTCGACCACCTGATGACGGTGTACGACGAGCCGCGGACGGCGGTGAAGCTGCGCCTCGACGGTGGGGACGGCACGCACGCGATGATGGCCGTGGTCGACCAGGAGCGGCTCGCCTCGATCCTGGACCGGGCCCTCGACCCCGAGCAGCTCCTCTCGCCCTACGGGCTGCGTTCCCTGTCGAAGGCGCACGGCGCGAACCCGTTCGTCTACGACGTCGCCGGCACGACGTACACCGTCGACTACATGCCCGCGGAGTCGCGCAACCGGATGTTCGGCGGCAACTCCAACTGGCGCGGCCCGGTGTGGTTCCCGATGAACTTCCTGTTCGTGCAGGGGCTCAACGCCTACGCACGCTTCCTCGGCGCCACCTTCCTGGTTCCCGACCCCGCGACGAGCGAAGGGATGGTGCCGCTCGCGGAGGTGGCCGACCACATGGCCCGGAGACTGTCCGGTCTGTTCGTTCGTGACGGGAGCGGACGCCGAGCCGTGTTCGGCGACAACGACTACTTCCAGAACGACCCGCACTGGCGCGACCTCGTGCCGTTCCACGAGTACTTCGACGGCGACACCGGCCGCGGCCTGGGCGCCAGCCACCAGACCGGCTGGACAGCGACCGTCGCCCTCCTCCTCCAGTACCGCGGCAACCTGCGGTTCGACGACCTCACCCACTGACGCCCGGATGTCGCACCCGTTCCGGCGGCGGAGTCCGCGCGCGGCGCCTACCGTGGTCCGATGGACCTCGACACCGCTCTCGACTACGCCCGCACGCATCCACGCGCCGTCCTCATCACGCTCAAGAGCGACGGACGTCCGCAGTCGTCCAACGTGCTGCAGTGGACCGACGCCGACGGCATCGTCCACGTGTCAGTGACGGACACGCGCGTCAAGGTGCGCAACGTGCGGCGCGACGCTCGCGTCTCGATCCACGTCACGGCCGACGACTTCTGGTCGTACGCCGTCCTCGAGGGCGACGCCGAGCTCACGCCGGCGGCCTCGAGCCCGGACGACGCGACGGTCGACGAGCTCGTCGCCTACTACCGCGCGCTCAACGGCGAGCACCCCGAGTGGGACGACTACCGCGCCGCGATGGTGGCCGACCAGCGGCTCGTGCTGCGGCTGCGGCCGACGCACGTGTACGGCATGACGCCCTGACCGCCGGCGGCACCCGGCCTCCGGCGAAGAGGCCCGGCCTGGGCGATCAGGGCGTCAGCCGTCAGTGATGGAGCGTCACTCCGCCGCGGGGGCGTCCTGGCTCTCGTCCACCTCGACGACCTCGATGATCTCGACCACGTCACCGTTCTCGTCGAGCGTCGCGATCGCGTCGACGGTGCCGTCGCCGTCGACGTCGACGAGCAGGACGTCGGGAGTGCCGTCGCCGTCCTCGTCGATCGCGGTGACGGTCCCGCCGTCCTCGGTGGTGGTGATGACCATGTCGATCGTCCCGTCACCGTCGACGTCGACGAGCAGGACGTCGGGAGTGCCGTCGCCGTCCTCGTCGATCGCCACCACGGTGGTGCCGTCCTCGGCTGTCGCGATGATCGCGTCGACGGTGCCGTCGCCATCAACGTCGACGTAGGTCACCGTGTCGCCGTTGTCGTCCAGCTCGACGACAGCGTCGACGACGCCGTCACCGTCGCTGTCGATCAGCGCCACTGCCTCGATCTGCGGCTCGGCAGCCGGGTTCTCGCTGTCGCTCATGGGTCGTTCCTCTCGTCTGTGGACCGGGCGCAGCAGCGCTGCGGTGCCGGAACCGTACGACAGCGGCGTGGACGGCTGATCGGTGGGTATGGCGCCCGGCCCGCGCACGCAGCAGGTCGGACGACGTCGCCTGGAGACACGGCCTCGCGCCGACGTACCGTGGAGGTGGGCCGGCCATCGGTCGCAACGACCGGGACCCGTCCCTGGGGGACGCGATGGTCGTCCGGACGCGCGCGATGCGGACAACGGCTCGGATCGTGCTCGGGTGCGGGGCGCTCGCCCTCACCTTGGCCTCCTGCTCCGGCTCGGGCGGCTCACCGCCCTCGTCGACGTCACCGTCGTCACCGTCGTCACCGTCGTCACCGTCGGGAGCGAGTTCGAGCCCGACCACGAGCCCCACCTCCCCGACGGCCTCCCCGACCGTCTCGCCGACGACGTCGCCCGCGGTCGTGGCGAGCGCGGTCGTCGTGAGCGGGACGCCCGCCACCCCGCACCTGTCGTGGCTGACGCTCACGACCCACGTCGACGTGACCGCGCGCGTGAGCGGCCTGGTCGGCCGCGGCGGCGTCATCGACGGCACGGCGTACGTGTTCGAGCAGACCGACGAGGGCACGATCGCCGTGGCTCTCGATGCCAAGGGCACGGTGTCGCGGCTGTCGGTCGTGCCGGTGAACACGTCCACGCTCGCGACCTGGAACTCGCCGCCCATGCTCGCGTGGGCGGTGGACGCGCCTGCGTCGTCACGTGTCGAGATCGCGTCACCCACCGCTCGGCATGGCACCGTGCTGCTCACCGAGTCGCCCTCGATCAGCACCGACCACACCTACGTCATCGCCCGCTGGTCGTCCGACGGGAAGCGGCTGTTCGTGGGCCAGGACCCGACCGGTCTCGGCGGGTACCCGGTCTACTTCGGCACGGGTGTGTCGTCGCTGTCGGCTGTCGATGTCACGAGCCGTCACGTCACCTCGTTGCTCCCGTACCGGCCGCACAACTCGATGCTCTGCTACGACGACATGACCACCGACGAGCGCACCGTCGTCGACACCTGCACCGCGCGAAGGATCACGGTGCGCACGCTCGCCACCGGGGCCGTCCGGCTGATCCGCATGCCGGCCGGCACGTCGGCATACCGGTATGTGCGGGCGGCACGCTTCAGCCCGGACGGCACGCGCGTCGCGTTCACCCTCAACGTCGGTGATCCTGACCACGAGCGCGGCGCAGTCGCCGTGTCGGACGGCTTGCGCGGTGCCTCGCACCTGCTCGTGACCCTCCCGAAGGACGGTGTCGTCGTCGACGGCTGGCTCGACTCCGACACGCTCCTGATCGAGACCGACCAGGAGACCGGGTGCACCGGTTCGTGCGGAACGCGCACGTGGACACTCGACGTGCGGTCGGGCCGGCTCACCCTCCTGGCCAAGGGCAGTGTCGTGGCGCTCGAGATCCGGTAGCCGGCACTGCCACCACCCGACAGCAAGGGAGCCCCGAGCACGGTCGACCCGGCTGGCATGATCTACCGGTCAGAGGTTGATCGGCCTCCCGGTGAAACGGGTCCGGCAACCCCAGGCGCGCCGGGCCGTTAGCTCAACCGGCAGAGCAGCGGACTTTTAATCCGCGGGTTCTGGGTTCGATCCCCAGGCGGCCCACCCGTGCCCGTGCCCGCCCTCGCGGCGGAGTTCCGCCGGTCGAGGGCGACCGCGCTCCCGTCTCGGTGAGACTCCGCGTGCGCCCGGGAGTACACAGGACGTGTCGGAGGCAGCGCGCAGCGCCCGTCCGCGTCCTCGCTCGGGCCCGCCGCCTCGAGGAGGTCCTGTGACCGGGCGACGTCGTACCGCTGAGCCCTACCGCATCAAGATGGTCGAGCCGCTGCGCATGACCACGCCGGAGCAGCGGGCGAAGGCGATGGCCGACGCCGGCTGGAACACCTTCCTGCTGCGCAGCGACGACGTGTACATCGACCTGCTCACCGACTCGGGCACGTCCGCGATGTCGGACCGCCAGTGGTCGGCGCTCATGATGGGCGACGAGGCCTACGCCGGTTCGCGGTCGTTCTTCGCGCTCGAGCGAGCCGTGCAGGAGGTGTACGGCTTCCCCTACGTCGTGCCCACCCACCAGGGCCGCGGCGCCGAGCACCTGATCTCGCAGATCCTCATCAAGGACGGCCAGTACACGCCCGGCAACATGTACTTCACGACGACACGGCTGCACCAGGAGCTGGCCGGCGCCCAGTTCGTCGACATCATCGTCGACGAGGCGCACGACACGACCGATCGCAGCCCCTTCAAGGGGAACGTCGACCTGCAGAAGCTGCAGCACCTCATCGAGGACGTGGGTCCGGCGCAGATCGCGTACGTCAGCGTCGCGGTCACGGTGAACATGGCCGGCGGCCAGCCGGTGAGCCTCGCGAACCTCCGCGCGGTGCAGGAGCTCTGCGCGCAGCACGGCATCCTCGTGTGGGGCGACGCGACGCGCTGCGCCGAGAACGCCTACTTCATCCAGCAGCGCGAACCGGGCTACGCCGACAGCAGCGTCGCCGACATCCTGCGCCAGACGATGGACTGCTTCGACGGCGTCACGATGTCGAGCAAGAAGGACAACCTCGTCAACATCGGCGGCTTCCTCGCGATGCGCGACGAGTCGATCCTGCAGCGGGCCCGCGAGCTCGTGGTCGTGTACGAGGGCATGCCGACGTACGGCGGTCTCGCCGGGCGCGACATGGAGGCCATCGCGGTCGGCATCCACGAGATGGTCGACGACGCCTACATCGCCGACCGCGTGCGGCAGGTCGACCACCTCGGCCAGCAGCTGCTCGACGCCGGCGTGCCGATCATGGAGCCCGTCGGCGGTCACGCGGTGTTCCTCGATGCGCGCCGCTTCCTCGACCACCTCGACCAGGAGCAGTTCCCAGCGCAGGCGCTCGCCGGCCACCTCTACGTCGACTCCGGAGTCCGGTCCATGGAGCGCGGCATCGTCTCAGCCGGCCGCGACCCGAAGACCGGCGCGAACCGCACGCCGAAGCTCGAGCTGGTGCGGCTCACCATCCCTCGCCGCGTCTACACCGACCGGCACATGGACGTCGTCGCCGACTCGGTGATCGACCTGTTCGAGCGCCGGCACGAGATCACCGGCCTCGAGATGGTCTACGAGCCGCCGTCCCTGCGGTTCTTCACCGCACGGTTCGAGCCGCGCCGCTGAGCTCCCCACATCGCTCACGGGCGTACCCTCCGGGCATGGCTGAAGGAGACGTCGTCCAGGCGCCCGCGTCCGTCGAGGTCGTGGTCGATCCGCTCGAGGCGGTCCGGCTGCAGGCCGAGGAGCACCCGCTCATGGACGGCAAGGCGCCCGAGACGCTCATGGAGAAGTGCCTGCACCTCATCCATCTCAAGGCCTACGACCGGGCGAGCACCTACGCCGAGGGCCGCGACGTCCTCGACGTCGGCTGCAACACCGGCTACGGCACGCTGCACCTCGTCGGGGCGGCGACGTCGGTCACCGGCGTCGACGTCTCGGCCGACGCGATCGACGTCGCCCGCACGCGCGAGGGCGCCGACGCCGTCGACTACCGACTGATCGACGGGGCCGGGCTGCCCTTCGACGACGCGTCGTTCGACCTCGTCACCAGCTTCCAGGTGATCGAGCACGTCGCCGACCCGATGCCCTACCTCGACGAGATCAAGCGCGTGCTGCGCCCCGGCGGCATGGCCCTGTTCACCACGCCCAACGCCGCGATCCGCCTGGATCCCGGTATGCGGCCGTGGAACAGGTTCCACGTCAAGGAGTACCGCGGGGCCGAGCTGGCCGCCCTGCTCGGCGACGTGTTCGCCGACGTCGAGGTCGTCGGGATGTTCGGCGTCCCCACGCTCTACGACCTCGAGGTCGCGCGCGTCGGCAAGAGCCGGCGCCACCAGCGGCGCCAGCTCGCCGCCGAGAAGGGCGCAGCCGAGGCCGAGGCGCGCGCCGAGGCCGGAGCCGCCGAGCCGACCCCGCCCGCGACGGCCCCCGCACCCGCAACCCGGCCGGAGCCCTCCGTCGCCCGTCGCGTACGCCGACGCCTGGGCAAGACCTCGCTGGGCACCGCGGCGCTGCGCGCCGCCGGTCGCGCACCGGCGCCGAGAGCCGCAGCACCGGCCCCCGTGCCGCCGCCACCCCCGCCCGCGCCCGTCGCGGCCGCACCGGAGCCCGAGCCCGTCGACTTCACCGTCTACACCGTCGACGACCTCTTCTACTCCGCGCGCGACCTCGACCGGTCGATCGACCTGCTCGCGATCTGCCACGTCGCGGACTAACGGACGACGCGCTGCCCGGACGTAGCGCAGCGGCTCGCACCCTGAGGCAGACTTCCCCCGGTGAAGATCCTCGCGGTGTCCGACCTGCACTACCGGCTGCCGCACTTCGACTGGCTGGTCGGGGCCGCGAAGGACGTCGACGTCGTCGCCGTGATCGGTGACCTCGCCGACGTCGTGAGCCCCGTGCCGCACTCCGTGCAAGCAGTGGTCCTGCAGAAGTACCTCGACGCGCTCTCGGAGCACGCGACCGTGCTCGTCTCCTCCGGCAACCACGACCTCGACGGTCCCGGCGAGCACGGCGAGCAGGTCGCGGGCTGGCTGCACACGGCGGGCGCTGAGCAGGTCCACGTCGACGGCACGTCGGTAGACATCGGCACGACCCGCTTCACGATCTGCCCGTGGTGGGACGGCCCGGTCACGCGGCAGCTCGTCGACGAGCAGCTCGCGGCGGCTGCCGTCGACCGCCCCGAGCGGTGGGTGTGGCTCTACCACTCGCCGCCCGCGGGCACCGTGCTGTGCAACGACGGGCGCCGCGAGTTCCCCGACCACGACCTCGCCGCGTGGATCGCGCAGCACGAGCCCGACCTCGTGCTCTGCGGCCACATCCACCAGGCGCCGTGGATCGCGGGCGGCTCGTGGCACGCGCAACTGGGCAGCACGTGGGTCTTCAACGCCGGCAAGCAGCGCGGGCCGATCCCTCCGCACATCACGATCGACACCGACACCGGCTCGGCCGAGTGGTACGGCGTCTTCGACGTCGAGACCGTCGAGCTCTGACCCCCGGCACCGCGGCGGAGCAGCGGTCAGTGCACGTGGTCGCCCTCGGGGTCGCGAGCCGACCCCGGTCGCGCCGGCGGAGCCTGGTGGTGGACGAGCGTGTCGAGGATGTCGCCGACCATGCCGAGGTGGCCCTCCTGGCCGGCGAACTGCTCCTTCACGTCGACCAGGTACTGCGTGAGGCCGTCGAGCCGCGCCGCGGTCGTGCGCAGAACCGTGAGAGCAGCACCGGGCTTCTCCGTCAGGAACCGCTCGGGGTCGTCGACGACGCGCACGACCACGGCGCCGGCCGCCACCACCGTCGCGGTCGCCGGACGCCCGAGCACCACCGACATCTCGCCGAACACGGCGCCGGGGCTGTCGATGCGCGCGAAGGCGATGCCGTCGCGCTCGACCGTGACCGACCCGGACTCGAGCACCCACATCTTCGACGGCTCGGCGCCCTGCTCGATGAGCACGTCGCCGGCCGCGAGGGTCTGCGAGGGGCAGTCGGCGGCCGCAGCCAGCAGATCGTTCACCCGCCCAGTGTGCCCGACCACGACGAACGGCGTTCCGGCGACCGACGCGGCTACCAGGCGGAGGCCTGACCCTCGGCCGCGTCGAACTCCCCCCACCCGGTCGGGCGTTCGTCGACGTGCCACGGCGCCAGGCGTGGGTAGCGCAGCTCGGCGAGGTGCAGCAGCGTCGACACCGGGTTGCGCAGCTGCGCGCGCATCCCCTCGCGCGACGCAGCGTCGAGGCCGTCGGTGTCGCGTGCGAGCATCCGCCGCACCACCCACGACGGCGGGAGCACCGTGACCTCGCCGGTCGGCGACGGGGCCACCGGCTCGGAGCGCGCCACCGCCATCCCGACGGTCACCGGGTTGAACCCCGCGTACGCCGACTTGTGCGCGCTGGCGTACATCCGCGGGTTGCACTCGAGCATGAACATCTCGTCGCTCTTCGCGTCGCGGAGCCCGTCGAAGTGGAAGACGCCGTGCAGCCCGGCCGCGGCGACGATCACGCGCGCCATGTCCGCGAGGTCGGGCCGGTCGAGGTAGGTCAGCCGACCGTCGCCCTCGTACCGCTGCTCCCGGTGCGCCACGACGGTGCCGTGGTCGGCCACGACGCTCACATCGAGGTC
>Ga0302299_10002920_pt1 | contig 10405 bp, 9 predicted proteins | sample III_Fen_N3_4_FD_198795 | JGI IMG/M metagenome (GOLD analysis project Ga0302299, IMG submission 198795) | Peat permafrost microbial communities from Stordalen Mire near Abisko, Sweden - III_Fen_N3_4 | ecosystem: Environmental > Terrestrial > Soil > Wetlands > Permafrost | place: Sweden: Abisko...
CGGCCCCGGGATCCCGGCCGACGCGCTCGAGCGCATCTTCGAGCGGTTCTACCGCATCGACGAGGCGCGCGATCGCGAGCGCGGCGGCGCTGGGCTCGGGCTCGCGATCGTGCGCCGGCTCGTCGAGCTGCACGGCGGCCGGGTATGGGCGGACAGCACCGAGGGCAAGGGCGCGACGTTCACCTTCACGATTCCGCTCGCATCTTCATGACCGTTTCACATCCCGTCCCTAGCGTGACGGCATGCGAATCTCCAGCGGACTGACCGTCTCCGTCCTTGGTGCGATGCTCGTCGTGCTCGCCCTGCGCCGGGTCTCGCTCGGTGAGCCCGACCCCGCGAAGGACTGGCCGAAGCCCGCGCTGCACGCGGGCCGGAGCGATGCGCAGCTCACCAGCGCGATCCTCGATCACGCCAAGCAGCTCTACGACACCCGGCACTTCTCGGGGGTCGTGCTCGTCGCCAGGGCCGGCAAGCCGGTCGCCAGCCAGGCCTACGGCCTCGCCGACGTCGCGGCGAACACGCCGAACACGCTCGACACCGCGTTCAACATCGGCTCGATCAACAAGGTGTTCACCCGGCTCGCGATCGCGCAGCTCGCGGCGGCAGGCAAGCTCGCGCTCGACGACACGCTCCACACCCGGCTGCCCGACCTGCGACTGCCCGGCGCCGACCAGATCACGCTCCGCCAGCTGCTCGACCATCGCTCGGGCCTGGGCGACATCTTCGGCCCGAAGTACGAGGCCGCGCCGCCGTCGCGCCTGCGCGAGCTGGCAGACTTCGTCCCGCTGTTCGCCGACCAGCCGCTCGGCTTTGCCCCCGGCAGCTCGGAGCGCTACTCCAACGCAGGCTTCGTCGTGCTCGGCCTCGTCATCGAGCGAGTCAGCGGCGAGAAGTACCGCGACTACGTGGTCAGGCACATCTTCACGCCCGCGAAGATGGCCAGCTCGGGGTTCTGGGCAGTCGACGAGCACGTGGCGCACCGCGCGACCGGCTACACCTTGCACGGCCCCGACCGCGAGCTCACCGCGCGCATCCCCAACACCGCGACTCTGCCCGGCAGGCCGTCGTCGGCCGGCGGCGCGTTCGCCACAGCGGGCGACCTGCTGCGGTTCTACAACGCGTTGCTCGCCGATCAGCTGCTCGACGCCAGGTGGACCAGCTGGATGATCAACGACTCGTTCGACAACCCAGGCCGCAAGCCGGAGATCGGCGTCGCGGGCGGCGCGCCCGGCATCAACGCCGCGATCGAGCTGTCCGGCGACTGGATGGTGATCGCGCTCGCGAACTACGATCCGCCGGCGGCCGGCGCCGTGGCGCGCGGCGCGATGGAACTCCTGCGCGGCCGGCGCGACGACCGCGGCGGCGACGGCGGAGGGGTCCGGCGGCGCCCGCCCAGCGCGCCGGGCAAGACCGAGCTGACCGGCGAGGTCGTGGTGGCGACAGCGATGTCCGGCCACCAGCTAACCGTCGAGGCCAGGGTCAACGGCAGGGGACCGTTCCGGTTCGCGATCGACAGCGGCGCGGCCGGCATGCTCCACCTGGGCAGCAAGCTCGCGACCACGCTGGGCCTGCCGCAGATCGGCGAGGCGATGACCGGCGATCCGAGCGGCAAGCGCGCGGCGCGGCGCCCGGTGGTGCACGTCGACACGGTCGAGCTCGGCGGCGCGAAGTTCACCGGGGTTGACGCCGTCGTCGGCGACCACCTTGGCGACGATGCGATCAGCGGCGTGATCGGCCTGGCGCTGTTCGCCGGTCTGACCGCGACGCTCGACTACCCCGGGCAGAAGCTGCGGCTCGGCCGGCAGCCGCTCGCGGCCGGTGGCCCGCACGTCGTCGCGTTCACCGGCGAGCGCGGCGTCCCGGTGATCGACATCGAGGTCGCCGGCGTCGCGATGAAGATCGACGTCGACACCGGCAGCCCGGCGGTGCTCAGCCTGCCGCCCGCGCTGAGCGGCAAGCTGACGTTCGCCGCCCCGCCGCGCGTCGTCGGCGAGGGCCGCACCACCGCAAACGAGTTCGAGCTCCGCGCCGCCGAGCTCCGCGGTGACCTCCGGGTCGCGGGCTTCGCGCAGGCCAACCCCACCGTCGACCTGGTCGAGCTGTTCCCGGTCGGCAACCTCGGCGCCCGGTTCCTCCGCGACTACGTGGTCACGTTCGATCTCGTGAACCACCGGCTGGCGCTGACCCAGCCGGCGCGCCCCTGACCCTAGTGACCGGTGGCGCCGTGGATCGCGCAGCGCGCGGCGTTCTCGAGCGCGGCATCCACCGTCGAGAAGTCGTTCGAGCTCGCGGTGCAGCGCGCCGCCCACACCATGACGTCGCCCTGGTCGGCTCCGAGCCTCACCGTGACCTCGACGTTCTGGTTCGGCATCCACAGCCCGACCTGGCCGCCGATCACGATCCGAACCACGAGCACGCCGTCGGCGCCCGAGCTGACGAGCACCTGGTGGCGCTCGTCGATCGAGAGATCCTCGAAGCCGGGCCCGTCGAGCACGACGAGGCTGTGGGCATCGTTCGCGCCGCCGCGCGTGGTGGTGTGGGTATGCTCGTCGAACCACAGCGGATGATCGACCGTCGTATCGTGGTCACCGGTCGACGACGTGGACGACGACGTGTGCTCCTCGTGGCGCTGGCGAGTCTCGTGACGGAGCTGCTCGCCCTCGACCAGCGCGAAGCCCGCGAACTCGAGCCCGCCGCGCACGATCGCGTCGACCGCGGCGATGTACGAGCCGGGACACCTGGCCTCGACCGAACCGCACGCTGCCGGTAACACCACTACGCGGCTCGGGCGCACGGCGCTCGCGGGCCCGGCGTGCACCTCGGGGTGCAGCACGGGCAACACCGACGGGCCACACGCGCCCGCGAGGACGAGGCAGAGAATCAGACCGGGGACGCGCGTCATCGTGATCGCCTTTGCTAGAAGTGGACACCGAGGCAGCCCGCGACGCCGGTCGCGCGATACGGCCGGTCGAGGTGGAGGTACTCGCGATCGAGCTCCAGGCTGAGCACCAGCGGCATCGCACCCTGGACCTTGTTGAGCGGGAGCTGCAGCCCCGCGAGGACCCGGCCCCCGAGCAACGTGTGCGCGCCATCGCTGAACGACAGCGGGATGACGCCCGCGCCGCCGTACACGCTCAGCTGATCGATCACGCCGAGGTGGCCGATCACGTCGATCGGAAACAGCGTGGCGGCGCCCGCGAGCGGCATGCCACCGCGGCCCTCCCCCGTGCGGGCGTTGTTGACCATGCCCGCGCGGACGCCGAGCGCCCACCGGCCGCTGCCGCGCAGCACCTCGAGCCCGGCCTGGGCGTGGAGCTGCGTCGAGCGTTCGCCGCCGTGGTCGACCTGCGCCGCGCCGAGCGCCGGCAGCTCGAGGAGCGCGCCCCAGAACCGGCGCCCCGGGATGTGGCTCACCACCTGCTTCGTGTCCGCGCACCCGCCGGCCTGATCGAGCAGGCAGGCCTCGAAGTCGACCTGGTCGCGCGGTCGCCACTGACCGACGTACCCGCCGCCGATGCCAAGGCCGCAGCCGCCGAGCACCACCAGCGCGAGCCACCTCACGGCGTCGCCGTCCCCTCGATCGCGCAGCGCGCGGCGCGCTCCATCGCCACCGGGTCGCGCGCGAGCACGCCGGCGACCTCGATCTCGCACCGCCGGGCCCATGCCAGCGCGCCGTCGCGGGCGAGCAGCCGAACCTGCACGACCACGGCGCGTCGCCCTGCGAACCCGACCTGGGCGCCGATCCAGACCCGGATCGTCACCACGCCGTCGGCGTGAAGCTCACCGAGGACGCGCGCTTGCTCGATCGGCGTCGCATCCTCGAACCGGGCGCCTCGCTGATCGATCGTCCTGGTCGCGCTCCACGCCGAGCGCTGCTCCTGTTCATGCCGCTCGGCGGTGACCAGGTTGATCCGCTCGCTGTCGACCACGTCGTAGCCGCCGAGCGCGAGGGTCGATCGGATCGCGACGTCGACCGCCGCCAGCGCGGCCGCCGAGCACTCCGCTGGGAGCTCGAAGCCCGGGCTGCTCGGATCGCGGGTGTCGACCGGCGCGTAGGTGAGGGCGCCGCACGACGCGGGTAGCGCCACCAGCGTGCGGAGCGGACGTCCGCCCGCCGGACCGATGCGCATATGCTGGATCGGCGGCTGCGGCTCGACCATGGGCGTGCAACCGGCGAGCGCCAGCGCGAGCGCGAGCGCGACGAGCCTCACCACAACGTCGCGCTCTCCAGCGCGCATCGCGTCGCCAGCTCCACCGCCTGCGCCTCGGAGTGCTGATCGCCGGTCGGAACGCTGCAGTCCACCTGCACCACCACCTGCTCGTCGACGAGCCGCGTGATCGCGATCGTGGCGGTCACGGTCCGCTCGGCTGCCATGCCGTGCGGGATCCCCATCGAGATGACCGCGCGGAACACGCCCTTGATCCCGAGCCCGATGAGCAGCGCGCGCTGCTGCTCCGGCGGCAGGTCCAGCCACCTCACCCCGGTGACCTCGGTCTCGACCCGCTCGCCCGCGATGGTCTCGACGGTGTGCGTCGACCGCTGCTGCAGCTCGGCGTTGATCCGCTCGGTGTCGACCACGCGATAGCCGCCGTACTCGAGCGAGATCCGCGTCGCGCTCGCCACTGCGGCGAGGTAGCCCGGCAGGCAGCCCATCGTCGTCCTGCCGCACACCACCGGCATCGCCGCCAGCGGCGTCAGCCACTGACCGAACGCCGGGCCGCGGCGGACGTGGGCCACCGGCGGCGGCGGCGCGAACGCACAGCCCACCACAGCGAAGAGGACCAGCGCGACCAGCCGAGGCACACGCGCAACCTAGGTCCGACCACCGCGCGCAGCAATCGTCCGCACGGCGGTGACGCAGTTTGCCGGCAATCGGCGGTAGCGCCGCGTGAACAACGCGTGAACCGCGCCGCCGCCGTCGGCGCGACCGGCAACGTCGTGAGTGTCAAACGCGCAATGCCTGCGGCGTGGCGAGCGTCGATGCGAACCGCACGGACACAGGTCGTCGCGGCGCGCCCGCGCTGCTAGCCTCCGCGCATGTCCCAAGCCGCCGCGTTCGCCGCGTTCGATCCGTCCACCCCCCTGGGGCCGTTCTCGCTCGAGCGCCGCGAGCCGGGCCCAACCGACGTCCAGATCGACATCCTGTACTGCGGCGTCTGCCACTCGGACCTGCACACCGCCAAGGCCGAGTGGGGCGGCACGGTCTACCCGTGTGTCCCGGGCCACGAGATCGTTGGCCGGATCACCGCGGTCGGCGCCGACGTCAAGGGCTTCGCGGTCGGCGGGCTCGCCGCGGTCGGCTGCATGGTCGATGCATGCCGGACGTGCGACAGCTGCCGCGCCGGTCTCGAGCAGTACTGCGACCGGAGCGCCACGGTCTACACCTACAACTCCAAGGATCCGCACGGCGCAGGCCCGGTCACCTATGGCGGCTACTCGAGCCGGATCGTCGTCGACCAGACGTTCTGCCTGCGGATCTCCGAGAAGCTCCCGCTCGCGGCAGTCGCGCCGCTCTTGTGCGCGGGCGTCACCACCTGGTCGCCGCTCCGGCACTGGGGCGCGGGGCCGGGCAAGAAGGTCGGCGTCGTGGGCCTCGGCGGCCTCGGTCACATGGGCGTCAAGCTGTCGCACGCGCTCGGCGCCCACACCGTCATGTTCACCACGTCGCCGGCCAAGGCGGAGGACGCCCGGCGGCTCGGCGCCGACGAGGTCGTGATCTCGACCGACGCGGCCACGATGAAGAAGCACGCGTCGAGCTTCGATCTCATCCTCGACACCGCCGCCGCATCGCACGACCTCGATGCGTACACCGTGCTGCTGCGGCGCGACGCCACGCTCGCGCTGATGGGCGTACCTCAGTACCCGCACCCATCGCCGAGCGTCGGCAAGCTGCTCAACAAGCGCCGCAGCATCGCCGCGACGCTGATCGGCGGCATCCACGAGACCCAGGAGATGCTCGACTTCTGCGCCGAGCGCTCGATCGTGTCCGACATCGAGATCATCCCGATCCAGCAGATCAACGAGGCCTACGCGCGGATGCTGCGCAGCGACGTGCGCTATCGCTTCGTGATCGACATGGCGTCGCTCACCGCGGGCTGAGCGATCAGTTCCAGGTGATCGGCATGACCAGGCTCTGCGCGGTCCACGACAGGCCGTGCGCGTCGGTCGCCGACTTGCGCTCCACGCCCCAGAAGTAGCGCTCGCCGAGCGCGGCGGTGGTCTCGTTCGCCTTCGACGTGTTGAAGGTGCCGTCGAACGTCGCCGTGCCGGTCTGGGTCGCGGGGCTCGCGAACCACGGGTCGCCGATCTCGGGCCCGACGCCCTTCTTCGCGGTGCCGTAGATGTCGAGCTTGGTGGCCGGGCCGCCGGCGGTGCCGAACGTGAACGCCTGGGGTAGCTTGCCGGTCGCGCGCGGCGCGAAGCTGGCGTAGTCGTGGAACGCCATCTCGGCGTCCGACACCGCGACGTCACCCGCGACCGCGAACGAGGTCGAGATCGTGCGACGAACCATGCCGAGGGTGTCGGGGGTGAGCTGCGCGTCGGTCTTGGACTCGAACTCGGGGTGCTGGACCTGGATCCGGAAGCTCCCCGACGCGACCGTGAAGTCGTAGCCGCCGTCGACCCCGGTGGAGCTGCGGTCGACGAAGTAGTGGTGCGACGCGGCCTCCTCGCGCTCGATCAGCACGAGGTACCCGGCGACCGGCGCGCCGTCCGTGACGACCCGGCCGCGTACGTGGGAGCTCGCCGCGGCGCCCTGAGACGCCGAGATCACGCCGCACGGGTTGGCGACCTGCGTCGAGTACGACGGCGACTCCGGCGGGCACGCCATGAACCCGGAGCTCGCGGGGTCAAACGCATAACGCGACAGCGTGGTGGCCTGCGCACCGGCGGCATCATCACCGACGATGTGGAACAGGTAGGTATGCGACCCGGGCGACAGCTGCGCGCTCCCGGTGAACGTGCCGCCGCTCTCGGTCAGCGTCACCAGCGGCGCGGTCCAGTCGCTGGCCAGGCCGAACGCTCCGATCACCTCGACCGAGCGCACGCCGGTCCAGCTCGGCGTGTAGCTGAACCTGGCGACGTCGCTGGCGTCGGGCGGCGCGTCGGGCGGCGCGGGCGGCGCGTCGACGGTGCCCGACGGAGAGCTCGAGCCGCAGGCCGACAGCAGCGCTGGAACGACAAGGACAAGCAAGGCGAGGCGAAGCTTCATGGCGGCAGGGACACGCGAGCCCACGCGAAGGTTCAGCGCCAGGGCGCACGTCGCGCGCGCCACTGTGCGGTTTTCCCGCCGCTGTCGGGAGTCCCCAGCTGCTCGGCGGGCACAGCATGTTCCAGGGGACCTCGCGGTGCGCGACGCTGTGGTACCTCGAGAGACCGGTCGGCACGTCACGATCGCGGTGGTCGACGCTTGATGATCCGCAACAAGCTGGGATGCAGCGTCGACGTGGAGGTTGGTCGACGTTGACCTGATCGAGTCCTCGCGTGAGCTCGCGACCGATGCGAGACTGGCGAGCGTGGGACCGTCGAGCGAGCCCGTGGGAGAGCTGCTGTCGGAGGCGATCGCCAACAACGCGGCGTGGTGCGCCGCGGTCTGCGAGGCCCATGGCGTGCCCTCGCGCAGCGGCCCGGCGATCTGGCAGACCGACGCGAGCCCGCCGCGCTACTACCCGGACGTCGTGACGCTCGCGCCCGACGCCTCAACGGCCGAGGTGGCGCAGGCCGTCGCCGGTCGGCCATACGCCGGCGTCAAGGACAGCTTCGCGCAGCTCGACCTCGCGCCGTTCGGCTTCCGCGTGCTGTTCGAGGCCCGGTGGCTGGCGTGGCTCCCCGGCGCGCTGCCCCCGAGGCGGTGGTCCACCTGCCGGACGCCCGACGCGCTCGCGGCCTGGCAGGCCGCGTGGGCCGCCGCGCCCGAGGACCGCGGGACGTTTCCCGCTGCGATGTTGCACGGCGACGCGCGGTTCCTCGCGATGATCGCGGGAGATGCCGTCGCGGCGGGCTGCGCGGTGTACCCGACCGGGCGCGTGGTGGGCATGGGCAACGCGTTCGGCCCGGTCGATCCTGCTGCCGCATGGTCCGCCGCGCTCGCGGAGCTCGGAGACCGCAGCGCGGTCGTCGGCTACACCCACCCCGCGGAGGCCGCCGCCCTCGTCTCGGCCGGCGCGCGCGAGCTCGGCCCGCTGCGCGTGTGGCTGCGGCCGTAGCCGCGGGAGTCGCGATTCCGCCCCCGGCCCGTGCCGGAGACGCTGCCGCCCGCTATCGTCTCGCGATGACCGAAGCGTTCGATCTGATCGTCATCGGCGGCGGCAACGCGGGAATGGCGGCGGCGGGCGCGGGCCGCGCCGCGGGCTGGTCGGTCGCGCTCGTCGAGCGAGACCTGCTCGGCGGGACCTGCCCCAACCGCGGCTGCGTGCCAAAGAAGGTCCTGGTCGGCGCCGCCGAGGTCGTCGATCACGTGCGGCGCGCGCGCGGCCACGGCGTCACCGGCGACGCGGCGATCGACTGGCCAGCGCTCCAGGCCGCCCGCCACGCGATCGTCGACGCGCTGCCGACGCGGATGGCGAGCAGCCTGGCGGCGCAGGGCGTGACGGTCGTGCGCGGCACGGCGCGGTTCACCGGGCCGCGCGAGGTCACGGTCGATGGTCGTGTGCTCGCCGGCAAGAAGCTGGTGATCGCGACGGGCTCGACGCCGCGGCCACTCGACCTCCCAGGCGTCGAGCGGCTGGCGACCAGCACCGAGGTGCTCGCGCTCGACAAGGTACCGCGCACCGCGGCGTTCGTCGGCGCGGGCGTGATCGCGTTCGAGCTGTCCCACGTGCTCGCGCGCGCCGGCTGCGAGCGCATCGTGCTGCTCGAGACTGCGCCCCGGCCGCTGCCGCGCGCCGACACCGACGCGATCGCCGCGCTGGTCGCCTACGGCCGCGACACGCTCGGAATCACGGTCGAGACCGGCGTGCGGATCACCGCGCTCGACGCCGCAGGCGACGGCGTGGCCGTGCGCTACACCCGGGCCGATGGCAGCGCGGCGACCGCCGAGGTCGAGCTCGCGATCCACGGCGCCGGGCGGGTGCCCCAGCTCGATGGGCTCGAGCTGTCGCGCGCCGGCGTCACCGTCGAGCGCGGCCGGGTGCGCCAGACCCCCGACCTGCGCTGTGTCGAGAACCCCGACCTCGCGATCGTCGGCGACGCGGCGGCCGAGCTGCCCCAGCTGTCGCCGCTGGCGACCTCGCTCGGCAAGCTGGTCGGCACCAACCTCGTCCACGATCGCCACGACGCACCGGATCTGCGCCACGTCGCGAGCTGCGTGTTCACGATCCCGACGTTCGCCCAGGTCGGCGTGACGGAAGCCGAGGCCGCCGCGCGCGGCATCGCCGTCGTGGTCAAGCGCACCGATGGTATGGCCGGGTGGATCTCGAGCCGGACCCACCATGAGGAGCTCTCGTTCGCCAAGGTCCTGATCGACGAGGCCAGCGGGATGATCGCCGGCGCGCACCTGATCGGCCACGGCGCCGACGCCAACATCCACCTGATCGCGCTCGCGATGCGCCACGGCATCCGCGCCGAGCAGCTCGCGACGCTCGACGCCGCCTACCCGACCGCGGCCGCCGACCTGCGCTACCTGCTGTAGCTACCGGATGCACTCCATGTTGCCGATCCTGCCGTTGCTCGTGGTCTCCTGCCAGAAGCTGGTCACGGCCGGGTCATTGATCAGCCGGACGCCGTCGAGGATGCCGAGCGGATCCGGCGACGGGTTGACCCAGCGACCGCGCACGCCGGTGATCGCGCACAGGGTGTTGGCGGTCGCGACCGCCGGGCCGTTCGGGTAGAAGTCGCGCAGGAAGTCGGTCTGGGTCGCGTTGTGCGCGGCGTTGGTCGGCCCGCCGAACGTGTACGCCCAGTGGCCACTCACCGGCGTGTCGATGCAGGTCGCCGTGCCGCCACCCCAGCCGCTGTCGCCGACGAGGTTGTGGACGTAGCTGCCGCCGAAGTCGAACGCCACCGAGCCGTTGGCCTGCGGGTGGCGCGCGATCGAGATGTTGGTCAGCGTCGTGCCGTTGAACGTGTCGCCGTCGAGACCGGACGACGCGTAGAGCTCGCTGAGGAAGCAGTGCGTGTTGGCGTTGCCGATGTAGCCGGTGGTCGCGAGGTTGTTGCTCCACGAGAACTGGTGGACCGCGCTCGAGGTGAACGGCACGTTGATGCACACCGCGCCGGCCTGCACACCGGTGCCGATGCCCCAGCTCGTCACCATCTTCCACTTGCCGCTCGCGGCATCGGGGAACACCCGGACCCTGGCGGGGTTGAAGAACCCCGGATCGCTGAAGTAGTACGGCTGGCCGACGAACGAACCCGAGATCTGGGTCAGAAAGCACGTCTCCTGGCTCAGGTTACCGAGCGTCAACG
>Ga0302299_10002921_pt1 | contig 10404 bp, 8 predicted proteins | sample III_Fen_N3_4_FD_198795 | JGI IMG/M metagenome (GOLD analysis project Ga0302299, IMG submission 198795) | Peat permafrost microbial communities from Stordalen Mire near Abisko, Sweden - III_Fen_N3_4 | ecosystem: Environmental > Terrestrial > Soil > Wetlands > Permafrost | place: Sweden: Abisko...
GGCGTGGACATCGTCCGGTACACGGCCCCCGGCGAGACCATCGAGCACCGGATCGCCAACCTGCCGTGGTGGACGCGCGAGCTCCGCCGCGTCGCCCAGTTCGTCCACCTCAACGCCTACCTGCAGACGCCCGAGTTCGCCGAGAAGCACAAGGCGCTCGAGCGCTCGTCGATCCTGATGGCCGAGGGCGCCGACAGCATCCTCCCGATGGGCGTCAACCTGGACACCCTCGAGTTCCTCGCGGCGAACCACATCGTCGTGTTCGGCCACGTGGGCGCGCTGTCCGGCTGGCAGACCGCGGCCCACGGCGGCTACAAGCGCTGCGGCACGACGGCCGAGACCGCCATGGAGATCTACGAGCAGGCGTACGCCTACCAGGAGGCCGGCATGATGGGCATGACCATCGAGCTGACCCCGCGCGAGGTCACCGACGCGATCGCGGCGAAGCTGCGAGTCCCGGTCGTCGCGGTCGCGGCCGGCGGCGCCGCGGACGGCTCCGAGCTCGTGCACTTCGACCTGTTCGGCATGATGCCGGCCGGCCGCACGGGCGCCCACGCGAAGGTCTACGCGAACTTCTTCGAGTTCGCCGCAGGCGCGATCGGCGCCTTCGGCCGGGATGTGCAGTCCGGCGCCTACCCGCAGCCGGAGCATGGCTACGGCATGAAGGAGGACGAGCTCGACAAGTTCCGAAACGCGCTCGCGAAGAAGTAGGCGGCAGCAACTCGATCCGCAGGCGCGGGCACGGCAGGTCACGCCGCCCGCGCCTGCCTCCCCACGCGTCGGCGCGGACGGCCGCGCCCGAGGAGTCGGACATGGACGAGCTCTACACCTTCGACCCGATGTACCAGCGCCTGCTCGGGGTCGACATTCGAGGCGCCGACATCGGTGGCGTGAAGATCGCCGGCGCGGAGCACGCCGTGCCGATGGCGGAGATGCTGGACTTGACCGGCAAGACCGCCATCGTCACCGGCGGCGCCCGCGGCCTCGGCTTCTGCGTCGTGAACCGGCTGACGGAGGCGGGCGCGAGGGTGATGATCGTCGACATCGCCGTCGAGTTCGCCCAGGCGGCGGTCGAGCACTTCACCGGCCTCGGCCGCGACGTGCGGTTCGAGCTCGCGGACATCCGCGACCTCGGCGCGGTCCAGCGCGCCGTCGACGCGACCTTCGAGGCGTTCGGCGGGATCGACATCCTCGTGAACAACGCAGCCTTCTGGCGCGTCACCAAGTTCCTCGACATGACCGAGGCGACGTGGGACGCCGTCGTGGACACCGGCCTCAAGGGCACCGTGTTCTTCACGCAGGCGGTCGCCCGCCGGATGGTCGAGCAGGGCCGGGGCGGCCGGATTGTCAACGTCGCGTCGATCGCGGGCGTCTCGATGGAGAGCAGCTACGGCATGCTCGTCCCGTATGTCGCCGCGAAGTCCGGCCTGGTCGGTGTCTCGCAGTCGCTGGCGCGGGAGCTCAAGCCACTCGGGATCACGATCAACTGCGTGCTGCCCGGCGGGATGATGTCCCCGGGCGCCGTGCACTCGTCGCTCGACATCACGCCCGAGCTCCGCGAGGCGATGGGCGAGCCCGGACAGGCGCCCGTGACGGACCCCGACGAGGTGGCGCGCGTCGTGTTCATGCTTGCGACGCCCGTGAGCGACTTCATGCACGGGGCGACGGTGGTCGTCGACGGCGGCGCGCGCCTGATGATCAAGAAGTAGAACCTGAGCGTGGCGCGGGAGCCGGTCGACTGCGACGGTCGACGCCGTCCACACGACTGCACACAACTCACTTGCTCCCGAGGAGTCTGCCGGGCACGCTGGGGGCATCGGGTCGGCCCGGTCTGGCCGCTCGAGCACCCCGGCCGCGAGTGTTGCGGCCGACGGGTTTCTTGGCGCGCCCGACAGGATTCGAACCTGCAGACACCACCATTATCGTCAGGGTCCCGATCCTGCGGCGACCGTGGTGAATGTTGGTTGGCGCGACCTCTCCAGTGTCCACCCAGCTGAGGTCACACGCGGGAGTCGCTGAACGCGCGAGGGTCTGCCCCGCTATCCTGCGCGGACGCATACCTGCATCGGCTCGCTGCCCGGGGAACCGTGATTGCCGCAGGCACTTGATCTTGCCTACCTGGTCGCCGTGTGGGTGACCCTCTGGGCGACGGCGGTCGGCAGCGGGCTCTCGCACCGGCCGTCTGAGGTCGTCCGGGCGGCATCGAACAGCCGACGCTTCGCGTCGATCGTGGTGCTCAACGCGGTCGCGATACCACTCGTCGTCGCGGCGCTGACCAGGGCCCTGGCGGTCCCCGATGGATACGCGGCCGGCCTGATCATCGTCGGCGCGGCGTCCGCCGGATCACTCGGGCTCACGAGTGTCCGCATCGCCCGGGCGGATCTGCCCCTCGCGATCGGCCTGATCGTGGTCCTGGAGGTCGGCAACATCCTGGCCATCCCGGTCTGGTCGACGATCCTGCTCTCCGGGGTGGCGCAGCCACGGCCCAGCGAGATCCTCACGACCCTGGTCCTTGGCGTGCTTTTGCCGCTCGGCGTCGGGCAGGGCATCCGCGTCCTCCTGCCCGCACGGGCGCAGGGCTGGGCCCACGTCCTCGCCCTCGTGTCGATCGTAGGCTTCATCGGCGTCATCGGGCTCATCCTGGTTCGCGACATGAAGGAAGTCATCGAGGCCTGGAAGGACCTGGTGCCGGTTGTCGCGGCCGCGACGGTCGCCGTGGCCCTGTTCGCCGGCTGGGCTGTCGGAGGCCCGACGCGCGAGTCCCGGCTGTCGGCGAGCCTCGTCACGTCGGTACGCTCGAACACGCCCGCACTCGCCGTGGCGAGCGCGACCTACGGTGCGACGTCGGACGCCGCCTCCGCCATCGTCGTGTTCGCCCTGACCTCGCTCACGATCTCGGGGTTCCTTGCCATCTGGCTCAGTCGCCCAACGTCACGCCAACCCGGCTGAGCCGATGATCATTCCCGCCGCCCTGGCACCGAGCCGCGGCCGCCACGATCGCGGGGAACGGGGCACAATCTGCCTGGGGTGTTCCCGCGTGGTCGGCCGATCCGGAGCGATGACGACATGACCGAGGAAGCCGACGCCGCAGCACCGCCGTCCGCAGGTCGGCCCGGCCTCCCCCAGGTCGCTGACCGTCCGCCCCGGCTGCGCAGGGGATCGGTTCTGCGGACCCGGCTCCTGTCCCTCTTGCGGAACGCGCGGGACTGCGCTGTCGTGTCGATCGTCGCGCCCCCGGGCTACGGCAAGACCACGGTTCTTGCCCAGTGGGCCTCGCGCGACCCGCGGCCGGTCGCATGGGTCACCGTCAATGACACGCACAACGATCCGGTCGTCCTGTTCACTGACCTCGCCACGGGCATCATCCGGCAGGGGCCGCTCGATCCCGGGATCGTCGACGTGCTGGGCACGCCCGGCCTGTCGAGCTACCTGCTTGCCGGTCGACTCCTTGCGGCCCTGGCCGGCCTGCCCTCGCCCGTCTTGGTGGTGATCGATGACGCCCACCGGCTCAACGACCCTGTCTGCCTCGACGCCCTGAGCGAGTTCGTCGGCCACCTGCCGCCGGGGTGGCAGGTGGCAATCGGGGGCCGGGATTCGATTCCCGTCTCGCTGGCGCGGCTTCGCGCCCACGGGCTGCTCCTCGAGATCGGCACCGCCGAGCTGGCCATGGACGAGCGAGAGGCCGCGAGGCTGCTTCGGCCGCTCGGCCTGACGCTGCCCCCTGCCAGCGTGCGGACGCTCGTTGGGGACGTTCATGGATGGCCCGCGCTGATCTACCTGGCCGGCCTGGCCGCGACTCGCTCCCATGAGCAAGTCGGCCGAGTTGTCTCGGGGAGTGATGGCTACGTCGCCGAGTACCTCCGCTCGGAGCTGCTCGATGGCCGTCCCGAGGATCAGGTCACGCTGCTCCTGGACAGCGCGATCCTCGAGCGGTTCAACGGGTCCGTGTGCGACGCGGTCGTTGGCCGCTCGGGTTCGGCGGGGTTTCTCGCCGAACTCGCGCGCACGAGCCTCCTCGTGGGCGAGGAAGGCGGCTGGTACCGCTACCACTCGCTCCTGAGGGACTTCCTCCTGTCCGAGCTCGAATCTCGAGATCCCGGGGCGATCCGGGAACTCCATCGACGTGCGGCACTGTGGTACGAGCGACATGGATTTCCCGACGAGGCCGTCGAGCACGCCTTCGCGGCGGGTGACGTCGATCGCGCGGCACATGCGGTCGGTGGGGTCGTGCTCCGCTATCACTGGTCCGGCCGCCGCGCGACCCTCCGGGGCTGGCTCGCGCGATTCCGCGACGAGGACCTCGAAGCGCGCCCGTGGCTGGCGGTGATCGGGGCGATCGAAGAGGCAGGGGTCGGCGACGTCGTCGCGGCGGATCGCCTGGCAGACATCGTCGAGCACGGTTCGTTCGAGGGGAGTCCACCAGACGGCACCGCGTCGTTCGAGTCCGGGCGTTCGATCCTGCGCGCGCTCCTGTGCCGGGCTGGTGCCCAGGATGCGCTCGCGCAAGCGAACCGCGCCGTGCAACTCGAACCCGCGGGCAGCCCATGGCGAGACGTCGCCCTATGGGCGCAGGCGAATGGCCGGCTGCTCGCCGGCGAGACCGTCGCCGGCGACACGCTCCTCGAGGATGCCGTGGATGCCGCCCGTCACAATAAGAACTGGGGAACGTTGCAGTGCGCTCTCGCCCAGCGAGCCCTGCTTGCGATCGAGCGGGGAGACTGGACCACGGCGGCGTCACATGCGGATGTGGCCGGGCAGATCGTGTCATCCGCGCACCTCGATGGCTACCAGGTGACGGCGATGACGCGCGCGGCCCTCGCCCAGATCGCAGCACGTCGCGGCGACCTGGGCGCTGCCCGGGACGAGCTCGCCCGGTCAGCCGGTCTGCGGCCGCAGCTGACGGCCAGCCTGCCATGGCTCAATGCAGCAGCGTTGGTCGGCCTTGCCCGGGCCTATCTCGCGGTCGGTGACGCCCATGGGGCCCGCGCGATTCTCTCGCAAGCAGACGACGTGGTCCGCCTGCGCCCCGACCTCGGGGTGATCCCCGGCCAGATCGCGATGCTCCGCTCGCAGATCGACTCGCTGCCAATCGGGTTCGGCGGTGCCTCCGCCCTGACCGCCGCCGAGCTGCGGGTGCTCGCATACCTGCCGCTCTATCTCTCCTTCAAGGAGATCGGTCAGCGCCTGGGCGTCAAGGCATCGACCGTCCAGACACACGCCGTGGCGATCTACGGGAAGCTCGGAGCCTCGTCACGAAGCGAGGCGGTCGACCTGGCGATCGCAGCAGGGTTGCTCGACGGCCGTCCGACGTGGTTGGTGACCTCCCATACCTGATGGGATGCGCCGCGCGACGTGGCGCCGTCAAATGAAGCGGTTCCAATGACGCGCGCAGGGTTGGACCGCAGATGCTATCGAGCGAGGAAGTCCTCCGGAAGCTGACGATCGGCGATCCGACCTACTGCCGGGCTCTCGTGAGCGGCGACATGGACGAGCTCGCGCACCGTCCCGATGGCCGAAGCGTGGCACTTCTCCGGCTCGGAGCCCTGATCACCTCTGGCGGGGCGCAGCCGACCTGGCAGCAATGCGTCTGGCAGGCCCGCAGCGCGGGACTCGACCCCGACGACATCGTTGCTGCTCTCGTCGCCTTGGCACCGACCCTTGGCCCCGACCGGGTCGTCGCGGCGGCACCGCACCTCGCGCAGGCGCTCGGTTTCGACGTGGATGCCGCGCTGTTCGCATGGCAGGACGAGGAGACATAGACACATGGCCGTGCCCCTGATCGACTTCGGCGCCTGGCAGCTGACCGGCGACTTCACGACCATCGACCTGATCGCGGCCTCGACGAACGCGCTCAATGGCGCGATCCTCGCCCGCCGGCCAGATCACTACCGCAACTTCACCGTCGTCGGGATCCTGATGATGGCGCTCCTCGGCGGCCTCGGCGGCGGGATCACCCGCGACGTGCTGCTTAACAAGGTGCCGTCGGCGCTGACGAACCCGGCCTACATCACCTTGTGCATCGGGTTCGGGGTCCTTGGCTATCTGCTCGCGTACGACAAGAGCCAGCTGTTCCGCGAGGGGCTGTTCCAGTTCATGACCAGCTTCTCGCTCCCGTGGTACGCGATCATCGGCGCGAAGGCGGGCATCGACGCGGGGCTGCCGATCCTCGGCTGCCTGCTGCTCGCTGTCGTCGGCCCGACCGCCGGCCGCTTCTACATCGACATCACGAGCGGTGTGCCCCCCAAGCAGTTCATCCGTGGCGAATGGTTCGTGGGCATAGCCGCGCTCACGGGGTTGATCTGGATCCTGCTCAACGCGGCAGGGATGCCGATCTGGCCGTCGGTGCTGCTGAGCTTTGCCATCGGCTTCGTCTTAAGGCTCCTCGCCCTCTACCGGGGCTGGGAGGAGCCCCTGGCCAAGGAGCCCAAGGGCGTCTACCAGCACTCGGATGGTCGGCCCCTGCTCGGCCGGAAGATCGCCGGCAAGTCACAGCGAGAGCTGCGTGACCTCGGGCTCCTGGTCGAGCCCGGGGAAGGCGCGCCGGCGAGCTGATCACACCACCAACAACACCCTGCGGTCTAGGGAGGCGCATGGACATGGCACAGACCCAACCCAACATCGTGGTCTTCTTCTGGGATAACTTCGCCTGGGGCGAGCTCGGCTGCTACGGCGGCGGAATCCTTCGCGGCGCAGCGACGCCGCGGATTGACGCGCTCGCGGCCGAGGGCCTCAAGCTCCTCAACATGAACGTCGAGGCGCAGTGCACGCCGAGCCGCTCGGCGGTGCTCACCGGACGCCACCCGATCCGGTCGGGCACCCAGACGGTGCCCATCACCGGCGGGCCGGACGGTCTCACCCGCTGGGAGGTGACCACCGCCCAGGCGCTCTCCGACGCCGGCTACGCCACCGGCATGTGGGGCAAGTGGCACCTGGGCAGCGATCCGAACCAGCGTGGCCCCATCGACTTCGGGTTCGACGAGGCGGTCTGGAGCCCGCGCACGGCGGACGAGGTCTTCTGGACGATGCAGTCCTACTTCCCGGACGGGCCGGTCGGTGCGGCTCCCTACGCGGGCAAGGCGCAGATCCCGCTGGAGTACCAGACGATCTACTCGCGCAAGAAGGGCGAGACGGCCGAGGCCGTCGGACCCTACGACGCGGAGTTCCGGATCGGCTTCGATCGCAAGATCACCGACTGGGCGATCGACTTCATGAAGCGGTCCAAGGAGGCCGGCAAGCCCTTCTACACGTACCTGCCGTACACCCAGGTCCACATCCCGCCGATCCCGGACCCCGAGTTCGCGCAGTCCACCAAGCGCGGCAACTTCGCCGACCTGCTGACCCAGATCGACGCCTTCACCGGGCGGATCCTGGACACGCTCGACGAGCTCGGCGTCGCCGATGACACGATCGTGGTGTGGGCCTCCGACAACGGTGCGGACACGACCTACCGGATGCCGGCCATGGATCCCGACCCGGCCGGCGGCCAGTGGAATGGCTTCTCCGGGCCGTGGCGCGGCGGTTACTTCACCTCGCTCGAAGGCTCCAACCGGGCACCCTGCATCATCCGCTGGCCAGGCCACGTGCCTGCCGGGAAGGTGAGCAACGAGCTCGTCCATCTCGTGGACCTGTTTCCCACGCTGGTGAATGCCGGCGGCGGGAATGTTCCGACCGATCGCCAGATCGACGGCATGGACATGCGCGACTTCCTGCTCGGCGATGCAGAAGAGTCGGGACGCGACGTCGTCCTGTGCATCCAGGGCAACCGCCTCCAGGCGATCAAGTGGCACCAGTGGAAGGCAACCCTGTTCGAGCAGGACGGGTTCTACTCCACCTGGACTGCCTACAACATGCCCCACGTCTACAACCTCGAGTGGGATCCACGCGAGGAGCACCAGGTCGACTTCCCGCACGGCTGGACCGTCCATCCAATGGCGGCGGCGGCGGGCGCCTTCCTGCGCACCCTGGCGATGGAACAGCCGATCAAGCCCGGCACACCCGATCCGTACCTGCCGCCCGAACCGGGCGAGATGCGGCCCGAGGAACACCTCCAGATCGGCGTCATCACCCAGTACGTGACATCGCTCGTGAAGTCCCATGACGTGCTGCCTGCGCCCAACCACGGCATCGGTCACGCGGCCGGCTAGCCCGAAGCGGAGCCGGCGACCTCGTTCGCCGGCTCCTTCCCCGTAGAGAAGGACCCCGAGATGAACCCACTCCTGGTAACGATCATCGGATTCGGGCTGATCTTCATCGTTACGGCAGCGCTCGGCAACGGCTTGAGCATCACGGCGCCCGCGATCATGGGACCACTGCGGGCGCACACCCAGCTCGACGTGATGCTCATCCTGAGCAACTTCATCGTCGTCCCGGTCCTCGTCATCGGGCTCACGGCCCTGCTGCCGTTCGACCCCCAGATCAAGATGGCGTTCGCGGCGCTGGCCCTCACCGCCGGGGCGCCGTTCATTCCGTGGCTCGTCAGCCTGGCCAAAGGCGATCTCGCCTACTCTGGCGCGACGGTCCTGCTGCTCACCATCGGAACCTGGATCGTCCTCCCGCTAGCCCTCCCGGTGGTCCTGACTGCCCTCGGGACGGGCGCCACGCCGTCCGTCTGGCTTCTGCTCTGGCCGATGCTGTTGTTCATGCTCCTGCCGCTTGTTGCAGGCGTGTTCATCCGCAACCGCTATCCGAGGCTCGCCATGGAGATCGGGCCATACCTGGGGCCGATCTCGATCACGGCACTCACCGTCCACATCACGCTGTTCCTCGGCTACACGTGGAACGACTTCCTCTCCCTGGGTGGCACCTGGGCGTTCGCCTTCGCCTTTGCCCTGCCTCTCATCGGCATGCTGGTCGGGTTCCTGCTCAGTCCCCCCTATGCCTTGAGCCCGGTCAAGCCGGCTGATCCCCAGCGTGGGACGAAGATCGTCTCCGCTGTTGCCGTCGCGCAGCAGAACACGGGCGCCGTGATCTGCGTGGCGATCTTTGGTCTCGGCGCCTACACCGTTGCCGGTGTCACGATGCTGGTCGGCGCCATCGTCACGATTATCGTGGTGATGTTTGTGATGGCCGAGATCGGGATGCGGTACGAGAAGACGCACCCGGTGACTGAAGCGGTCCCGCAGGCGGCCCCTGCGGTGGCACCGGTCGCGACGGGAGCGAAGGCCGGGTGAGGTCATGAGCGTCGACAAGCAGGCGGGTCCGTCCGACCCGGAGAGCCCGCCGCGACCCAACAACCTGACATTCATGGTCGGGTGGATGGTCTTCCTTGGCATCTACCAGATCTTTCTCGCGTGGCGGCTCGGGACGTTCTTCGAGGGGTCGAAGGGTCTGTTTCGCGAGGACTTCGGCGGGGCGGCGATGGAGCCGCTCTACGCGGCCATCGGCGTGATGGCCCTGGTCATCGCGTGGGGTGGCTGGAGGCTGCGGCCCTGGGCCTACCGCCTCGCCTGGGTATTCCAGGGCCTGGTGTTCGGCCTGGCGTTGGTGGTCCTCGGACTGTGGCTGGCCGGCAAGGACGTGCCGATCCACTGGCTCCTCCTGGACTGTGCGTTCGGGGCCTACAACGTCTGGTGGCTGACGCGGCCCGACGTTCGACGGGCCTTCAAGGCCGGATGAGGCTCAGATGGACACGCCAGTGACGCTCCAGCAGCTCAGCAGCGATGTCTTCAGCATCGCGCTGTTCGTGATGCTCATCACGCTCGTGTCGGGGCTCGGGATGGGCTTTGCCGTCCCACAGCTCCTGGCCCCGCTGCGCCGCTGGCAGATCGTGCTTGCCGCGCTCGCCATCAACTGCCTGGTCGTGCCCGCCGTCACCTGGGCGCTCTGCTCCGTGTTCCCGGTCAGCCCGGAGGCGCGGATCGGGCTCGTCCTCGCCTGCATGTCGTCGGGTGGCCCCGCCGGGCTCAAGGCTGCCCAGCTCGCCAGGCGCGCCGACATGTCGTTGGCGGTGTCGCTGACCGTGCTCTTGCAGCTCGCCAACATCGTCGTTGCGCCGCTATGGGCCCAGGCGGTGGTCACGGGCGCCTCGGTCAGCGCCGGGACGGTCATTCTCGACCTCCTGGTCCTCGTCCTGATCCCGCTCATCGCGGGTCTCCTCATCCATGCTCGGTATACCGAGCATGCGGCAGGATGGAGGATGGAGCTCGAGAAGGTTTCGAACCTCGCCCTGTACGTCGCGATCGTGACCGGGATCGCAGCCAACTGGGAGCCGTTCATCAGCCAGGTCGGCTCTTGGACGATCTTCGTCTCGATCCTGCTCGTCCTCATCTTCATGGGCCTGGGCGCCCTGATCGGGGTCCGGGATCGAGGCACGGCGATCGCCGGCGCGACCGTCACGGCGATGCGCTTCACGCCGCTGGGGATGATCGTGATCGCGACCCAGCTCAACAACAACAGCGCATACCT
>Ga0302299_10002924_pt1 | contig 10400 bp, 9 predicted proteins | sample III_Fen_N3_4_FD_198795 | JGI IMG/M metagenome (GOLD analysis project Ga0302299, IMG submission 198795) | Peat permafrost microbial communities from Stordalen Mire near Abisko, Sweden - III_Fen_N3_4 | ecosystem: Environmental > Terrestrial > Soil > Wetlands > Permafrost | place: Sweden: Abisko...
ACACGGTCGGCACCCTGCTGACCACCTACGCGGTGGCCGACCCGGCCGCAGGACGGCTGGCCGGCACCTACGCCAGTGCCGACGTGCAGAAGCTGTACGACCAGTGGAAGGCGCAGGGCCTGACCTCCGTCCAGGACGCCTACGCGGCCGGTGTCGCCCTCGAGCACACCGACATCGCCGACCTGCGAAAGCTTCTCGCCCGCAACTCCGATTCCGACGTGCACCGGGTGTTCAGCCACCTGCTCGCCGCCTCCCAGCAGCACCTCGCCGCGTTCACCAACGCGGTGAACGGCGGATCCGACGCAGCATTCTGCTCCGGCACGGGCGAGCAGATGCGCGCCCAGATGCGCACGGCGGTGACGGCCAGGCCATGGGCATGGCTGGCGGCACCGGGATGGGCGCCGGGTACCGCATGGGCCGCACCGACAGCTGAACCGTTGGGGCCCGTGTCCCAGCCGATCGCCCTCACCCCCGACGGGTGGCGGCGATCGGCATGTCCAGGGTGAAACTCGCACCCGTGCCGGGGCCGGCCGACGCCGCGGTGAGGTCACCGCCGTGTGCGCTGGCAATCCCCCGGGCAATGGTCAATCCGATGCCGCTACCCCCGTCACGCCCGCCCGTCGAGCGGTCGGCGCGGTAGAACCGCTCGAACACCCGCTCCAGGTCCTGCCGCGCCAACCCCACACCGGTGTCGGACACCCGCACCAGCGCCCGGCCGCCCTCGGCCCAGCAAGCGACCCGCACGCCGCCGCCCGGCGGGGTCGCCGCCATCGCATTCCCGACGAGGTTGGTCACCACCTGCGCGAGCCGATCCGGATCGCCGGCGACCAGCACCGGATGCCCGATGGCGCCGTTGACGGTCAGCGTGATCCCGGCGTCCTGCAACTGCGGGCGCAGCCGCTCCGCCGCCTGGGCGGCGACGGCGGCCAGGTCGAGCTGCTGGATCCGCAGGTCCAGCCGCCCCTCCTCGGTGCGCGACAATGCGCTGAGATCATCGGCGAGCCGCCGCAACCGGCCCACCTCCGAACTGACCTGACCCAGGGCCTCCGGCCCGGCAGGAAACACCCCGTCGATCATGCCCTCCACGTAGCCGTCGATGACCGTCAACGGGGTGCGCATCTCATGGGCGATCTCGGACAACAACCGCACCCGGCGCTGCTCCGTGTGCGCCAATGCCGCGCCCAGCGAGTTCACATCCCCGGCCAACGCCGCGAGCTCGACTTCCCTTGGCGTGACCACGATCTCGTCATAATGCCCCTGCGACAGCCGCCTGGTCGCCGCGCGCACCGCCGCCAGCGGCCGCAACAACCGGTACGCCGCGACCCCACCGGCGGCCGCAGCCGCCAACACGGCGATCCCCAGACCGATCAGCAGCGCGGTGTTCACCGCGCCGGCGAACGCGGCATGCACCTCCTGACCCTGCCCGCGGCCCATTCCGCCCATCCCCGCCATGCCGCTGTCGAACAACCGCGGCGCCAACACCTGCACCAACGCATACGTCGTCGCGGCCCCGATCAACACCACCACCACATGCGAGAAGAACAGCCGCACCGACAGCCGGTTCACGACGGCTCCAGCAGGAACTTGTACCCCACACTCCGGACCGTCCCGATGACGTGCGCGTCACCGGCATCGTCACCCAGATGCTGCCGCAGGCTCCGGATGTGCACATCGACCACCCGCTCATCCCCGTAGAAGTCATACCCCCAGACCCGCTCCAGGAGCTGCCGCCGGGAAAAGACCCGCCCGGGCGCATCCGAGAATGCGGCCAACAGGTCAAATTCCAGGGCAGACAACACCACCGGCCGACCTGCGACAGTCACCTCACGGCGATCCACATCCAGCGACAGACCCGGGAAGACGCGGCGCCGCTGCTCGGGCGCCGATGTCCTGGTCCGTCGCAGCACCGCCTTGACCCGCGCCGTGACCTCCCGCGGGCTGAACGGTTTGGTGATGTAGTCATCGGCTCCAACGGCCAGACCGACGAGCTTGTCCACCTCCTCGGTCCGAGCGGTGACCAGCACGACATACACGTCGGAAAACGTCCGCAACCGCCGCAGCACCTCCACGCCGTCCACGTCGGGCAGCATCACATCCAGCAGCACCACGTCCGGGGACAGCTCACGGACCTGCGCCAGCGCGGCGGCGCCGGTGCCCGCCTCGCTCACCCGGAACCCCTCGGCCTCCAGATAACCGCGCAGAACCCGCCGGATCTGCGGCTCGTCATCGACCACCAATACCTCGCGCACAGTCCAGCCCTTCTTCGGACAACCACGCCGGGAGCGGCCACCGCACCCGCTGAGGTAGAACCGCGCCCAGAGCGGACAAGCCGTGCTCAGCTTGGTTGCCCGCCATTGCCGATCACTTCGTCCCGTGAAGGTCCGCTGCAGATGGGGCGACGAAGCTGGCATGCTGAGCAGCACGCCCCGTCACTCCCATCTTGACCAAGATATACCCCATGGGGTATACATGGAATGGGTGGAGGCGCGGGTAATCCGTGGCGCTTCACGCCCTCCCCTCAACCAATGCGACCACTCGTCATGGAGATTGCCGATGTGTTCTGCCGTTCAGTGCTCTCGGTGTAGGAAGACGACCTGGCGGGGCTGCGGGCAGCATGTTGATGCCGTGATGGCCGGAGTTCCCTCCTCGCAGCGATGCGTCTGTGAGCCAGCGCCTAGCAAGACCTTCATGAAACGGCTCCTCGGCCGCTGACCTGGCCGGTCGGCGTCCCAAGAGCACGCCGGGCCGCGGACTTGGAGCGGGTGCGCGGCATCTCGGCGCAGGCTCGCGACCGGACTTCCTCCGAACGCGCCAGCGCGGCCGCTCGGCTGCGCAAGCAGGGGGCGGGCGATGCCCTCGCTGCCGCCGAGCGAGAGGCGATCGAGCTTCGAGCCCGCGTGGAAGAACGTGCGCCGTCCTTCGTCGACAGCATCGTCGTCGCTGCGCGGATTCATCGACGAAGACCACCGGCAACGAGATGGCCGATGTCCTGGCCGATCTCACCGCCCCGCAGCGGTCGGCGGCGCGCCGAGCGCGTAACCTCACCGGGACGCCGCCGCCCTTCCGGCGAAACGCACGGATGCATCGGTGGGACGCAGCACAGCCCGTTGCAGCAGGGCTCGATGGCCGGCGCCGTCTCGGCCTGGCCGCAGGGAGACCGCTCCGAGCGCGGTGATGGACGGCTCTGGAAAGACAGGACCTTCGACCCTGTGTCGCGGATCCCTGCAAGCCGACGATTCAATCGTGACTGCTGCAACGACGATTGAAGTGAGATCCGGCCGCAAGGACCTGCAGGGCGCCGAGCTGCTGGCGGTGGCGGCGGACCCGATCCGATGGACCTTGCTGACGCAGCTGGCCGCCGGCGCGTCGTGTGTGTGCAACCTGCACGAGCACGTTCCGATCGCCGCGAACCTGCTGAGCTACCACCTGAAGGTGCTGCGTCAGGCCGGGCTGGTCACAAGCAGCCGCCGCGGCCGGTGGATCGACTACGCCCTGGCTCCCGACGCGCTGGACCGTTTGCACGCCGCACTCCCCGGCACCGTGACCGCCGCGCCGGTGCCGCGATGAGCATCGCCGAACGTATCCCCACCACCCAGCGCGGCCAGCTCCTCACCCTGACCGCCGCGGCCGCGGCCTGGGTCGCGGTGTACTGGGTGAACGGGTGGCTGTGGGACGCGGTGCTCTACAACGGGTTCGGGATGGCCCCGGATGCGCGGCTCACCGGGACGCTGCACTTCTTCGTCTACGACACCATCAAGAACGCGCTGCTGCTGGTCGCGATCATCTTCATCGTCAGCGTCCTGCGTTCCTACATGAGCATCGAACGCACCCGGGCCCTGCTCGGCGGCAAACGCGAAGGCCTGGGCAACGTCATGGCCGCCGGGCTCGGCGTGATCACCCCGTTCTGCTCGTGCAGCGCCGTCCCGGCGTTCATCGGATTCGTCGCCGCCGGCGTCCCCATCGGGGTCACCCTGAGCTTCCTGATCGCCAGCCCGATGGTCAACGAGATCGCCATCGGCATGCTGTTCAGCCTGTTCGGCTGGCAGATCACCGCCATCTACATCGGCGCCGGCCCGGGGTTCCTCTGAGGTCCCACCCTCGAAGGCATCTTCGGCATCCTCATCGTCGTGACCGCCACCAAACTCGTCACCCTGCTCACCGCCTGACCCACGAAACCAAGACCTCGAACGGATCCACCCGTTGCGACCATCACCGCCCGCTGACGAGAAGCTCGCGCCGCCCACCCAACGGGTCATGGACGCGGTGATGTTCGGATTGATCACTCGGATCAACATCGATCGGCACCCTCAGACCACGGCCTCGGTCTGTGAGGTGTCGGGGTAGTTGGCCTTCTGGCCGAACAGGGAGTGGGGACGTCAGGGCAGGTCGAGATCTGCTGGCGTGCAATGCACACCGCACGCACGGCGGGCCGGCCGCGGCGCTGCCCTGGTCCGGGATCGGCAGCACCGGATCATCGGAACCGGCTGGTGGGCGCCGCACCGCGCCACACCCTCAGTGGTGACACGCCGAAGGTAATGACCGTTTGTTGCGCCCCGGCGACGCGGTGGATTTCTTTCGGCCCGACGGGTGCGGGCGGTCACCAAGCCAGGGTGAGCAACTGCTTGTCGGTGAGTTCACGCGCCGGTATGCCGCTCAGTCCTGCATCCAGCAGCACCCGCGCCGAGGCCTGCGCGGGCAGCTGGAGCAGCCACCGGGAAATCGCCGCCGACAAGGCCTGCCCGGACAGCTGACCCATCAGGTGCAGTCGCGAGAAACCGCCGTCGGGGTAGACATCGACCCGGACCGCGGTGACCTCCCCGTCGTCGGCCAGCCGGAATCGATTGCGGGCGTCGGGCGTGATCAGCCGCTCCGCCAGGATTTCGTGCCACGGCTCGGCGTCCTGCGATCTGGCCGAGATGCGCACCCGGCCCGGGGCATTCCCGAGGAAATACCCGGTGTCCAGGGTGACGAACGACAGCCGCGACGGACCGGCCAAAGTGACGACGAGGTAGTCGTTCCCGGTGGTGCGACGCCGGGAGGTCTCCCACCCCTCGGCCATCGTCCGGGCCACCCCCGGATAGAGCACGTGACGGGCGTCGGAATAGAACATGTCCGAGCATTCGGCGATGTCGCCGCCGTGCTCGATGGCCGCCAGGTCGATCCGATCGCCCAGCATCCGCGGATCGGGCACCGCGGAACCGCGCACCCTGAGTCGGGCGACGCCGCCGTCGGGGTAGATGTTCAGTCGCACATGAGTGAACGCCTGGCCGTTGTGGACGCGGTAGGTGTTGGCGGTATTGCCGCGGGCCGCCGAGTTGGGCACGACGGTCACCCAGTCGGCCCGTTCCAGGGTGGCCCGATCCGGCGAGCCGTCCAACCAGGTCGCATCGACCGACACCTCGGGCGGATAGTTGCCGAGGAAAAAGGAGGTGTCGACGACGATCTCGTGCAGCACACCCGGCACACCCAGCGCCACCAGGGCCCAGTCGTGGCCAGGCGTGCGACGTCGGCGGGTTTCCCAACCGTCGTAGATCTTCCCGTGGGGACCGAATGTCGTCGGGTCGTGAATCGGCGGCCCCGGCAGCAGCAGGGCCTCGCAGGCGGCGAAGAACTCGTCGCTGACGTACCGGACCGAACCACCCAGCGCCCGACCGGCCAGATCCAGATCGGTCCTCTTCATCGCACTACTCCCGGAAGGCGTCGTGGGTCAGCAGCCGTCCGGCCACCAGCTGGTCGTTCAATTCTGTCCCGCGTAACCATCTCGCGCGCACCACCCCCCGCAGATCGCGGGCCAGGTAGGGCGTGATCGGGTGCCGATGACGGATGAGTTCCTCTGTCACGGTGAAGGTTTCGTCCGGAGCCAGGGCAACCAGGTCCGCGTCGGCGCCGATCTCGATGCGCCCCTTGTGTTGAAGACCGGCGAGATCCGCCGGCCCGCGGGACATCCATTCGATCACCTGCGGAAGTCCGACACCGCGGCGGTGCGCCTGCGTCCAGACCGCCGCGAACCCGAACTGCAGCGACGCGACGCCGCCCCACGCCAGCCCGAGGTCGCCGACGTCCAACAGCTTGAGTTCCGGGGTGCTGGGTGAGTGGTCGCTGACCACGATGTCGATGGTGCCGTCCTGCAGGCCTGCCCAGAGCGCGTCCTGGTCCGCCTGACCCCGGATGGGGGGACAGCACTTGTACTGCGGGGACCCGTCGGGAATGCTCTCGGCGGCCAAGGTCAGGTAGTGCGGGCAGCTCTCGGCGGTGATCGGCACCCCGTCCGCCTTCGCGCGGCGGATCAGCCGAACGCCTTCGGCGCTGGACAGATGCACGATGTGCACCCGGCAGCGGGTGACCGCCGCCGCCTCGATGCAGGCGGAGATGGCGCTGGTCTCGGCCTGCGCGGGACGCGATTGCAAGAACGCGAGATAGCTCGGCCCGCGCGGGACGGGCGCCGCGTGCAGGATCGCCGGGTCCTCGGCGTGCACCAGCAGCAGGCCCCCGGCGGCGACGACGACGCGCATCGCCGCGCGCATCTCGCCCACCGTCAACTGCGGGAACTCGGGGACCCCGGAGTCCTGCAGGAAACACTTCACGCCGAAGACGCCCGCCGCGAACAATTCGGGCAGGTCGTCCAGGTTGGTCGGCACGCTGCCACCCCAGAAGCCCACGTCCACCCGGCACCGGCCGCGGGCGGCGGCGCGCTTGGTGGCAAGCGCTTTGGCGGTCAGGGTCGGTGGCAGCGAGTTCAACGGCATGTCGATCAGGGTGGTGATCCCCGCCGCCGCCGCTGCCCCGGTCGCCGAGTCGAAGCCCTCCCACTCGGTGCGACCGGGTTCGTTGATGTGCACGTGGGTGTCGACCAGCCCGGGAATGAGCACCTCGTCGGTGTCCGTGCGGGCGACCAACGAGCTGGCCGGCGCGGTGGTCCCGTAGGGTTCGATGCCCACGATGCGACCCATCCGGATCAGCAGGCTCGCGCTCTGTTCGTGGCCGTCGATGATCGCTCTGGGCGCATGGATGACCAGATCGACCGGGGGTGGGGTCGTCACCGGCTCGTCACCGACTTGTGACCGACTCGTCGCCGGACGCGTCGTTACGGTCCGGCACCTGCCGGGGCCGGGTCCCGCTGATTGTCGTCACCTGACCGCGCCGGGTCCTCGATGGCCTGGTCACGTCCGCCCGCCGGGGGCCCGCCCGCGTCGCTGCTCCGAGGCCGTTCATCCCAGGAGGGTATTCCGCTCCTGATGCGTCCCGGAGGTCGATCAGGTCACGCCGGTATGACGGCGTGACGAACCAACCCGCACTCGGGCCGCGCGTTTCCGGCTGCGCGCCTGAGGCGGTTGGGTCGGGCCGACCGTCTACCGGACCGGTTCGAGCACCGCGCGCCCGCCGAGCCCCGCCTGCAGGGCGACCGGCACCCGCACCGAACCGTCGGCCTGCTGGTGGTTCTCCATGATCGACACCAGCCACCGGGTGGTGGCCAGCGTCCCGTTGAGGGTGGCCGCGACCTGCGGGCGGCCGTCGGCATCGCGAAAGCGCACCCCGAGGCGCCTGGCCTGGAACGTGCTGCAGTTCGACGTCGAGGTCAGCTCGCGGTAGGCCTGCTGGCTCGGCACCCAGGCCTCGCAGTCGAACTTCCGCGACGCCGAGGTCCCAAGGTCCCCCGCCGCGGTGTCGATGACCCGGTACGGCACCTCGACGGCGGCCAGCATCTCCTCCTCGAACGACAACAGCCGTTCGTGTTCGGCGGCCGCGTCCTGCGGGCGGCAGTAGGAGAACATCTCGACCTTGTCGAACTGGTGCACCCGGATGATCCCGCGGGTGTCCTTTCCGTAGGACCCGGCTTCCCGCCGGAAGCAGGACGACCAGCCCACGTAGTGCAACGGCCCGCCGGACAAATCCAGGATCTCGTCCGAGTGGTAGGCCGCGAGCGGCACCTCCGAGGTTCCGACCAGGTACAGGTCGTCGGCGGCGAGGCGGTACACCTCGTCGGCGTGCTCACCGAGGAACCCGGTGCCCTCCATCGACTCCGGCTTGACCAGCACCGGCGGGATCATCGGGATGAACCCCTGCTTGATCGCGGTGTTCACGCCGAGAGTCAGCAGGGCCCATTGCAGTTGGGCTCCGACGCCGCGCAGGAAGTAGAACCGGGCCCCGGAAACCTTGGCGCCGCGCTCCATGTCGATCGCCCCGAGTCCCTCGCCCAGGGCGAGATGATCCCGGACCGGGAAGTCGAACTCCGGTGGCGTGCCGACGTGCTTGAGCACGATGTAGTCCTGCTCACCGCCGGCAGGCGCGCCGTCGATGAGGTTGGGGATGGCCAGGTGCGCAGCGACCAGCGCTTGGCTGGCCGTGGTCTCCGCCGCCTCGGCGACCTTGACCTGCGCGGCCAGCTGCTTGCCTCGATCGAGCATGGCCGGACGCTCGGACGGCTCTGCCCGGCCGATCGTGCGGCCGAACGCCTTCTGCTCGGCGCGCAGCGTGTCTGCGGCGGACACCGCTGCGCGCCGCTCGACATCGGCGGCCAGCAACCGGTCGACGACGGCGGGATCGGCGCCGCGGGCGAGTTGTGAGGCGCGCGCACGGTCGGGGTTCTCACGCAGGATGCGCAGGTCGATCACCGGCTGAGCGTATCGGTGCACGCGGCCGTCCTCGGGGCCGTTGCCGTCCTCGGGGCCGTTGCCGTCCTCGGGGCCGTTGCCGCCGCGGGCAGAATGGGGTCATGCCCGTCGTCATGTCCCAGCACGAGTTCGAGGAACTGGTCTCCGAAGCACTCGACCTGATCCCCACCGAGTTCACCCGGGTCATGGACAACGTCGTGGTGCTGGTCGAGGACCGTCACCCCACCCGTCACCTGTACGGCCTCTACCACGGTGTTGCGCTCACCTCGCGGACGTCGCAGTACTCGGGGCACCTCCCCGACACCATCACCATCTACCGGCAGCCGATCCTGGCCCAAGCCGCCGACGTCGAGCAGGCCCGTGAGCAGGTGGCCACCACGGTGATCCACGAGATCGCCCACCATTTCGGCATCGACGACGACCGACTCGAGGAGCTCGGCTGGGGCTGAGGCGCCGAGGGGCGGACGGACGGTTGGGGCCGCACTACGCTCCGGGAGCCGCCATCAGCCCATCAGTACCGAGGAGCTGCGGATGCCCACCATCGCCGTTGTCGGGGAAGTCGTCGCCGATGCCGTGCTGCCGCCGAACGGGATCGTCGACGGCGCCGCACATCTGACCGTGCATCCCGGCGGCGGCCCGGCCAACACCGCCGTCGCATTGTCGCGGCTGGGCAGCACGGCGCGGTTCGCCGGGCGACTGTCCGGCGGCGCTCTTGGTGCGTTGTGCCGGGCGAAGCTGGAGGCATCCAATGTCGATCTCAGCGCATCCGAGACGGCCGTGGAACCGGCGACGCTGGCCATCGCCCGGCTCGACGTGACGGGCGCGGCGTCGTACGAGTTCTACACCGAAGGCACCGCGGACTGGGCCTGGACCGATGAGTCGCTGGCCCCGCTGATCGACGGACCGTTCCCCGCCTACCCTCCGCCGGTCGCCGTCCACACCGGGACGCTGGCGCTGGCGTTGCAGCCGTCAGGGACGGTGATCGAGCGCCTACTGGCCAGGGCCAGAGCGCTGATGACGGTGTCCATCGATCCGAACCTGCGCACCATGCTGGTCCCGGTGAACTCCTACCGGCTGTGGATCGACCGGTGGGCCGGGTTGGCCGACATCGTGCGGCTGTCCGAGGACGATCTGGATCAGCTGTGGCCGGACTGGACCCCCGAGCAGGCAGCTGACCACCTGCACGCCTGCGGCGTTCCGCTCGCCGTGGTGAGTCTCGGCGCCGGCGGGGCGTTTGCGTCGCTGCGAGGTGAGCAGGTGCGGGTGTCGATCGCTCCGACGGTGCTGGTCGACACCGTCGGTGCCGGCGACTCGTTCCATGGCGGGATGCTGCACCAGCTGGCCGAGAACGGCGTCCTGGGCGGCCGGCTGGACTCGTTGACCGCGGACGGCCTGTTCGAGGCGCTGACGTTTGCCTCCCGGGTGTCGGCCATCACCTGCTCCCGGGCCGGTGCGAATCCGCCGTGGGCGAGCGAGCTCGCCGTTTGACGACGGCCCGGGTTTCGGGCTACTTGCAGGGCGCCGCGGGCGTGTCGCGCCGGGTCGGGTCGGGTCGCGAGGCGGGCAGGGCGGCCGCGGTCGAGCTTGCCGGACCGGTTCGCGCCGCCAGGCTGGGTTCGCGCCGCGAGTATGACTTCGCGACCCCTGCAGTAGGCGCGAGCCCGGACACGCGTCGCGAGCGCAAGCCATCGCCGCGACGGCACACGCCCGAGCAGCGTCGCACACGGCCCTGCCATCACACCCGAGGCGCTGCCATCAGACCGCGCCGCAATCGGCCGCGCCAGGCCG
>Ga0302299_10002925_pt1 | contig 10397 bp, 10 predicted proteins | sample III_Fen_N3_4_FD_198795 | JGI IMG/M metagenome (GOLD analysis project Ga0302299, IMG submission 198795) | Peat permafrost microbial communities from Stordalen Mire near Abisko, Sweden - III_Fen_N3_4 | ecosystem: Environmental > Terrestrial > Soil > Wetlands > Permafrost | place: Sweden: Abisko...
CGCGCGCGGCTTCATCGACGACGTGATCGAGGCCAGCAAGACGCGCCCGCTCTTGATCCGCTCGCTCGAACTCCTGAAGAGCAAGCACGAGGAGAAGCCGGTGAGGAAGCACGGGAACATCCCGCTGTAGCAACTTCGCCCGCGAATCCCGCCTTCCCGCTCTCACGGCAGCTCAAGCCTGCGTAGGCCCGCCCCGAAGGCAGGGTCGAACGATGGTTGCAGGGAGCAGCGAGCACAAGCGCATCCTGGTGGTCGAGGACGAGGAAGACGTGGCCGGCCTGCTCAAGGCGCGCCTCGAGGCGAATGGCTACGAAGTCTTCATCGAGGGCGAGGGCCGCAAGGCCGTGCAGCGCGCCGAGGTCATCCAGCCGCACCTCGTGATCCTCGACCTGATGCTGCCGGACACGGACGGCTACGCGGTGAGCGAGAACCTGCGCCGGCGCTACCACTCCTGCATGGTGCCGATCCTGATGCTCACGGCCAGGTCGAAAATGACGGAGAAGCTCCACGGATTCGGCGCGGGCGCGGATGCCTACATGACCAAGCCCTACGATGCGGCGGAGCTGCTCGGCACGATCCGGCAGTTGCTCGTGGATGCCGGGCTGGACTGATTCCGAGAGCGGGCCGTCCGTACGCTCGAGCGCGCCGCTCGCCGCGGTGCTCGTGCTGCTCGTGGCGCTGATCGGCGCGGTCGACTACTGGAGCGGCAATGAGATCGCGATCACGGTCTTCTACCTGATCCCGATCGCGCTGGGCGCGTGGTTCGTCGGCCCGCGAACGGGCAATCTGCTCGCGCTGCTCTGCGCGGGCGCGTGGCTGCTGGCCGACGTCTACGGCGGGCACCCGTACCAGAGCCCGATCATCCCGCCCTGGAACGCAGCAGTCAGCCTGGCGTTCTTCCTGATCACCTCCTACGCGCTCTCCGCGCGCAAGCGCAGCGAGAAGCGGCTGCTCGAGCTGATGGACATCAAGTCCGAGCTGACCTCGATGGTCTCGCACGAGTTGCGCACGCCGCTGACCTGCATCAAGGAGGGCATCGACATCGTCGCGGATGGAAGCAGCGGGCCGCTCAACCCGACCCAGCAGGCGCACCTGCGCACAGCCAAGCGTAATGTCGACCGGCTCGCGCGGTTGCTCGATCAGGTGCTCACGTTCCAGAAGCTCGAGGCGCGGCGTGTGGACCTGTCGCTGGAGGCTGCGGACCCGAACGACCTGGTGCAGCAGGTTGTCGAGGGTTTCGACCTCCCGGCGCGCAGGAAGGGCGTGGAGATCGTGCTCGAACTCGAGCAGGGCCTGCCGCCGGTTGCCTGCGATGCGGACAAGATCAGCCAGGTGCTGAGCAACCTGCTCAGCAACGCGTTGAAGTTCAGCGAGCGCGGAGAGATCCGCGTGCGCACACAAGTGCAGGGAGTCGCGCTGCGCGTCTCGGTCTCGGACTCGGGCCCGGGCATCGCCGAGGCGGACCTCGAGCGCATCTTCGAGGGCTTCACGCAGCTCGCGCCGGGAACGGGCCGGCCCGCGCAGGGATCGGGCCTCGGCCTCGCGATCGCGCAGCAGATCGTCGAGTTGCACGGAGGCCGGATCGGCGTCGATTCGCGCTTGGGCACGGGCTCGACGTTCCACTTCACGATCCCGATCCGCGAGCAGGCGCCGGCGGCGCGCTTCGTCGCGGCGCTGCATGAGCGCAGGGCCTGAAGCCATCGAGCCTGTGCGGCGGGTATCCTGGGCGCATGCGCACCCCTGCGATCTTCATGGCGCACGGCGCGCCGATGCTGCTCGATGACGAGCTCTGGATGCGCGAACTCGCGGGCTGGTCGAAGGAGCTCGCGCGGCCGCGCTCGATCCTGATGCTCTCGGCGCACTGGGAGGAAGCTCCCGCGACGCTCTCCGCGACGACGCAGGTCCCGCTCGTCTACGACTTCTACGGCTTCGACGAGAAGTACTACCGCATCCAATACCGCTCACCCGGCGCGCCCGAGCTCGCGACGCGCATCGAGTCGCTGCTCGCCGGCCAGAAGATCGCAAGCGCGCGTTCGGAGCGCGGCCTCGACCACGGCGCCTGGGTGCCGCTGATCCCGATGTATCCGCGCGCCGACGTCCCGGTGCTGCAGCTCTCACTGCCGAACCTCGAGCCGCGCACGCTCTTCGAGCTCGGCCGCGCGCTCGCGCCGCTGCGCGACGAGGGCGTCTTGATCGTGGGCAGCGGCTTCCTGACGCACAACCTGCGCGCGATGGATCCGCGCCCGAGCCCGGTGATCCCTGGCTGGGCAGCCGAGTTCGACGCCTGGACCGCGCACGCTCTCCGAAAGCGCGACGTGGATACGCTGCTCGACTACCGTGCCCAGGCGCCCGGCGTGCGCCAGTCTCTGCCCACGCACGAGCACTACGTGCCGCTCTTCGTGACACTGGGTGCGTCGGCGGAAGGGGAGCTGCCTACCTTCCCGATCGAAGGCTGGTTCCTCGGTTCGCTGACCAAGCGCTCGGTGCAATTCGGGTGAGCGCGCGCGCGCGGCGCGCTACCATCGGCCGCAACCTGGAGACACTCGCATGAAGATCGCCATCCTCGGCACGGGCAATGTCGGCGGCGCGCTCGCGCGCGCCTGGACGAAGAAGGGCCACGAAGTCGTGTTCGGCACGCGCGAGCCGCAGAGCGTCAAGGTGCAGGACCTCGTCGCCAACCTGGGCAAGCGCGCCAGCGCCGCCTCGCCCGAGCGCGCGGCGCAGAGCTGCGAACTCGTCGTGCTGGCGACACCCTGGCCGGCGGCGCAGGAGACGCTGCAGAGTTGCGGCAAGCTCGCGGGCAAGCTCGTGATCGACTGCACCAACCCGCTCGCCTCCGATCTCTCCGGTCTTTCGATCGGCGGCAATACCTCGGGCGGCGAGCAGGTCGCCAAGTGGACGGGCGCGCCGGTGTTCAAGTCGTTCAACACGACCGGCGCCGAGAACATGGCCAAAGCGGCCGACTTCGCGACCAAGCCGGTGATGTTCTACTGCGGCAATGACGAGGCCTGGCGGCCGACGGTGGCGAAGCTCGTCGAGGACGCGGGCTTCGAGGCCGTCGACGCCGGCCATCTCTCGAGCGCGCGCTGGCTCGAGCCGCTGGCGATGCTCTGGATCCACTCGGCCTACAAGGCGGGACTGGGTACCGACTGGGCCTTCGCGATCGCTCGTCGCGCGAAGTGATCGCATTGTCATCACGCGCACGTGCGCGTGACACGCGGCCTGAATCGCGCGGCAGAACAAGTGCGTAGCACTGTTCGCCCTCCGGAAGCGCGCAGTCGCGCTCCGATATAGGCGCAGTTGGCGCCCGGCAGGCGGTCGCCCTCGTCTAGAAGGCGCACCATGAATCGCAATCACTTGCGCGCCCGGCAGGCGCGCGTTCCGTCGCTGCTCACGCTGGTCTCCCTTCTCGGCCTGCAGGCCCTCGCTTCCGCGCAAGCGGGCGATCACCTCGTGCATCTCGGCTCGCTCGTGCCCGGCACGGTGAGCGTGCAGCGCGTCGGCTACGTCTACCACCTGCGCTTCGACGGCGACGAGCACCTCGACTACCAGATCAATCTCGCGGACCACCCGGTCACGCACGGCATGCTGCGCGTGTACGAGGCCTCGAGTGCTTCCTGGCCGATCCACGACGGCGGCGCCGCGTACCTGCTCGCCAATGGCCAGGTCGGCGGCCCGGCGTACCTCACGGTGTACACGACGCTCACCGACAGCTACGCCACGGCCGATTCGGTCGTGCTCGAGTTCGCGGACAACGCCGACGGTGGCAGTCACCACCGGCGCTACACCTTCCGGCTGCAGGGCAAGGCGCTCACCATCCGCGCGCAGGACCTCGACGCCTCCACGACCCACTTCGCGAACTTCTGCGGCCTCTTGACCGGGCCGACGCAGGCGATGGAGAGCCCGACCTACCTGCCGATCCAGGGCGCGCTGGCGACACCGATCGTCAGCTTCCTGAACGGTTCGCAGCGCTGGTTCTACGGCGAGATGCTCGACATGCCGGCGAGCCACTCCGCGGACTACTTCCTCGACAAGGACCCGATCCCCGCGGGCGCGACCTCGGTCAACTCCGGGATGCACACGGCCAACGGCTACAAGCGCCAGTCCAACGGCCGCAATTGCGCGGCGCTCGACGACACCATCACGCTCACGCTCTCGACGCGCCTGCGCGACGTGCTGGTGCAGCCGACTCAGGCGGCTTCGCCCTACCGCGAGCTGCTCGCGAGCCGCCTGATGCTCACGCTGCCGAACAACCACTGGCAGGACTATTCCGCGCTCTGGACGAGCTTCGACAGCTGGGGCATGGACGAGATCGCGGGCTACTTCTTCCACTGGTCGTCCGGCGGCCCGGATGGTCCCGGCAGCGACAATCTCGGACCCGACTGGTACCCCGCGACCGACGCGCAGAACTTCTCCAACATGGCGCACGCGGGCGTGGCCAAGGGCTACCTGCTCGGCGGCTACATGGCCTTCAACCTCATGCCGTCCAGCGCGCCGCCCGGCATCTACGACGTGAACCAGATCGCGCGCACCGACACGCTCGCGCCGAAGCTCTGCGTGCAGAACGGCGTGCCGATGCTGGCCACGAGCGCCAGCGCGCTCAACGCCGCGCGCGAGTGCAACCTCGCGAGCCAGATGTACGGCCTCAACATGGGCTACCTCGACGTGCAGACCTACGCCAGCCCTTCGAAGGGCGCCGACGGCGACCACCTCGACCAGCGCAGCGGCTCGCGCCTGGCCGCGACGCTCGGCCGCGCGCTCTACGAGCAGAAGCGCTGGATGAAGGGCATGGCCGACACGCTGCACGGCCCGCTGGTGGGCGAGGGTTCGATCGCCACGCGCGACTCGGAGATGGAGTGGCTCTGGGCCGGCTACTGCGACAGCGTGCAGCGCGTGATCAACACCGACCGCGGCCTGCACGCCAGCGAGATGCCGGCCGGCGATCCGGCCTCGCCGACACTCTGGCCGCTGATGCCCGAGTTCGAGCTGCGCGTGATGCAGCGCCTGCAGGTGAACCACGGCAACGGCTTCCCCGACCGCTTCTTCAGCCGCTCGGACGGTCCCGGCTTCGTGAACATGACCACCGGCCAGCCGCTCTACCCGATGAACGAGGCCATGCTCGACCGCTACCGCGTGTACGAGATCAGCTACGGCAAGTCGAGCTCGATCCAGTGCAACGGCCCCTTCGACGGCATCGGCAACTACACCTACATCGCCGACGTGGTCAAGGAGTACTACCTGATGAACGAACTGCAGCGGCGCTACTGCGAGTCGCCGATCAGCGCGATCGAGTACTTCGATGCGGGCAGCTTCAAGACCGCGGAACAGATGCTCGGCGCGAGCGGCGCGACGGACGGCATGCGCGATCCGCGCCTGCACCTGCGCTACACGAACGGCCTCGAGGTCTACGCCAACCACGCGCCCGCCTCGTGGACGCTTTCGATCGCGGGGGTGAGCTACACGATCCCCGAGGACGGCTTCGTGGCCGTGCAGCCGGGCACGAGCTTCATCGCCTTCTCGGCCATCGCGCCGGGAACGAGCGGCGCGCGCATCGACTACTGCAACGCGCCCGGACGCTACGAGTTCTTCGACGGCCGCGGCCTGGTCAGCGGCCACGGCGGGATCGACACGGGCGGCATCAAGCGCCTGAAGGTGCGCAACGACGTGCACGCGATCACGGTCACCGAACAGACGAACGGCACGCTGCTCGCGACGCAGGGCTCGCCGCCGGCCGTGGTCAACGTGACCGTCACGCCCGCGAGCCTTTCGCTGGCGCAGGGCGGACGCGTCGGGTTGCACGCGATCGCGCACTTCGCCAATGGAGCCTGGCGCGACGTCACGACGCTGGTGAACTGGAGTTCGTCGAACAGCCTCGTGGCCGCGATCAACGAGGGTGCCGCGCTCACAGGACTGTCCGGCGGCAGCGCGCAGATCAACTGCACGAGCTTCGGCGGCTCGCCGGTGGTGCCGGCGTCGGTGGTGGTGCAGTAGTGGCGCGGATTTCGCCGAGTGAAGTTCGCGTGCGGCTACGACCTGCCGCAGCCCAAATTGCTCAGAAGAGCTCGGGTGGAAGCATCGCGCGCACGGTGTCGACGATCCTGCGAGCGCGCTCGACGCCTGCGCGCGCAGTCGCCACATCGACGGGCAGCCCTGCAGCGTAGTCGCCGCGCATTCGCAACTGCCTCAGGTCGGTGTAGTCCTCGCCGAAGGTGATCGGCACCCTGCCCGCGCGGACGAGGTCGCGGTGGACTGCCGACTCCACGGCCTCGTGCTTGCGAAACGGTTGCCCCTCGTGGGCGAACAGCGCCGAGACCGCATGAAATGCGGTGTAGTACGCTCGCGACACGGCACTGTCAGGGTCGCCCATGTCGATCAGCGCGGACGCGCTCGCGAGAAAGCGTTCCGCGTGGCGCCAGTGGGCCAAAACGTCCGCGTTCACAGCGGAACGCCCTCGCGGCGAACCGTGCGAAAGATCTCCAGGCGCTGCGATTCGTAGTCGCTGGCGTCCACGGGCAGTGCGTGCATGAGCAGGTCTGTCTCGAGTTGCATCGGATATAGCGCGTGCACGACCCGATGATGGTCCTCGGCCAGCGAAAAGGGCGCGGCGAGGAGCACCATCAGGTCGACGTCGCTGTCGGCCCGGTGATCCCCGCGCGCGCGCGAACCGAAGAGCAGAACTCCACGCAGCCGCGCCCCGAACTCCATTTCGAGTCGCGGGCGGATCTGCTCGAGGGGCGGGGGGAGCTGGACCATGGCCGTCGTCTCGGGATTTGAGTCTAACCTCGTGACCAACAGGGTGTCACCTGCGCGGTACCGGCGCTCGGCGCTGCCATGCGGAGCCTCGATCCGCTATCCTCTCGCGCCCCGCATGTTCCAGCGCATCCTGATCGCCAATCGCGGTGAGATCGCCCTGCGCGTGATCCGCACCGCGCGCGAGATGGGCATCGAGACCGTGGCCGTCTACTCGGACTTCGACTCGCGCGCGCTGCACACGCGCATGGCGCAGGTCGCGGTGCCGCTAGTAGGCAACCTGCCCTCGGAGACCTACCTCGTGGCCGAGAAGATCATCGCGGCCGCGAAGTCCACGGGCGCCGAGGCGATCCACCCGGGCTACGGCTTCCTCTCGGAGAACGCGGGCTTCGCGCGCAAGGTGCAGGAAGCAGGCCTGGTCTGGATCGGTCCGCCGCCGTCGGCGATCGAAGCGATGGGCGACAAGATCAAGAGCCGCCAGCGCATGAAGGCCGCCGGAGTGCCAGTCGTGCCCGGTCTCACCGAGCCCGTCGCGGACGCGGCCGCCGCGATCACAGCAGCGAAGGAGATCGGCTACCCGATCGCGATCAAGGCCGCGGCCGGCGGCGGCGGCAAGGGCATTCGCATCGTGCGCGACGCGGCCGGCATGGAGAGCGGCTTCCGCACCGCCTCGGGCGAGGCGAAGTCGAGCTTCGGCGACGGGCGCGTGTACCTCGAGCGCTACCTCGACAAGCCGCGCCACATCGAGGTGCAACTGCTCTTCGACACGCACGGCAACGGCGTGCACTACGGCGTGCGCGAGTGCTCGATCCAGCGCCGGCACCAGAAGCTGCTCGAGGAATGTCCCTCGGTCGTGATCGACGCGAAGACGCGCGACGCGATGGGCGAAGTCGCGCTTACCGCCGGCCGCGCGGTCGGCTACCAGAACGCGGGCACGGTCGAGTTCCTCTGGTCGAACGGCCAGTTCTACTTCCTCGAGATGAACACGCGCCTGCAGGTCGAGCACCCGGTGACCGAGATGGTCACGGGCACGGATCTCGTGCGCGAGCAGCTGCGCGTCGCGGCGGGGGAGAAGCTCGGCTACGAACAGAAGGACGTGCGCTGGAACGGCTGGGCGATCGAGGTGCGCTTGAACGCCGAGGACGTGTTCCACAAGTTCGTGCCCTCGACCGGCACGATCCACAATCTGCGCATGCCCGGCGGGCCGTTCGTGCGCCTCGACCTCGGCCTGTATCGCGGCATGGAGGTCGGGCTCAACTACGATCCGATGCTCGCCAAGCTGATCGTCTGGGGCCCCAACCGCGAGCAGGCCATCGCGCGCATGCGCCGCGCGCTGCAGGAGCTCAACATCGGCGGCGTGCGCACCAGCGCGCCCGCGGCGCTGGCGGTGCTCGAGCACGAACGCTTCCAGAAGGGCGACTTCGACACGCACTTCCTCGAGGGGCTCGACCTCGCGCAGCAGCACACGGAGCACGACGCGCTGGTCGCCGCCGCGGCCGCGATCTGGCGCCAGCGCAAGGCGACGCGCAGGTCGCTCGCGCCGCTCGCGCACGAGCGCGAGGGCTGGACGACGCGCAGCCGTCGCGCGCGGGAGGTCCAATGAAGTACTTCGCCACGGTCAACGGCCGCGCGCACGAGGTCGAGCTCTTCGAGGAGCGCGGCGAACTCGCCGTGCGCGTCGACGGCAAGCCGCTCGCGATCCGCTACGAGGAGGTCGACGACCTCGGCCAGGTGATCGCGCTGTGCGAGGGCAAGAGCTACGCGCTCTCGCTCGAGGGCAGCGAGGAGCGCGTGAGCGTCACGCTGGCCGGCAACTTCTACGAGATCGAGCTCGAGAACGAGCGCGAGCGCGCCGCGCACGCGGCCGAGCGCGCGGGCGGGAAGAGCGGCGGGGTCGTCAACGCGATCATGCCGGGTGTCGTGGTCGAGCTGCTGGTGAAGAAGGGCCAGGCCGTCGAGAAGGGCCAGCCGCTCCTGATCCTCTCGGCGATGAAGATGCAGAACGAAATCGCCGCGCCGCAGGCGGGGGTCGTGAAGGAGCTCTTCGTCGCAGCCGGCCAGGCCGTGGCAGCGGGCGCGAAGCTCGTGACGCTCGAGCTGGTGGCCGGCTGAGCTTTCTCGCTCGGCCCGAGTGCTACAATCTCCGGCCGAAACGGAGGCTCGCATGCACAAGTCGGCCTGGATCCTGCTCGCGGCGCTTGCCCTCGGTGCGGCCTTCATGCTTTGGTTCTCCGGCGCTCGCCAAGAGCCGGCCGCGATCCCGAGCATGCTTCCGCCGCAGTCTCCAGAAGCTCCCGAGCTGGAAAGTCCTGCGGCGACGAGCGCGCGCGTCGAATCCGCGCCCGTGGCCGCCGCTGCCCAGTCTGAGGAGCACGTCCCTTCGATCCATGGGAGCAACGAGGTGGACGCATTCGAACTCGCGCTGTCGAAGCGCGATCTCTCGCAGGAAGACTGGGGGACCACCACGCTCGACTTCGAGAAGGCCGAGGCGTACGCGAAGGATCCGAAATTCAACCCCGCAGGAGTCGAGCTCGGACCGGAGGAGATGCAGCGCCTGCAGCGCTTGATCGGAAGACTCAACCTGCGCTTGCGCCTCAACCACGAGGATGTCGGTCGGCTGACCTCCTCGCACATCCAGGAGAAGATCGACCGAGGTCCGGCGATCATCGTGACCGACGGCACCGAACCCGATCGACGTTCGTTGGGCGAGGGGGGGATACCGATCTGTCGCTGCCAAGCCGGAGCCAGCTACTACGTGAAGATCCAGAAGGGCGACTTCGCCGATCTCGATCACGCGCAGTACCAGGGCTCCGCGATCGTGCACCTCGGCGAGGAGTGGATTGCGCGGGCCTTCCAATGAAAACCACCCGGTCGACCCGCCCCGCTGACGCAGGGGTAGACTGAACCCGCCATGCGCCCCCTCCGCTCCCTCCTCTCGCTCGCCCTCGCGACCGTGCTGCTCGCCCTGCCCGCGAGCGCCACCTGGTCGATCATCATCGTCGACACGAAGACCGGCGAGATCGCCGTCGGCTGCGCGACCTGTCTCGACGGATTCAACCTCGAGGTGTTCGTGCCGGTGATCGTGCCCGGCGTCGGCGCGGCCTGCGCGCAGTCCTCGATCGACCAGAGCGGCGCGAACCGCGTGCGAATGTGGAACCTGCTGCACGAGGGCGCCGATCCGCAGTTGATCCTGCAGCGCCTGCAGGCGCACGACAACCAGCACCAGACGCGCCAGTACGGCATCGCCGACTTCACGCACTTCCCGGCGAGCTTCAGCGGCACGCAGTGTGGCCAGGCCTACTGGAGCATCGCGGGCGAGTCCGGCGACCTGCGCTACGCGATCCAGGGCAACGTGCTCGCGGGCGTGATGGTGCTCTACGACGCCGAGGAAGCCGTGCTGACGACGCCGGGCGACCTCTCGCAGAAGCTCGTCGCGGCGATGGAGGCCGCGCGCGCCGACGGCGGCGACGGACGCTGCTCGTGCAACGTGAACCAGCCGACGAGCTGCGGCTGCCCTCCGCCGAGCTTCAGTTTCTCTGCCTACACCGGCTTCATGATCGTCGCGCGCATGGGCGACGCCGAGAACACCTGCAACGGTCTCGACGGCTGCGCCACGGGCGACTACTGGATGAACCTGAACGCGATCA
>Ga0302299_10002926_pt1 | contig 10396 bp, 11 predicted proteins | sample III_Fen_N3_4_FD_198795 | JGI IMG/M metagenome (GOLD analysis project Ga0302299, IMG submission 198795) | Peat permafrost microbial communities from Stordalen Mire near Abisko, Sweden - III_Fen_N3_4 | ecosystem: Environmental > Terrestrial > Soil > Wetlands > Permafrost | place: Sweden: Abisko...
ACACCCACGGAAACCCCCACACCGACCGACTCCTCGACGCCGACATCCACGCCCACGCCCACGCCCACGCCCACGCCCACGCCCACCGATACCCCGACACCCACGGATACGCCGTCGCCGACCGACATCCCGACACCCTCCACGACACCGATGCCCACGGATACGCCGACCGCTTCGCCCAGCCCGACGCCGTCACCGACGCAGACCTGCTACACGTTCATCGGCATCCCCGGCATCACGCTCATCGTCTGTTCCTGAGTTCGCCGCGCAGCCAGCGCCCGACCGCGTCGGCCACGGCCCGCTCGAGGTTCGCAGGCCCCTCGCGCAACGCGGTTGGCAGATCCACCGACTCCTCAACGATCGGGACGCAGGAAGCAAAGCCGAGATCGTCGATGCCCGTTCCCAACCGCCCGGCGAAGGCGATCACCGGCACCCCGTGACGGGCGGCAACAGCCAGCACCCCTGCGGGTGTCTTGCCCGCGGCCGTCTGCGCATCGAGGGCACCTTCCCCGGTGAGCACGAGGTCGGCCCCGGCGATCGCCCTGTCGAGACGCACGGCCTCAGTCACCACCTCGACGCCGGGTCGTAACCGCGCGCCCAGCGAGAGGAACGCCATGCCGAGTCCCCCGGCTGCGCCGGCACCAGGCAGGTCCCTGACCTCGGGCAGCCCTGCGTCGACCAGCGCGTCGGCAAGGCGCCCGAGGGCTGCGTCCAGTACGGGCACCTGCGCCGGGGTGGCCCCCTTCTGCGGCCCGAAGATCGCGGCCGACCCTAGCGGGCCCAGCAAGGGATTGGTCACATCACTGGCCAGGTCGACCCGGAGGCCCGCCAGCCGCGGTTCGAGCCCGGAAACGTCCACGCTCACGAGGCGGTCCAGACCGACGGGGCTCGGCCCGACATCGGAGCCTGCGGCGTCGAGCAGTCGGACGCCAAGACCGACCAGCAGCCCCGCGCCGCCGTCGGTGGTGCCCGAGCCTCCAAGCCCCACCAGCAGCCGGTCCGCCCCCGCGTCCAGGGCATCCAGCACGAGGTCGGCGACTCCGCGCGAATCCGAACGCATCACGTCCCGCTCGACCGGTGCGACGAGCCCGATGCCGACAGCGGCAGCAACCTCCATCACCGCGAGACCGTCCCCCGTCAGGCCGTAGACGGCGACTACCGGACGACCGAGCGGGTCCCTCGCCGTCACGTGGCGGCGCACGGCCCCGAGGGCGGCGATGAGGGTGTCGGTCGTCCCCTCCCCGCCGTCGGCCATCGGGATCACCGTGCACTCGGCCTCAGGCGCCGCTGCAAGGACGCCTCGTGCCATGGCTGCGGCGGCCTCCGGTGCCGTCATCGACTCCTTGAACGAGTCCGGGGCAAGGACGATCCTCATGTGCACACTGTGGCAGCGGTCAGGCCGCGCCGTCCGCCTTCGGACGGATCAGGGCTGACACCATCGCGTCGGCAAGGTCCTTCGCGTGCCGCTCGAGCACGTCCAGGGCAGCCTCCGCTGTCCTTGCACCTTGCGGGGTGAGGCCGACGAGGACAGCTCGCCGGTCGCCCGCATCCGGACCCTGCGTGCGCCGGATGAGACCCAGGGCCTCGAGGCGATCGAGCAGCGTGCTGGTGCCGCTGCTCGACATCCGCAAGGAACTGGCCAGGGACGCCGGCCGAAGCTTCCCGTACTGGTGGACAAGGGCCATCACGAAGCGCTCGCGCCACTCGAGTGGGCCGAGTGGTTGCATCACCTCGCTGACGTCATCGACGTAGGCGGCACCGACGCTGCCGAGGCGTTCGCCGGCCTGCAGCACGGACAGTTCCGACCAGGCGTCCGGTGCTGCCGGGAACCCGAGGAGGCCGGTGCCCGTGCGCAGGTCGGCGGCTCGATCGCGCAGTACCTTCGCCAACGCCCTCTCGAAGGCTCTGAGGCGTGCATGCCCCTTCGGGCTGAGTCCGAGGTGCAGGGAGCGCCGGTCGCTGGCGTCCACCGATCGATCGATCAGGTCCTCGGTCTCGAAGCGCGCCAGCGCGTGTGACATTGAACTACGCGACATCCCCAGGGATTCAGCCAGCCTGCTGGGCGTCAGGCCGGACCGCGTGTGCAGCGCGAGCAGGATCTGCACCTGCCGGTTGCCCGAGTTGCCCGCGCCGAGCGTCTCCACCGCAGCCTGCGTGAGTTCGACGGTCAGGGTGAACAACAGCACCCCTGCCTGAAGCACCGAGCCGCGGTCAGGCATGGGCCGGTACCGCCATGCACATACCGGGACGGGCGAAGGGAGCAAGAGTCATGGGGACCGGGGCCAGTGCGTCGATCAGGCCCTGGTGGAGTCCGCACACGACCTCGGGAGTACGTGCAGAAATCACCAGGGGGCACGAGCGGAACGCGTGGCCGTCGAGAATGCCCTCCGCGCCAGAGCCGTGCCCGATGATCGTGCCGACCAGGATGTCGCGGCCGGGTGCCTCACTGAGGCGTGCCCCCCATCGTCGTCCGATCGACACTGCAGCAGCACCCGGGTGCGGCGAGGCTTCGAGGTGATCCGCGAGTGCGTCGACGAACGCCGCGTCCACAAGGGTGGAGGACGATGGTGAAGCAGCCCTGCTCCCCGCATCGGTGGCCACATACGCCTTCGGTGGCCGCCCCCTGCCGTGGGGAGACAGCGACAGTTGCGCGACCCAGCCGTCGACCAGAAGCCTCTGCAGGTGCAGTCGCATCGTGTTGGGATGGCCGCCGAGCGCGAGCGCGAGGTCGGCGACGGTCATCGGGCGCGGGCTGCCGACCAGGGTTCGGAGTACCCGAAGCATGGCGGAACTGAGACCCTCCGTGAGCATTTCCGGCTGCCCTTCTGGCGGGATGGACGCGACCACGGATCACTGTAGTGCTATTTTCTCCACATCGGCATGGAGTAATTGGTTGCCAACCGATCACCGTCGCAGGCAGTCTCCGCGGCGAGGCCGTCGGGGGCTCCGGGAAGTCCGCCAGTGTTCCCGGCAAGCCCCCGGCGGCACCACGCTCCGGCCCGTCTACGGCTGGTAGGTCATTCGCTTGCCGCTCGCGTCCGTGTAGGTCACCGACGTCACCAGCGGCGTGCTGGCGGGGCTCACGGCGAAGGCGATGAACGCCACCCGGCCACTGTCCCCGACAGCAGCCGAGCCCCACATGGCCCCATCGCGCACGGTGAGCTTCGGGTTGCGTCCCCTGGCGGGAAGGAAGCCGATCTCGGTCACCTCACCCTCGGGGTTCTTCGGGAGGTCGTACACGGCTCCCGTCGGCTCGCTGGCCATGGGCAGCGCAGCGTGGACATCGTTGTAGGCATCGAGGTACCCCCAGACACCGAGGCCCTCGTCGCGAAACACGATCACCGACCGGTCTCCCGCTTCCAGCACGGCGCTCGGGATGACCGCGCCCTCACTGTTGCGGACGTCGAAGTTCGCACCGCGCCACACCAGACCCCCGTAGGCGCCGACGGCCGGGTTGGAGCGCTGCACCCCGACCACGGTGATCCCCAGCGCGTCGAGCCCATCGTTGACGCTCACATCCCAGCCGGCCAGGCTGGCGACGGAGACGACCGGGTTCGGGATGACCGCAACGACAAGGTCGTCGTCGACCGGCACGGACCAGAACTCCCCTGCAGCCGTGGTGTAGGTGTGGCTCGCACCCTCGTCCCCGTTCGCCTGGACCCGGGCGAGTTCGACCGTGAGGCGATCGCCGGTCCTGACCACACTGACCCTTGCCCCTGTCCAGGTCTGGGGAGGATCAGACACCGGGAAGGAGAGCATCGCCGACGGCGCACGCGGCGCGGAGGTCGGCACCGCGATCGGGTCGGGAATCGCCACGACCTGTCGCCAGGGGAGGCCGTTCCACGCCAGGACGCCGATGAGCACCGCCAGCGCGACCCCACCACTTGCCCAGCGGGCCAGGCGCCCGCGCCGCAGCCGCGCTCCGCCGGCCAGGGCGGCATCGGCGTCGACGCGTGCGTCCACCGGCTCAGCCAGCTCGCGGAGCCCGGCGCGCAGGCGTTCCTCGATGTCGTTCATGTCGGGTCTCCCTTCCCGGCCGGCGCGAAGTCGTCGCGCAGGCTGGCGAGCCCGCGGGAGCAGGCCGACTTGACCGCTCCCACGCTGATGCCGAGGCAGGCCGCCACCTCGGCCTCGGGTAGGTCGTCGAAATAGCGCAGCACGATCACCCTGCGCTGTTGGGGGCCCAGCGATGCGAGCATCCGGGCGATCTGGTCACGATCGTCCACCGTCCGCTCGGCATTGCCGGGGTCGGCAAAGTCCCACAGTTCGGTCGCGGTGGGGGTGCGGCGACGCCAGCGGTCGGTATTCAGGTTCACAAGGATCCGGCGGGCATACGCGCGCGCCTCCCCCGGACGGACGCGACGCCACGCGGCGTAGGTGCGGGTGAGGGACTCCTGCACCATGTCGTTGGCGATGTCGGAGTTGCCGGTGAGCAGATAGGCGGTCCGCGCGAGGTACCGGGAGGACGAACTCACGAACGCGACGAACTCCGCCTCGCGCGTGGTGGTTCGCGTGACCATGGGCCTCTCTCCTCCGCCGTCGCTCTCCACTACGCGAACGCATGGTGAAAGGTTGCCTCAGCTGGTGACGTCCTTGTTGCGGAACCGCAGCCAGGCCAGCAGCAGGAACACCGCGGCGTAGGCCGCGTCCACCCAGAGCCCTGTCACGATGCGGTCGGTGAAGACCGGGTCGCGCAACAGGTCGACGAACGACATCCAGCGGTCGACCAGCAGCCATGGGTGCAGCCAGTCGAGTTGCGGGACGGCGTCAAGGATCCACAGCAGCGTGCTCACCATCGCCGTGGCGACAGTGGCGGCGATCGGCTGCTCGGTGAGGGTGGAGATGAAGAGCCCGATCATCGACAGGGCCCCGAGGCCGGCGCCGAGGTAGGCCACGGCGAGCAGCAGCCGGAACAGGCCGTCACCGATCCCCATCTGGGTTCCCGACAAGGTGGTCAGGGGTCGCACCCCGAACAGCACTGCTCCGGTGAGCAACCCCGAGAGGGCCACCACCGTGGCCCCGACGAGGCCGCCGATGATCAGGGAGACGGCCTTCATCACCAGCAGGCGGCCACGGGCGACGGGGGCGATCAACAGGTAGCGCAGCGTGCCCTGGTTGGCCTCGCCGGCGATCGCGTCCCCGGCGAGCACCGATACCGCCAGTGGAAGGAACAAGGCGATCTCCACGCTCAGGCCGGCGAACCCGAGGAAGATCCCGTTACCCGCGACAGCGGACATCAGGTCACCGGCCGGCGAGCGGGGGTGCCGGACGGCGGACACCTTGAGGGCGATCCCGACAAGCACGACGAGCCCGAAGAGGACGCCGATGCCGACCCGGTTGCGCCGGCGGCCGAAGACGAGGCCGAGCTCGGAGCCGAGCAGCCGGAACCATGCCCGCACCGGCCGGGAGCGGCGCGGGCCCACCACCTCAGCCGCTGACATCGAAGCCCTCCCCGGTGAGCTGCACGAACAGGTCCTCCAGCGTCGGGGTGACCTGCACGAACTCCGCGACGGTGATCCCTGCCCGCACCATGGCCTGCACGATCCACTCCGGCGCCACCTCGCCCAGGCTGCCGCCGACCCCACCGTCGAGCAGCACGGCATCGGCCACGCCGAGATTGGCCAGCACAGCAAGGGCGGGCTGCGGGTCACGCGTGCGCATGCGGAAGCGCGTGGCGGTCAGGGCCCTCAGTTCGCCCATCGGGCCCTGTGCCACCAGCGTGCCTGCCCGCATCACCCCCAGGTGGGTGCAGAGCTGCTCGACCTCCGCCAGCAGGTGGCTGGAGACGAACACGGTGGTGCCGTCGGCGGCGAGGTCTGCGATGAGGTGGCGTACTTCGCGCGTCCCCTGCGGGTCGAGGCCGTTGGTGGGCTCGTCGAGCACCAGCAGTTCACGGGGCTGCAGCAGCGCGGCGGCGATCCCCAGCCGCTGGCGCATTCCCAGGGAGTAGGCGCGGTACTTCTTCGTTGCGGCGATGGTCAGACCCACCCGGTCGAGCGCTGCCGCCACCCTGGCCGATGCCGTGTCCGGGTCGCTGCGCCGGTCGGCTGCGTCCACCCGCAACAGGTTGCCTGTCCCGGAGAGGTAGGGGTGGAAGGCCGGGCCCTCGACGAGGGCGCCGACGCGGGGCAGCACGTCCGTGGCGGCTGCGGGCATCACCTGTCCCAGCAGGCTGCACTCTCCCCCGTCCGGCCGGACGAGGCCGAGCAGCATCCTGATCGTTGTGGTCTTCCCCGAGCCGTTCGGCCCGATGAACCCGTAGACCGCGCCGCGAGGGACGTCGAGGTCGATGGCATCGACGACGAGCTGGCGACCGAAGCGCTTGGTCAGCGCTCTGGAACCGATGGCAGGCGAGTCCTCCGATGCCTGCGGTTCAGCCATCGGTGAGGTGGCAAGGCTCACTTGGCCGCGAGTGCCTGGTAGAGCTTCTCGGGGACGACCGACCCGACAGCGACCCGGCCGTCATCGGTGATCACGGCGTTCACAAGGCTCGTGCTGAGCAGGTGTCCCTTGCCCCAGGAACCGGAAACGACAGGCAGCGAGTCGAGCAGCACCTTGGCTTGCTGCTCGGGCTTGTCCGTCGTGGGGACGTCCATCACGGCAACGGTGGCCCAGCCGGAGCCGAAGGTCTTCGGCTTGGTGCCGGCCTTCGTGCCGTTCTTCGACGGCGTGGAGGCGTCGGCCTTGTGCTCGGTGACGGTGACGCCGGCGGGCGGCTGGAACTCGAAGACGGACGCGGCCGGTACGGCGAAGTCGATCGAGGTGGCCGCGACGGTGACAGCGTCCTGGCCGTCATCGGCGATCACGCGCAGGCCCAGCGGCACGAAGCGCTCGGCGTCGACGGAGACGCGCACCTGGCTGACCAGGCTGCTGTCGTCCTTCGGGGTGAGCACCAGCTGGTAGACCGCGCGGCCGGCGACGTAACCGGTACCGGATGTGGCGACGTCCGTTGTGGGGCTGAGCTTGTCGAGCAGGTCCTTGATGACCGTGGTCGGCGACGCCGGCGCGCCGGAAGGCTTCGAGGTGGGCGCCTCGAGCTTCGAGTGCACCGCCTCCTGCTTGGTGCTCGACCACGCCCACATGTCCAGGCCGTTGCGGGTGATCGAGCTCTCCGTGGTGCCGTCGACGAGGGCCACCTTGGCCTTGTCGGGCCCTGCGAGCCAGACGCGGACGGTATGGGTTCCGGTCAACAGGGAGAGCGCTGAGCTGAGGTCGCCACCGGCATCGCCGAGGTCGGAGGGAAGTGACGGCAGGCCGAGGTCGCTGCGCTGCTCAAAGGTGGCGCTGAGCCCGTCCACCTGGGCCGCGGCGACCTTGCCGAGGAGTTCGGCCGGCGTCAGCGGGGGAAGCACCGGGTCGGCGGCGGCACCCCTGACGGCAAGGCCGGTGATTCCCGCCACCGCGAGCACCCCTGCGGCGACGAGTGCGAGTGTCCGCGTCCGCGCGGACTTCGGCTGCGTGACCTGCTGTGAGCTCATGAGTCAATGATGCCCCCGATCACAACCCTCGCCGACATCGCTGCCGGAGACCGTTCCCCAGCTGCGCAGGTGATGGCTATGGTCGCTCCCATGGCGACGCTCGACAACTTCCGGCAGCAGTCCGGCTACTCCGATCCAGGACGCCACACCGCGCTGGTGCTCGGGATCCCCGACGACCTCGAGAGCCTGTGCGCGGCGGCCCGCAACACGATCGTCCACTACCGGGGGGAGTTCCCGGACCTGCCTGCGGACCGGCACAGCGAGATCGACAGCCGCTGGCTGGAGTCCATCCTCGATCTCGACCAGTCGCGGCACCCCGCGCCGCTCACCGAGCCACGCGAACGCACCTCCCGGGTCGCTGGCTGCTGCAGGGACCATTCGCTGTTCCTCACCGGCGCGCTGCGGGCGCGAGGCGTTCCGGCCCGCAACGTCGTGGGCTTCGCCGGCTACTTCGAGCCCCCGTTCCACCACGACCATGTCGTCGTCGACTACTGGGACGGGGATCGCTGGGTGCGCACGGACCCGGAGCTGGCCGCGGGAACCTTCGACTTCAACGTCCGCGACATGCCGCGCGGGTTCGGTGCGCCGTTCCAGACGGCTGCAGAGGTCTGGAAGGGCTACCGCTCGGGTCTGCTCAATCCGGACCAGTTCGGGGTGGCGCCAGACCTGCCGCTGCGCGGACCGGAGTTCATCGGCACCTACGTTGTGTTCCAGGTCGCACACCGGTACGGCGATGAACTGCTGCTCTGGGATGACTGGCATTCGCCGTCGGATCCCGTGGTGCTCGACGAGCTGGCCGCCCTTCTCGATCGGGCCGATGCCGGTGATCACGCTGCGGAGGCGGCGCTCGAGCAGCTCTACCGATCGGATGCGGGCCTGCGTCCCGGCGAGACGGTGACCAGGTTCTCTCCGTACGGCGACCCGCCGGTCAGCGACTCGCTGAGGCGGGCTCGGCGCAGTTGACCTGCTGGGAGTCGGCGACGCTCCCGGGTCACTCGCGCGGGGTCTGGCGGGGGCTTGCCGAACTTCCTAGCATGGGGGCATCGCCCCGTCCGGGGTTCGCCCCGGACGCACGACTCATGCCGACCTATGGGGGGCGCCGGCGTCCTGTCGCGTGCTGGAGTGGCCCTTGTTTTTGGAGGGGTCCGGGGGCCACCCAGCAGGGCAAACCACCATTTCCTGATCGGGAGGCCGATAGTGTCAGGACACCGGATCTTCGGCACCAGCTTCGCCAGCATCTACCCGTTGTATGTCACGAAGGTGGAGCGCAAGGATCGCGACAAGGCGGAGGTCGATCAGGTCATCTGCTGGCTCACCGGCTACGACGCGGAGGGACTTGCGAAGACCATTGCCAGCGGGGTCGACCTGGAGACGTTCTTCGCACAGGCTCCCGGTCTCAACCCGAACGCCTCCCTCATCAAGGGTGTGATCTGCGGCGTCCGGGTGGAGGAGATCGAGGATCCCCTCATGCAGAAGATCCGCTACATGGACAAGCTCGTCGACGAGCTGGCCAAGGGCAAGAAGCTCGCGTCCATCCTGCGCGGAGACAGCTGAACCGGGTCGCCACCGACCTCACCAACGCAGGCGACGCCACCACAACCGGCAGGGTTGGGTGGAACCGGCCCGCACGCCGGTGCATGGCGGCAGCTGTTGGGGCCAGGTCTGCTCCCCGTCGTCCTCGTCCTCGAACTCCTCCGGAGACTCGGCCAGGTCCGGCACCCCGTACTGAGGTCGCAGGTCGTAGCCGTTGAGGAAGATCTCGCAATCGCAGCAGCCCCCCGTCCGTCCCAAGCGGCGTTCCAACGCGGTGGCCCGCGGAGCCCGGACATCGCGGTAATGCGCGGCGAACCGGAGCCGGCCATCGCAGCCGAACTCCATCAGCATGCGGTGGACGTAACAGAGGAGGCATTCACCCGGCTCAGGGCCGAGCAGAGAGATCGACGCGTCGGCCAGAACCCGCTCGGCGTCCTGGACCTCCGGTGAGGCACCAAGGCCGTCGGCGCTCGACGGCAGCGCCGGGGTGGCACCGGAGTACTCCGGTAGCAGGTTCGCCCATCCCTGTGGAGTGACGACATACACATCACCATCCAGCGCAGCGGTGACGTGGTTGCTGTACCGCCAGGCCCAGAAGAACTGCACCTCGATCGGGGTGATCGCCGCAAGCCCTTCACGGCACACGACCGTGATGAACTCGCCGGTGACCTTGCTCCACCCATCGCGGGTCCGCGCGCGCGTGGGCGCTACGTCCTCGGCCAACGCACACAGGGCGACGCTGAGCTGATGTCGTTGCTCGTCGTCGAAGTACAACTCCTCATCGAGAATGGGCACCGGCGTTGCCAGGCTGCGCACGGCAAGGACCGCCTGCGTGGCGCGGTCGACCAGGGCGATGAGCGTCGTGCCGGGAACCGCCGGACCATGGCGCAGGACCTCGGTGAGGACGCGCGCGCGATCCTCCGTCCCGGTGAACGTCTCCTTGAAGGTGGTCATGACGTCACCTTCGGGCCGGGCATCGAGAAAGCGGCACGGTTCGCGCAGGTTGTGGACAGCGGCCCGGCGCGAGGCCGTTGTCCACAGGCGCTGGCCGTCGCGACCGGGCTCAGACGGCCCACTCACCTCAGCGCGGGCGCACCGCCGTCACTTCAGGGTGTTGACGTCGATCACGAACCGGTAGCGGACGTCCGAAGCGAGGACGCGCTCGTAGGCCTCGTTGATCTGCGTCGCCGGGATCAGCTCGATGTCGGAGGCGATGCCGTGCTCCGCGCAGAAGTCCAGCATCTCCTGGGTCTCGCGGATGCCGCCGATGCCCGAACCGGCGAAGGAGCGCCGGTTGCCGATCAGGCTGAACACGTGGATCGGGAGCGCCTGCGGCGGGGCCCCGACGTTGACCATGGTGCCGTCGAGGGCGAGGAGCCCGAGGT
>Ga0302299_10002927_pt1 | contig 10394 bp, 9 predicted proteins | sample III_Fen_N3_4_FD_198795 | JGI IMG/M metagenome (GOLD analysis project Ga0302299, IMG submission 198795) | Peat permafrost microbial communities from Stordalen Mire near Abisko, Sweden - III_Fen_N3_4 | ecosystem: Environmental > Terrestrial > Soil > Wetlands > Permafrost | place: Sweden: Abisko...
CCTGTGGCGACGGCGGGCGATCGTCGCCGCGCTGGAGGCCCATGCGCCGGAGGTGATCGACGGCGTCCGGCGGGGGATCGAGGGGGACCTCGACACGGCCTATGCGGGGCTGCCGTCCCGGTCGATCGACTACGCGGTGATGGAGCCCGCGGCCGCGGCAGGAGACGTGGTAATGGCCGCGATGGACGTGGGCTGGACGGACGTGGGCACCTGGCCGGCGCTGCTCGAGGTGCTCGGCGCGGCGGGGATCGAGGGCGGCGTCGTCGAGGCGGGGGAGGAGGCGCTGACCCGGGAGGACGACCTCGTCGTGGAGCGAGGACCGGCCGGGCCGCTGGTCCGTGGCGCCGCGAACGGTACGATCAAGCCCGACGAGCCCATCGCCCTCCTGCACCGCGCCCGGGACGCCCGAGCCGCCGTGCAGGCCCTCCTCGATCGATGTGCAGCAGCGGAGGCCCGCGCGTGACCAACCTGGCGGAGGCGCCTGCGCCCACCAAGATCATCTTCGGCACGGACGGCTGGCGCGCGCGCGTCGCCGACGAGTACACGTACGAGACCGTCCGCCGCTGTGCGGATGGCGTCGCGCGCTACGTGGTGGGCCGGGGCGTCCAGGCAAAGGGCGTGGTCATCGCGTACGACCGCCGGTTCTCGTCCGAGCTCTTCGCCCGGTCCGCAGCGGAGGTCCTGCTGGCCCACGACATCCCGGTGGCGATCAGCCGGATGGCCGTGCCGACGCAGATGTCGTCGTTCGAGGTGGTCCAGCGCGGGTCCGCGGCCGGCATCGTCATCACCGCGTCGCACAACCCGTGGACGGACAACGGCTTCAAGATCAAGGCGCCCACCGGGGCGGCGGCCGGCGCGGAGATCATCTCGGTGGTCGAGGCGGGGATCGCCGCCAACGCCGGCACGGCCATCGAGCGCCGCCCCTTCGACGACGCGGAGGCCGCGGGGCTGGTCGAGTGGTATGACCCGTACGAGGGCTACGAGCAGTTCGTCCGGCGCACCATCGACCTCGACGCGTTGCGGGCCGCGGACGTGTCCGTGCTGGTGGAGCCGATGTGGGGCGCCGGCTCCGGCTGGATCCCGCGGCTCCTCGCCGGCGGGCGCATCCGGGTCACCGAGGTCCACGGCGAGCGGAACCCGTACTTCGGGGGCGTGAACCCGGAGCCGATCCGGCCCAACGTGGACGAGACGCTCGCCAGGATGGCCGGCGGCGGCTTCGACCTCGGGCTGATGCTCGACGGCGACGCGGACCGGGCGGGCGCGGCCGACGAGCAGGGGACGTTCCTCCACCAGCTCCAGGTCACCGGCCTCCTGATGTACTACCTGGCCGAGCATCGGGGGCTGCGCGAGCCCGTGGTCGTCAGCGTCAACAACACGTCGATGGCGGCCCGGCTCGGCGAGCACTACGGCATCGAGACGCACGAGGTCCCGGTGGGCTTCAAGTTCATCGGGCCCAGGATGATCGAGACGGGCGCGATGCTCGGCGCGGAGGAGTCCGGTGGCTTCGGCTTCGGGATGCACCTGCCCGAGCGCGACGGGATCTACGCGGACCTGATGCTGCTGGACCTGTTCCTCCGCGAGCGAGCGCGGGGCGCCTGGCCCGTCTCCGAGGCGGTCCGCCGCTTCCACGAGCTTGCGGGACCCAGCTGCTACCGGCGGATCGACGTCCATTTCACCCGGCAGACGTACGACGCGGTCAAGCAGCGCGTCCTCGTCGGCCTCCGGGAGGCGCCGCCCGCGGACCTCGCCGGCAACGCCATCGTCCGCACCCAGGTCCTGGACACCAACGACGGGTTCAAGTGGTTCCTCGCCGACGGGTCGTGGCTGCTGGTCCGTGCCAGTGGCACGGAGCCCCTGGTCCGCGTCTACACGGAGGCGACCACGCCGGCGCTGCGCGACGAGCTGGTGGTGCTCGGCGAGGGCCTCGTCCGCGGCGGCTGAGGCCGGCGGCGCCTCGTCGCGAACCGGGCCGCGCCCGGCGGTCGGGTGCGTCGCAGGATCACGCGGCGCGTGCGGCACGTCCCCGGGCGGCCGGCGCGAGATGCCGGATGGTCCGAACGGCGTCTTTCCGGGGGCCGGCGGACATCCGTCGAAGGGGGCTGTTCCGGGGGATACCGTCGACCCTCCGCGGGTGTAGGCTTCCCGAACAGCGACCGCCATCACCGGCCTTGCGGACCGACCGGACGGCGATCCTCGTGGACGCCCAATGCTGGGCGACTGGAGGTACTGCGGCGATGCACTCCTCTCTCATCGGCAAGGTCGAGAAGGCGAATCGCTACGCTCGCGAGCTGGACCGGATCTCGGTCGAGCGAATCGCCCTGACGTTCCGTGGGGACAACGACACCCATCACGTCAGCCTCGACGCCGGCGCGTGGCATTGCACCTGCCACTACTTCGAGAGCTGGGGTTCCTGCGTCCATCTCCTCGCGCTGCAGAAGATCCTCGGCGTGATGTTGCCGGAAGATGCGCAGGTCTCGATCTTCAACGCCACGGGGGCGGGCGCGCTCGCCTGACCCGGCGGCGGCCTCGCGGCCGCCCCACTCGACATGGTTCGCTGCCCCGACGCCGCCGGACGCGCTCGACGCACCGGCGGCGCGGCATGTCCGGGGCTCACGGCGCGACCGTCACCCGCCAGAACCACGTCGCCTCGCGGCCCTCGCCGAAGCGCGCGGTGACGCGGAGGCTCCACGTCCCCGCCTTCGCGGGCGCCGCGATCGTCACCGGGCCCTGGCCGGACCCGGCAGCGTGTGGCGTCCCGGCCGTGACGTTCCGCACGGCGGCCCACGACGCGTCCCAGGATGTGACGGCCGCACCGCCGCCGCAGGCCACGGCAAGGGCCGCTCCCGCCGTCGCTCGGACGCCGGACCGCGGCACGATCCACGGGCCGTCGGCCAGGACACCGTCCCAGGTGTAGGACCCCAGGCTGCCGCCGACGTGGCCGATCGAGGCCGTGGGCGGGAGGCCCGGCGTCTGCGGCGGCGTGCCTGGGCTCGAGGTGCGGGTCGGTACCGGGGTCTCGCTCGGTGTCACGGACGGGGACGCGTTGGGAGACGCGTCCGAGGACGCGCTCGTCGTCGGCGTGGCCGTCGCAGGCGCGAGGCTCGACGCGGCCGTCGAGGCCGGCGACGACGGGACTGGCGATCCGGCCTGGCCGCCGGAGCACGCCGCGATCCCGGCGACGAACGCCACGAGCACCGCCGCCCGGACGGCGGCCCGAGGGCGGGTCATCGCGCCGGCCCCACGAGCAAGGGGCACGCCCCGCCCGTGCACGTCACGCTGATCGACGCGATCCCCGAGGTTGACGCACGCACGCCCTCGCCCGCGGGCTTGCGGAAGACCGCCCGGAAGTCCTGACTCCCGTGTGGTGAGAGGCTCACGGCGTACGTCCCGGAGGACGACCCCGCCGCCATCGTCGCGAGGTCCGCCCACCCGGTGCCGGACCGTTGCTGGAGGACGACCGTGCGTCCCACCATCGGGTTGCCGCCGAGGCGGCCCGTGCCGTTGCTGAGCAGCTGGGCGGTGAACACGACCGCGTCCGGCGAGGTGACGGCGAGCGGCGACGCGACCAGCGACAGCGTCGTGGGGACGTCGAGGCAGGCGCTGTAGGGCGTGGTCCAGGACTGGACGTCGTAGAGCACCTGGAGCGTGGCCGTATCGCAGCGGGCGAAGACGCGTGCGTCCCAACCCGCCTTCGGCCGGGCTCGCGACACCGGGTTCATCACGGAATCGAGGTACTCGCTGTCGTCCGGCTGCGGGTTGTGGTGGGCGAGCGCGTCCACGTGCCCGAACTCGTGGAGCGCGACGGATTCCGCGAGGAAGCAGCCGTCGCCTGTTCCGGACACCTCGCACCAGCGCAGGGTGCCCCAGTCGTAGCGGTGGCCGTTCTCGCGGATCCACATGTCGAAGCTGAGCGCCGAGGTGCGCCAGGTGCAAGCGATCCACGTGGCGACGCACGGGCTGTCGCCGCCGTAGGTCACGGTGTTGGCCGAGTCCGCGTCGTAGACGAACGTCCCGGCCCTGGACCGGCGGGACGCGGTGGCGTCGGCGGCGCCCGCGGTGACGGCGGCCCGTACCGCCGAGGGCGGGACCGCACCGGAGGCCCACCCGTAGCCGAGGGTCGCCGACAGCGGCAGCTGGGGCACGAGCGTGGGATCCGGCGTCATGGCGCCGGCCGGCCCGGCGCCGAACGCGAGAAGGAGCAGCAGGCCGGCCATGCCGGCCGAGAACGAGCGGATCACGGGGTCACCTCCACGAGCGGGGTCACGAGGCGGGTTGCCGGGTCGAGGCTCCAGGCCGACAACGGGTCGACGATCCGGCCGCCGGGCGCGAGCACGACCGTCCCGGGCGGCGTCGCCGCCCCCGAGGTGGCCGTGGAACCGCGAAGGACCGGGGCGAGGTGGAGCGCCACGGAACCCTCGTCGGCGCCGGCCACGGTGGCCACGTCGATCGTCCCGGAGACCGGCAGCACCACGAGCCCATCGTCCGGGCCGCCGAGGACACCGGGCCCGTCCCCCGCGGCGATCCGCGAGGCCACGCCGGACACGAGGTCCCGCGTCTCGACGGCGCAGGGGAGCGACGAACACGCGGCCATCGCCACGAGCCGGGGTCCGCTGACGCCGAGCGCCGGCCCGGTCCCGCTCACCGACGCCACCGACCTGGTCGCCGGGTCCACGACGCGCGTCCGGCACGCCAGCTCGGCGCAGGAGGTGACGACGAGACGCCCGTCCGAGGCCACGGAGAGGTCCGTGGCGAACGTCGGCCCGGCGGCAGGATCCGGCGCGAGCCCCGGCAGAATCCGCACGGGCCGCTGGGCGCCGCGCCCGTCCCACGCCCGCCGCCACACGCCCAGGTCCGCGCGGGTCACGCGGTCCACGCGGTGCTCCCAGATGGCGGACCCGTCCGGTGCCGCCACGGCGCTGCGGATCACCGCCGGCTCCACGGCCGCCTCGCTCCAGCACGCGCGCGCCACGTCCAGCCACCGGAGGCGCGAGCGCGACCCGTCGTCGTCGCCCAGGAGGACGGTGCCGCCCACCGGCCCGGAGGCGAACGACTCCGCCGCCAGCTCCAGCGTCAGCGGTGACGCCTCGCCGATCGACGCCACCAGCCGCCGGCCGGTCAGCGACCCAGTCTCGTCCAGCACCGGGTCCAGCCGGTACCACGCGACGCCCGCCGGCACCGCGCCGGCGTGTGGACCGGCCTGCGTCCCGCTGCACGGCCGGACGACCGGCGCCGGGTCCGACGCCCGGCGCGCGACCGCGGCGGGCTGCATCGCCGCCGCCATGACCAGCATCGCCACGGGAGCGACCCATGCGATGCGACGACCGAGCTCCATGGAGCTCCTCCTCCGGCGGGGGTGGTGGGAGGCGGGAGGAGGCGGGGCTGGGGCGGGGCAGGCGGTCGGCATGGCGAGGCGTCCAGTGTCGCGAGCGCCACGTATCCGCCGCTTACTCGAGCCGGATGGCACGGCGAATGGCACGGCGGCCGGGTCGCCCTCGGTGCTACCCTGCCGGCTATCAACCGGGACCCCCGCGGTCCCTGCAGAACCGACGCGTCATGGTCGCGAAGCCGGTGTGAATCCGGCACAGTCCCGCTACGGTGACCGCCCTCTCGGGGGCGGAAGTCCGGTCGCCGACCTGGTGTGCCGCTCGAGCCTTCGAGAGAAAGGTCAGGCGTATCGTGCGATCCACCGCCTGACCCCCGTGCTTCCCCCCCCGAAGCCGGGGGTCGACCGTTTTCCACCTCTGATTGTCGGAGTCCCCGTGGACGCACGTCTCATCGCCGCCCCTTCGCGCCGCCTCGGCCGCATCGCCGTCGCGCTCACCCTCGTCGCCTTCGCCGCCGGCTGCTCGTCGACGCCGGCCGCCACCGCCACGCTCGCGCCCGTGACCCCGCTGCCGTCGGTCGCGGCCACCCAGCCGCCGGCCAGCCCGGCCTCCCCGACGCCCACCGCCACGCCCGTCCCGCAGTTCCCGGTCACGCTGACCGACGACGAGGGCACCGCTGTCGAGCTCAAGTCGCAGCCGGCCCACATCGTGTCGCTGATGCCCGCCGTGACCGAGACCCTGTTCGCGCTCGGCGCGGGCGACCGGCTCGTCGGCAAGGCCGAGGACGTCCTGCTCTACCCGCCGCAGGCGAGCGCGGTCCCGGATCTCGAGAAGTTCCAGAACGGCGCCGTCGCCGTCGACATCGAGAAGATCGTGGCCGCCAAGGCCGACCTCGTCATCGCCGGCGGCGACAACGGGACGCCCGCCGACGCCGTCCAGAAGCTCCGCTCGCTCGGCATCCCGGTGCTCGTCGTGTACGCGCCGAACATCGCCGGCGTGCTCACCGACATCGAGCTGGTCGGCAAGGCGGTGGGCCTCCCCGATGCCGCGACGGCGATGACCGCCCAGATGCGGGCCGGCTTCGCCGCGGTCTCGGACGCCGTGAAGTCGGCCGCCAGGCCGCGGGTGTTCTACGAGATCAGCGAATACCAGGGCACCTACTACGCCCCGGCCGACCAGTCGTTCCTGGCCGAGATGATCACGCTCGCCGGCGGCGACCCGATCACCACCGGCTCCACGACCAAGTACGACATCCCCGCCGAGAAGCTGATCAAGGCGGACCCGGCGCTGATCCTCCTAGCCGACGCGGCGTACGGGGTGGCGGTGGCCGACGTCGCCAAGCGGCCCGGCTGGTCCGTGATGACCGCGGTCCAGGCCAAGGCGATCACGCCGATCGACGACACCACGATCTCGCGGCCCGGACCGCGGCTCGTCGCGGGCCTCGCGCTCCTGGCCGCCGCGATCCACCCCGACCTGACCATTCCCTCGCCGTCAGCGATCCCGCCCGTCCCGTGACGGTGGGCGCGACGACCGCGGGCGACACCGGGGCGCGGCTCCGGCACGTCGCCCGTGCCCGCGACCGCCGGTGGTGGCTGGTCGCGGGCGGGGTTGTCGTCGCGATCCTCGGCGCGATCCTCGGGGTGGGGCTCGGCAGCGTCTGGATCCCGCCCTCGGACACCGTCAGCATCGTCCTGGATCACGTGCTCGGCACCCACCTCTCGAGCGCGGATCCGGCGACGTCGGCGATCGTCTGGGACCTGCGCGTGCCGCGGGTGCTGACCGCGATGACGGTCGGGGCGGGGCTGGCGGTCGCCGGCGCGGCCTTCCAGGGCCTGCTCCGCAACCCCCTCGCCGATCCGTACGTCCTGGGCACGGCCTCCGGGGCGGCGCTCGGGGCGGCGCTCGCGCTGCTCATCCCGTTCCACGCCCTCGTCTTCGGCTTCGGGCTCGTCAACGCGTTCGCCTTCATCGGCGCGACCGTGTCGATCACCGTCGTCTACCGGATGGCCCGCGTCAGCGGCCTGGCGCCGCTCACCGGCCTGCTCCTCACCGGCTACGCGGTCGGCTCGCTGCTCGCCGCCGGCCTCACGATGGCGATGTACTTCTCGGGCGCGGCCCTGCGCCAGATCTTCAGCTACCTGCTCGGCAGCTTCGACTCGTCGTCGTGGGAGCGTCTCGCCGGCGCGCTGCCGCTCATCCTCATAGGCTGCGTCCTGATCGGGACACGGGCTCGCACCCTCAACGGGCTGCTGCTGGGCGAGGAGGCCGCGGCGCACCTCGGGATCGACGTCGGCCGCGAACGCACGATCCTGCTGGGCCTCGCGTCGCTCGTGACGGCGGCGGCCGTGACCGTGAGCGGCCTGATCGGCTTCGTGGGCCTCGTGGTCCCGCACGTCGTCCGGCTGCTGACCGGGCCCAACGCTCGGGTCGTGGTCCCGCTCGCCGCGCTGTGGGGCGCGGACCTCCTGGTGTTCTCCGACCTCGCCGCGCGCATCTTGGGCGACATCCCGGTGGGCGTCGTCACCGCGATCATCGGGGCGCCGTTCTTCCTCGCGCTCCTGCGCCGCGCCCGCACGGGGTACGAGCTGTGACCCGCCCGATGGTGGTTGTCGACGGCGCGACGGTCGAGGCCCGCGGCCGCACGATCCTGCGCGACGTCTCGTTCAGCGTCCAGGCGGGGGAGCGGGTCGCGCTCATCGGACCCAACGGCGCGGGCAAGTCCACGCTCCTGCGGGTGGTGGCCGGGATCCTGCGGCCCGCCGCCGGGCGCGTGGAGCTGGGAGGGACGCCGATGGCGAGCCTCGAGCGGGCGCAGGTCGCGCGGCGGCTCGCGGTCGTGCCGCAGCAGACGGCGCTTCCCTTCGCGATGAAGGTGGAGGAGGTCGTCGCGCTGGGCCGGCTTCCGCACGAGGCGCCGCTCCGGGGCGCGCGTCCCGCGGACCGGGCCGCCGTCGCCGCCGCGATCGAGCGTGTGGGCCTCGGACACCTGCTTGGGCGCGACGCACGGGAGCTCTCGCTCGGGGAGCGGCAGCTGGTCCTCCTCGCGCTGGCGGTCGCCCAGGAGGCGCCGGTCCTGCTCCTCGACGAGCCCACGGTCCACCTCGACCTGCGCCACCAGGTGGAGGCGATGGAGCTGATGCGCGACCTCAACGAGCGCGACGGCACCACGCTCATCGCCGTGCTCCACGACCTGGGACTCGCGGCGCACTTCTTCCCGCGGCTGATCCTCCTGGAGCACGGGCGCCTCGTCGCCGACGGCCCGCCCGCCGATGTCCTGAGCGACGCCCGGATCCGGGATGTGTTCGGGGTGGAGCCGGCGCTCGTCCGCCTCGCCGCGACGGGCGGCGGCTGAACGGCGGCGGAGATCGGCGTTCGTCCGCCGCCGACGGGAGCCCGATTCCTGCGCCGGTGGCGTTCCGCGGGTACGCTTTGGGGGTGACCCGCCTCCGTCTCGTGCTCCTCCTCGCCGTCGCCATCCTCGCTGCGGCGTGCGTCGACGCGACCTCGACCGGGACGCCCCAGGCCTCCGCGCAGGCCCCGACGCCGATCACGACGCCTTCTTCCGGCGCGACGACCCCGGCCGGCTCGGCCAGCCCGGGTGCCACCGCGCCGGCCGACAGCGCCTCCCCGGGCGCCTCCAGCGACCCGACCGCGTCGACCGGCCCAACCGCATCGACCGGGCCGAGCGCATCGGCCTCCACGGGGCCGGGCGCCGCGGACGCCTGTACCGGGACCGCCGACAACCGCCGGTTCTTCGCCGGCATCGCGAGTGCCGTGGCCTGGCCGGTCTACTGTGCGGTGCTGCCGGCGCCCTGGTTCGTGAAGGGGGGCACGTCGGCGCTCGCGGGCGGTGGCCAGCTGGCGATCACCTACAGCGGTCCGGGCGGCGCCACCCTGGCGCTCTCGGAGGGTGCGTTCTGCACCAGTGCCTCCGGGTGCCTGCCGTCGGGGTCCGACGCCGGCGACGCGTCGCTCGGAGCGCAGCCCGGCCGGCTGGTCAAGCTCGACGGAGGCGGGTTCGCCATCGTGGCTGCCCGCGGTCAGCCGACGAGCTGGCTGCTGGTGACCCATGGCCTGGACGAGGCGACCACCGTGCAGCTCGGCGCAGCGCTGGCCACGGTCGGCGCGTAGGCGCGTCGCCGTGCGGATCGAGGAGTTCGAGCTCGAGCGGTTCTTCGCGCGGTACGAGTTCGCCGTGCGGCACCTCCTGTGCGCGTCGGACGTCGAGGGGTGGCCGATGGCAGACCTCCTGGCGCTCGCCGACGACGAGACGCGCGGCCTCTGGGACCGTCTCACGCTGGGCTACACGGAGGCCCCGGGGCACCCGGTCCTGCGCGCCGAGATCGCCGCGCTGTACGACGGCATCGCGGCTCACGAGGTCGTGGTGTTCAGCGGTGCCGAGGAGGCGATCTTCGTCACCGCGAACGTGACCCTCGAGCCCGGCGACCACGCGATCGTGGCCTGGCCCTCGTACCAGAGCCTGCACGCCGTGGCGCGCGCGACTGGCGCCGACGTCACCCTCCACGAGCTGCGCCCCGAGGACGGCTGGGCGATCGACCCGGACGCGCTCCGCCGGCAGGTGACGCCGCGGACGCGGCTGATCGTCGTCAACGTGCCGCACAACCCGACGGGAAGCGTGCCGTCGCCGGAGACCTTCCGCGCGATCTCGGACATCGCCGCCGAGGCAGACGCGACGCTGCTCGTCGACGAGGTCTACCGGTTCCTGGAGCACGGGCCGGGCGAGCGGCTTCCCGCCGACGCCGAGATGGGCGGGCACGCGGTGTCGGTGGGCGTGATGTCGAAGTCGTTCGCCCTCGCGGGGCTGCGGATCGGCTGGCTGGCGACCCACGACTCGGCCCTGCTGGACCGGGCGGCGCGGTTCAAGGACTACACGACGATCTGCGCGTCGGCGCCCGCCGAGATCCTGGCGCTGGTCGCGCTGCGGGCGCGGGATCGGGTGCTGGCGCGCTCGCGCGCGATCGTGGGCTCGAACCTGGCCCTGCTGGATGCCTTCTTCGGGCGCCAGGCCGGGCGGTTCGCCTGGGTGCGCCCGGCCGCCGGGCCCGTGGG
>Ga0302299_10002929_pt1 | contig 10392 bp, 9 predicted proteins | sample III_Fen_N3_4_FD_198795 | JGI IMG/M metagenome (GOLD analysis project Ga0302299, IMG submission 198795) | Peat permafrost microbial communities from Stordalen Mire near Abisko, Sweden - III_Fen_N3_4 | ecosystem: Environmental > Terrestrial > Soil > Wetlands > Permafrost | place: Sweden: Abisko...
TGAGGCGAACTCGTGCGGGCGGTGCTCGAGGGCGTCGCGTACAACATGCGCTGGCTGGTCGAGGTGGCTGACGGCTTCGCCGGCCGGCGGCTCGACCCGCTGCGGGTCCTGGGCGGCGGCGCGCAGTCCGACCTGTGGTGCCAGATCCACGCCGACATCCTGGGCCGACCGGTCGAACGAGTTGCCGACCCCGCGTACGCGCAGCTGCGTGGGGTGGCGCTGTACGCCCTGATCGCGCTCGGGCGGTTGCGCCTGGCCGACGTCCCGGCGCTCACTCCCGCCGCGCAGACGTTCAGCCCCGACCCGGCGGCGCAGGCGGTCTACGCTCCGATGTACGACGAGTTCACCAAGGTCTATGGCCGGCTCAAGGGCATGTACCGGCGCCTCGGAGCTTGACCCGTCGGGCCCAATAGACTTCGAGCACGTCTGTGAGGGGAGTGCTTCGTGCGCAAGGTCCTGATCGCCAATCGCGGCGAGATCGCCGTCCGTATCGCCCGCGCCTGTCGTGATGCCGGTCTGGTCAGCGTCGCTGTCTACGCCGACCAGGACCGCGACGCGCTTCATGTCCGCAGCTGCGACGAGGCGCACGCCCTTGGCGGCGAGACGCCGGGCGCGACGTACCTCGACGTCACCAAGCTTCTCGACATCGCACGACGCACCGGGGCCGACGCGGTGCACCCGGGCTACGGCTTCCTCGCCGAGAACGCATCGTTCGCACAGGCGGTGATCGACGCCGGGCTGATCTGGATCGGACCCCCTCCCTCGGCCATCGACTCCCTCGGCGACAAGGTCCAGGCCCGGCACATCGCCGAGAAGGTCGGCGCGCCCCTGGTACCCGGCACGTCCGACCCGGTGGCCGGCGCCGACGACGTCGTCGCGTTCGCCCGAGAGTTCGGTCTGCCGGTCGCGATCAAGGCCGCCTACGGCGGTGGCGGGCGCGGACTCAAGGTGGCCCGGTCGATCGAGGAGATCCCCGAGCTGTTCGAGTCGGCGGTGCGTGAGGCGGTGACGGCGTTCGGCCGCGGCGAGTGCTTCGTCGAACGCTTCCTCGACCACCCGCGGCACGTCGAGACGCAGTGCCTGGCCGACCGGCACGGCAACGTCGTCGTCGTGTCGACGCGCGACTGCTCGCTGCAGCGCCGCAACCAGAAGCTCGTCGAGGAAGCGCCGGCGCCGTACCTGTCGTCCGACCAGCTCGACAAGATCTACACCGCGTCCAAGGCGATCCTGCGCGAGGCCGGGTATGTCGGCGCGGGTACCTGCGAGTTCCTCGTCGGCGTCGACGGCGTCATCTCGTTCCTCGAGGTCAACACCCGGCTGCAGGTCGAGCACCCAGTCAGCGAAGAGGTTTCCGGAATCGACCTGGTCCGCGAGATGTTCCGCATCGCGGACGGCGAGGCGCTGGGGTACGACGACCCGGTCCTGCGTGGGCACTCGATCGAGTTCCGCATCAACGCCGAGGACGCAGGTCGTGGCTTCCTGCCTGCACCCGGCACCCTGGTCAAGCTGGTCGAGCCGTCCGGGCCTGGCGTGCGGGTTGACGCCGGCTACACCCAGGGCGAAGTCGTCCCGCAGTCGTTCGACTCCCTGCTGGCCAAGCTGATCGTCACCGGTGCGACCCGCAAGCAGGCGCTCGAGCGAGCCCGCCGAGCCCTTGCCGACTACCAGATCGAGGGCATGCCCACAGCTATCGCGTTCCACCGCGCGGTGGTGGCTGACCCCGCGTTCGCCACGGACGACGACACTCCGTTCAGCATCCACACCCGCTGGATCGAGACCGAGTTCGTCAACACCATCGAGGCGTACGCGGGTCCCGTAGCCGACCCGGCCGAGCCAGCCGAACGCCAGCACGTGACCGTCGAGGTGGGCGGGCGACGACTCGAGGTCGTGCTCCCATCCGGCTTCGCAGCCGCCAGTCATGCGCCGTCGAACGGCTCGGGTGGCGCGGGCGGCAAGGCCCCGACCCGACGTGCCGGCGCCAAGGGGGGAACCGGCCAGTCCGGCGACTCGTTGACATCTCCGATGCAGGGAACGATCGTCAAGCTGGCGGTCGAAGAAGGCCAGCTGGTCGCCAAGGGTGATCTGGTGCTCGTTCTCGAAGCGATGAAGATGGAGCAGCCGCTCACCGCCCACCGGGCCGGGACCGTCACGGGTCTGGACGCGGAGGTCGGGGCCACCGTGGCCAGCGGCGCGGTGTTGTGCGAGATCAAGGACTGAGATGACCGGTACGGGGACGGTACGGACAGCAGCGAAGGCAGGGCGGCGCACGACCCGACTGGCGGCGGCCCTCGCGGCCATGTTTGTGGTTGCGGTGGCTGCGATGGGGCTCGCCGCAGCCTCGCCGGCGTACGCGGATGCCGTGATCGACCGGGCCGCCCTGGCCCTGCAGACCTCGCCGGTCTACAACGACCCGTCCGCAGAGAAGGCGCTGACCGACGCCGAGGCCGCGCAGGTGCTCGCCGACGTCCAGTCAGCCGGCAGCCCGCTCTACGTCGCCGTCCTGCCGGCGTCGGTGCTCGACTCGTACGGCGGCGACCCGCAGAAGGTCATCGTCGCGCTGCAGCAGTCACTGGGGCGCAACGGCACGTTCGCTGTGGTCGCGGGCAACAAGTTCCGGGCGGGCAACGACACCGGGCTCGACGTGACCTCGATCGCTGACGACGCGTACAACCAGCATCACACCGAGGGCGTCGCCGCCGTCCTGTCCGCGTTCGCGGGGTCGCTCGGCGGCGCGACCACCGGCAGCGGGTCCGGGTCCGGGTCCGGGTTCGGCAGCGGGTCCGGGTCGGGCTTCGGCGGGCTGCTGCCGGTCGTCGGGCTGCTGGCCGTCGGCGGTGCGGGGATCGCTCTGCTGGCCCGCCGGGCATCGGCCAACGCGCGCAAGCGTGCCGCTGCGAACCTCGCGGAGGTCAAGCCGGCCTTCGAGGAGGACGTGACGAAGTTCGGCGAGGACGTCAACGCGCTGCCCCTCGACATCGACGCCGCCACAACCACCGACGAGATGCGGCAGCACTACGCCGCCGCCCTGAACGCGTACGACGACGCGAAGGCCAAGCTCGACTCGGCTCCCACGACGATGGGGCTGCACGACGTCTCGGCCGCGCTCGAGGACGGTCGCTACAACCTGGCCTGCGTGACGGCGCTTCAGGCCGGGCAGCCCCTGCCGGAGCGTCGCGCACCCTGCTTCTTCAACCCTGGCCACGGTCCGTCCGTGCAGGACGTCTCATGGACCCCGGCCGGCGGCGCGGCCCGGTCCGTCCCGGTCTGCGCCGAGTGCGCTGACCGCTTGGCCCGGGGCGTCGACGTCGATGCGAAGACCGTGCTCGTCGGTGGTCAGCAGACGCAGTACTGGAACGCGGGACCGCAGTACGCCGGGTACGCCGGCGGCTACTACAACGGCTTCGGCTCGATGCTCCCCGGGATCCTGATCGGGACCATGCTCGGCGGCGGCTTCGGCGGCGGATACGGGTACGGCGGTGGCGGCTACGGCTACGGCGGGCCGGTCGGTGGCGCTGACGGTGGCGGAGGTAGCGGGTTCAACTTCGGCGGCGACGGCGGTGGCGGGGGCTGGACGTTCGGCGGCGGCGACTTCGGCGGGGGCGGCGGGGGCGGCGGAGGCTACTTCTAACCCCCTCCGCCACATGGGTCCCTTCATGCCACTAGGCCGCCCCCTCGCGTACCTCACGAGAGGGCGCTTCGGACCCCGCCAGCCGACCAACGCGCCCAGCTGCCGCCTGAGTGAAGGGCATCAGAGCGCGGCCTAGTGGCATGAAGGGACCCATGAGGCGGGAAGGGGGGTAGGGGGTCAGAGTGCAGGGGCGGCCATGGCGCGACGCCCCGACCGCAGCGCGCCTTCCATCAGCCCGCCGAACGCGTCGTCGGTGTACTCGCCGGCGAAGCGCACGACGCCTACCGCGCGCCCGAGCAGCGCAGGGTCGGGATGCCGCCCGAGCACGTGCGCGGAGTACGCGCACCGGGCCCACGGGTCGTCGTGCCAGGTCGAGAGCAGTGCCTCCGCGGTCTCCACGACGAGATCGGGCCTGAGCGCCTGCACCCGCTGGACCCACCGCGCGGGTCCGTCGTCCACCCCAAGGCCGTTCAGCGCCGGCATCGACCCTGCGAAGCAGTTCAGCAGGGGCGCGACGGCGCCGGTGCCGTCCGTCGCGGTCCAGCACCAGAAGCGGTCCGGAACCGACAGCACCGCGCTGGTCGCTGGGGTCGCCGCGCCGGCAACCAGGGACACGTGCAGCTTGGCCGCCTGCCCCGCGCCCACCTCGGCCAGCGCGGCCACTTTCCAATCAGGGAGCGCGGGCACGAACGAGATCTGCTGCACGACCGCCGCGGGCACCGTGACCACCACGACGTCCCCGACCACCGCGTCACCGGCCACTCGGACCGTCACCTGCCCGTCCGCCTCACTGTGCTCGATCGCCAGCACGGGGGTGGACAGCCGCAGCATTGCTCCCTCACGCACGGCGCGGTCGGCGAGTCCCGTGGCGATGAGCTGGTTGCCCCCGGCCACCCGATGGGTGGGCCGAGGGTCGAAGCCGCCGACGAAATCGGCCAGCGCTGCCGCGGACAGGTCTTCGGCCGGCCAGGCCGAGGACACCGACGCACGGGACGCGATGGCAGCCCGCGTCCCGGCTGAGATGTCGAGCGAGGCCAGTACGTCGGTCACCGAGGCGCCGGCGGGAGCGGTCGAGGCAGCCCGAACGAGCGCCGGCCCGGCTGCCGCCATCTCGGCCAAGCTGGTCGGTTCGCCGCCTCGCGGCTCGCGCGCGTAGTAGCTCATCCCCGTCGCAGCGAAGGCCAGCCCGAGGTCCGCCGCGTGCGACCGCATCAGGTCGTAACCGTCGAGGACGAACTCGGCTCCGCGCTCGACGACGCTGCCCGCGAACGGGACGGACCAGACGCGACCGCCGACCCGGTCCCGCGCCTCCAGGATCGTGACCTCGTGGCCGGCGGCGAGTGCCGTAACGGCGGCGGACAGTCCGGCGTACCCCGCCCCAACGATGACGATGCGCACGGCCCGGAACCTAGCACCCGGGAGGGGAATGGGCGGCCTAGTGGCATGGAGGGACCCAGGTGGCGGAAGGGGCGGGGTCCACCCGTCCGGCCCTGCAGCGGCGGGACGGCCCAGCCGATGCAGACCGCATGAGGAAGCCGACCGCGCGTACTGCGGCCCTGTGCGCTCTCGTCTCGGTCGGCTTCCTCACCGCGGCCACGCCGCACGCCCCTCGACCTACGCCACCCCCGCCGCCCCTGGGTACGTCAGCCCCGCTCCCCGGGACGAGCTGCCCGGTGTTCCCCGCGGACAGCATCTGGCACGCGAACGTCAGCGCCCTCCCGGTGCACCCGCGCAGCGCCCAGTGGCTGAGCCACATGCAGGCATCGACCCGGTCCCTGCACCCCGACTTCGGGCCGTCCGGCGGGGTGCCGTACGGGATCCCGTTCACCGTCGTGGCCGGCTCGCACGCCAAGGTCCCGGTCACGTTCGACTACGCCAGCGAGAGCGACCGGGTGCCGTACCCGCTTGGCCCCGACACCCTCATCGAGGGTGGAGCGGGGTCCGGCGGCGACATGCACGCTCTCGTCGTCGACGCGTCGACCTGCCGGTTGTACGAGACCTGGGACACCCGGCAGTCCGGCTCAGCCTGGTTGGCCGGCTCCGGGGCCACCTGGGACCTGCACAGCGACGCACTCCGTACTGCGGGCTGGACGTCCGCCGACGCGGCGGGGCTCGCCATCCTGCCCGGGCTCCTGCGCTACGACGAGGTGCTCGCCGGTAACGTCGACCACGCGATCCGGTTCACCACGAACGTGAGCGACCGGTCGTACCTGTGGCCGGCGCGGCACCAGGCCGGCTCTGTGTCCGACCCCACCTATCCGCCGATGGGCGCGTGGTTCCGCCTGAAGGCCGGCTACTCCACCGTCGGCCTGTCAGCACAGACGATCACGGTCATCAACGCGATGAAGAACCACGGCCTCGTGCTCGCCGACAACGGATCGCCCTGGTACTTCCAGGGCACCGCCGACAACCGCTGGCCAGACCAGGTGATCAGCGAGCTGAAGCGGATTCCGGCGAGCGCCTTCGAGGCCGTCGACGTCTCGTCGCTCCAGGTCAGCGCGAACTCGGGCCAGACCGTCGGAGCCCCCGCCACGCCGACCCCCACTCCGCACCGTCCCCGCTGACGTCAGCGGAGCTACCAGGTCTCGGCCTGCAGGTTGAACGGGCGGGTCTCGATCGCTTCGGCGATCTTGTAGCAGCCCTTGCCGGCGCCCTTGGCCCGCAGCATGGCGGCATCCGCGTCCCGCAGGAGCTTGGCCGGGTGGACCGTACCCTCACCCGTTGCGATGCCCATGCTCGTCTTGACCCGGACGGAGTGCCCCCCGCTGTGCAGCGCGGCACCGAGCGCGACCTCGACGCGAGCCGCCACCAACACGGCCGCCGCGGGGTCGGTGAGCCCCTCGCAGACGATGACGAACTCGTCGCCACCCAGGCGCCCGGCGGTGTCACCGGCGCGCAGGCACTCGCGCAGCCGACCCGCGACACCGACCAGGACGTCGTCCGCGGCGTCGCGGCCGATCCGGTCGTTGATGCCCTTGAAGTCGTCGAGGTCCAGGAAGAGCACGCCCACGTACGTCTTTGAGCGGGTCGCCCGGGCCAGGGCCTGGGTCAGCCGGTCGCGGATCAGGGCGAGGTTGGGCAGCCCGGTGAGGTGGTCGTGCAGCACCTGGTGAGTCACCTGAGTCTCGGCCAACCGGACGACAGCAGCGTTGCCCTCAGCCATCGCGCGGGCGGCCGCCCTGGCGCACGACGCGGCGGTGATCGCCTGGGCGGTCGCAGCAGCGACGGCTTCGGCCACCCCGGTCGTCGCCTGGCGCTCGGCCTCGGCGGCCACAGCGGCTGCCGCAGCGGCCTCCTGGGAGCGGGCCGCGGCCTCGGCGGCGATCTTGGCCGCAGCAGAGACCATCTCCTGCGCGTCGGCCAGCGCCTGGGCGGCCAGCTCGGCGTCCGCGTCCGCAGCGATGGCCACTGCGGTAGCGATCGCAGCGGCCTCAGCGGCGAGCGAAGTCGGGGAAGCGGGGTCGTCGGACGAACGGAAAGCGCTGGCGGTGGTCGTCGCCGCGCCGGACACCTCGGTGCGGTCCTTCTGGAGGACCGTCATCTCGCTCGAGTCGATGGACATGCCGCACGCTGCCTCAAGGCCGGTGTCGCGCAGGGTGCGACGGACCCAGTGGTCCCACTCCGGGATCTCCACTGCCCCGACGATTCGGCGGGTCCGATCCGGATCTGAGAGGTTCCGAGGAACGGGTCCTAGCTCAGTTTCGGTGCAGCAGTCGGGCCGCTTCGGCGATCGAACCGGTCAACGAGGGGTAGATCGTGAAGGTATGGGCTAGTTCGTCCACCGTCAGGCGATGGGCGATCGAGATCGTGATCGGGAAGATCAACTCGCTGGCCCGGGGAGCCACGACGACCCCGCCGACGATGATCCGGGTGCCCGGAAGCGCGAACAGCTTCACGAACCCGTCGTGGACACCTTGCATCTTCGCCCGCGGGTTGGTCGCCAGCGGCAGCTTCACCGACACCGCCTCGACCACGCCGGTGTCGACGTCGTTCTGGGTCACCCCGACGGTCGCGATCTCAGGATCGGTGAAGACGTTCGAGGACACCTCGCCCAGGTCGAGCGGCTGCACCGCGTCGCCGAGGGTGTGCTCCATCGCGATGCGGCCCTGCATCGCCGCCACGGAGGCGAGCATCAGCACCCCGGTGCAGTCGCCCGCCGCGTAGACCCCGCGCACGGACGTACGGGACACGCGGTCGACCTCGACGTAGCCCCCCGGCCCGAGCCGGATGCCGGCCTCCTCGAGCCCGATCCCCGCGGTGTTTGGCACCGACCCGACCGCCATGAGGCAGTGCGAGCCCTTGACGGTCCGACCGTCGGCGAGAGTGACGACCACGCCCTCGCCCACCCGCTGCACCCCCGCGGCCCGGGCCTTCGACAGCACGACCATCCCGCGGCGGCGGAACACCTCCTCGAGCACGAGAGCGGCGTCGGGATCCTCGCCCGGCAGTACGCGGTCGCGGGACGAGACCAGAACGACCTGCGAGCCGAGTGCTTGGTACGCCGAGGCGAACTCGGCGCCGGTCACCCCGGATCCGACCACGATCAGCCGGGGCGGCAGCTCGGTGAGCCCGTACAGCTGCTCCCAGGTGAGGATCCGCTCGCCGTCGGGCATCGCCTCGGGCAGCACCCGCGGATGCGCCCCGGTGGCGATCAGGACGGTCTCGACCTCGAGCCGCTCGGTCGCGCCCGATGCTGTGTTCACCTCGACCACACCGGGCGCGGCGAGTCGGCCGGTGCCCTCGACCCAACGCACTCCCTCGCGGTCCATGTGGCTTCGGATGTCGGCCGACTGCGCCGCTGCGAGCGCCCGCACCCGCGCGTTCACGCCGGCCAGGTCGACCGCGACTCCGTGCTGGTCGTGCGCCTCGTGCTCGACTGAGCGGTCGGCGTGCTCGTGCGGGTCGTGCTGATGCTGGTCGTGCTCGTCGGGGACGTGGACCCCGAGCTCGGCGCCCTCGTCGAGCACCGACATGACCTCGGCCGTCGCTATGAGGGTCTTGCTCGGCACGCAATCGGTCAGGACGGCGGAACCACCCGCGCCGTCACGGTCGATGAGCGTCACCTGCGCGCCCAGCTGCAGCGCCACCAGGGCCGCCTCGTAGCCGCCGGGGCCCCCGCCAATGATCGCGATTCGAGTCACACCGGCCATTGTTCCGTACGCCCGCCCGAGCCCCCTACGCTTGCGCGCGTGGCTCTCTACGCGGCGTACGGCAGCAACCTCGACCCAAGCCAGATGGCGGAGCGGGCCCCGCACTCGCCGCCGGCCGAAACCGGATGGCTCGCCGGGTGGCGGCTGACCTTCGGCGGAGAGGACCACGGCTGGGAGGGCGCCCTCGCCACTGTCGTCGAGGAGTCCGGGTCCACCGTCTTCGTGCTGCTCTACGACGTGCCCGAGATGGACGAGCGCGCCCTCGACGAGTGGGAGGGCGCAGCCGAAGGCCTCTACACCAAGATCCGCGTGCGGGTGCAGACGCTCGAGGGCGAGGCCGGGGCCTGGCTGTACGTCCTGGACGCGTACGAGGGCGGGCTGCCTTCGGCGCGGTACCTCGGCATCCTGGCCGACGCCGCAGAGGCTGCCGGTGCCCCCAGCGACTACGTGGCCGACCTGCGGGCCCGACCCTGCCGTTCGCTCGGGACCTGATCGCCTGGTCCGTGAACGCCGCGCGGTCGCGGGCGGTAGCGTCGCGCGCGTGACCATGCCTTCGCCGGACGACCCGTACGCCCTCGCCGCGCTGGCGGCCGCCGAGCTCGCCGCCCTCACCGGGGTGGATCGGCACGACGTCGTCCTCGTGCTCGGCTCCGGCTGGGTTCCCGCCGCCGAGCTGCTCGGCGCAGCCACGCACGACCTGGCGGTCACCGAGCTGCCCGGCTTCTCCGCCCCCGCCGTCGCCGGGCACGCCGGCCGGGTTCGTTCGATCGTGGCCGGCGACAAGCGACTGCTCGTCTTCCTCGGACGCACGCATCTGTATGAGGGCCTCGGCGTCGGGCCGGTGGTGCACGCGGTGCGGACGGCCGCAGCAGCGGGCGCCAAGACCGCAGTGCTGACCAACGGCTGCGGTGGGCTCAACCCGGACTGGACTCCGGGCACGCCGGTCCTCATCTCGGACCACCTCAACCTCACCGGCCGCTCCCCACTCTCGGGCGCGCGGTTCGTCGACGTCACCGACCTCTACTCCGCCCGGCTGCGGGCGCTGTGCCGCGAGATCGAGCCCGGTCTGCCCGAAGGGGTGTACGCGCAGTTCCCGGGACCGCACTACGAGACCCCCGCCGAGATCCGGATGGTCCGGGCGATCGGCGGTGACCTCGTCGGCATGTCGACCGGACTGGAGGCCATCGCTGCGCGCGAGGCCGGTCTCGAGGTGCTCGGGATCTCGCTGGTCACCAACCTGGCCGCCGGCATGACGGGCGAGCCGCTGAACCACGCCGAGGTGCTCGCCGCCGGGGCGGCCGCTGCCGTCCGGATGGGCGGGTTGCTCGCCTCGCTGGTGGCACGGCTGTGACCGGCGTCGGGCCGGCCGACGGACCGGTGCTGGTGACGGGCTCGGCGGGATCGGTGGGGGGCGCGCTGGTCGAGGGCCTGCTCGCCCTCGGCTGGTCCGTGGTCGGGCTCGACCGGCAACCGGACGTACGCGACCCCTCGCCCGGCTGGCGTGCCGTGGTCGGCGACTGCTTCGACCCCGCGGTCCTCGCCACGGCCCTGGACGGGTGCGTCGCCGTGGTCCATCTCGCGGCGGTCCCGATCGAGGCGCCCGTTGCCGACATC
>Ga0302299_10002930_pt1 | contig 10391 bp, 12 predicted proteins | sample III_Fen_N3_4_FD_198795 | JGI IMG/M metagenome (GOLD analysis project Ga0302299, IMG submission 198795) | Peat permafrost microbial communities from Stordalen Mire near Abisko, Sweden - III_Fen_N3_4 | ecosystem: Environmental > Terrestrial > Soil > Wetlands > Permafrost | place: Sweden: Abisko...
TGATGTAGTCATCGGCTCCGAGCTCGAGCCCCAGGACGCGGTCGACCTCGTCGTCGCGGGCGGTGCAGAACAGGATGGGCACCCAGTTGCCCTCGGCGCGCAGCTGCCGGCAGACCTCCGTGCCGTCCATGATGGGCAGTCCGACGTCGAGGATGATCGCGGCGGGGTGCATGGTGCGCGCTGCGGCGAGGGCCGCCTGGCCGTCGGTGGCGACGTGGACGCCGAAGCCCTCGCGGGAGATGTACATCCGCAGCAGGTCCGAGATGGCCCGCTCGTCCTCGACGACGAGAATCAGGCCGCGCGAGCTCTCAGTGGTCACGGGTCAAGCCTGACAGACGGCGAGGCGCGGACGGTCTGCTGCCGGTCTGCGCGTCATCAGTTTTCTGTCAATTCCCTGTAAGGCCGCCGATCGCGGCGGCCGGGTCGCGCCTGTGCGCTCAGTGGCGCTTCTTGCCGAGGCCCATCATCGCCATGACCTTGCCGACGACCGCGCCGACCACGACCAGGATCACACCCACCCAGAACATGGGCCAGTTGCCGAGCACGATCGCGAGGGTGCCCACGAAGAACGCGAGGGCGATGATCGCCACGGCGGTCCAGGCCGCCGGAGTCGAACCATGGTCGTCGTGCTGGACGGGGGTGGTCTGCTGCTGCGACATGGGCGTCATTCAACCAGATCGTCCGTCGGATCCTGCCCCATGTCCTGTGCGTCCCACGGACTCATCGCCGCGCGCCGCGACGGCGTCCGCTCGTAGCGGGCGCCCATGGCCGGCCAGCGGCGACCGCTGACGATCGTCCAGGCCGCCGCCACCGACACCAGCAGGCCGCCGATGGCCGTAACCAGCCAGCCGAGCCCGGCCTGGGACGCGGAGGCCGCCGAGTCGCCGGCCTGGCTCGTCAGGGTGCGGGCGGCCGCCTCGACCAGGCCGGTGCGGGCCACGACGAACCAGACCGCGCCGGTCAGTCCCGCGACCCCGGCGAGGAAGGCGATGACAGCGACCACAGATCGACCCCACGAGCGAGTGGCCACGATGCCCGCGGCCGCAGCCAGGGCCACCCACCCCGACACGGCAGCAGCGGGCAGCAGGGCCTGGCCGCTGAAGTCGACCGAACGTGTGGCCCCCTCGGCTCCCGCCAGAAGCGGCACCTCGGCGCTTGCCCAGCGCAGTGAGTAGCCCACGAGCAGCAGCGCACCGCCGGCGACCAGCAGAAGCAACGCCGTGCCATAGGCACGTCGGGACGAGGCCGCGGCGTCCGGCATGCGCTACCCGGCCGGCGTCAGTGTCTGCGCCGCGGCCACTGCGCGCAGCACGGCTGCCGCCTTGTTCACGCACTCCTGATATTCGGACTCAGGCACGGAGTCGGCGACCAGGCCGCCGCCGGCCTGTACGTAGGCGCGGCCGTCCTTGATGAGCGCCGTGCGGATGGCGATGGCGATGTCGAGGTTGCCGGCGAAGTCGAAGTACCCGACACAGCCGCCGTACAGACCGCGTCGCAGGGGCTCCAGCTCGTCGATGATGGCCATCGCCCTGGGCTTGGGCGCGCCGGAAAGGGTGCCCGCCGGGAAGGTGGATGCGAGGACGTCGTACGCCGTCCGGCCGGCCGCGAGAGTGCCCGTGACCGTGGATACGAGGTGCATGACGTGCGAGTAGCGCTCCACGCTCATGAAGTCGACGACCGTGACGGTGCCGGGGGCGCACACTCGGCCGAGGTCGTTGCGGCCGAGGTCGACGAGCATTACGTGCTCGGCTCGCTCCTTGACGTCGTTGCTCATGTCCTCCGCGAGGGCGGCATCCTCTTCGACGGACTTCCCGCGCGGTCGCGTGCCGGCGATCGGATGCAGCACGCAGTGATCGTCGGTCACCGTGACGAGCGCCTCGGGCGAGGATCCGACGATCTCGAAGGCGACCTTCTCGGACAGGTGGCCCGCCACGTGATCGGGGCGGCCGTGGTCGTCCTCGGGGACACGGATCAGGTACATGTACGGGCTGGGATTGGAGGCCCGAAGGATGCGATAGACATCGAGCGCCGATGCCACGCACGGAGCCGAGAAGCGCTGCGACAGCACCACCTGGAAGGCATCCCCCGAACGGATGTACTCCTTGGCGCGCTCCACCTGCGCCAGGTACTCCTCCTTCGGGGTCGACGAGGTGGTCTCGAGCGCCGCACCCGCGTCGTAGGCCGAAACGCCGAGGGGACGCGAGGCCGCGAGTTCGTCCTGCATGCGATCCAGCCGAGCCACGGCATCCGCCCAGGCCTCGTCGACGCGATCGTCGGTGGCGTCGTAGTTGATGGCATTGGCGATCAGGAGGATCGAGCCGTCAGCATGATCGACGACCGCGAGGTCGGTGGCCAGGAGGAAGCCGAGCTCCGGGATGCCCAGCTCGTCCGGGTTGTCGTCGGGGACCCGCTCCCACGCGCGCACCGTGTCGTAGGTCAGGTAGCCGACGAGTCCCCCGGTCAGCGGCGGCAGCCCGGGCAGGGGCGTCGTGCGCAGCAGTTCCACCGTGTCGCGCAGGGCCTCGACGGCCGACGTGCCCGCCGGCACGCCTCTTGGCGCCCGCCCAAGCCAGGCCGCCGACCCGTCGCGCTGCGTCAGCATGGCGGCGCACCGGACCCCGATGAACGAGTACCGGGACCAGTTGCGTCCCTGCTCGGCGGACTCCAGCAGGAAGGTGCCGGCGCGGTCCTGGCACAGCGCCTGGAAGAGCCCGACGGCCGTCACGCCGTCGGCAAGAAGCCGCCGCACGACGGGGATGACCCGGCGGTCCTTCGCCAGGGCCCGGAACTCCTCGATCGTCGGCGCGGCCGCACCGGTGAAGTCGGTCATGCGCCGGCCTCGGCGCTCTCGATGACCAGCCCGTCGGCGTCGAAGCAGGTGCGGTCACCGGTGTGGCACGCGCCCCCTACCTGATCGACGATGAGCAGCACCGTGTCGCCGTCGCAGTCCAGTCGTACTTCGCGCACCTGCTGCGTGTGACCCGAGGTCTCGCCCTTGAGCCACCGTGCCCCCCGGCTGCGACTGAAGTACACGGCCCGCCCGGTCTCCAGCGTCTCGCGCAGGGTCTCCTCGGACATCCACGCCATCATCAGCACCTCGTTGGTGTCCCACTGCTGCGCGATGGCCGGCACGAGGCCGTCCGGTGTGAAGCGGGTGCGCGCGATCAGTGTGGAGGTGGCGTCCGATGACATGGCCACATTGTGCCGTCAGGCGTTCTCCGGGTCCGTCGCTGGGCCGTCGTGGCGCGTGCCGCGAAGGGGATGGTCCGCGCCTGCCCCACCGTCACCGGCCGGCCCGATCGATGGCCCAGATGAGGATGTCGGCATCGGCCGGCGCGTTCCCGAAGGTGTGACAGCGGCGACCATCACGCGGATCAGGGGAACCCCTAGGACTCAGCGGACGGGCAGTCCCGCAGCCCTCAGCGTGTCCTTGACCTCGCCGATCCTCAGCGTGCCGAAGTGGAAGACGCTTGCGGCAAGTACCGCGTCAGCGCCTGCCGTCACGGCCGGAACGAAGTCGTCGAGCCGGCCCGCTCCCCCGCTCGCGATGATCGGGACGGACACCGCCTGGCGGACCATGGTGATCAGGTCGAGGTCGTAGCCGGACTCCGTGCCGTCGGCGTCCATCGAGTTGAGCAGGATCTCGCCGGCCCCACGACGCGCCCCCTCGCGGGCCCACTCGACCGCGTCCATGCCGGTGCTGCGCCGCCCGCCGTGGGTGGTGACCTCGAACCCGCTGTCGGTGCTGATGCCCTCGGGACAGCGGCGTGCATCGACGCTGAGGACAACGCACTGGGAGCCGAATCGCTCGGCCGCGTCGCTGAGCAGGGTCGGGTTGCTGATGGCAGCGGTGTTCAGACTGACCTTGTCAGCGCCTGCCCGAAGGAGGCGGTTGAAGTCCTCGGTCTCGCGGACACCACCGCCTACCGTGAGCGGGATGAAGACGGTCTCGGCGGTGCGCCGGACCACGTCGTAGGTGGTCTCGCGGGCCGAGCTGGACGCGGTGATGTCGAGGAACACGAGCTCGTCCGCGCCGGCCGCGTCGTAGGCGCGGGCCAGTTCGACGGGATCGCCGGCGTCACGCAGCTCGACGAAGTTGACGCCCTTGACGACGCGGCCGTTGTCGACGTCGAGGCAGGGGATGACCCGAATGGAGACGCTCACGGACGCGCGGGTCCCCACTCGTAGGGGTCGTACCGCGCCTCGACCGCGACGATGGCCTCGGCGAGGGTGAAGGCCCCGTCGTAGAGGGCCCGTCCGACGATGGCGCCCTCGACCCCCTGGGGGACCATGTCGGCGAGCTTGTGCAGGTCCTCGAGCCGGGCGATGCCGCCCGAGGCGATGACCGGCTTGCTCGTGGCGGCGCAGACCTCCTTGAGCAGGAGGAAGTTCGGGCCGTGCATCGTGCCGTCCTTGGCGACGTCGGTGACGACGTAGCGCTGGCAGCCGGCGGCATCGAGGCGACCCAGGGTCTCCCACAGGTCACCACCCTCGGACGTCCATCCACGGGCGGCGAGGGTGTGGCCGCGCACGTCGAGGCCCACCGCGATGCGGTCGCCGTGCTCCTTGATCACCTTCTCGGTCCAGGCGGGATCCTCCAGGGCGGCGGTCCCGAGGTTCACGCGCTGGCAGCCGGTCGCCAGGGCGCGGGCGAGCGAGTCGTCGTCGCGGATGCCGCCAGAGAGCTCGACCTTCACGGCTCCGCTCACCTCGCGGACGACCTCGGCGATGAGAAGGGCGTTGGTGCCGCGGCCGAAGGCGGCGTCAAGGTCCACCAGGTGGATCCACTCGGCGCCCTGGCTGACCCAGGACTGTGCCGCTGCGAGCGGGGACCCGTACATCGTCTCGCTGCCGGCCTTGCCCTGCACCAGGCGGACGGCCTGCCCGTCGGCGACGTCGACAGCCGGGAGGAGCTGGAGCATGCGGGGCTTCGGGCTGGTCACGGGGGAACCCTATCGACCGCTGCGGGGCGTCAGCCGAGCGAGCGGACCCATGTGCGCAGTACTGCCGCCCCCGCGTCGCCGGACTTCTCGGGGTGGAACTGGGTCGCGCACAGCGGCCCGTTCTCGACGGCGGCAACGAAATCCTGGCCGTGCGTGGTCCACGTGACCTTCGGGGCGGAAATGGTCTCGCTGCCGGGCAGCGACCACCGGGTGACCGCGTATGAGTGCACGAAGTAGAAGCGCTCGTCGCGGACGTCAGCGAAGAGCACGGAGTCCTCGGGAGCGCGCAGGGTGTTCCAGCCCATGTGCGGCAGGACGTCGGCCTTGAGGTCCTCGACCACGCCCGGCCATTCTCCGAGCCCCGGCGTCCTGACGCCGTGCTCGATGCCCTGGTCGAAGAGGACCTGCATTCCCACGCAGATGCCCAGCACGGCGCGGCCGCCGGCGAGTCGGCGGTCGATGATCATGCCGCCGCGCACCGCGTTGATCCCCGCCATGCACGCCGCGAAGGCACCCACGCCCGGCACGACGAGGCCGTCGGCAGCCAACGCGGTCTCGTAGTCGCTCGTGACGGTGACGTCGGCGCCGACCCGTTCGAGGGCACGCTGGGCGGAGCGCAGGTTCCCCGAGCCGTAGTCCAGGACGACGACCGAAGGCGACATCACTGGCCGGTCAGGGTCCCCTTCGTCGACGGCACGCCGACGACGCGGGGATCACGAGCGACGGCGTCGCGCAGGGAGCGGGCCACGGACTTGAACTGGGCCTCGACGACGTGGTGTGCGTTGCGGCCGGACAGCACGCGCACGTGCAGCGTGATCTGCGACGTCGCGACGACCGACTCCCAGATGTGGCGCGTCAGCGTGGTGTCGTAGTTGCCGATCAGCTCGATGAGCTCGGGCTCCTCGTGGACGAGGTACGGGCGGCCAGACAGGTCGACGGCCGATTGCACCAACGCCTCGTCGAGAGGCACCAGCGCATCGCCGTACCGGCGCAGCCCGGCACGGTCACCGAGGGCGTCGTTGATCGCCTGGCCGAGGGCCAACGAGGTGTCCTCGACCGTGTGGTGCGCGTCGACGTGCAGGTCGCCCTCGGTGCGGACAACGAGGTCGAGGCCACCATGCTTGGCCAGCTGCGCCAGCATGTGGTCGTAGAACGCGACGCCGGTGACGATGGTGCTGGTGCCCGTACCGTCGAGGTCGAGCTCGACGAGGACGCTGCTCTCCTTGGTGGTGCGTTCGATGCGCGCCGTGCGCCTCATTGCTTCCTCTTCCGTCAGCTCGCGGACACAGCCGTGACGAGCGCCCGCCTAAACATATCGTTCTCGTCCGGGGTGCCGATGCTCACGCGCAGCCAGCCGGTTGGCCCCGTCTGCCGGATCAGGACGCCCTGGTCGAGCAGGCGCTGCCAGACGGCGTCACGATCGGCGAACCTGCCGAACAGGATGAAGTTCGCCTCACTGGGCGCGACCTCGAAGCCCTGGTCCCCGAGCCAGGTCGCCATGGCGTCGCGCTCGTCGCGAAGCAGGTCGACCTGCGCCTGCAGGACGTCGGCGTGGTCGAGTGCGGTGACAGCGACCGCCTGGGTGACTGCCGACAGGTGGTAGGGCAGGCGAACCACCTTGAGCGCTCCGACCACGGCAGGGTCGGCGGCCACGGCGTAACCCAGGCGGGCACCGGCCATGGCGAAGGCCTTGCTCATCGTCCGGCTCACGACGAGGTTGGGGAACGTCGACAGCAGTTCGCAGGCACTGGGCGTGCCCCGATGACGGAACTCTGCATATGCCTCGTCGACCACGAGCATGGCGCCCGCCGCGAGTGCCGCAGCGGCGAGCCGCTCGGTTTCGACGAGCGGCATTGCCGTGCCGGTCGGGTTGTTCGGGGACGTGACGAGGACGATCGAGGGTCGGCGCCCCTCGATGGCATCGATCGCCGCGTCGACGTCGACGGTGAAGTCGGCGCGGCGAGGCAGCGTCGCGTACGCCGTGAACGTGTCGCGCGCGTACTCCGGGTACATCGAGTAGGTGGGCTCGAACGTGAGTGCCAGCCGCCCCGGTCCGCCGAACGCCAGGAAGATGTGATGCATCACCTCGTTCGAGCCGTTGGCCGCCCACACCTGGCCGACCGGCACGCGCACGCCCGACTCCCGGGCGAGGTAGTCCGACAGCGCCAGGCGCAGCGCGTCGGCATCGCGGTCGGGATAGCGGTTCAGCCCCTTCGCCACCCGACGCACGGCCTCGCCGATCGCCGTCGTCACCTCGTCGGGCAGCGGAAACGGGTTCTCGTTGACGTTCAGGCGAGCGGCGACGTCGAGTTGGGGAGCGCCGTAGGAGAGCACCCCCACCAGGTCCTCGCGCAGCGGTGGGGTGAAGTCCTCGATCACGTCAGCCCGCTCCGGTCTCGTCTACTCGCTGCGTGATGGCCGCGCCGTGTCCGGGGAGGTCCTCGGCGTGGGCCAGCGCGACGACGTGCGGCGCCACGTCGCGCAGCGCGTGCTCGTCGTACTCGACGATGTGGATCCCGCGCAGGAACGACTGCACCGACAGGCCCGAGGAGTGGCGTGCCGAGCCGGCGGTGGGCAGCACGTGGTTGGAGCCGGCCGCGTAGTCGCCGAGCGAGACAGGAGACCAGGTGCCGACGAAGATGGCCCCGGCATTGTGCACGCGCATCGCCACCTCGCGGGCGTCGCGCGTGTGGATCTCGAGGTGCTCGGCCGCGTAGGCGTCGACGAAGCGCAAGCCGGCGTCGATGTCGTCGACGAGGACGATCGCGCTCTGCACGCCGGTGAGGGCCTCGGAGATGCGCTCGACGTGCTTGGTGACCGCGACCTGGCGGAACACTTCGTACTCGACGGCGTCGGCAAGGGACTCCGAGTCCGTGACGAGCACCGCTGCAGCGATCACGTCGTGCTCCGCCTGGCTGATGAGGTCCGAGGCGACGTGCACCGGATCGGCGGAGTCGTCCGCGAGGACGGCCACCTCGGTGGGACCGGCCTCGGAGTCGATGCCGATCACGCCCTGGAGGGCACGCTTGGCCGCGGTCACGTAGATGTTGCCGGGCCCCGTGACGAGGTCCACCGCCTCGCACCGCCCGCCCTCGGGCAGGTCCGTGCCGTAGGCCAGCATCGCCACCGCCTGGGCACCGCCGACGGCGTACACCTCGTCGACTCCGAGCAGGTAGCAGGCCGCGAGGATCGTCGGGTGCGGCCAGCCCTCGAAGTCGCGCTGCGGGGGGCTGACGACGGCCAGGGACGCCACCCCCGCCACCTGGGCCGGCACGACGTTCATGATCACGCTGCTGGGATAGACCGCACGTCCGCCGGGCACGTAGAGCCCCACTCGGTCGACCGGCAGCCAGCGCTCGGTGACCGTCCCGCCGGGGACGACGACGGTCGTCGTATCGACGCGACGCTGGTCGATGTGCACACGCCGGGCGCGGGCGATCGACTCGAGAAGGGCGGCCCGGACGTCGGGCTCGAGCTCGTCGGCCGCCGCCTTGAGCCGATCGACCGGCACGCGCAGCGATGGGGGGCGGACGCCGTCGAGCTTCTCGCTCCAGCGCAGCACTGCGGTGGCGCCCTCGGCCCGCACCTCGTCGAGGATGGGCGCGATCCGGTGCCCCGCATCGGCGACGTCGAGGGCCGCGCGCGGCACGACGGAGCGGGGATCGGCCAGCGAACCGCGGAGGTCGATGCGACGAATCACGGCATTACCTTACGCTGCCGTGGTGTCCTCGCCGCTCCCGCTGTTTCCGCTCAACACCGTGCTGGTGCCGGGCCTGGTGATGCCCTTGCACATCTTCGAGCCGCGGTATCGCAGCCTGATCGAGGAACTGCTCGCCATGCCTGACGAGGACGCCCGGGAGTTCGGCATCGTCGCCGTCCGCGACGGCAAGGACGTCAGTATCGACGGGCTGGCCGCCCTGTACCCCGTCGGCACCGCCACCGTGCTGCGCCAGGCCGACCGCCTCGACGATGGCCGCTACGACATCGTCACGACCGGCACGCGTCGATTCCGCCTCCTCGGCATCGACGCATCCGAGCCATTGATCCGCGCCGAGGTCGAGTTCCTCGAGGATCCGTCCGAGCCGGCCGACCAGCTCGCCGCTTCGGAGATCCACCGGCGCTTCCTGGCCTACCGGCGGGCCCTCAGCGGCCAGGTGACCGCGGGCGACGAGGAACTGCTTCTCGATGACGACGAGGAGGACGGGGACGACGAGGGGCTCCCCGACGACCCGACCGTCCTGAGCTACCTCGTTACCGCCGCGATGGTGCTGCCCACCAGCGAGCGACAGGACCTGCTGTCTGCACCGACCACCGCTGACCGCCTGGCCCTCGCCCGGCGACTGCTGCACCGCGAGACCGGGCTGATCACCGCCCTGTCCGCGGTTCCGGCGATCGACATGTCCAGCCCCGATCCCTCCCCGAACTGACCGTGGCCAGGCGCGACGCCCGGGCGCCGGGCACCCCCGCGACGGTCGCGCTCACCCGCGCCGGCGTCGCGTTCACCTCGCATGCCTACGCACATGACCCATCGGCGGCGTCGTACGGGCGCGAGGCCGCCGAGGCCTTGGGCCTGGACCCGCACGAGGTGTTCAAGACCCTGATGGCCGCGGTCGACGGCACGCCGGTCATCGCGGTCGTCCCGGTCGTCGCCACGCTCGACCTCAAGGCACTCGCCAGCGCCCGTGGCGGACGACGGGCGGAGATGGCCGACCCGGCCCTCGCCCAGCGGCTGAGCGGCTACGTCGTCGGCGGCATCTCGCCGATCGGCCAGCGGAAGGCACTGCCCACCGTGATCGACATCAGCGCCGAGACGCTGCCGGTCATGTATGTCAGTGGGGGTCAGCGGGGCTTCGACATCGGCCTGGCGCCACTCGACCTCGCCGCCGTGACGGATGGATCCTTCGCCGCTATCGCGCGCGCCGAGCGGTCCTGACCTCGGAGATCCAGTCCCCCAGCGCGAGGACGGTGACGACGAAGGCCGACGCCAGCGGCCACATCACGAACATGCCCGACATCGCCACCCGAAGCGGCGCGTCGACCACGACGTCGACCTCCGTCGTGGCACTGAGTCCCTGGATGTCGACAGATCCCAGGCGGGTGCCCACCCACCACATGGCGGCCGTGCCGACCACGCCCGACAGCAGGCCGGCGACCAGCACGCTGAACAGGTGCTCGCGACGCATATTCGCCAGGCCGATGGTGATGGCAATCCCGGCGATGATTGCGAGGATGCCGAACGCGGCGTCGGCCGCGAGGTAGCCCTCCGGCTGGTAGCCCTGTGGGAAGGTGGCTCCTGGCTGCACGACGAGGGGCACGCGCGGCGCCAGCTTCCACCACACCACCCCGAGGGCGAGGCCGGCCACGAGGCCGGTGATCAGCCCGGCCACGAGCACGGCTGAGGCCTTGCGCGCGGTCGTCATCAGCCCAGGCAGCTCGGCCCGAGCAGGG
>Ga0302299_10002931_pt1 | contig 10390 bp, 8 predicted proteins | sample III_Fen_N3_4_FD_198795 | JGI IMG/M metagenome (GOLD analysis project Ga0302299, IMG submission 198795) | Peat permafrost microbial communities from Stordalen Mire near Abisko, Sweden - III_Fen_N3_4 | ecosystem: Environmental > Terrestrial > Soil > Wetlands > Permafrost | place: Sweden: Abisko...
AGGCGCTTCACGATCCGGTCCCCTCCGGCCCCGGCCCCAGATCGGCGTCGACCGGATCGACGTGATCGACCTGATCGACCTGGTCGACCAGGTCGGTACTGGTCAGCGTGGTGAGCTCGAGGTCCGTCGGGTCGGCGTCGTCGACCAGGCGCGACGCCTGGCGCTCGATGGCCCGCTCGAACAGGTTGCGCACGAGCCGGCCGTTGCCGAACCCCTTGCCGCGGGGGATGGCCTCGATCTCGGCCCGCAGGGCGTCGGCCGCGCCGGCGTCGCAGCGGTAGCCGCCGGTGGCGCACTGCGCCTCGAAGATGGCGATCAGCTCGTCGTCGCTGTAGTCCGGGAAGGCGATCGTGCGGGGGAACCGCGAGGGGAGGCCCGGGTTGGCCTCGAGGAACGACTGCATCTCGTCGGGATACCCCGCCACGATCACGACCAGGCGGTCGCGGCGGTCCTCGACCAGCTTCACGATGGTGTCGATGGCCTCGCGGCCGAAGTCGGTGTCGGAGCCGCGCACCAGCGCGTAGGCCTCATCGATCAGCAGCACGCCTTCGTCCGCCTCATCGAACGCGGCGGTGACCTTCGTGGCGGTCTGGCCGACGTAGCCGGCCACCAGCTGGGAACGATCGCTCTCGACCAGATGTCCCCGCGAGACCACCCCGAGGGTCCGGTAGATCTGGGCCAGCAGTCGGGCCACGGTGGTCTTGCCCGTGCCGGGGTTGCCGGTGAACACGAGGTGGCGGCTCGACGCGACCACCGGCAGGCCGCGCTGGTGGCGGAGGCGTTGCACCTGCAGCAGGTTGGCGACCAGCCGGACCTCCCGCTTGACCTCGGCCAGCCCGACCAGCGCATCGAGCTCGTCGAGCAGCTCGTCGAGGTCGCGAGCCGGCGGATCGGCGGATCCCTCGGGCACCGGGGCCGATCCGGCGCGCTCTGGCGCGCCCGGAGGCCCCAGGTCCGGGTTCGGGCCCGAAGACGAGCCCGACGTCGAGCCCGAGGTCGGGTCCGACTTGATGGCGGCGAGCAACAGTGAGCGGTAGGCGTCCAGGGCGAGCAGCTCGTCGCGTCCGGTGTGGGTGTCGAGCGAGGCGACCGTGTGGGCCAGGGCCATGGCGTGGGTGTAGTAGGTCGTGGCCCGATCGGTGTGCTCGCGCCGGTCGACGCCGACCAGGATCTCGAACAGGTCGGACGGGGTGCGGGCCCACTGCTGGGCGCCGGCGGTGGTGCGGTCGCGGCGCAGGTCGTCGGGGACCGAGCGGGCGAAGTCGGGACCCAGCCGAGACCCGAACGCCCGGATGAGGCCCCAGAGCTCGTCGTCGGTGGCCAGGCCGTCGGCGTCGATGAAGGCGCACGAGATGTTGAAGGCCTCGGTGACGACGCTGGCCCGGAGCTCGTCGGGATCGGTGGCGGGCAACGACGAGGTCGCCGCGACGAGCGCCTCGGTCACCGCGTCGACGAACGCATCGACCGAGACCTCGAGCCCGAGATCGATCCTCATGAGCTGGCTCCGGCGCCGACGGTCATCGGGCGGGCGTCATCCGGCCGATGGTCGGGGCTCGTAGTGCAGGCATGGGACGCCGATGCCGTGGCCTCCGGCACCGGTCCGCGCCGTCGCCTCCTGGGCCCCTGTCAACATGGCCGCAGGTTAGACGCCGGTCGGTTGGGCTGGTCCGACCCCCGGAACCCACCGGCAGCCTGCGAGCATGAACCCCGTGCCGGGTGCCTCGATCGACGTCCGCCAGCTGTCCCACCGCTTCTCGTCGCGGGCCGGGACGGTCACGGTGCTCGACGGGCTCGACCTCCACGTGGAGTCGGGTGGTCACGTCGCGCTGGTCGGGGCGTCGGGCGTGGGCAAGTCCACCCTGCTCTCGGTGCTGGGCGGCCTGGAGGCTCCCCAGGGCGGATCGGTCGTGGTCGACGGCGACGACCTCTCGGGGCTCAACCGCCGCGAGCTGGCCACGTTCCGGCGGGAGACGGTGGGCTTCGTGTTCCAGCACTTCGGCCTGCTCGAGGCGCTGACGGCGGCCGAGAACGTGGAGCTGGCCAGCTCGTTGGCCGGCGTGGGCGGCCCCACCCGTCGGGAGCGGGCGGCCGAGCTGCTCGACGCGGTCGGGCTCGGGGCCCGGGCCCGACATCGGCCGGTCGAGCTGAGCGGTGGGGAGCGGCAGCGGGTGGCCATCGCCCGGGCTCTGGCCAATCGCCCTCGGCTCGTGCTGGCCGACGAGCCCACCGGCAACCTCGACGACGACAGCACCCGCCTGGTGGTCGATCTGCTCGAGTCGTTGCCGGCGGACCACGGGTGCACCCTGGTGGTCGTGACCCACGACGCGTCGATCGCCCGCCGGGCCGAGCGGTGCTACCGGCTCGAGTCGGGCCGAGCCCACGAGAGCGTCCTGTGAGCTGGCGCGACGCCATCACCCTGGCGGTGCGGACGGTGCGCCGCCGCCCGGGGCGGGCGCTGCTGACCGTCCTGGCCGTCACGCTGGCCGCGGCGCTGCTCACCGCGCTGCTCACGATCTCGACCACGGCCGAGACCCGGGTGCTCGACCAGCTCAGCAGCGGGGGACCGCTGGCCGGCATCAAGGTGGCGGCGGCCGAACCCGACCCGGGTCAGGTCGACCAGGACGACGCCCAGCCCGGCGCGCCCAAGAACCTGGACGACGCTGCTCGCCAGGAGATCACGGACCTGCCCGACGTGCGCGAGGTCATCCCGATCGTCAGCACCCGGATGTTCGTGATCACGCCGGCCCGCGACAAGGATGGCCATCGGATCGACCCGTTCCAGGAGGACGTCGTCGGCGTCGACCTGGACAAGATCAACCAGCTGCCGATCACGCTCACCGCCGGGCGCCTGCCGGTCACCGGGTCGACCAGCGAGGTGGCGGTGACGCAGGGCTACCTCGAACGGCTCGGGCTCGGGCGCCTCGACGCGCCGCAGGTGCTGGGGACGCAGCTGGCCATGGCGTCGGGCCAGGTCGTGTCCAACGGCGAGACGAACCGGGTGCGGGGGCGCTGGACGAAGGTCACGATCGTCGGCGTGGTGGCCCAGGAGGCCAGCAACGGCCAGTTCCTGGCGTCGACCGAGACGGTGCAGCAGGCCCGCGACTGGGCTGCCGCGGGGGTCGACGCCAGCAGCGCGCTCGACCTGCCGACCTCGCCCTACACCGGCCTGTTCGTGGTGGCCCGGGGCATCGACAACGTGAGCAAGGTCCGGGCGCAGATCACCGCGATCGGCTACTCGACCGCCGCGCCCGAGAACCTGCTGGCCAGCGTGCGGCGCTACCTGCGGGTGGTCGAGATCGTGTTGAGCGCGGTGGGCATCATCGCCCTGGTGGTCGCTGCGCTCGGCATCAGCAACGCCATGCTGGCCGCCGTGCGCGAGCGCCGGCGCGAGATCGGCGTGCTCAAGGCCATCGGCGCGCGCGACCGCGACGTCTATCGGGTCTTCCTGGTCGAGGCGGGGACGCTCGGGTTCCTGGGCGGGGTCTTCGGCACCGCGCTGGGCTGGCTGATCGCGGCCATGGTCGGCCGGGTGGTGAACGGCTACCTGGCGGCCCAGCGGCTGGTCGGCGTGCAGCTCACCCTGCCGTGGATGGTGGTGGTGGGCGGCATCGTCGGCTCGACCCTGTTGGCGCTGGTGGCCGGCACGTTGCCGGCGGTGCGGGCCGCCCGCCTGCCGGCTCGGGAGGCCGTCAGTGGCACCTGACCGCGCCCGTCCGAGCACGCGCGCCCTCGTGGTGGTGGGGGTGGTGGCCGTGCTGCTGTTCGGCCTGCTGGCCGGCTGCAGCTCGGGCTCCTCGGGTACCGCCTCCGAAGCGCCACCGGTCACCGATCCGGTCGCGCCGGTGGTCTACGTGGCCCTGGGTGGCATGGAGACGCTCAACGCCGATCGCCGTGATCTCCCGGACAACTGGCCGCAGCTCCTGTTCGCCGAGCACATGGCCCCGGGGGGCGTGTACGTGAACCTGGCCACCGAGGACGGCACGGTCAAGAGCGCGATCGACGGCCAGCTCCCCGCCGCACTCGGCGCGCATGCCACCGTGGCCACGGTGTGGCTGGAGTCCGCCGACCTGCGGCTCGGCACCCCGCTGCGGGTGTACCGCGACGAGCTCACCACGCTGGTGGACGACCTGCAGGCCGGAGGCATGAAGGTCTACCTGCTGCGCAGCGGCCCCTCGGTCCCGACCGACGTGGCCGCCCCGCTGCAGTCCACCGTGGCCGTCGTCGCCGGGCAGACCGGGGCCACGCTCGTCGACCTCGGCGACATCTCCGATCGCAACGACGACGCCGGGCAGCGCCGCATCGCCGACACGGTCGCCGCGGCCATCGGCGCCGATCTCGGAGGCCGCTGACCGCCCACCGGTGAGGACGCAGTCGGTGTCGACCCGACCGGAACGTACGCTGTCGGGGTGTCCGAACCAGCCGACCGCTCCGGGTCCCCGTCCGTCGCCGAGCTCGGGTCCCGGGCCAAAGCCGCCTCCCGGGCGCTGGCCGCGGCCTCGACCGCCGTCAAGGACGACGCGCTGCGCACCGCGGCCGACCTGCTCGTCGACCGCACGACCGAGCTGCTCGAGGCCAACGAGGTCGACGTGGCCCGGGCCAAGGCCGACGGCGTGGGCTCCACCGTGGTCGATCGCCTCCGGCTGACGCCGGCCAAGATCGAGGGCATGGCCTCGGGCCTTCGCCAGGTGGCGACGCTGCCCGACCCGGTCGGCGAGGTCCTCGACGGCTGGGTGCGGCCCAACGGCCTGCGGATCCGGCGGGTGCGGGTGCCCCTCGGCGTGGTGGCCATCATCTACGAGAACCGCCCGAACGTGACCAGCGACGCGGCCGGCCTCTGCCTCAAATCCGGCAACGCGGCCTTCCTGCGGGGTTCGTCGGGAGCCATCTCGTCGAACGTGGCGATCAGCGCGGTGCTGCGCGAGGCGGTGGCCAAGAGCGGGCTGCCGGCCGACGCCGTGGTGCTGGTGGCCGACACCAGCCGCGAGGCGGCGGTCGAGTTCATGCAGCAGCGCGGCTCGATCGACTGCCTCATCCCCCGGGGTGGACCGTCGCTGATCCAGTCGATCCTCGACAACGCCACGGTGCCCTACGTGATCGACGGCGACGGCAACTGCCACGTCTACGTCGACGAGGCCGCCGACCTCGACATGGCGCTCGACATCATCGTGAACGCCAAGACGCAGCGGCCCTCGGTCTGCAACGCAGCCGAGTCGCTGGTGGTGCACCGGTCGGTGGCCGACGCGTTCCTGCCCCGGGCGGCCGAGGCGCTGGTCGGGGTCGAGCTGCTCGGCGACGAGGCCACCCGGGCGCTGGTGCCGACCGCCGGCGCCGCCACCGACGACGACTACGCCCGAGAGTTCCTCGACCTCACGCTGTCGGTGCGGGTGGTCGACTCGCTCGACGACGCCATCGACCACGTCAACCGGTTCGGCAGCGGGCACAGCGAGGCCATCGTCACCCGGTCGCTGGCTGCGGCCGACCGGTTCACCACCGAGGTCGACGCCGCCGCGGTGGTCGTCAACGCCTCCACCCGCTTCGTCGACGGCGAGGAGTTCGGTTTCGGCGCCGAGATCGGCATCTCCACCCAGAAGCTGCACGCCCGAGGACCCATGGGCCTGCGCGAGCTCACCACCGCCAAGTACATCGTCGAGGGCACCGGTCAGGTCAGGCAGTGACCGACCGTCAGGTTGGAACCCGGATGTGAGGCAACCGTCTTGACCGGGCGGTCAAGGCCGCCAGTAGTGTGTCCGGATGGCTTACCGCTTCGACACCGTCGACGATGTCCGCACTCGCCTGAAGGGCGCCGACTACCTGGCTGACGAGGGCATCGCCGGGGTCGTGTACCTGGCCGACCGCCTGGGCAAGCCGATCATCGTCGAGGGTCCGGCCGGCACCGGCAAGACCCAGCTGGCCAAGTCCGTGGCCGAGATCACCGGCGCCCGGTTGATCCGCCTGCAGTGCTACGAGGGGCTCGACGAGTCCAAGGCGCTGTACGAGTGGAACTACAAGAAGCAGCTCCTGCGCATCCAGGCCGAGCGCAACAGCGACTCGACGTGGGAGGAGCTCGAGACCGACATCTTCTCCGACGAGTTCCTGCTCACCCGGCCGCTGCTCGAGGCGATCATGGCCGAGGACCCGGTCGTGCTGCTGATCGACGAGGTCGACCGCGTGGAGGTCGAGACCGAGGCGCTGCTGCTCGAGATCCTCTCCGACTACCAGGTGTCGATCCCCGAGCTCGGAACGGTCGAGGCCAAGCAGATCCCGCTGGTGTTCCTCACCTCCAACAACACCCGTGAGCTGTCCGAGGCGCTCAAGCGCCGCTGCCTCTTCCTCCACATCGACTACCCCGACCTCGAGCGCGAGAAGGAGATCGTCCTCACCAAGGTGCCCGACATCACCGAGTCGCTGGCCGACCAGGTGGCCCGCATCGTGCGCTCGATCCGCCAGATCGAGCTGAAGAAGTCGCCGTCGGTGTCCGAGACGCTCGACTGGGCCCGCACCCTGATGCTGCTGGGCGTCGAGTCGGTGACCGAGGCCGACGCGGCCGACACCATCAACGTGCTGCTCAAGTACCAGAGCGACATCGCCAAGGCCGTCAAGGAGCTCGCCGACGACAAGGGGGGTCAGCGTCGGGCCCTCGGCAAGATCGCCCCGTGAGCGACATCGAGGTCCCCGCCGGCGAGCTCAAGATCGTCGGCGGCCCGATGCTCGAGCTGCTCAACGGCTTCATCCGTGAGCTGCGCGAGGCCGGGCTGCCGGTCAGCCTGACCGAGAACCTCGACGCCATGCAGGCGGTCAAGCACATCCCGCTCGAGGACCGCGAGGCGTTCAAGTACGCGCTGGCCGCGACGCTGGTCAAGAACAACACGCACTGGCGGGCCTTCGAGACGGTGTTCGAGGTCTACTTCTCGCTGCGGGGCCGGGAGTACAAGCTGGGCGACGAGCTCGACGACCTGCTGGCCGGCGACGAGGACGGCGACGGCCAGGAAGCCCCCGAGGGCATGGACGGCATGCGCGGCTCGGGCGGCGGCGGCGAGGCCATGACGCCCGAAGAGCTGGCCGAGATGCTCTACAAGGCGCTGCAGAACGGCGACGAGGCGCTGATGCGGGCCCTGGCCCGCCAGGCCGTGAAGCGCTACGCCGGCATGGAGCCGGGCCGTCCCGTCGGCGGCACCTACTACCTCTACCGCACGCTGCGGAACCTCGACCTCGACGCCGTGCTCGACAAGCTCATGCAGCAGCGCAAGGCCGAGGCGCCTGACCTCAGCACCCTCGAGGAGCGGCTCGAGCACGACGAGTACGAGCACCGCATCGAGCAGCTGAAGAAGGAGGTCGAGGCCGAGATCCGCCGCCGCCTCGTGGCCGACCGGGGTGTCGAGGCCATGGCCAAGACGCTGCGCAAGCCGCTGCCCGAGGACGTCGACTTCATGCACGCCAGCCGGGAGGAGATGGTCTCCCTGCGCAAGGCGATCTATCCGCTCACCCGCAAGCTGGCGGTGCGCCTGGCCCGCAAGCGCCGCCACGGCCGCAAGGGCCCGCTCGACTTCCGCAGCACCGTGCGCCACTCGCTCAGCTACGGCGGCGTGCCGGCCGAGCCCAAGTTCCGCTACCCGCGCCCGTCCAAGCCCGAGATCTTCGTGATCGCCGACATCTCCGGGTCGGTCGCCGCGTTCGCCCGCTTCACGCTGCACCTCGTCTACGCCATCTCGAACCAGTTCTCGAAGGTGCGGGCGTTCGTGTTCATCGACGGGCTCGACGAGGTCACCCGCTTCTTCGAGGGCGTCGACGACATCGCCGACGCCGTGCACCGGGTGAACACCGAGGCCGACGTGGTGTGGGTCGACGGGCACTCCGACTACGGCCACGCCCTCGAGGTGTTCTGGCAGCGCCACGGCCGTGAGGTCAGCACCAAGACCACCGTGCTGATCCTCGGTGACGCCCGGAACAACTACCACGCGTCGCAGTCCTGGGTCGTCAAGGAGATCCAGAAGAAGGCCCGCCACGTCTTCTGGCTGAACCCCGAGCCCCGCAGCTACTGGGACACCGGCGACTCGATCGTCGGCGAGTACGGCGCCCACTGCGACGGCACCTTCGAGTGCCGCAACCTCCGCCAGCTCGAGAAGTTCGTCGAAAACCTGACGTGACGACGGGCTGTGCCCTCGCTCGCGAGCTCGCTGCGGGCGGGCTTCGCCCGGCGGTCTCGGTCGGTCGGGCGGAGCGGTTGGAACTGCGCTCGAGCGTGGTGGCTTCTCGGCGCCGGAACGTCACGCCAGCCCGAGTGTGCTGTTGTCCACATGGAGTGTGGCCTCCAGCTCACTGGACAGACGACCATCGGGTGAAGCACGTCGAGTGTGCTCTCGTCCACATGGAGTGTGGTTGCCAGCTCACTGGAGGACTTCGACCCGGCGGCAGGACCCGCAGTCGTCCCTACGTGCGCCGTTTCCTGCTCACCATCGGGCCAGAAGCCGGATCCTGACCCGAGGACGCGGATCGGACTACAGGTTGCGGGTCATCGAGGTGGTCGGGCTGGTGAGGGTGGCGAGGTAGGTGCGCCATCCGCCGTGGCGGGTGATGTCGGTGGCGCCGGTGAGGGCCTCGGGGGTGCAGGTGAAGCCGGGGGACCAGGAGCCGTCGGCCAGCTCGACCTGACCGATGGCCAGCGGTGGCGGCACGGCGGCCACGAAGCGGGCGAAGCCCTCGGGCGGGAGCGACCAGACCTCGACCTCGATCGACGCCCCGCTCCCATCCGGCCCGACCCGGACGAGACCGGGCTTGGGGGGATCGGTGCGCAGGGCGTGCAGCCGGTACGTGGGCGCGGTCGTCGTCGTGGCCACGAGGCGGGCGCCGAGATCGGTGAGCTGGTGGTTGAGCGGCTGGCCGGTCAGGTGCGCGCCGGCGACGGCGAGCCGGATCTCGTCCGCGCCGACCTCCACCACCGGCTCGGTGCTCTTCTCGCCGGTGAGCCGGGCGGCGACCTCGGCGATGGCGGCGTCGGTGCCGGCCGGACCCATGAGCGTCACCCCGAAGGGGAGCCCCGACGGCGTCGTGGCGATCGGCACCGCGGCAGCGCAGAGGTCGAGCAGGTTGCAGGCGAAGGAGAAGATGCCGAGCCGGCTGTTCGCTCCGATCGGGTCGGCCGCGACCTCGTCGAGCGTCGGGTGCCAGGGGATCGTCGGCACCAGGACGGCATCGATCGTCTCGAAGAGGGAGCGGCTCCGCCGTTTCAGGTGGTCGAGCCGCTCCTGGTCGGCGATCAGGTCGACCGCGCGGATGGCCGCGCCGCTCTGGATGATCGTGCGCACGCTCGGGTCGATGTCGTCGGGGTGGGCGTCGATGAAGGCGCCGACGGCGGCGTGGCGCTCGGCCACGAAGGCGCCGCCGTAGAGCAACGCGCCGGCCTGCTGGAACAGGTCGAACGGGATCTCGACGATCTCGATGCCCAGCCGACGGGCTTCGACCACCGCGGCGTCGAACAGGGTGCGGAACGCCGGATCGAGCGGGCCCAACCCGTCGAACGGCACCCCGATGGTGGCGACGGGCCCGCCGGTCCTCACCGGCAGTGGGGTGGGCCGGTCCGACGTCTGGGCCAGCACGTCGAGCGCTCGGGAGGCCAGGCCGACCGAGCGGGCGAACACCGAGACGCAGTCGAACGACCGGCAGGCCGGGAGCACGCCGTCGACGCTGACGAGGCCGACCGTGGGCTTGAGCCCGACGATGCCCTGGCAGGCGGCCGGCACCCGGCCCGAGCCGGCCGTGTCGGTGCCGAGCGCCAGGTCGACGAGGCCGAGGGCGACGGCGGCCGCCGACCCCGAGCTCGACCCGCCCCCGATGTGGCCGGCGGCCACGACGCTGGCCACCGCTCCGTGCGGCGAGCGGGTGCCGACCAGCCCGGTGGCGAACTGGTCCATGTTCGTCTTGCCGATCACCACCGCCCCGGCCTGCTCGAGGGCCACGACGCACGGGGCCGAGATCGTCGGCACGAACGCGAAGCTCGGGCAGGCCGCGGTGGTGGGGAGATCGGCGACGTCGATGTTGTCCTTGACCGCCACGGTGAGGCCGCGCAGGGGCAGGCGGTCGCCCCGAGCGAACGCGGCATCCACCGCCAGGGCCGCCGAGCGGGCCTCGGCTCGCGTGCGCACCCGGATCCAGACCTCGGGTCGGGTGGAGGCGTCGATGCGGTCCAGGGCCGCCTCGACGGCGGCGACCGCGCTGCTCGCGGCCTCCTGCGGGGCGTCGGCGGTCGTGACGTCCGTGGTCACTGGCCGGCCGCCACGTCCGCGACCGGGGCGAGGACGACGAGGCCCTCGCCCCGTTCGACCTGGCGACCGACGGCGGTCAGCACCTCGTGCACCACCCCGTCGATCGGCGCGGTCACCGCAACCTCGGTCTT
>Ga0302299_10002932_pt1 | contig 10387 bp, 5 predicted proteins | sample III_Fen_N3_4_FD_198795 | JGI IMG/M metagenome (GOLD analysis project Ga0302299, IMG submission 198795) | Peat permafrost microbial communities from Stordalen Mire near Abisko, Sweden - III_Fen_N3_4 | ecosystem: Environmental > Terrestrial > Soil > Wetlands > Permafrost | place: Sweden: Abisko...
CGCCCAGCGGCTGGCGCCGCCGATCCCCGTCGCCTCGACGTCGCCGCTCATCGTGCGCAGGCTGACGGCCGCCGTCCGCGGCAGGTCGATGTCCAGGTCCGGCGAACGGTGCGTCCGGACCTGGAGCGGACCGATCCGGAACCCGGCCTCCACGTCCCGGATGCGGATCGTGCCGGGCGTCGCGTCGACGCGGACATCGTCGCCCAGCGGGTCGCCGTCGTGGGACCGGACGACGACCCGGTCGCCGTCGATCCCTCGAATGCGGAGCGAGCCCGAGGCGATGGAGATCTCGACGGATCCGCCCGGCTCCAGGGAGAGCTCGCGGACGGAAGCGGTGTGCGCGGTGTCCGTCATCGGACGTTCCTCCCCAGCGCGCGGATGGCCTCGGCGGCCCCCTCGGCGCTCAGCTCGTGGTTGGCCAGGCGCTCGAGGATCTCGCGCCGTGCGGACTGGATCTCGTCGGGGGCGGCGGGACCGGCGGGTCCGGTGCCGGTGGCCGCAGCGCCGGCGGGATCGGCCTCGTCCCGGGGCCCGAAGCCCAGGGAGCGCACCAGCGCCTCCACGCGGGCCCGGACCGTGGGATAGCTGATCCCCAGCTCCCGCTCCATGTCGCGGAGGTTGCCGCGGCTCCGGAGGAAGCTCTCGAGGACCTGGACCTGCTCCCGGGTGAGGCGCGCATAGCGCCCGACCCCGAACTCCCCTTCGAGGGTGGTGGCGCAGGTCCCGCAGCGCAGGCGCGTCACCATGAGCTCGCCCGAGCAGACGGGACAGGTGGCGATGACGTCGTGCGGCACTCGGCTGATCCTCACATATAGAAAGTGAACTTCACTTTATATAAGACCCTTATCTCTAATTGTCAAGCCTTACGACTCAATGCGACTCCGAACCCCTGTCGCGCTCGGCGTTGCGCACCTCGGGCTGGCCGTTCGGGGTTTCGACTATCCTGAGTGCCATGACACAGGACTCCCCGCGAAGCCGTCATCGGCCTGGGCTATCCCGGCCCGCCGCGGACCATCTCCTTCGCGAGGCGGGGCCGCCCGTCGTGCAAGCACCTGAACCTCGGGCCCGTCCTGTCGGCAGCCGAGTCGAGCCGTGACCACCTGCACGCTGGCCAACTCGTGGAACTCGGGTCGACGACATATCCCGGGATCACGGCCGGTCCCCTCCGGGGCGTCCTCGCGGGTGGCTTGAGGCGAAATGACGAGCGAAGGTCAGGACGAGCGAGCGGAGGGCACGGCCGCATCGCGGAGATCCGGGGACGACAACCCCGACGCTGCGAAGGCAGAGCAGATCAGGGTCGCCCGCGAGCTCGCCGTCCGCGACGAGCGTATCCGACACCTGTCCGAGGAGTTGCGCGCCGCAAACGCTGACCTCCGCCGGGCGCATCGGGACCTCGCGCTCAGCCAGCGCGAGCTGGCGGCGTTGGCCAGCCGCCGTTCCGTCCGTGCTGTCACGGCCGCTACGAACTCGATCCGACGGCGCATCAAGGTCACACGCAGTGCCGCCGGCCGCGCCAGATTGCGACTGCTGAAGGAGGGGGAGGACAGGCCGACGAAGCTCCTTCGCGCAACCGGCGCTCAGCAGCGCGCCCTCCAGGAGCGCCTCGATGAGGAGTTGCGGCCCAGCATCACCGCCGGTCCCCAGGTCAGCATTGTCGTCGTGACCCGCAATGGCGCCGGCCATCTGCGACGCCTGCTCCCGGCATTGGTTGGGCTGCGCTATGGGGCGATCGAGGTCGTTCTGGTCGACAACGGTTCCACCGACGACAGTCTCGGGTACATCGAGGGGCTCGGAGTGCCGTACCCGATCCGGGTGATCGCGAACGACTCGAACCGCACCTTTTCCGAGGCGAACAATCAAGGGGCTGCCTTGGCAACCGGTGAGCTCCTCCTTCTGCTCAACAATGACATCGTTCCGGCCGGCCCGGACGTGCTGGGGCACATGGTCGACCACCTGATGTCGGACCCATCGATAGCAGCCGTCGGCGCTCGGTTGATCTACCCGCTCCGGAAGGGACCGAGGCACGGCAAGGCCTCGAGAGCGGCAGACCTGACCCTGCAGCACCGCGGGATCGCCTTCGAGACCCAGGACGGGAGGCCAGTGGCCCGGAACATCGGCGGCGGCGAGGACCCGCTCGGCCAGGCTGCGTCCACGGCGGCCGACGTCCCCGGCGTCACCGCCGCCTGCCTCCTGGTTCGACGATCCACCTTCGAGGCCGTGGGCGGGTTCACCCTTGGCTACGACTACGGCATGGAGGACGTCGACCTGTGCATGAAGTTGCGCGCCACGAGCGGGCGAATCGTGTACGAGCCGCAGGCGACCTTCTGGCACCATGAGTCTGCGACCCAGCGAGCGGAGGCGGGCGACGTCCGCTTGGCACGCCAGCAGGCGAACCGGCAGCTGTTCGAAGACCTCTGGGGGCCGCGCGTCTTCCGGGAGGTGCTCCTCGACCACCTGACCGGGTCGGGGACCTGGAGCGTATCGCCGCTCCACGTCGGGATCACGCTGACCAAGGACGACCCTGCCGCCGGATACGGCGACTGGCATACCGGTCACGAGCTGGGGGATGCCATCGCCGCGCTCGGCTGGCGGGTCAGCTACCTCGAGCGACACGGTGGCGCCTGGTACGAGCCCGACCCGTCGCTCGACGTGGTCGTGGCCCTCCTCGACGCCTTCGACATCCGGCGGCTTCCGGACGGCGTCGTCACCATCGCCTGGGTGCGCAACTGGACGGACCGCTGGATCTCCCAGCCGTGGTTCGACGAGTTCGACCTCGTGCTCGCGTCAAGCCACCGGTCCAAGGAGCTCATCGACGCCGCGAGCGTCCATGTCGCCGTAGTCATGCCAATCGCCACGAACCCGGCCCGCTTCCGACCGGCGGCCCGCCAGGCAGCCGGCCCCGACAACGGCCGAGGGTGCGACGTCCTGTTCGCCGGCAACCATTGGGGCGAGCCGCGGGTGGTGGAGGACCTGCTGCTGCGGCTCCGCGACGATGGCCGGAGCATCCGACTCCACGGCTTGGGCTGGGATGCGGTCGGGCTCGGCGATCTCGGTGGTCCGCTCTCCTACGACGACCTCCCGGCTGCCTATGCGGGAGCAGCCATCGTGCTCGACGACGCGGCCGGCCCGACGAAGCCGTACGGATCGATGAACTCGCGCGTGTTCGACGCGCTGGCGACCGGTTGCCTCGTGATCACCGACAACGTCATCGGTGCCGATGAGCTGTTCGAAGGTCTCCTCCCGGCAGCCGACGATGTCGACGGCATGCACGGTCTCGTGGACCGATACCTCGGCGACCCTGAGGCCCGCATCGAGTTGGCCGGCCGGCTCCAGGACATCGTCCGCGCGCGCCACACGTATGGACATCGCGCGCGGCAGTTGCGCGACCTCCTGGGCCTCTGGGCCGCACAGCCGCATGTCGACATCGCGGTCGGCCCGCCATCCTGGGAAGCGGCCGCGCACTGGGGGGACTACCACTTCGGTCGGGCATTTCAGCGCGCGCTGCAGCGCCGCGGCTGGGCGGCGAGGCTCCGCATAGCACCGGAGTGGGAAGGGGACGCGGGCAATCGCGCCGATGTCGCGGTGCACGTGTTCGGGCTGCGCAAGCGTCCGGTTCGACCCGCTCAGGTCTCCGTGCTCTGGGTGATCAGCCACCCTGACCTCGTGACCACGGAGATGCTGCACGAGCAGGACCTTGTGTTCGTGGCATCCAACACGTTCGCGGAGGCGCTCCGTCATCGGTCGGAACGACCGGTGGCAACCCTGCACCAGGCGACCGACCCCGACCGCTTCAGCCCTCGTCCAGGCGGACCGGCCCACGACCTGCTGTTCGTGGGCAACTCGCGCCACGTGCGGCGTCGGGTCGTTGACGTCCTCACCCGCGCGGGCCGCGATCTCGCTGTCTACGGTTCCGGCTGGACGCCGGACCTCCTTGACCCGCGCCACCTGCGCGGCACGTTCGTGCCCAACGAGGAGCTGGCGGCCTTTTACGCGGCAGCCTCGATCGTCGTCAACGACCACTGGGATGACATGGCGGCCGAAGGATTCATCTCCAACCGTCTCTATGACGCTGCGGCGGCCGGGGCCTTTGTCATCTCCGACCACGTGGATGGCCTCGAGGAGGAGTTCGACGGCGGGATCGTGACATTCGGGGAGGACAGGGAGCTCCTGGCGCTCGTGGACCGGTATCTCGCTGCTCCATCGGAACGCGCGGCGGCAGCGGCACGGGCACGCGACGCCGTCCTGGCCCGGCACACGTTCGGCCACCGCGCCGCCTCCTTCCAGGATCTCGTAGCGCCCCTGATTGTGGGGCGGCCGAGCCGGATTCGACCCGACGACAACACGGACGGGGCTGTCCCACGATGACAGGCCCGAACGCCGGCCAGCGGATCGCGGCCGTCGGTGGTGTCGCGCATGGCCATCTCGGCGAGGCTCCGGGCATCGGCCGGGTCGGACGTCGTGCTGGCGAGCCGGCTCCTCGCCAAGGACTTCGCCGCGAGCAGGTTGACGTCGGCGACCGGGATGTCGCGCAGGCGCAGGTGCGCGCCGTGCGGGAGCGGGTCGGCATTCGCCCCCGGGGCGGCCCCTGCGGTACCCTGCAACGGCTCCGACACCCGCCGCCGGGCCCCTCCGGGCCTCGCCGCGACGCCCCCTGGGCATGGTGCCGAGAAGCCTAGGAGAGGCTCCATGACCATCCTCGATCGCACCCGCGGCAACCGCATCCGCATCGACGCCAACCAGCTCGCCGACGAGATCGCGAAGCGCCTGCCGGACCTGGACAGGACCCGCGACCAGGCGACGAACGTCGTCCACGACGCCGCCGACTCGGCACGCCACCAGATCGACCGGGCTGCCGAGATCGCCCGGGTCGTCCGGGGCGACATCGCCCACTCCGCCGGGAAGGTCCAGGCGGACAACCCGGTCGACGAGATCGGCCAGCGCATCAGGGCCGTCGCCTCCACGGCGGGGATCCGCGCCCTGATCGTCCGCCTCGAGCGGGAGCTCCCGGACGTGGACCGGGACAGGTACCACCGCGCCTACAGCCGCGGCCGGGCCCAGGCCCGCTCCAAGTACCTCGTCGCCGGGCTCGTGGCCGGCGTCGGCGTGGGTGTCGTGGCGGCGGTCTTCCTCGACCCGAAGCACGGCGGGGAGCGCCGCGGGGCCATCGCGAACCGGGCCAGCAGCCTGACCAGGGGCCTGGGCCGCCAGGCGAGCGGCAAGGCGAAGCTCGCCACGGACAAGGCACGCGGCATCGCCATCGAGCGCGGCGTCGTCAAGCCCGGGCCGCCGGTGGAGCCCGTTGAGCCGGTCGCCGACACGGCGCCCGTCGCCGCAACGGCGGCCGTCGCCGACGGCCCCGTCACGGACCCGGCCTCGACGCGGTGGGAGGCCCCCCCGGCGCCGGACGGTGGCGCCGTCCAGCCGCTTGCGGCGGCGGCGGCCGACGTCAGCGATGCCACCGCGACGGAGGGCCTGGTCGTGACCGACGCCGTGGACCTCGCGGGCGACCGCGGCGCCACCCGCTCCATCCACGGCTAGGAACCGGCCGGCCATGCGCCGTCTCTATCGCGATGGCGCGCTGGCCCACGGCCGGGACGACCGGCTGATCCTGGGCGTCTCCATCCTGGTGGAGGACGGCCGCATCACGTGGATCCGGCCCGCGGACGACGAGGGCCCGGTCCCCGATCCCGCCGGCGTGGAGCTCGTCGATGCGACGGGCTCCACCATCGTCCCGGGCATGGTCGACGCGCACAGCCACATCACGATGCCGGGCGGTGCCCGGTGGATCGACCGCGGCCAGGACCCCACCGAGCGGATGCTCGATGCCGCCGAGGCGAATGGCCGCCTCCTCACGCAGGCAGGCATCCGGTGGGCCCGCGATGTTGGCTCGGTCACGAGGGCGGACCCAGAGGACGGCGGCCGTGAACGTGCCCTCGCCCTCGGTGTCCGCGACCGGTGGCGCGACCGGCCGGGCTTCCCGCATGTCCGGGCGGCCGGGACCTGGATCATGGCACCCGGCCTCCTCCCCGCCCTGTCCGTCGAGGCCGCCGACGGCGACCAGCTCCTCGCGGCGGCGCAGCGGCAGCTCGACGACGGCGCCGACCTGGTGAAGCTCTACCTCGACGGGCCGGACCCCGGCGTCAGCCCGTGGTCGGTCGACGAGCTGCGGCGGGTCGTCGCGGCCGTCCATGCGCGGGGCGCCCGCGTGACGGCCCACAGCGGGTACGTGGCCGGGGCGCGCGCCGGGGCGGAGGCGGGCGTGGACGCGCTCGAGCACGGCTTCGAGCTGGACGAGGACACGGCGGGGATCATGGCCGCCAACGGCGTCCGCCTCGTGTCGACGCTGTGTGTCCTGGCCTCGTGGCGGACCTTCGGGCGGACGACGGGCCTTGCGCGCTTCGCCTCCGACGAGGGGCGCGCGAAGGTGGAGGAGCGCCGGGAGCGCGCGCTGGACAGCGTCCGCCTCGCCCACCGGGCCGGCGTCGCGATCTCGACCGGCACGGACCACGGCGGCGGCTCGACGCGCGCGAACCAGCTGGCATGGGAGGTGGAGCAGCTCGTGGAGGCGGACCTCGAGCCGTGGGAGGCCCTGGCCTCCGCGACATGGCGCGGCGGCGAGCTCCTCGGCGAGCCGGACGCGGGCATCATCCGCGAGGGTGGCCCGGCGGACCTCGTCCTGGTCCACGGCGATCCGCTGAGCGACCCGACCGCGCTCTGGCGCGCGTGGCACGTGAGCTGGGCGACGCACCAGGCCTGACGCCAGCGTGGAGTGCGCTTATGCGCGACCTCCCCGGGGACGCGGGAGGCTCTCGCCGGCGCGCCAGCCGCCCAGCGGATCAGGTGTGCCGTCCCGTTTCGGAGCAGCCGCCGGGCGGTGCGCGGGCGCGCTCGCCGGCCTCCGACCGCGTCGGATGAGCCTCTGGGCGGGACAGACGCTGCAGGCGGCGCACACCCGGGCCGCCCAGCGGCTGGTGGCGGGCGATCAGCGCGGCGCGGGCAGGTCGAACGACTCGCCCGGCGCCACGACCCGCACGGGCACGTCCGACGCCAGCCGCGCTACGGCCTCCACGAACGCCGGCCCCGGCGTCTCGAACGGCTCGGGCACCACGCGCCGGAGCCCCGCGGGGTAGAACGTGCCCCAGTGCATCGGCACGGCGAGTCGCGGCCGCAGGACCGCCGCCGCCCGGGCGGCCCGCTCGGGGTTCATGTGGCCCTCCCCGATCGTCGGGCCCCAGCCCCACACGGGCAGCAGCGCGAGGTCCAGCGTCCCGGCCAGCGCCTCCATCCCGGGGAACAGGTCCGTGTCACCGGCGAAGTACACGGTCCGGGAGCCCTCGATCACGCACCCGATCGCGGGTCCCACGGGCCCGAATGGCTCCCGCCGCCCGGAGTGGAGCGCCTCGACCACCGAGAAGTGCACGCGGTCGATGGCGAGCCGGTCGCCGGGCTCCACCTCCTCGACCGGGCCCAGGTCCAGCTTCGAGGCCAGCTTGCCGAACCCGCGCGGGACGATGAGCGTCGGCTTGCCGGGGATCTGCCGCAGGGACGGCGGGTCGAGATGGTCGTGGTGACCGTGGCTGATGAACACGGCGTCGAGGTCCGCGAACAGGTCGGGCAGCACGGCCTGGACCTGGCGCCGCACGGGACCCAGGCCGTCACGCAGGACAGGGTCCGTGAGGATGCGCAGGTCGTCGATCTCGATCAGGACCGTCGAGTGGCCGAGGAACGTGATGCGCCCATGTTCGGGCCCGGCGATGCGGGCCGGCGCGGCGGCGCGGACGGCCCGCCACCCGGAGTCGACGGCGGCGTGTCGGTGCGGCATGGTGCCATGGTGAGGGATATGGGCCCGACTGTGCTCCCCCGGAGCGGGTGGCGTCCGATCGAAGGGCCGCCCGGCAGGGTGGTCGGGGCCGGACGGCCCACGGGTCCCGCCCAATCCGTGACCGGAGAGCCGCTCCGACGGGACCGTTCGCCCCCCATTCCGTTGCCCTGGAGGCGCACACTTGCCGATGGCTTCGCAGGGCCATGCCCTGCCGGACCGTCCCCGTCGCCACCAGGAGTCCGGGTGGCTTGCGTCACCCGAAAGGATGCAGACACCGATGAGTCAGAACTGGGAGTGCCTCGACGGCAACGAGGCAGCCGCGCGCGTCGCGTACGCGATGAGCGAGGTGATCTCCATCTATCCCATCACGCCGGCCTCGCCCATGGCCGAGTACTGCGACGACTGGTCGGCCGCGCACAAGCCGAACCTGTGGGGCACCGTCCCCTCGGTCGTGGAGATGCAGTCGGAAGCCGGCGCCGCGGGCGCCGTGCACGGGTCGCTGCAGAAGGGCGCCTTCACGACGACGTTCACGGCGTCGCAGGGCCTGCTGCTCATGATCCCGAACATGTTCAAGATCGCCGGCGAGCTCACGCCGGCGGTCATCCACGTGGCGGCGCGCACCCTCGCGACCCACGCGCTGTCGATCTTCGGCGACCATAGCGACGTCATGCACGCCCGGGCGACGGGCTGGGCGATGCTGGCGGCCAACTCGGTCCAGGAGGCGCACGACTTCGCCGCCGTGGCTCACGCGGCCACCCTCCGGTCCCGGGTGCCGTTCCTGCACTTCTTCGACGGGTTCCGGACGAGCCACGAGGTCAACAAGATCTCCACGCTGGCCCCCGAGGACCTGCGCGCACTCATCCGCGAGGACGACATCCTGGCCTTCCGCAAGCGCGGCCTGACGTCGGAGACCCCGGTCGTCCGCGGGACCGCGCAGAACCCGGACGTCTTCTTCCAGGCACGCGAGGCCTGCAACCCCTTCCACGACGCCGTGCCCGGCATCGTGCAGGAGGTCATGGACGAGTTCGCCGCGGTGACGGGCCGCCGCTACTCGCTCGTGGAGTACAAGGGCGCGCCCGACGCCGAGCGCGTCGTCGTCGTCATGGGCTCCGGCACCGGTGCCGTCGAGGAGACCGTCGAGACGATGGTCGCCGCCGGCGAGAAGGTCGGGATGATCGTCATCCGGCTGTTCCAGCCGTTCCCGGCCGCGCAGCTGATGGCCGCTCTTCCCAAGACCGTGAAGCAGATCGCGGTCCTCGATCGCACCAAGGAGCCGGGCGCCGTCGGCGAGCCGCTCTACCAGGCGATCATCACCAGCCTCGCCGAAGCGCAGGACAGCGACGAGCCGCCGTTCGCCGTCGCGCCGAAGGTGATCGGCGGCCGGTACGGGCTCTCCTCCAAGGAGTTCACCCCGTCGATGGTCAAGCCGATCTTCGACGAGCTGCTCGCGGCCCGGCCGAAGCGCCACTTCACCGTCGGCATCTACGACGACGTGACGCACCTGTCGCTGCCGATCTCGTCGACCTTCAGCCACCCGCGGCCGGCCGGCGAGGTCCAGGCGCTGTTCTTCGGGCTCGGGTCGGACGGCACCGTGGGCGCGAACAAGTCCTCGGTCAAGATCATCGGCGAGGGCACGGACCTGTTCGCCCAGGGCTACTTCGTCTACGACAGCAAGAAGTCCGGGTCGGTCACGTCCTCGCACCTGCGGTTCGGCCCCCAGCAGATCCGCTCGACATACCTCGTCGACAACGCGGACTTCGTGGCCTGCCACCAGTTCGGGCTCCTCGAGAGCGTCCAGATGCTGGACCGCGCCAAGCACGGCGCGACGTTCCTGCTCAACAGCCCGTACGGCCCCGACGACGTGTGGGAGCACCTCCCGGCCCACGTCCAGGAGCAGCTCGTCGAGAAGCAGGTCAACCTGTGGGTGATCGACGCGATGGCGGTGGCCGCCGAGACCGGCATGGGCAACCGCATCAACACGATCATGCAGCCCTGCTTCTTCCACCTCTCCGGCGTCCTGCCGGCCGACGAGGCGATCAGCCGGATCAAGCAGTTCGTCAAGAAGACCTACGGCAAGCGCGGCGACGCGGTCGTCAAGCGCAACTACGCGGCCATCGACGCGTCCATCGCCCGCCTCGGCAGGGTGACGCTCGGCCAGGTCAGCGGCGCCCCCGCATTGCGGGCGCTGATCCCCGACAGCGCGCCGGATTTCGTCAAGATGGTCACCGCCCGGCTCATGGCCGGCGAGGGCGACCTGCTCCCGGTGAGCGCGCTGCCCGTTGACGGCACCTTCCCCACCGGGACGACCAAGTGGGAGAAGCGGGCCATCGCCCAGCAGATCCCGGTCTGGGACGAGACCATCTGCATCGACTGCGGCAAGTGCGCCATGGTGTGCCCGCACGCATCGATCCGGATGAAGGTCTTCCCGGAGGCGAACACGCCGGCCCTCGCCGGGTTCGTCACCAAGGAGTTCAAGTCCCGCGACCTCCCGGGCCACCGGCTCACGATCCAGGTCGCGCCGGACGACTGCACCGGGTGCGGCGTGTGCGTCGACGTCTGCCCCGC